>Ga0075429_100006017_pt1 | contig 10489 bp, 11 predicted proteins | sample RhiMetdeltSRZDD3_FD_75295 | JGI IMG/M metagenome (GOLD analysis project Ga0075429, IMG submission 75295) | Populus rhizosphere microbial communities from Tennessee, USA - Rhizosphere MetaG P. deltoides SRZDD3 | ecosystem: Host-associated > Plants > Roots > Rhizosphere > Soil | place: USA...
AGATAGAACCAGCTGCGCACCGGCGCGCCGTCGGGCTGGACCAGCTGGCGGGCGACCGGGTTCTGGCCGTCGCGATCGTGGAGCAGCCAGCCGTCGAGGCGCTGCACGGCGAGGAGGCCCTGCACGGCGGCGAGGTCGAGGCGCGGCGTCGGCTCGGCGGCGGCGGCGCCGCTGCCGGCGTCGCCCTGCGCGACCGCGGGGGCGGGGTCAGCGGCCGCCGGGGCGGTCTGCGCGACGCCCCAGACGACGCCCCAGACGACGATCGGGGCGATCGAGACGATCGAGACGAGCCAGGATCTCATGGGGACGGGGTGCCGCTCCGGGCGTCAGCGACGGCAAGCTGCGCCAGCATCTCCTCATGGATAGCACCGTTCGACGCCACCACCTCGCCGTCGGCGAGGGCGACCGGGCCGCCCCGTGTATTCGTCACACGGCCGCCGGCCTCTGCCACCAGGACGACGCCGGCGCCGACGTCCCACGGCTTGAGCTTGCGCTCCCAGTAGCCGTCGAACCAGCCGCGCGCGACCAGGCAGAGGTCGAGCGACGCGGCGCCGAGGCGCCGGCAGGCGCCGGCGACGCGCTGGAAGTGCTCCCACTGCGCGAAGTTGTTCTGCGGCGAGGTCGCGCGGTCGTACGGGAAGCCGCTGACCAGCAGCGCCTGCTCGAGGCGTCCGACCCGCGACACCGCCAGCCGCTCGGTGCCGGCGCCGACGTCGGCCCAGGCGCCGCCGCCCTTGCGGGCCCAGAAGGTCCAGCGCACGGCCGGCGCGCTGACCACGCCGACGACCGCCTCGCCGTCGACCTCGAGGCCGATCGAGACCGCCCACAGCGGCAGGCCGTGCGCGAAGTTGACGGTGCCGTCGATCGGATCGACCAGCCAGCGGACGCCGCTGGCGGCGGCGCCGGCCTGCTCGCCGCCCTCCTCGCCGAGGATCGCGATGTCCGGCGTCCGGACAGCGAGACGGGCCCGGATGACCTCCTCGGCGCGCACGTCCCACTCGGTGACCAGGTCGCGCGGGTTGCCCTTGTCGCGGACGTCGGCGGGGCGGACCTGGGCGAGCAGGCGGGTGGCGGCGTCGGCGGCGTCGCGGGCGGCGGCGAGCCAGTGATCGAGGTCGGCGTCGCCCGGGCCGCTCACAGGTCGAGCCGCATCGCCACGAACTTGGAGTCGGTCGACGACCGGAAGGTCGTGGCCGCGGCCACCGCCGGCGACACCGTGGTCCGGTCGACGACGCGGAAGCCGTGCTTGGCGGCGAAGAAGTCGCTGGCGACCTCGGTCAGGAGGTAGATGCGGCGGACGCCGCGCCAGCGCGCGTGGTTGATGACGGTGTCGGCGGCCATCCAGCCGTAGCCGTTGCCGCGCCAGGCCGGATCGACCGCCAGCGAGTGCAGGATGGCGTCGTCGCCGTACACGTCGAGCGCGACGCAGGCGACGATGCCGTCCTCGTTGCGGACGACGAAGTAGGAGCCGTAGCTCTCGTCGCGGAGGTCGCTGCCCTGGGCGAGGTTGACCCGCTCGAGCAAGGTGCGCACCGCGTGCATGTCGCCGCGCTTGGCCGGGACCACGGCGTCGCCGATGGCGTGCAGCAGCTTGTCGTGCAGCCCCTCGAAGCTGCCCGACGACAGCACGACGACGACGTCGCCGGCGCCGGTGGTGTGGGCGAGGTGCTCGACGACGCGATCGACGTCCGGGATGTAGGTCGCCTTGGTGCCGCCGCGGTGTAGGTCGAGGGCGAGCTTCTCGGGATCGAAGCGCTCCTCCTTCGGGATCTTGGTCGGATCGTAGAGGCGGCCGACCACGACCTCGTCGGCGTGGGCGAAGGCGTCGACGAACTCGTCCTGAAACGTCCGCCGCCGCGACGTCGCCGAGCGCGGCTCGTAGACGGCGATCACGCGGCGCTTGGGGAAGCGCTTGCGCAGCGCCTTCAAGGTCTCGCGCACCGCGGTCGGGTGGTGCGCGTAGTCGTCGATGACGTGGACGCCGCCGGCGATGCCGCGCAGCTCCTGGCGGCGTCGCACGCCGGCGAAGCTGCCGAGGCCGCGCCGGATGCGATCGACCGGCACGCCGCGGGCGTGACAGACCGCGATCGCGGCCAGGCAGTTGCCGACGTTGTGGCGGCCGACCAGCAGGGTCTCGAAGCGGTCGAGGCGATCGCCGCCGCGGTAGACGTCGAAGGCGACTCGGCCGCTCTTCAGGTACTCGAGGCCGGTCGCCCACCAGGTCACCCCGCCGGGGGGCTCGGTGCCGGTGCCGTCGACGACCGCGTAGGTCTCGACCCGGCAGCGCGCGGCCTGGGCGACCGCGACCGCGTCGGCCGACTCGTTCCAGACGACGAGCAGGCCGTCGTCCGGGAGGATCGCGACCAGCTTCTTGAACGTCTCGCGGACGGCGTCGAACGACTGGAAGATGTCGACGTGGTCGAGCTCGATCGACGTGATCACCGCCGTCTTCGGGCGGTAGTGCAGGAACTTGGAGCCCTTGTCGAAGAAGGCGGTGTCGTACTCGTCGCCCTCGACGACGAAGTCGTCGCCCTTGCCGACGCGCCAGCCGTGGCCGGCGGCGATCGGCACGCCGCCGACGAAGAAGGACGGATCGCGCCCGGCCTCGAGGAGGATGTGGGCGACCAGCGACGTCGTCGTGGTCTTGCCGTGGGTGCCGGCGATGACGATCGAGTGCTTGTGCGCCAGGTACTGCTCGCCGAGGACCGCCGGGAACGAGGTCAGCTGGAGGCCGCGGCGCTGGGCCTCGAGGACCTCGGCGTGATCCTTGCTGTGGGCGTTGCCCACGACGACGAGATCCGGCGTCCAGTCCAGGTTCGACGCGGCGAAGCCCTCGTAAACCGGGATTCCCAGCGAGCTGAGCTGCTCGCTCATCGGCGGGTAGACTGCGGTGTCAGAACCGCGCACCTCATGCCCCGCCGCGGCGAGCAGCCCCGCCACGGCACCCATGCCAGTGCCGCCGATACCGATGAGGTGGACCTTCACGGCCGCCCGCCACCCTACTCGGCCCGCGCGACCGGGTAAAGCCCTGGCCGACAGGAACCGCGTCTGGAATTTTGCCCGGCAGCGCGGCGCATGCGTAGACTGGATCATGGTCCGGGGGCCCCTCGACGGAGCTCGGGAGATGCCCATGGCAGAGACGTCTCGCTACGAACGCCGCCGACACTTCCGTGGCAAGCCGCGACCGGGGCGACGGCTGCCCGTGCGCTGGCGCGTGACCGGGCCGTGGATCCCGGCGGAGACGCGCAACATCGGCGTCGGCGGCGCCTTCATCGCGACGCCGCAGCCGCTCGAGATCGGCGAGGAGATCGCCGTCGAGCTGCACATCCCGACCTGCGATCGCACCTTCGAGGTGCGCGCCCAGGTCCGCTGGTGCCAGCCGAAGGCGGGCCTCGGCCCCGGCGAGGACGCCGGCATGGGCGTGCAGTTCATCGGCGTCGACATCGACGTGCTGCTCGAGCTCAACGACTACTTCGCGTCGCTGACCGGCGCCGACGTCGCGGCGGGATGAGGATCGCCCTCGCGGCGATCCTCGTGATCGCCGCCCCTGCGATCGCGCGCGCCGACGCCCCGGCCGCAGCCGCGGTGCTCGCGATCGATCCCGGCGAGGCGGACGCGATCGCCGCCCGGCTGCGCGGGCAGCGCTTCACGATCACCGCCGATCGCCGCGCGATCGCGATCGACGACATCGCCGGCGACGGCCGACCGTGGGTCGGCGTCGTCGAGCGCCGCGGCGAGGCGCTGTGGCTGGTGACCGAGGTCGGCGCGATCCGCCTGCGCGGGCCGCTGGCGCGGCCGCGCATCGCCGGGCCCGGCTACGCGATCTGGGTCGTCGGCGATCGCGCCGGCGACGCGCTCGACGCGCGGCGCGTGGGCGTGCTGCGACGACCGCGCTGAGGCTCAGGCTGCGGCGGCGGACGCGTCGACGGTCAGCGACAGGCCGTCCCGGGTCCATTGCTTCGTGCCGCCGTCGAGGCTGTAGACGCGCTGGTGGCCGAAGCGCTCGGCGAGCTTGGCGGCCTGCAGGCTGCGGATGCCCTTGGCGCAGATGAAGACGATCACCGAGCCGCGGACGAGGTGCGCGTCAGGATCAGCGCGGAGCTGCTCGAGCGGGACCAGCCGCGAGCCTTCGATGTACCCCGTGTCCCACTCGGCCTGGCCGCGGACGTCGATCAGATCGACGCTCGAGGACGAGAGCAGCGCGACCAGCCCGGCAGGATCGACGGTGAAGACCATGACGAGATCCGTTATAACGGAGGCCGTCATGGTTGGCAACGTGTCTGTTCTAGCGGACGCGTCCCTGAAGACGACGCAGCGCGTCTACGAGTGCGTCTATGTCCTCGCGAACATTGTAGAAAGCGAGCGACGCGCGCACGCTGGCCTCGAGCCCGAACCGGCGCAGGATCGGCTGAGCGCAGTGGTGGCCCGACCGCACGGCGATCCCTTCCTTGTCGAGGGCGGCGCCGACATCCTCGGTTCGCTGGCCGTCGAGGACGAACGAGAGCACCCCGGCCTTGTGTCGCGAGGTGCCGATCATGCGTAGACCGGGCACCGTCTGCAGACGCTCGGTCGCGTAGACCAGGAGCTCGTGCTCGTAGCGGTCGATGGTCGTCATCCCGATCCGCATCACGTAGTCGAGCGCGGCGCCGAGCCCGGCGGCGTCGGCGATGCTGCTGGTGCCCGCCTCGAACCGCCACGGCGGCTCCTGGTAGGTCGTCCGCTCGAACGTGACGTCCTGGATCATGTTGCCGCCGCCCTGCCACGGCGGGGTCCGGTCGAGGATCGGCCGCTTGCCGTACACCACGCCGATGCCGGTCGGGGCGAACACCTTGTGGCCGGAGAAGACGTAGAAGTCGCAGTCGAGCGCCTGGACGTCGACCGGCATGTGCGAGACCGCCTGCGCGCCGTCGAGCACCACGGTGGCGCCCCAGCGGTGCGCGGCCTCGATCATGTCGCGCGCCGGCGTCACCGTGCCGAGCGCGTTCGACACCTGGGTGAACGCGACCACCCGCGTCCGCGACGACAACAGTTTCTCGTACTCCTCGAGGATCACATCGCCACGGTCGTCGACCGGCGCGATTCGCAGCGTGGCGCCGACCGCGGCGGCCAGCTGCTGCCACGGCACGATGTTCGCGTGGTGCTCGAGATGGGTGAGCAGGATCTCGTCGCCGCGCTCGACGTAGCGCTGCCCCCACGCCTTGGCGATCAGGTTGATCCCCTCGGTCGCGCCGCGCACGAACACGATCTCGCTCGCGGTGGGCGCGTTGAGGAACTTGCGGGTGGTCTCTCGCGCGCTCTCGTAGGCGTCGGTCGCCCGCGCCGCCAGCACGTGGGCGCCTCGGTGCACGTTCGAGTTCTCGTGCTCGTAGTAGTAGGTCAAGCGGTCGATCACCGCGCGCGGCTTCTGCGTGGTCGCGGCATTGTCGAGCCAGACCAGGCGCTTGCCGCCGTGGACCCGCTCGTCGAGGATCGGGAAGTCGCGGCGCACCAGGTAGGGATCGAACGGAGTGCCGCCGCTCGAGCGTACCGGTGTGTCGAGGAAGTCGACCCGCTCGACCGGCGCGGGATCGAGGCCCGCCGGGATCGCGAACGGGGCCGGCGCAGACATCGCCGCACCGACGCCGCCGACCGGCGGGAGCGACGACGTCACCTGGTCCATCACCGGCACATCGGCCAGCGGCAGATCGGTCGACCGGAGATCGGCGAACGGAACGCGGACCTCGCCGCCGAGCTCCTCGAACGGGTCGCCGACCGGGCTCGCGTCGCTGCGGTCCGGACGCGCCGGCGCGATCGACGGGGCCACCGTCTCTTCGGATGCCGGCGCGGCCGGGATCGACGGCCCGCCCAGCATCGACGGCCCGCCCGGCGCGAGCTGCGGCGAGATCCCGGGGCCCGCCGCGGTGAACGACGGGTCGAGGTTGACCGGCGCCGGCACCAACGATGTGGCTACCAATGGCTCGCCGACTACCCGCGCCAGCGCGATCGACAGCGCAGCCGGATCGTCCGGGGGCAGGGTCGGCGCGAGCGGCCCCGGCGTCGCTGCCGCGGTGGCGAGCCCCGGCGAGCCCGCCGCCGCGCTCGGCCCGGGCAAGCGCGGCGCGCCTGTCGCGTCGCCGCGGTCGACCAGCGAGGCCATCAGCCCGCGCAGCTCGTGCGGTGGCAGGTACGCCGATGGGTCGTCCCCGCTCATGCGTGACCTCGCGCCGGCCCCTCCATCGGATCACGGACCGTAGGTGTGGTACTGGTCGACCTGGACGCCCTCGAGCACGCCGAGAGCGTCCTCGACCATCACCGCGGCCGAGCAGTAGAGGGCGATCAGGTACATCGCCGCGCCCTTCTGGTTGATCCCCATGAAGCGGATCGACAAGCTCGGGCTGACCTCGCCGGCGAGGCCGGGCTGGAACAGGCCGACGACGCCGCGCTTCTTCTCGCCGGTCCGCAGCAGCATGATGTCGGTCTTGTTGCCGCTGATGTGCAGCTTGTCGCACGGCACCAGCGGCAGACCGCGCCAGGTCAGCATCGGCGCGCCGAACATCGACACGGTGGGCGGCGGCACGCCCCGCCGGGTGCATTCGCGGCCGAACGCCGCGATCGCCCGCGGGTGCGCCAGGAAGAACGACGGTTCCTTCCACACCCTCGCGATCAGCTCGTCGAGATCGTCGGGCGTCGGTGCACCGGCGAGCGGCTTGATCCGCATGCTCTCGTGGACGTTGTTGAGCAGGCCGTACGAGCCGTTGTTGATCAGCTCGTCCTCCTGCTTCTCCTTGATCTTCTCGATCGCGACGGTCAACTGCTCCTTGACCTGGTCCATCGGACTGCGAAACAGGTCCGAGATCCGTGTGTGCACCTCGATCGTCTTGGTGCACATGCTGAGCACGTACTCGCGCGGCTTCTCTTCGTAGTGGACGCGGTCGACGGTGCGATCCTCGTCGTCGTCGGGGTTGCAGATGATGTTGAGCCCCTCGTCGACGACCCGGTTGAGGCGGTAGACTCCGGCCTCGAGGGGGACCCACGGCAGCAGCTGGACCACCCAACGCGGCGTGATGCCGACCCACTGCGGCGGCGTCTTCGTGGTGTTGGAGAGCTGCCTCGCGGCGCGCTCGCCGAGAGTGCGGGGCTGGTTGGCGTCGTCGGCCATCGCAGCACCGTGCTTACCACGGTCGACAATTCCATCGATACGCGCGATGGGCGGACGTTCGTCCGCTTTGTCGATGTGCGATCCGGCTACGAACGCGTGGTGGTCAACGTCTCAGCGGTCCGGATGAGTGAGTGATTCGTTGAGCCCGGCAGCCTGCCCCAGCGGCGCATCAGCGGCGCACGTCGGTCGAGTGGAACAGCTTGTCCGCCGACGTCGGCACGAAGCCGTGGAACAGCTCGCCCGACGGCAGCGGGTAGCGGCGCGCGAACTCGTAGTAGCAGGACGGCACCCGGAAGGTGCCGTCGCTGAACACGACGTCGATCTCGTCGGCGCGGGTCGACGACTGCTCGAGGTGCTGCGCCGGCGTGCCCTTGACGAGGCCGCCGACGTCGTTGAGGACGAAGCCGGCGCCCTGCAGGAAGCGGTTGAGCTCGCCGAGGTCGGCGAACGTGCGCAGCGCGTTGACGCCGACGGTGAAGTGGTTCACGCGGAAGCCGAACGCCGCGACCCACGCCGCGTACTCGGAGACGTCGAGGAGGCGCAGGTACGTCGCGTGATCGACCTTCCACGGCCGGCCCGCGTACGGCAGGTCGGGGCGCTCGCCGAAGCCGGCGGGCAGCCGGGCGTGGAGGCCGCGCACGACCTCCTGCGCCGGCGCGGGCAGCTCGTCGACGCGCAGCTCGCTGATGAACACCTTCGGCCGGTGCGGCTCCGGGTGCTGCCAGTAGAACGCGGTCAGGTGCTTGTCCGGGAACTGGTACTCCTCGCGGATCGTCCAGCCCAGGCGCTCGAACGGCCGCGCCAGCGCGCGGACCCCGATGCCGGGCAGCGCGTACGTGCGCAGCGCGACGTGGTCGTTGACGATCGTCTCGCCGCGGCCGGCGAGCAGGGCGTGGATGCGGAGCGCCTGGGGCGTCAGCGCGGTGTAGTCGGCCCACAGGGCGTCGAGGAGCGCGTCAGGGGTGGACATGTGCGTTGCGCGCCACCCTACTCGTCTTCGCCGTCGCCGGGAAGCGCGCCCGGCGACGACTCGCCGGCCGCCGCGGCGCGCTCGGCCCACACCACGTGGGGGGCCAGCGCCGGCACCGGCTCGCGCCAGCGCTCGCGCCGCTTGCGCCGCAGCGCCTCCACGATCTCGTGCAGCCGCGGATCGCGGTGATGACGCGTGTCGTGGCGGCCGCCCTTCTCGCGGTTGCAGCGGCCGCAGGCGAGGGCGAGGTTCTCGAGGTGATCGTTGCCGCCGTGGGTCCGCGGCCAGATGTGCTCGATGGTGACGCGGGTGACCGGCTTTCCCTCGGCGTCAATCGTGAGAGCACGCCCACAGAAGATGCACTTGCCGACCCACACGACCGCGTCGCCGAGCTGGCGGGCTTCGAAGGTCCGGTCGGTGGCGACGATGGCGAGGATCCGGCGGCGCTTCGACGTGGTGGACATGGCCTGGCCATGGGAACGACTCTCCCGCGCGGGGGACGCCGCGGGGGGGTGATATCCCCAACCGTCGCCGCCAGTCTACAGCAGGTGCTCCCGCACACGCTCCGTCACCTCCGGCAACCACGCAACACTCCACACGAGTGGCGATCGATGAATGCCATCGAGGTAACTGTCATCACCCCTGGTGGGTCGGTCACGGCTGATGCATAGCAAGGGAACCCATGGAACCGGCTGAATCGCACGACGTGTACCTCGTGCTCCACCCGTTCGCCGGGAACGTGCGGGAGTTCCGGATCTTGACCCGCCCGCTGGGCGATCTGGACCTGCGGTACCTCGCGGGGGCCGAGGGCTACTACCGAGATGATCTCGACGTCGCCCTCGTCGTGCTGCGCTTCACCCCGCGCGCCTACGAGCGGCTCGGCGACAAGCTGGTCGGCCTGTTCTGCGGCCGCAGCGGTCTGCCGATGGTCATCCCGGACCGGCTCGACGCCACCGAGCGCCGCAGCTTCTTCCTCGAGCACCTGTCCGGCTACACGATGTACGTGCAGCTCTATCCCGGCGATCACGAGCCGCTCCCGCTCGCCGAGCGCGTGCTCGTGCACCTCGCCGAGCACCTCGGCCCGCGCCGCCCGCGCACGTACGATCAGATCAACTTCGACATCGAGACCACGCTGCCGATCGTGAACCCGCGCCGCGATCGCCCGCGCTCGCTGACGCCCTAGTCCCACCGAAGCGAGGCGAAGAGAGGCGCGCGTCTGGCCACCAAGCAAGGGCCATGACCCACGCGTCCCGCCTGCTCCTCCTCGTCGCGCTCCTGGCCCCTGCGGTGGCGCGCGCGTCGCCCGACCCCGCGCCCACGCCGGCTCCCGACCCCGCGCCGACGCCGGCGCCCGTCGCTGCGCCGCCCGCGCCCGACGCGGCGCCCGCGCCCGCAGCAGCGCCGTGCGGCATCCACATCATGCGCGCCCCGGAGGCGGTGCGCGCCAGCGTCGACGAGGCGCTGGCCGCCGATCCGGTCGCGTGCCGCGGCCAGCTCGACGTCTGGCTGATCCCGTCGGAGGGACAGCTCTATGTCCAGGCCCGCGATCGCCTCGGCCGCCTGCGCGAGCGCGTCGTCCCCGACGCCACGATCGCGGCGACGCTGCTGGCGTCGTGGGTCGAGGTCGACGCGGCGGCGCCGGTGTGGCAGCCGCCCGCGGAGCCGACGCCCGCTCCCGAGCCGACGCCCGCTCCCGACCCGACGCCGGCGCCGGCGCCCATCGCGCGCGAGCCGCTGCTCGCGACACCGCCTCCCGCCGGGCCGCCGCCCGGGGCCGCGATCGCGGTCGTCGCTCCCACGCGCCCGACCGATCGAGCCGACACTGGCCGGAGCATCGGCGTCGCGTTCTCCCTGATCGCCACCGGCAGCGACATGGCCGGCTTCGGGCTGCGGGTCGACCGGGATCTCTGGCGTCGCCACGGCTGGTCGGTGGCCGGCGCGCTCCAGGGGACGATGGTGGCTCCCGACTACCTCCCGGGCAAGATGGAGATCAGCCGCGAGAACGTCGACCTGCTGCTGACCCTGCGCCACCGCACGCCGATCGGACCCGCCCTCGCCTTGATCCCCTCGCTCTCCGCCGGTGGCGGCGTCGGCAATCATCAGGCCGTGTACGACGACAACACTCCGACGCAGTGGGAGCAGAGCGTGGGGCCGCGCGCGGAAACCGCCCTCGGCCTGGCCTGGCGCGCCACGCGCGGGACTCAGATCGAGGTCGCGGCGGCGTACGGCTTCGCGTACTACGCCACCGGCGGGCCATGGCGGCCGCCTTACGGTGAGACCACGGTGAGTGGCTCGGTCGCGCTCCGCTTCGGACCGTGATGCGCGCCACCAGGTCTGGCGAGATGAGGCGGATGAGCATCTTCCGGACGCAAACTGCCAGT
>Ga0075429_100006021_pt1 | contig 10486 bp, 6 predicted proteins | sample RhiMetdeltSRZDD3_FD_75295 | JGI IMG/M metagenome (GOLD analysis project Ga0075429, IMG submission 75295) | Populus rhizosphere microbial communities from Tennessee, USA - Rhizosphere MetaG P. deltoides SRZDD3 | ecosystem: Host-associated > Plants > Roots > Rhizosphere > Soil | place: USA...
GTCACCCATCGTGCTCGAGCGGGCACCCGACGTGGCGGGTGTCCCGGGCGCATTCGCCGCCGTGGATTCGCTCCCGGCCACCGGTCCCGCCACACTGGCGGGACCCGTGAGCGTGACGCCGTATTCGTGGGTGTTGCCCGTTCCGCCCAGCGAGCGTGGGGTGCGGTTCTGGTATCGAGCGGCAAGCATGGTGGGAGGCTCGCGGCAGTCGAGCCCGGCGTGCCCGCTCATGAGCCCGGGCGGCCGGCGTGCCGCGACGCTCGAGCTCACGCTCGTGCACGACGCATTCGACTCCGACCTCACGGTCTCGGTGCGAGCGGGATACGTCCCCGACCATGGGCCCGTCTTCCCGATCGCCGGGACGTCCGAGGCGGTGGCGGTGGACTGGGTGAACGGGACCAGCGTGACCGGGAGCCAGGCGTGGACCTTCCGCATCGCGATCCCGGAAGCACTGGTCCACTCGTTCCTGCCGGCCGAGCCCGGACGGCCGTGGACGCTCACGGTCACCGAAGCCGGCTCGCCCACGCGCAGCGGCCGCGTGCAGGATTTCCGCCTGACCGAGCATCGCTCGAGTGGCGACGTGGTGAGCGTGGGCCAGCCGCTGCCGCTGCAGACGATCGAGGGTGGCAGTGTGGAGGTGTGGATCCCCGGCGACGTCACCACCGCGGTGGACGGGATGCCAATCGCGCGCGGCCTGCGGCTCGCCCCCAACCCCGCGCGCGCGGGCGGGAGTGTCCGGCTCACGCTGCCGGCGGGCGGCGGGAGCTTCGCACGCGTGTTCGACACCGCCGGGCGTGAGCGAGCCCGTGTGGCGTTGTCCCGCAATGGGGACGAGCTGACCGGGGAATGGTGGGCGCGCGACCGGGACGGTCACGCCCTCGCGCCCGGCGTCTACCTCGTGCGCGGCGAGCGCGGCCCTGCCGCGCGCGTCGTCTTGCTGGGTCCCTGACCCTCTGAGGGGACCCGCAAGGACCCGGGTGATCCCGTCACCCGGGTCGCTTTTTTGCGGGCAAAGCTCCCACTCAAGTCCCAGTCAAGCCCTCTCGGTGAGTGTGCGCCCTGCGTCCGGCCCGCTCCGGGCGTCCGCCGTGTCGGGGTTTCGTATCGGGGGATTCGGGCCCCGACCGGCGACCTCATAGCGACGGGGACTCGCGCCCCGTCGGCCCACGAGAACCACCGCCGGTGCTCCGGCGGTACGGGAGGTCCTCACCCATGTTGTCACCACGCTCGCTGCCCAGGATCGCCTCGCGCGCCACCGCGTTGCTGCTGGCGCTGTGCGCCACCTCCGCCCACGCCGAGTGGATGTGGGACGCCAACTCGAACAAGGTGGACGACCGCATCGAACAGGTAGAGTCACAGGGCCCGCTCGCGGCCCGTGTCGGGCAGCTGGCCGGTGGCCGGCTGCGCTTCGCGCTCAACCAGGTCACGGCGCCCTACCTCTACGGTGTCTACGTGGGCTTCGATCATCGCCCCACCGACGCCGACGCCGCCGCGATCGCAGCGACAGGCGCGCCCGTGCAGGTGCGCTACCGCTCGATCGACTACGTCCGCAGCGAGGTCACGGCCGCGCAGGCGTTGGCGATCGCCGCCCTGCCCGGAGTGACGCGCGTCGAGACGATCCCGATCCTCTATGCCGTCAACGACAACGCCGCTCGCATCCTGCGAGCGCGGTCCTCGGCCGCGTCGTTCCCGAGCGCATGGAAGGACCTCGGCCTGACGGGCAAGGGTGTGGTGGTCGGCATCATGGACACCGGGGTCAACGACGAGGCGGATGGACCCTATCCCGGGCACGAGGCCTTGCGGGGGAAGTTCGTGGGAGGCGGCAACTTCTTCTCGGGCCAGCCTGCGCTCAACACGCCGATCGACCAGAGCGAGAACCCGAAGCACGCGCTCGACCCCGAGGTCACGTACCACGGCACGCACGTCGCGGGTACCGCGATCGGCTCGGGCGGTCCGAGCGGCCAGTTGAACGGCGGTGAACCCGGCATGTTCGCCGGCATGGCGCCCGACGCGCGGCTCGTGGACTTGAAAGTGCTGAGCGACGCGGGCCTGGGATTCGGCGCGGCAGACGGTCTCGACTGGGCCATCCATCATCGCTTCGACTCCTGGGGACTCACGGGGCCGGATACGGTCTACAGCGGCGTGGACGTCTTGAACCTGTCGCTCGGGGGCACCGACAACTCCGACGGCACCGACGCTTCGAGCGCGGCCGTGAATGCCGCGCACAAGGCCGGCATCGTCGTCTGCGTGGCCACCGGCAACGATGGCAATACGAACTGGATGGCCTCGCCCTCGGCCGCCGACCTCGCGCTGAGCGTGGGCGCGTTCACCGACAACAACACGCTGCCGCGCGGAGACGACGTCGTCGCCGACTACAGCAACGAGGGCCCGCGGCTCTCCGACGCTGACGAGGGGCAGCTGGACGAGATGAAGCCGTCGGTGCTCGGCAGCGGCACGGGCATCCTGTCGGCGCTCGGCGACCCGACGACCGACGGCCGCCAGTACCACCACATCAACGGCACCAGCATGGCCACGCCCACGATCGCGGGGCTGTGCGCGGTGATCCTCCAGGCGAATCCGAAGCTGTCCCCGGACCAGGTGCGCCAGGTGCTGCAGAACACTGCGGACCACCGCACCGACGCCGGCAAGCAGCCGCCCTCCGCGGTGGACCCGTTCGGAGTCGACCCCAACTACCACCCGTCGTGGGGCTGGGGCGAGCCCGACGTGTATGCGGCCGCGCTCGAGGCCATGAACGACGCCACCACGCAGGTGATCCGGATCGCGGTCACGCCGCAGCGCGGACCCGATGCCGTTCGCGTGGACTGGGTGAGCCAGCGCGAGATCGACCTGGTGCGCTATGTCGTGCAGCGCGCTCCCGACCAGTTCGGTGTGCCCGGGGTGTGGACGAACCGCACGCAGGTCGCGGTGACGGCACAGCATCCCGAGATCCTGCGGCAGCCCAACCGTCACCCCTACAGCTGGACCGACGCCGATCCCTCGCTGGTGGCGTCGCAGACCTACTGGTACCGGATCCAGTGGCTCGACTTCCACAACCGGCTGCACTCGGAGCCGCCGCAGAGCGTGCGGATCGCGGACAGCCCCGTCGTCGCGCGCGTGCGCTTCTCTTGGACGCACAATTATTCGGACGGCGATCTCGTCGTGCGTTTCGGCACCGGCACGAACACGAGCTCGCCCGTGTGGCAGCGGCAGGCGCCGGGCGCGCCGGCGGCCGACTCGGTCGTGACGGTGCCCGGCGTGAACTTCACCGGGACGCTGCGTCACTACTTCCACCTCGACCTGACCGCGGCGGACCTCGTGAACGGCTTCCTGCCGCCCTCGAGCGCGAACCCCTGGTTCCTGTCGGTGAAAGAGGGCGGGTTCATCAACACGAAGGGCACGGTGAACCACTTCGAGATCGACGTCTTCGACGGCCCCACCACGACCACGTTCGTCGCCCCGAATGCGGCCACGCCGACGGTCGAGAAGCAGGAGACCGTGTTCTGGATCCCGCTCGACCCCGCCACCACGGTCAATCACGCGCCCACGTTCCTCGCGGTCGGCGGCAAAGCGACGTCCGAGGGGATCCCGCTGTCGTTCCAGGTCACGGCGCTGGACGGGGATGGCCAGACGCTCACCTACTCGGCCAGCGGCCTCCCCTCCGGTGCCTCGTTCAACTCCTCGACGCGGCTGTTCGAATGGCTGCCGGGCCATGCCCAGGCCGGGACTTACAGCGCGAACTTCCACGTCACCGATGGCGCGCTGGTCTCACCCGGCGCTGACGACGAGACCGTGGCGATCGTGGTGACCGATCGCGCGCCAGGTGCGAACCTGCCGCCCGCTTTCGAGCCGTTCGCGGACCGCCAGGCGCTCACCGGCGAACGCTTGAGTGTCAGGTTGATGGCCCGCGACCCCGAGATGGGGCTGCTCACCTACTCCTCACCGTCGGGTGTGCCGGTGAACGCGGCGCTGGATCCCGCGACCGGGGTGTTCACCTGGACGCCCTCCTACGACCAGGTCGGCACGTTCCTGCTCGACTTCCAGGTCACCGACCCCGGGAACCTCACGGCCGAGGCACAGTTCCTCGTGACCGTGTCCCGCGCGGGCGTCGGCCCGGCTCCGCCGCTGCCGTGCGACGAGCAGGCGTCATCGTCCGCGGGCACCGTGGGTATGGGCCTCGACCCGGGCGAGAAGAGCGTGAGCTACGTCGGCTTCGACGTCCCCAACAACGTCCAGCGCATCGAGGGGCAGCTCTCGTTCGCGCTGGCCCCGGTGCGTGACCTCGACTTCTACCTGCTCGACGCGGATTCGAATGTCGTGACGTCGGCCGCCAGCACGGACCAGCCCGAGTCCATCGTCTACAACACCCCCAGCGGCGGCCACTACATCTGGAAGGTCGTGGCGTTCACGAATCCCGACACGGCCCACTTCGCCATCGCCCAGCAGGTGTGCGTGGCCTCCGTGAGCGGCGTGGAGTCGCGGGCCACGGCATTGCGGCTCGCACCCGCGGCGCCGAACCCGTTCCGGGCCCGGACCGCATTGCGCTGGGCCATGCCCCAGGCGGGCGACGTGCGCGTGCGTGTGCACGACGTGGCAGGCCGGCTCGTTCGCACACTGCAGAACGGATGGATGGCCGCGGGCGAACACACCGCGGTATGGGATTCGAAGGATGCACGCGGCCAGCTCGTGCGACCGGGTCTCTACTTCGTGAGGCTCGAGAACTCGGGCCGGTCGGTAGGCGAGAAGGTGGTCCTGCTGCCTTGACCAGCGCAGCGGGACGCCGGAGGAGCACGGGCCGCTGCCACGGCTCGTGCGCCCTCCGGAGCAGAATGAGGAGGAACCCCATGAAGATCGCGAAGCCGGAGCGTGACAGTCAGCCGTGGCTGGAGTGTTGGATCGACCAGTGAGGGAGCGGCCGGCCGAAGTCAGGCCGGCGGCCGCCACTCGCGCTAGAGATTCAAGCGATAGTTCACGCCCGCCAGGATGGACCAACGACCGATGAAGCCGCCCTCGGTCCTGAGCTCCCAGTTCTTGCCGATGGAATATTGCGCACCACCGAGCATGTTCCACGGGTCGGCCAGGGCCTTGTCGAGGCCGTAGTTGATCGTGGTGCTCTTGCTGGCTTGGATCCTCTGGACGATCTGGTCGACCGCCGCCTTCTGAACGGGCGTCAGGGCGTCGTACCACGGATTGCCCGGGCCGATGTTCTCGAGGTCGTTCCAGAACTCGGGCGGAACCGCCTCGTCGAAGCGGATGCTGCCCCGGGTCTTGAGCTCGACCTTCTGGTTCATCGCGCCGACCCAGAACGCGAGCTTCTTGTTGCCCGAGAGCTTGATCGCCCGTCCGTAGCGCAGGCCCAGGATCCGGATCTGGACGGGGTCGTTGAGCTTCTCCAGGTCGCTCCAGGTCCAGTTCACGTCGACGGAGAGCCAGTTCCGCTTGATCCCCATCGCACCGGTGATCCCGACTCCGTACGTCTTGGCGCTCTGGTCCACCGAGGACGTGAAGGCCACGGGAGTCACCACCTCCACGTTCGTGTTCGCCTGGCCGGGGCCGGCCAGCCCATAGACATTCAGGAACGGCAGGACCCACAGGTCGGCGCGGATCGTTTCCGAGTACGCGGTCGCCGTGTTCGTCCCGAACTTGAAGGCACCGATCGGCACGAGCGGGTCGGAATTGGTGCTGAGCTGGAGGTTGTTGATGTCGATGTTCTGGGAGAGGTAGATGGCATTGAAGCCGATGCCGAACGCTCGCGGCAGATCGAAGCCTCGCTCGATCGCCTTCCTGCCCCAGATGGGGAAGAAGCTGTGATAATCCTTCAGGATCGAGTCACGCTCCGCCTGACTCAGGACGAGGTCCGGATTCTGGGCGAACGCCGGCACAGCCGCGCTCCAGAGCAGGAGCACCAAGGGAAGCAATCGGAGTGGTTTCATGGCTCGCGACACTAGCGCGCTCGCCCATGGCCGACAACCGGCGCCCCCTGGCGGCGCCCCGTGCTGGCAGCACAAGTGCGCGGCGTATAGTCTCGCCGCCATGCGCGTGCGAATCCTCGCCATCGGGTCTGCCTGCTTTGCCCTGTTGCTCGTGAGCAGCCCGGCGAATGCCCAGGCGCTGCTGGGTCTGCTGCTCGGAGAGAAGCTGGCCACGCCGACGTTCAACATGGGCTTCGAGATCGGCGTGAACTTCTCCAACCTGGAAGGCCTCGATCCCGCCGATCGTATGAACCGTGGGGTGTTCGGGCTGTTCGGCGACTGGAGGTTCTCCGAGAACTTCCACCTGACCGGCGCCATCCTTCCGTTCGCCGGGCGCGGCGCCGAAGGCCTCGCGCCCATTCCCACAGGGGACCCCGGGATCGACGGCCAGGTCGCGGGGGGCAGCATGGCGCGGAGCCTCAACTACCTCGAGATCCCGGTGCTGATGAAATGGGCGCCTGCGCGCGAAGAGGGATTCCGGATCGGAGCGGGCCCATCGTTCGGCGTGCTCACCGGGGCTAACGACCGCTACGAATCGGTCACGCCCGCCGGAACGCAGTACGTGCTCGAACGGGACATCGGCGGCGAGTTGCCGGGTTTCGACTTTGGGTTCTCCGTGGACGTCGAATGGCGGTTCCAGTTGCTGTCGATCGCCGCCCGCTACACGCACGGGTTGACCGACATGAGACAGGAAGGCTCGCCCGACGCGGTCCACACGCGCGTCCTCACCGGCACCGGCCGGATCTACCTGGGCAAGAAGCCGAGCTGAGGCACGCCGGACGTTCGGGTCAGGCCTCCGGAGGGCCTGCGCTTCGCTTTCGCTCGGCCAGCCTGTCGATCGCCTTCGCCAGCCATTGACCGAAGCGGCCCGAGCTCGCGAGCGCGGAGCGCAGTTCGATCAGCTCGATCGCGCGCGCCTGCGGTGTCGTGCGATCCTCGAGCGCGAGACCGGACTCGCGCGCGAGCCACGCTCCCAGCTCGCGCACCGAGCCGTCATCATCCATCACGCGCACGATCCTGCGACGGTTCGTGGAGGGTGGGAAACGCTTTGGCGAGGTTGCGGGTTCGAGTACAGCCTGCGCATCCCCCTGCGCGAGCAGTTCGAACCAGGGGTCCCCGTCACTGTCGAGGGTGCGGTCCAACACGAGACGGCGGGCCTCGAACACGTCGCGCACTTGCGACCCGTACCGTCTGCGGAGCGTGAGCCTCTGGCCGCCGATCTTCCACTCCCATCGACCACGAGCCAGCCACACCGTTCCGGTGGTGAGCGCGATCGTGAACGCACATACGAGAAAAGCGGGGACCAGGAGCTCTCGGTGGTGCACGGACTCGCGGCCGAGCACCAGTGTCACCGCCGCGAACAGCAGGGTGACGACGCTCGCCACACGGGCCTGGGTCCTGCGTGTCGCCGTATCGGTCACCAGCACCCGCTCACCCTCCGCGGTGATGACCTCTTCCCAACCCTGCGGGATGGCAGCCGTCGCCGCGGCGGCCTCTGGCGAGAGGCCGAGCTCGATCCGCAGGGCGGCGACCGCCTCGTCTCGCTCTGCCCGGGTGCCGAGGCCGGAGAGCACGACCCTCTCCCTGCCCGCCCCGAGCGACAGTCGCCCTGCCGTGCCGACCAGCGCGATGCGCCGGATCGCGTCGCGATCGAACGCGCGGCTGGATCGGAACGGCCCGCGCAGCCACGTCACGGTGAGGCGTCCCGAGGCGACCGTGATCCGGTCCTCGCCCCACAGGAGACGCAACAACTCGGAACCGGCCGCGAATCCGCCGAATGTCCACAACGTGAGCCAGACGAGGAGGAACAGCCCGACCATGACCGCGGGGCCCCACTGCAGCGGCTCGCGGCCCGGATCGGGTGGCGTGCCGGTGAGGAGCGCCCAGCCGCCCTTCACCAGGAGCCCGAGCACGAGGGTCTCGCCCACCGCCCAGCCGCAGAGCCAGAACGCCAGGAACGCTCCGCTCACGTACCGGCCCATGCCGTGTGGCCGGAGGCGGAGTTGCCAGCCGTCGATCGTTCGTTCGGCGCCCATGGGAGGAGGTTATCGGCCGCCGAGCAGCGGACTTCGATGCCTGCGAACTTCCGCGCGTCAGGGCCCTGGCCTCACGGCTGGATCACCAGCGTGCGAGAGAGTGATCGCTGGTCCACTCGGAGCAGCGCGAAGTACACGCCGGGCCGAAGGCCCGCGGTGCTCCACTCGAGCCGTGGGGGCTTTGCACCGTCGGAAAGCCTCATGACTCATACCAACAGGTGGGTGCAGTCCTCGAACGGCGTCACGCACGGCGGGCCCTGAGCGTGGCGGTAGGCGATCTCGCCGGGAGCGAGCCACAGCATCGCGGCGGACACCGTCGGCGCGCGGCCTTCGTGCAGGCAGAAAGCCGGCGCTCCGCCGCCTCCGTGCGAGGCGAGCATCGCGACCAGCCGGGCTTCCGCTTCCGCCCGCGAGGGATGCCGCCAACCGGCGAGCCGCGTGAGCGCCCAGCTGGCCCGAGTGTCCGCGGGATCGTCCATCTCGAAGTGCGTGATCGCATGCCAGCCCGGAGCGATGGTGTCGAGCGTGGGTTTTCGTCCCGGGCGGATCGAGAGATGCCACGACTCCGTGGGCGAGAGCCACACCAGGGAACAGGGCGCGTAGTGCCCGATCTCGGCTTCTGCCAGGGCTCGCGCGCGGGGATCGGCAGCCGATGCCACATCGAGTGTGAGCAGGCCGCGCGAGCGCCGCCCCTGCTTGGCGGGCGTCGGATCGCGGCGATTGAGCAGCATGGCAACGCCGGGTGTCGAGATCGCCGCCATGGGCGCCGAGGCTGCGGCTTCGCGCGTACCAGGACCGACGCTCTCCGCAGCCGCCCCGGGCTCGCCCGCGCGAAGTGCCAGCCAGGTCCCCCCCGCGACCGCGTCGCGGCCACCCACCACACGCGGCGAGCGGCTCAAGATCTGCGGCGGCTCGCTCGCGCGTGCCGGGTCCTCGTCGCGATTGGTGGCGATCAGCACGGAGTGTGGCCCGAGCACGTCGAGCCCGAAGAGGAGCGTGCACATGGGGCCGGACTCTACGTCAGGGGCCTCCGGCGCGGGAGGCCGATGTGGGGGCGCCTGACGCGGGCATCCTCGCGAGAGCCCGGGCACACTCGTCTTGAAACTCTTGCTGCCCTCGGGCTCGAAGTGCAGAGTCCGGTTGCCGTCGCCACGGCAGTCCGGCACCGGGTGTGGGGCGTGGAGGACACCGCTCATGTCGCGGCACATCACAGCGCGCAGCATCAGGTCCCGCCGGACTCTCGGAGCTGCGACATGGCTCTTGGCCATGACGCTGCTCAGTGGCTGCTCGAAGGAGGAGCCCACGGCTCCTGGCAGGAGCTATTCGCTCAGCGGGCGCGTGCGTCTCACGGGATTCATGGTGGATGCCAACGGACGGTTCGCCGGCACGCGCGTGGTGGACGACGCCGACGGCGTGGATGTCGAGCTTCGTCTCAACAAGAACGCGTCCCACCACGCCACCACGGTCGACGGCGCGTACCGGTTCGATGGGCTGGCTCCGGGCAGCTACTTCGTCCGCGCGCAGGTGATCGGCGGCGTGATCGACGAGACCAACGCGCTCACGATCGTCAACAGTGATCTCGTCTCGGCGGACACGCTTGACCTCGTTGCCCACGGGGACATCGTCCCGATCCCCAATCCGGCACCGGGCTACATCGACCTGCTGTTCTGGCTTCCGGACACTCAGCAGGTGGACGTTCGCGTCCGTGACATGCAGGGCAACACCACGCAGGTGGTCGTGTCGAAGGTCCTGCCGTCAGGCCTCCAACAGTGGTACTGGAACGGGCGGGACGACTACGGCGTCCTGGTGCATGACGCGCTCTATTGGGTGACCGTGGAGTCGGGAAACGACAAACGCGCGCAGTTGCTGTTCCGGAACTGAGACGGTGCGCCGCAGGCGCAGAAGCCGCCCGCCACAAACACGAAGAGCCGGGCCCCGAAGGGCCCGGCTCCCGATGTTGATGATGCCCGTTACTTCGTCGGCATGTAGAACGCCATGCCCGCGCGGAGCGAGAGGCCCGAGTAGTCCGTGGAAAAGTCGGACGGGAGCCCTGCTGGGTCCGACTTCGTGTCCTTGATGTTCGCGATACGGTAGCCAGCGTTGCCCGTGATCGCGAAGCCCGGCTTGACCGTCCACTCCATGAGGCCGTTGAAGTGGAAGCCGACCGTGCTGCCCTCGAGCTTGACGTCGGTGCTCGAGCTGCCGCTGGTGATGTCGCCGTTCAGCTGATAGACACCGATACCCGCGCCCAGACCGAAGCGGGCAGGCGAGGCGGACGGGAAGAAGTAGCCGGCCGACGCCTCGAAGGCATTCGCGTTCAGGCTGGCCTTGTCGCCGCTGACCTTCTCTTCGCGGCTCAGGAACAGCGGCTCCCAGGTACCGGACAGCATCCAGTTGCTGTTCGGCCACGTGCGGATGCCGAGCCCGCCGCTGAAGCCATTGCTGAACTCGTCCATGTTACCGCCCGACGCGTTCACCGGG
>Ga0075429_100006023_pt1 | contig 10484 bp, 10 predicted proteins | sample RhiMetdeltSRZDD3_FD_75295 | JGI IMG/M metagenome (GOLD analysis project Ga0075429, IMG submission 75295) | Populus rhizosphere microbial communities from Tennessee, USA - Rhizosphere MetaG P. deltoides SRZDD3 | ecosystem: Host-associated > Plants > Roots > Rhizosphere > Soil | place: USA...
CTGGGCTACTTCTGGGTCGGCCGCTACGGCGGGGCGCTGCCGTACTTCCTTCCCTTCGTGCTCGCCCTGGGCTTGTTCCTGGGCCTCGGGCCGCGCTCGCGGGCGGGGGCGCTGGCGCTGGGCGCGCTCGTCGTGTCCTACATCTTTTATATCGCGATGATCCCGGACAATTGGTATGGCGGGCCCACGGTCGGCAACCGCTACTTCCTCAACCTTCTGCCCCTGGGCCTTTTCCTGGTGCCGCGCGGCCGCGAGGTGCTGGCCGCCCTCGCCGGCGCGCTCGCCTCGGCGCCGCTCGTGCTGCCCATGCTCATGGATCCGCTCCATCACTCGTTCAACCCCGGCGTGCACGCCCGGCACGGCCTGTTCCGCCTGTTCCCGCCCGAGCTGACGATGCTCAACGACCTGGCCGCGTTCACGCCGGAGGCCTGGCGCAAGAAGCGTCCCTACGGCGACACCGAAGGCGATCCCCACCTCAACTGGCCGGCCGATCCGAAGGCGTACTACCTGTACTTTCCAGACGACGTGACGTTCGGGAAGGAGAGGGACAGCCGCACCGGCCTGGAGGGTTTCTGGATCCGCGGCCTCGCCCGAGGCGAGGTCTATCTGCGGGCCCTGGAGCCGGTGCGCCGGATGACGATCCGGACCAAGGGCGGCCCCAGCGGGGACCAGATCATGGCCAGGGTGGGCAACCGGCACGTCACGATGGAGGTGGGCATCGACGAGGACGGCGTGGCCACGCTGGAGCCGGGCCCCGGCTTCGTCTACAAGGACAGCTTCGTCCACGTGCTGGAGCTGCGCTCCGCGCGGGGCGCGCCGCACGGCATGTTCATGTCGATCGAGCTGGACGTCGACGCCCGGCCGCGGAAGCGCTGAGCGGGCCGACTCGGGTCGGGTCCATCACCCATGTGACACCGCGGGAACTGTCCGCAATGCACGGTGCGTGAAGCGCCAGCCCCCTAGCCTTGCGTCAAGGAGGCGATCATGACGCGAAGCTTCATGGCGGCGGTTCTGGCGTGCGGGCTGGCGGCGTCGACGGAGGCGCAGGACAACAACGGCCCGAGCGAGCGAGGCTGGATCATCGGTGGCGGCTTGACGGCCGGAACCACCGCCTTCACCGGCGCCGAAGGCAAGGCCGTGGCGGTTGGTCCGGTGGTCGACGTGCAGGCTCTGCCGTTCGGGGGAGGCGTGTTGGCGGAGAGGCGGCTCGACCTGATCGACGCCTCCGCGCCCCCGCCGGCCGATGCGGTGCACGTCGCGACCTTCCCCCGGTCTCAGGGGGGCGGGGCCCTGACTGTTCATGGGGGCTACGCCTTTTCGCCGCGGCTGGCGCTCCTCGCCGACGTGGAGGTCATGACGTCCGTCAACGACGGCTTCTCGAACGGCGTGTTCGCCGCGGTGATGCGCTGCAGGCCGGTCCGGCGGGTCTGGATCGAGGGCGGGCCGGCAGCGGGGGACCTGGGCTACGCCTACGGGGATTCCGCGACCAAGAGCAACAGCATCACCGGTGCTGGCTTCCTGGCCGCCGGGGGAGTCAGCGTACTGGCGAAGGAGCGCTGGACGCTCGACGCGCAGGCGCGCTATACGAAGGTGTGGTATCCGGGCTTCCAGGCCCGCAATCTCTCCTTCGGCCTGAGCATCGGCACCGTGCGCTCCGGCACGGCGGCTAAGCCAGAGTCTCGGGCTGCGGCGCGCCGCGACGGAGCATCTCGAGGATGAGGTCGCGCTCCTGCCGATCCCACACGTGGAGGGCGACGGTGGCCAGGGCGAACGCCGCGCAGGCCAGGAGCGACGCCACGAGCAAGGGCAGCCCCCGCGCGGCCCAGAGGACGGCGGCGAAGGCTGCGGTGGCCAGGACGGGCCGCGCCGCGAGCGCGACCCAGCCGATCCGATGGCCGTGGAGGCGCAGCGCGATCGCGCCCAGAGCGAAATAGGTTCCTTCGGTGGCGAGCGTGGCCCAGGCGGCGCCTTCGTAGCCGTACGCGGGGATCCACGCGAGGTTCAGGGCCACGTTCATGACGAGGCAGACCGTGGAGACCACGACGATCGTCCGCCAGCGATTCACGCAGGCCAGCGTCGTCTCGCCGAAGTTGGACAGGAACATGAACGCCGCGGCCGGCAGCAGTATCCGCGAGGCGGCCACGCTCGGGCCGTAGTCGGGACCGAACAGGAAGGCGATGAACGGGCCCGAGGCCAGGGCACCGAAGGCCGCCACCGGCAGGCCCGCCAGCAGCAGGTACTTGCAGCCGCGCCGGTAGAGCGCGGTCACGGTCTCGGCGTTCGTCGCGTGCAGCGCGGCCATGGTGGGGATGAGCGCGTAGCTCAGGACCCGTGGCACGAGCGTCAGCCCCTCGAGCACCAGCACCGGTGCCCGGTACCACCCGACCTCGCGGGCGCCGCGCATGGCCTCGAGCATCACCGCGTCCACCTGGAAGAAGAGCGTGATCATGAGCCCGGCGTAGGCGAACGGCAGGCCGCGCCGGAACAGGTCCAGCCACACCCGGCGGTCGAAAGCCAGGCGGAGCGGCAGGACCCGCGCGTGCATGTAGGCGGCCAGTCCGGCGGTGTCCAGCAGGCGCACGCCGGCGAAGGCCAGGACGAAGCCCACGACACCGCCACCCGCGGCCAGGCTGCCCGCGCCCAGGAGCAGGATGCCCGTACGCTCCATCAGCAGCGAAAGGGCCTCGACGCCGAACCGCTCCAGTCCCTTGAGTAGCCACCGCAGGGTGGACTTGACGGCCTTCAGCACGAGGTCGAGGGAGAGTACGAGCACCGCGATCCACGTGACGTCCCGGTAGAGGATGCGGCCCAGCCCCAGGCAGAGCGCCAGGGTCAGCGCCGAGAGCACGGCCTGGAAGCCGAGGAGGTTGGCGGCGGTGCGCGCGGCCGTCGAGCGGTCGCGGCTGATGGCCAGCGTGGAGGCGTACGACATGCCGAAGTCGGGGAGAAGCCGGAAGAGGCCGACGAAGGCGAAGGCCGTGCTGTACTCGCCGAAGGACGTGGGGGCCAGCCAGCGCGCCGCCAGGAAGCCGAGCAGGAACAGGATGAGGTTGCTGGCCTCGCCCACGCCGGAGAAGAGGGTATTGCGCGCGATCCGGCGCCCGGAAGGGGCGCCGGCCCGGGGCTCCGTCAGCTGGCGTGCTCTTTCCGCAGCAGGGCCCCCAGGCCGCGGCTGATCTTCACACAACGCTCGGAGGCGCCGCTCTCCAGCAGGCGCTGGCGCGTGGCGGAGTTGATGGGCAGGTGCTGGCAGGCGAGGTTCACCCACGCCATGGGCTCCCTCGACCGCCGCTGCTGGTCGATGAACGAGCGCAGGTCGGCGTGGGCGTGGAGGTAGCGGGCGAGGGACTCCACCGCTGGCCCCCAGTCGTCCCCGGGATCGCCCTCGGCCAGGACCTCCGCCTCGGCCACGAAGGTATCCACGCCGATGACCGTGCCGACCCGGGCCCTCGTGAGCCCGTCGAGCTCGATGCGGTGGGCGCCTCCGTCCACGAGCACGTCCTCGGCCAGGTCCGCCAGTGTCCCCACCTGATGGAGGTCCCGGGGCGAGGGGACTCCCACCACCGTTTCCTTCTGGGCCACCGCCAGGACGCGGCGGCCGGTGCGCCGCGCCATCTCCAGGGCCTTGATCACCGCGGGTGTCGTGACCACCAGCGCGAGCGACGCCTCGGGGAAGAGGCAGAGGTCCTTCAAGGGCAGGACGGGCACGAGGACGCTCTGGCCGGCGGTCGGCAGGCTCGGGCTGCCCATGGTCGGCGGCATGGTACTACGACCCGCCGCGCACCCGCCGCGACCACTTCTTCCTCAGCACGGACGCCAGGTCGGCGCGCCCCTTGCCGGGCAGCAGCTCGACGTAGTCCTCGCCGATCCGCGCGATGCGGTGGGGATCGCCGCCGGGCGGGGTGATGGGGACGCCGGGAACCTTGCCGCAGAAGGCCGTGCGGTATCCGGCCTCGCGGGCCAGGCGGCGCGTGGTGGGCCCCGCGGTGTGCCACGGGTAGCAGAGGTGGACCGCGGGGCGGCCCGTGTGCCGCTCGATCAGTTGCCGCGCCTCCTCCAGCTCACGCCGGATGGCCGTGTCGCGCTCGACGGCACTCTCGAAGTCACCGCCCCACGACCGCCCGGCTGCCGCGCGCTGCAGGTCGCGCTGCCAGCCGCTCCGCTCGAAGAAGGCCGCGCCGCCGTGGGCGGCGACGATCCGCACGCACGCCTCTCCGGCGGCCGGGTCCTCGCGGAAGCGCAGCGATTCCGACGTGCGCGGCTCCGAGCGGAGCAGCGGCGTCCCGAGCGGGACCTGGTCGGCCAGGACGTCGTTTCCTCCGCGGTCCAGCACGGGCACGTCGAAGGCGGCGTACCCGTGGCGCATCCAGGGCGTCATGAAGCCGACCACCCGCGCCTCCACGTGGATGCGCGCGTGGAGCAGGGTATGGCTCTGGAAGTCGTAGACGCCGGCGGCCGAGAGCGACGCGATCTCCGGCCACGAGAGCAGCGCGGTGTCGGGTTGGCCGGCGGGCGCGGGATCGGGCCGGGCGGGCGTGCGGCCGGGCACGAGGAAGACGATGCCCCGCATGCCGTGCCGCCGGAGGAGCGGCGCCCCGACGCCGGCCAGGCTGGCGCGGCCGTCGTCGAAGGTCAGGACGACGGCGCGCTCCGGCGCCTCCGCCGAGCCGGAGATCACCGCGAGGTACTCCTCGGCCGAAAGGGTCCGATACCCGTTGTCGGCGAGGTACTGGAGCTTGTGGCCGAAGGACTCCGGCTCCAGGCCGTGGAAGACGAACACGGGCACGTGGCCGCGGGGGAGCGGCCCGCCCGTGACGAACGGCGGGTAGCGACGGAGCAGGAGGTCGCGCGGGACCTCCCACACCTCTTGAGCCTGGCGGACGAGCCGTCCCACCCTCACGCCCGCTTCTCCGCCAGCACCTCGTCGTAGAGGTCCTGCATCGCCTCCACGCAGCGGCGGATGTCGTAGCGCGAGGAGGCGCGCAACGCCCCGCGCGCCAGCGCTTCGCGGCGGCTACGGTCCATGAGCAACTCCCGGAGGCGCAGGGCGAGGGTGGCCGCGTCGCGGGGCGGGACCAGTATCCCGCTGACGCCGTCCTCGATCACCTCGCGGCACCCGTCCACCGCCGTGGAGACGATCGCCTTGCCGGCGGCCATGGCCTCGAACAGCGTCAGCGGCGTGCCCTCGTACGTCGAGGAGATGCAGAAGACGTCCACCGCCCCGAGGAGGGCCGGGATGTCGGCGCGGTGGCCGGCGAAGACCACACGGTCCGCGATCCCGAGGGCGCGGGCCTGCTCGCGCAGCGGGCCCGCCAGGTCGCCGTCTCCCACGATGAGGACGCGGGCCGCGGCCACGCCGGGCAGGGCGGCGGCGGCCGCGTCGAGGAGGTAGCGGTGGCCCTTCTGCTCGTTGAGCCGGCCGATGCTGCCGACCACCAGGGCATCGTCGGGGAGGCCCAGCTGCCGGCGCACGGCCAGGGCCGCCGCGGCCGTCACGGGCGCGAACTCCTCGAGGGGCGCGCCGTTCCAGATGAGGCGCACGCGGTGGGCGGGCACGTGCCTCTCACGCACCAGGAACTCGCGGGTCGACTCGCTGACCGCGATCGCGCGGTCCGTCAGCGACGCGAGCGCGCGATCGGCCAGGCCCTGGTAGGACGGCATCCGCGGATCGGCAAAGTGCTCATGCAGGACGAGCGCGGCCCCCACGCGGCGCGCGGCCAGACGGCCGAAGTCGGCGGCGGCGTAGCCGTGGACGTGGAGGACGCGCGCGCTCCTCTCGCGGGCCAGTCCCACGAGGTCCCCGAGGATCCGCGGGTCGAAGCGGCCGCGGCCGAGGTGCCGCACCGGGATGCCCTGCTGCTCGAGGCTGCGGGATCCCGGCTCCGGCCGCTTCAGGCCGCAGAGGCTGACCTCGAAGCGGGAGGGGTCGTAGCGGGGGAACCACCACGAGAAGAGCCGCGAGACCCCGTGAATGCTGGACCCGGCGACCCCGAACTTGTCGCAGACGTGGAGGACACCGACCGGCATCAGGTCGCGGACGGCTCCTCTCCCGCCCCGCGCGACGTCCACACCACCGCGCCGGAGAGCGAGAGCAGGACGATGAGCCCGGCCCCCACCAGGCTGAAGGCCAGGGCGCTCTCCTTGGGCAGCCCCACCTGCTTGAAGTAGAGGATGAAGACGCTCTCGCGCACGCCCCAGCCGTTGAAGGAGATGGGGACCGTCTGGATCAGGATGTTGAGCGGCACCATCAGGAAGCACGCGGAGAGCGAGAGCGGTATCCGCAGCGACTGGGCCACCGTGTAGAAATAGCAGACGACGACGGACTGGAGCGCCACGCTGGCCCCGAAGGCCATGAAAACCGCCGGCAGCTCCTCGCGGTAGACGTGCACGGCGGCCTGGACGACCTCGAACTTGGCGCGGGCCCAGGGGATGCGCGCCAGGCCCGACGCCGCCATTAGGCCGCGGGCCGTCCCCGGACGGAAGAAGATGTAGGTCAGCATCAGGAACACGAGACCGAGGCCGCCGATGAGCGCGCGCGCCCCGGCCAGCTGGCGCAACAGCGGGCCTCCGGACGCGAAAGCCACCACCGCGAGGAAATAGAGCGCGCCGAAGCCGAGGATGCGGTCCACCGCCACCACCGCCACCGAGGCGGTGGTGGACCCGGTGATCTGCGAGCTGTCGCGCACGCGCACGATGTCGCCGCCGATGTTGCTGGGGAGGAAGTTGTTGAAGAAGGTGGCGACGAGGTACGAGGCGGACAGCCGGCCCAGGGGGGCGTCGTAGCCCTGCGCCTCGAGCAGCAGGCGCCAGCGCCAGGTGGACAGGGCCAGGATCGCCGCGTAGAGGGCGGCCGCCGCCCCCAGCAGCAGCGGGTCCCCGCGCCGCACGCGGCCGCTCGTCGCCGCGAGGTCCGTCGTGGAGAGCAGGTAGCCGAGGAGGGCCAGGCTCACGGCGAGCTTCACCGCGAGCAACGCCGGCTTCTTCAAGGCCCGGCCTGGAGGATGCGCACCGCGTCGATGTCCGCCCCCTCGCTCGGCGTGCCGGCCTGCGCGCAGGGGAACCGCTCGGCGTCGACGATCTTGAAGAAGCGGGCCTGCTGCACCTCGCCCGCGGCGAGGTCGAAGTCGCAGTAGCGCGTGGTCTGCGTTCCCGGGATGCGCTCGCCGCAGCGGACGTCCGCCCCCAGGAGGACCCAGGGCCCGCTGGCGGTCCCGCCGGCGTAGACCGTGACCGGCTCGCTACCGACGGCCTGGAAGACGCGCAGGTCGTTGCCTGACGAGTCCGCCGCGCAGGCCTGCATGTCCACCGTGACGTGGCCTTCCTCGCCCAGGCTCAGGAAGCCGAAGAAGTTGTTGGGGCCGAAGCCGCCGGCGTCGTAGGGGCCGAGGACGTCGTTCGGGTCGTTGTAGATGTTCGGCATCTGCGCGCAGAAGGGCAGCAGCACGTCGACGACGGCCTTGGCCCATCCGTCACCCAACGGCTGGCAGGCCACGGCCGGCATCGTGAACAGCGCGGTCGATGAGGGGATCTGGCTGGCGGGGCCGATGGCGGTCGCCCGCCAGGACAGGCTCATCCCGCGCGGAACCGCGAAGGACGCCGTGGTCGTGGAGTGGCCGGCGGGCACCGTCGCGCTGGCCACGACCGTGCCCTTGCCCTGGGTGACCACCTCGAAGCGGTACTGCGCCTGGCCGGAGTCGAAGCCTTGCGCGTTCTGAACCGTGAAGGCCGGGCTGTCCGTGGTGACCTGCGCCCCGTTGATGGGGCTCACCGGCACCGGGACGGGGCCGAGAGGGGGGCTGGGCGAGCTGGGGGTCCCGCCCGAATCGGATCCGCAGCAGGCGGTTAACGCCGCGGCGAACAGGAGCAGCGCGAGTTCCCCAGCAGCGCCTCGCAAAGGTCTCATGCTACAGTAGCTTCCGCGAAAGCGTCAACGGCGGAGGAGCCTATTTCCGAGCCTGCCCACGCGCGCGAGCGCGCGCCGATCGGGATCCAGCAAGCGATGGCCGCGCCGGGCCGCTCCTCACTCTCCAAATATCAGGACCTCATCGTCGGCAGCCGCAGCATGGCGGACCTCATTCTCTACGAGCTGGTGGTGACGCTCTTCTCCTGGGTCCCCGGGGCGCTGGGCCTGGCGCTGCGCAAGGTCGCCTATCCCTGGCTGCTCGGATCCGTGGGCCGCAACGTGACCTTCGGTCACGGGGTCGTTCTGCGGCATCCGAAGAAGATCCGCCTGGGTGACGACGTCGTGGTGGACGACCTCGTGGTCCTCGACGCCAAGGGCACGAGCAACCACGGCATCATGGTCGGCAACGGCGTGTTCCTGGGCCGCGGGACCATCCTGTCCTGCAAGGATGGCGACATCGTCCTCGGCGACCACACGAACCTCGGGTTCCACTGCGAGGTCTTCTCGGCCTCCAGCGTGACCGTGGGCCGGCACGGCCTCTTCGCCGCGTACACCTACCTCGTTGGCGGCGGCCACGAGTTCGAGCGCGCGGACCTGCCCGTCATCGACCAGGCGCGCAGCTCGCGCGGCATCGCCCTGGGCGACAACGTGTGGCTCGGGACGGGGACCAAGGTGCTGGACGGCGTCCGCATCGGCCGCGACGTCGTGGTGGGTGCGGGGGCTGTGGTCACCGACGACCTCCCCGACGGCGCGGTGGCCGTGGGGATGCCCGCGCGCGTGGTGCGCCGCCGCGAGGGCGGCACGCCGCAGGAATGACCGGGCCGAAGCGCATCCTGGTCGTGACGTCCGGCGCGCTCTTCGTCCGGGGTGGCCACCTGACGATCGCGGAGGAGACGGCGGCCGCGCTTCGCCGGGCCGGGTATCTGTCCGAGGTCCTGGTCACGCCGCAGAACCGCTTCGGGCGCCAGCTGCCCGCGTACCTTTCCAACTGGCTCACCGACGTCGGCGAGACCGCGGACGGCCATCCGGTCGACCAGGTCATCTCGCTGCGCTTCCCCTCCTACGCGGTCCGCCACCGCCGCCACGTCTGCTGGCTGAACCACCGGATGCGCGAGTACTACGACCTCTGGGAGCGGTTCACGCGCGGCCTGGGCCGGCGGGGAAGGCTGAAGGAGAGCGTCCGCCGCAGGATCTTCCACACCCTCGACGGCTGGCTCCTGCGGCGCAACGTCACCCGCCTGGTGGCGCAGTCCCGCACGATCCAGGCTCGGCTCCAACGCTTCGGAGGCCTGGAGAGCGAGCTGCTCTACCCGCCGGCGCCGCTGCGGTCGTACCGCACCGACGCGTACGGCGACTACGTCTTCGCGGTTTCGCGGCTGCACCCGTTGAAGCGGCTCGGCCTGCTGGTGGAGGCGGTGGCGCGCATGACCGACCGGACGCTCCAATTCAAGATCGCCGGGGACGGTGAGGAGGGCCCGGCCCTGCGCGAGCGGATCAAGGACCTGGGCCTGGCCGGCCGCGTGGAGATGCTGGGCGCGATCAGCGACGCGGACCTCGTGGAGCACCTGGCCCGCTGCCGGGCCGTCTATTTCGCTCCATGGAACGAGGACTACGGGTTCGTCACGCTCGAGGCCTTCTCGTCGGGCAAGGCCGTGGTGACCACCACCGACAGCGGCGGCCCCGCGGAGCTGGTGGAGCACGGAGGCAATGGCCTGATGGCGGCGCCCACGGCCGAGGCCGTCGCGGAGCAGCTCGACCTGCTGGCCCGTGACCGCGGCCAGGCCGAGCGCCTGGGCCAGGCGGCGCTTACGGCCAGCCGCCCGCACACCTGGGACCGGGCCGTGGAGTTCCTGACGCGGCGCTAGCTAGGGCGCGCCGCTCACCTCTCGCCCAGACCGAAGACGATCCCCGCGGTGGCCCGCCACTGGCTGGCGCTCTCGCCCTCGCTGAAGATGTGGCGGTAGTCCCCTCCGATGCGCAGCCGGGTGCTGCCGCCGCCGAACTCGAGCCCCACGCCGGGCTGCAGGGCGAAATCGGTCACGCTGTCGGTCTCGTCCAGGAAGGTGAGCTTGGCCGTGGCGGCCCCGGCCAGGAGCTGGACATAGAAGTTGGCGCTGTCGCCGCGCCGGTTGAGGCGGAACCCGCCCATGGCGCTGTAGACCTTGAGATCGATGTCCAGCTCCTCGTCGCCGATGCCGGAATCGATGGTCTTGAAGCTGGCCCCGAACTCTCCGACCAGGCCGAGCCAGTCGTTGAGGTTGCCGGCGATGTCCACGTAACCGCCGAGCGGGAAGCTCTCGTCGATCTCTTCGTCGCGCAGGTACGCGTAGCCGAGGCCGATCTCGACCGCCGATGTCACCTGGGCCAGGGCCGGGCCAGCGCCGAACAACGCCAGGACCGCCACCATCAGGCCGACGCGCATGTTGTCCTCCTTTGCCAGCGTGATCCGCTTGCGTCTCTATTGTCTTAACACGGCTTTTGACGGGCCCTCGGCGATCCCCGTAGAATCGGGGCATCCGGTGAGAGCGAGATGAAGAAGGTCCTGGAGCCGGCGGACAAGGCGGCCGCGAGGACGAAGGAG
>Ga0075429_100006025_pt1 | contig 10482 bp, 7 predicted proteins | sample RhiMetdeltSRZDD3_FD_75295 | JGI IMG/M metagenome (GOLD analysis project Ga0075429, IMG submission 75295) | Populus rhizosphere microbial communities from Tennessee, USA - Rhizosphere MetaG P. deltoides SRZDD3 | ecosystem: Host-associated > Plants > Roots > Rhizosphere > Soil | place: USA...
AGCCCCGCCGAGCTCGGCGTGACGCGTGAGACGAAGTTCATCGTTGACGACGTTGCCCTGAGCGACGACGTCGTCTTGTTCGCGTTACCCACGGTATCGCTGCTCCGGCTCAACCCGCGCGGCGAGATCTCCCTCAGCTATCAGCCGGAGATCCAGGCCTTCCGCACCTACCGCGAGCTGACGGCGGTGAACCACGATGCCGAGCTGGTCTACTCGCAGGCCCTGACGCCCACCCTCACCTTCGGCTTCGGCGACCGCTACATCTCGACGTCGGACCCCAGCCGCCGGGTGGTGGACAGCGTGCTCCTCTTGCCGCGCGACCGACTGACCGAGAACCAGTTCCACGTGGAGATCGGGCGCCGCTTCGGCTACGACACGACGTTCACCCTGCGCTACGACAACACGGTGACGCTGGTCGAGGCCCCGGCGACCACCACCCGCATCGGCCTCATCGATCGGCTGACGCACTCCGCGAGCGCGAGCCTATCCCAGCGCCTGTCGCGCCGGCACCTGGTGATCGGCACGTACACCTACCTCGACGGCCGCCCGCTGACGGAGACGTCCGCGCGCACGCTCCCCACCGGTCTCGTCCTGGCGCCGATCGAGCCGGACCAGCTGCACAGCACGGCCCTCAGCTATCTGTACGACGGCGACACCGTCAGCATGCGCGTCGGCGGCGGCCTCGTGTACGGCCGCGATCTCACCTACACGGGCGGCGGCCAGCTCGACAAGCGGCTCGGCCGCGCCACCTTCACGGTGATCGCCCAGCGCAATCTCTCGTTCTTCGGGGGGGTCATGCCCTCCGCCGATCCAAGGTTCGCGAGCGGCCTGCTCCCCTTCGGCTTGTACGAGTCGGCCATCGTCCGCTTGACGGGTGATCTCTCGCGCCGGCTGAACGTGCAGCTCCAGGGCGTGGCCCAGCGCACGTTCACGGAGCTCACCGACCTCGACATCCGCAGCGACTTCGCGCGCCTCAAGGTCTCGTACGACCTCAGTCGCACGGCCGCCGTTTTCGCCCAGGCGGAGCTGTATCGGCAGAGCTTCAACGAGTTCGTCGGCAGTCGCATGGAATGGCAGCGCTACGGGGTCGGGCTCGAGATCGCGATGAGCCGAAAACCCAACCCGCTGGCGGAGCGCCGCCGGCAGAAGGAAGACCGCGAGCGCCGTGAGCGCCGCGGCGAGGCCGTCGAGGATGGCACTTAGGAGGTTTCATGCCTGCATCTGGATCCGTCACCGAGATCTCGCTCGCCGCGACGCTGGAGGCGCTCAAGCGGCGGAAGCGCCACATCGTGAGGTGCACCGTCGCCCTCACTGTCGTCGCCGCTGCCATCGCCCTCGTGCTGCCCGCGCGCTACCGCGCGCAGGCCCACGTCGCCGCCGATCCCCTCGTGCCGCAGAGGTTCGTGAGCACGGCCCACGAGGCCGCCTATCGCGACCCGCACGTGGAGAACCTCGCGCAGATCCGGCGCCTCAAGGAGGTCCTCTACAGCCGCGGCCTCCTGGAGGCCGTCGTGAAGGAGCACAAGCTCTATCCGCTGAAGGACGGCGCGGTGGCGGACGGCGACATCGATGCGATGAAGAAGCGCGTCAAGGTCATCGTCGAGACCGACGGCGACACCTACGTCGCCTTCGACGGTGCCAGCCGCCGCGAGGCGATGGACGTGACCAACCGCCTGGCCGCGCTCCTGATCGAGCGCACCTCCGCCGTGCGCGACCGGCAGGCGACGCAGGCCAACAAGGTCGTCCAGGACGAGACGGAGCGGCTGCGGGCTCGCCTGACCGATCAGGAGAAGAAGCTCAACGACTACAAGCTGAAGGTCGGCCTCGCCCGTCCCGACCAGATGGAGGCGAACCTGAAGGTGTACGAATCGCTTCAGGAGCAGCTCTCGGCCAAGAGCGCGGCCCTGGCCGACGAGGAGGCCCAGCGCGCCTCCGTCAGCCAGGAGATCGCCCTGCTCGAGCGCCAGGGCGCCGGCAAGAGCGAGTCCCGCGAGATGCAGGACCTGCGCTTCCGCCTCAAGGCCGCGCAGTCGCGCTACACGGAGCAGCATCCGGAGCGCCAGTCGATCGAGCGGCAGATCCGCGAGCTCGAGAGCTCCCGCGGCGGCGGCGGCACCGGGGAAATGTCCGTCGTCTATATGCGCCTGGTCTCCCTGCGGGCGGACCTGATGGCGCGCAACAGCCGTATCGCCTCCTATCGACGGGAGGAGGACGCCCTGAGGGCGCAGCTCGCCACCTACCAGTCGCGCATCGAGAGCGCGCCGCAGCACGAAGGCACCATGGCCGAGCTCACGCGCGACTACGAGACCACCAAGACCCAGTACCAGGAGCTGCTCGGCAAGGCGCAGGAGGCCAAGCTCGGCTACGAGCTCGATCAGGTCTCGAGCTCGATCATCTTCCGCCTGGTGGAGCCGGCGCAGCTTCCGCTGGCGCCGGTGGCGCCGCACCGCGGGCGCATCGTGCTCATGGGCCTCTTCGCCGGCCTCGGCCTCGGCCTGGTCCTGGCCTTCGTGTTCGAGCAGAACGACACCTCCTTCGCCAGCATCGACGAGCTGCAGTCGTTCACGACCATCCCCGCCCTCGCCACGATCCCGTCGGTGGAGACGGACACGACGATCCGTAGCACGGGCGGCAAGCCGGGCATCGCCCTGCTCGCCCATCCGCGCTCGATTCTGGCCGAGCAATACCGCATCCTCGCCGTGCGCGTCCGCGAGCAGGCCAAGGGACCCGTCGTCATCGCCGTCACCAGCGCCGTGGGTGGCGAAGGGAAGACGACAACCGCCATCAACCTGGCGCTGGCCCTCAGCAAGACGACCGACGGCCGGGTGCTCCTTGTCGACGCCGACCTGCGCAAGCCGCGCGTCGGTGAGTACCTCGAGATCAACGCCACCCGCGGCTTCTCCCATGTCCTGCAGAAGGCCGACGACGACGTGTCGCACTACACGTGGCGCCTGAAGGACGTCTACGTGCTGCCCGGCGCCGGCACCGTGGCCGACCCCGTCGGCATCCTCTCGTCCGACCGCGCGCGGTCGCTGTTCGAGAGCTTCCGGCGCGAGTTCCCCATCGTGGTGGTGGACGCGCCGCCGATCCTGCCCCTGGCCGACGCGCCGATCCTGACGCGGCTGTCGGACGGCGTGGTGGTGGTGGTGCGCGCGAACCGCACGCCGCGCGAGCTGCTGGAGCGCGGTGTCGAGAACATCGACGCCTCGAAGGTGCTGGGCCTCGTCCTGAACGGCGTGGACCTGCAGAACTCTCGCTACGCTTCCGCGTACCAGTACTACGAGAAGGCATACCTCGCTCAATAACGACGCGCCATACACCCAGGGGAACGGCCCATGTCGACCATTACCACCACGTACCGCGCGCCCGTCCCGAGCCCGAGCGCGTGGCGCCACACGACGCGAGGGGCGATCGCCGCCTGGCACTGCCGCATCGCGTACACCACGGCGTGGTTCGTGCGCGCCGAGCTCCTGCTCGGAGTGCTGGCCGGGGCGAGCCTCCTCGTCGCTGTACGCGCCGGGGCCCTGTCGGCGCCGGAGGCGCAGGGAACGGCGCTCCTCGTGCTCCTCTGCCGCCTCGCCGCCTACGCCGCCGGCCGCCGCGCCTTCGTGACGTCGGAAGGCGCCGCCTTCTTCAAGTGTCTCGTCCGCTCCACGGCGTTGGCCGCACTCGCCGGCACTGCCCTCGCCCTGGCCTGGCCGGCCATGGCCGCGCCGCTGCCGCGGGCGGCCTCCCTGGTGCTGGGCTCTTCCGTGGTCAGCATCCTGTTGCGATGGACGACGCGGGGCCTCATCCGCCGCGGCCGGCTCGTCGAGGACTGCCTGATCCTCGGCACCACGGAGAAGGCCACGCGCTTCTTCGACGACCTGCGCGCCGCCCAGGCGGGGGCGGTGGCGCCGGTGGCGAACGGCTCCCTCGACGGGAGCTGCATCGTCGAGTTCGAGCATCTCCGGCGCCTCGCCCAGCAAGGGAGCGATTCACGCCTGGTGGTGGTGGAACCGCCCGAGGACTCCCAGGAGCTGCACGAGGTGCTTCTCGACTGCAAGGTCCGCGGCATGGCGGTGGAGCAGGCGATGGACGCGTACGAGCGCCTGGCCGGACGCGTGTGGGTGGAGGGGCTGCGGCCGGAGTGGATCGTGTACGGCCGCGGTTTCCGGCGGCCGGCGTCCCATCGCGCGGTCAAGCGCGCCCTCGACCTCGTCGCCGCCGTCGTCCTGCTGTCGGTCACGTTCCCGCTCCTCCTGCTCGTAGCCCTGCTCGTCAAGCTCGAGTCGCCGGGCCCCGCCCTTTTTGCGCAGGAGCGGGTGGGCGAAAACGGACGGACGTTCGTCCTCTACAAATTCCGCTCCATGCGCAGCGACGCCGAGGCGCAGTCGGGACCGGTGTGGGCCGGCGAGAACGACGCCCGCATCACGCCCCTCGGGAAGGTCCTGCGCAAGTGCCGCCTGGACGAGCTGCCGCAGATCTGGAACGTCCTGCGGGGTGAGATGAGCTTCGTCGGGCCGCGGCCCGAGCGGCCGTACTTCGTCGACCTGCTGCGCCAGCAGATCCCGTATTACGACCTGCGCCACTACGTGACGCCGGGCATCACCGGCTGGGCGCAGGTGAGTTATCCGTACGGTGCCTCCATCGAGGATGCCTACCAGAAGCTGCAGTACGACCTCTACTACGGCAAGCACATGTCGCTGCGGTTCGACATCGAGGTGCTGGTGAAGACGGTGAGCGTCGTTCTCATGGGCCGCGGGGCGCGCTGATGCTGCGCATCGTGGGCATCGGTGGGGGGACCGGCCTTCCGCTCCTCCTGCGCGGGCTGCGCCTGGCGGAAAAGGCGAGCGCCGGCGACGAGCTCGTGCTCTCCGCGGTCGTCTGCGTGTCGGACAACGGCGGGTCGAGCGGCCGCCTGCGCGAGTCGTTCCAGACGCCCGCTCTCGGCGATGTCCGCAACTGTCTGGTCGCCCTCGCCGACCGGCGGGCGCTGATGGCGCAGCTCTTCCGCTACCGATTCTCGAACGGCAACGGCCTCGCCGGCCACGCACTGGGCAACCTCATCTTGACCGCGCTCTGCCAGGAGACGGGCAGCCTGCGCCGTGCCGTCGATCTCGCCGCCGAGGTGATGCAGGTGGCGGGGGCGGTGCTGCCGGTGACCGAGACCCCGGTGACCCTCTGCGCCGAAGGCGAAGACGGACGGCGCGCCTGCGGCGAATGCGAGATCACGGCCGCGCGCCTCGACATCGCGCGCGTCTGGCTGGAGCCGGCCTGGCCGCTCCCGGCTCGGGGCGTGCTCGAGTGCATCGACGCCGCCGACGTCATCGTCCTGGGGCCCGGCAGCCTGTACACCAGCGTGATCCCGCCGTTACTCGTGGGCGGGGTGGCGGACGCGGTGCGGCGTTCGAAGGCGCTTCGCCTCTACGCGTGCAACCTCATGGCCGAGCCGGGAGAGACCGACGGCTTCGATGCCGCCGACCACCTGCGGGCACTGGGGCGGCACCTCGGCCCGGACTCGATCGACGTGTGTCTGGCCAACACGCGTCGCCCGTCGGCGCGGCTGGCCAGGCGCTATCTCGCGTCGGGGGCGGGGCCCGTGACCCCCGACCTCGAAGCCATTCGGGCCCTGGGTGTGTTGCCGGTGACCGCGGACCTCCTCGCCGAGGACGGCTCCAAGGCGCGGCACGCGCCCCTCGCCCTCGGCCGCCTGGTGCTCGAGATCGCGCGCACGCGCGCGCGGCGACGGAGACTCCCGGAATCGTCGAAGGGGAACAAGGGGGACACGGTATGTGCGGAATCGTCGGGTACATAGGCGCACGCGACTGTCAGCCGCTCCTGCTCGAGGGGCTGAAGCGGATGGAGTACCGCGGCTACGACTCGTGCGGCATCGCCGTCACCGACGGCGGGCTGCCGCAGGTCGTGCGCTCCGTCGGGCGCGTGAGCTCCCTCGAAGAGAAGCTGCGCGGGTTGCAGCTCGGTCCCACCGCGGTGCGCTACGGCATCGGCCACACGCGCTGGGCTACCCACGGCCGTCCGAGCGAGGAGAACGCCCACCCGCACCGCGACTGTACCGGCCAGTTCGTGGTCGTGCACAACGGGATCATCGAGAACTACCTGTCGCTGCGCCGCAAGCTCACCGAGGCGGGCCACGTCTTCCGCACCGCCACCGACACCGAGGTCCTGCCGCACCTCATCGAGATGCACTTCGACGGGAACCTCGAGCTGGCCGTGCGCGCGGCCCTGCGCGAGGTCGAGGGCGCCTACGGGATGGTGGCCATCAGCAGCCGCGACCCGAACAAGATCGTGGCCGCCCGGAAGGGACCTCCGCTGGTGGTGGGGATCGGAGCCGGCGAGAACTACGTGGCCTCCGACGCGCCCGCCCTCCTGCCGTACACGCGCCAGATGCTCTTCCTCGACGATGCCGAGATCGCGGTGGTGGAGCCGCATGCCATCGCGCTCACCGACTTCGCCGGCAACCGCATCCTGCGCCAGCCCCAGCAGGTGAGCTGGAGCGCGGAAGCGGCCGAGAAGGAAGGCTACCCGCACTTCATGCTCAAGGAGATCTTCGAGCAGCCGCGGGCCATCGTGGACACGCTGCGCGGGCGCATCGGCCCCGGCGACGACGTTCATCTCGAGGACGACCTGGGCGCGCTGCCCGCCCTCGAGAGCGCCGACAAGGTCCACATCGTCGCCTGCGGCACCTCGTGGCACGCGGGCCTCATCGGCAAGTTCCTGATCGAGGGATTGGCCCGTATCCCCGTCGAGGTCGACTACGCCTCGGAGTTCCGCTATCGCAACCCGCCCATCGGTCCGCGCAGCATCGTGCTGGCGATCAGCCAGTCGGGCGAGACGGCGGATACCCTGGCCGCGCTGCGCGAGGCCAAGGCGAAGGGCGCGGCGGTGTTGTCTGTGGTCAACGTCGTGGGCAGCAACATCGCCCGCGACTCCGACGCCGTGCTCTACACCCATGCCGGCCTCGAGATCGGCGTGGCCAGCACGAAGGCGTTCACGACGCAGCTCGCCGCGATGTACCTGCTCGCCGGCTGGTTCGCGAAGCGGCGGGGCACCGCCCCCGAAGGCGCGATCCGCCGTGTGATGCACCTGCTGCGACAGGTGGCGGATCCCATGAAACGCGTGATCGACCGGCACTCGGAGCTGGCGCTGCTGGCGGGACGGTTCTCGCAGCACCAGAGCGCGCTCTTCCTGGGCCGCGGCCTCGGCTTCCCGATCGCGCTGGAAGGCGCCCTCAAGCTGAAGGAGATCTCCTACATCCACGCGGAGGGCTACGCCGCCGGCGAGATGAAGCACGGGCCCATCGCCCTCATCGACGACGGCATGCCGGTGGTCGTCGTCGCGACCCAGGATCCCGTCTACGGGAAGACGATGTCGAACGTCGAGGAGGTGAAGGCCCGCGCCGGCATCGTCCTCGCCGTGGCCACCGAAGGCGACACCGAGGTCGCGGAAAAGGCCGACCACGTGGTCTACGTGCCGCGGATCGATCCGCTCCTGCACCCGCTCCTCACCGTGCTGCCGCTGCAGCTCTTCGCGTACCACGCGGCGCTGCTCCGCGGATGCGATGTCGACAAGCCGCGCAATCTCGCCAAAAGCGTGACTGTGGAATGAGGGACCGATGCGTGACCCGTGGGCCGTTCTCTTCTGGATGTCGCTCCTCTTCGTGGCCTACACCTACCTCGGGTACCCGCTCGTGCTCTTCGTGTGGAGCCGAGTGCGTCCGCGGCCCGTCACCCGTGTGGCGTACGAGCCGCCCGTCACCCTGATCGTCGCCGCCCACAACGAGAGCCGGACGCTGGAGGCGAAGATCCGGAATGCCCGCGCCCTCGACTATCCCCGCGAGCGGCTGCGGATCATCGTCGCCCTGGACGGTTGCACGGACGAGTCGGCGGAGCGCGTGCGGCGCCAGGCGGGGCCGGACCTCGAGCTCCTCTGCCTGCCCGAGCGCCGGGGCAAGGCGGTGGCGCTCAACGCCGCGCTCGCGCGGGCGACCGGCGACGTCGTGGTGTTCGCCGACGCCCGTCAGCGCCTCGACACCGGCGCCCTGCGCGCACTGCTGGCGCCCCTGGCCGACCCCGAGGTCGGCGTGGTCACCGGCGAGCTCGTGCTCACCGACGAGCGCGGGCGGGAATGCGGGGACGGCGTCGGCCTGTACTGGCGCTACGAGAAGAAGGTCCGCGCCCTGGAGGGCCGGATCCACTCGGTCATCGGCGCGACGGGCGCGCTCTACGCCGTCCGCCGCGAGCTCGTCGCCCCTCTTCCGGAGGGCACGCTCCTCGACGACGTGCTGGTGCCGATGAGGGCGGTCCTGCAGGGGCGGCGCTGCGTGTTCGAGCCGGCGGCGCGGGTCTACGACCGCGTGGCCTGCTGCGCCGACGCCGAGTACCTGCGCAAGGTTCGGACGCTCGCCGGCAACTTCCAGCTCCTCACCCTCGAGCCGCGGCTGCTGTCGCCGCGTGAGAACCCCGCCTGGCTGCAGTTCGTCTCCCACAAGGTCGCGCGGCTGCTCGTGCCGTATGCCCTCGTCGCGCTCCTCGTGAGCAACGCCGTCCTCGCCGCTTCCGGTCCGGTGTTCGGCACCCTGCTCGTGCTGCAGGCGGTGTTTTATGCCTTGGCCGTCCTCGGCGACTCGCTCGCCGGTGGGGAGGCGCCCGTGCGGGTGCGGAGAGAGGCCTGATGCGCCGCGCGCTGGCCTTTCCCGCTCTCTTCGTGAAGCTCAACTGGGCCGCTGTCGCCGGCCTCTACTACTTCGCCACCGGCCGGCGAGACCTGTGGCGGGGCGTCGGGCCGAGCCACCGGCACTCGCGCGGCCGCTAGGGAGGAGGTCATGGTGCTGGTCCACGCGGCTCAGATCTTCCGAGAGAAGGCTTCGCGACCCAGCGAGTGGACGATCGAGGTCGTCACCGAGTACGCGGACTTCATCGCCCTCGAAGGAGCGTGGAACACGCTGGTCGAGCGGGCCGGCATCGATCACCCCTTCCTGCGCCACGAGTGGATCCGGGCCTGGTGGGACTGCTTCGGCGCCGGCCATCGCCTCCACATCGTCCTCGTACGCCATCGCGACGAGCTCGTGGCGATCGTCCCACTGATGCTGTCCGACGCGCGGATGTACGGCCTCACCGTCCGGAGGCTCGAGTTCATCTTCAACGTCCACACGCCTCGCCTCGACCTCATCGTCGCGCGCGGGCATCGCGAGGTGTACCAGGCCCTGTGGCAGTACCTCGGCGACCGCGGCGGCTTGTGGGACGTGGTGGAGATACACCAGCTCGCCGAGGAGTCGCGGACGCTCGAGGAGATGCGGGCGGCGGCGGAGAAGGCGGGCTTTCCCGCAGGCGTCTGGCGATCGGATCGATCGCCGTACATCGGCCTGGACGGCACCACCGCCGACGAGTATTTCACCTCCCTCGGGACGAAGCACCGCTCGAACATGCGCAACCGCATCAAGCGCCTGTCCAAGCTCGGCAAGGTGGACGTGGAGATCCTCCACGGCGACCACGGCCTCACGACCGCGCTCGAGGACGGATACGCGATCGAGGCCGCCGCCTGGAAGGGCGAGGCGTCGACCGCCATCCGCAGCGAGGAGGCGGTGCGGCGCTTCTACACCCGCATAGGCCACGTCGCGGCGCGGCTCGGCTGGCTGCGTCTGCAGTTCCTGACCCTGGGCGGCCGCCGGATCGCCTTCGGCTACTCCCTCGTGTATGCGCGCAAGCTGTACCTGTTGAAGGCGGGCTACGACCCGGCCTTCTCGCCGTATTCGCCGTTCAATCTGCTCTGCGAGCGGTTGATCCGGGGCGCCTTCGACGAAGGGCTGCTCGAGTTCGACTTCCTCGGCTCCGACGCGGAATGGAAGATGCGCTGGACGCGCACGACCCGCGCCCACCACTGGCTGTTCCTGTTCTCGCGCGGCGCGCGGTCGCGGCTCCTCCATTGGACGAAGTTCCGGCTGGCCTCCCTGCTGCGCGAGACGCGGCTCACGCGCCGCCTCGTCGAATGGGCGCGCGGGGCGCCGAAGGCGGCGGCTTCGGTGGCATCGCTCGACGAGAAGGAGCTGGCATGAGCGCCTACGTCTCGGCATGGCCGGAGCTGCGCGTCCGCGACCTGTGGGGTACCGGCGAGCTGAGGCCGCGGCCCTACCCGCTCTCCGTGGAGGGTGCCCTGTACTCGTACGTGGCCCGCAGCGCCATCTACCACCTGATGCGCGCCCTCGTGCGCCGCGGGGACGACGTCGTCCTCGTGCCCTCGTATCACCATGGCAACGAGGTACGGGCGATCCGCGCCGCCGGCGCCCGCCTGCGCTTCTATCCCGTCGGCCGCGACCTCGCCCCCGATCGCAGCGCGCTCGATCGGCTCGCCGAGGACGGGGCCCGCGTGCTCTTCCTCATCCACTACGTCGGCTTCCCGCAGGACGTGGAGACGTGGTCGCGATGGTGCCGCGAGCGGGGGATCGTCCTCGTCGAAGACTGCGCGCTCGCTTTTCTCAGCCGG
>Ga0075429_100006027_pt1 | contig 10480 bp, 10 predicted proteins | sample RhiMetdeltSRZDD3_FD_75295 | JGI IMG/M metagenome (GOLD analysis project Ga0075429, IMG submission 75295) | Populus rhizosphere microbial communities from Tennessee, USA - Rhizosphere MetaG P. deltoides SRZDD3 | ecosystem: Host-associated > Plants > Roots > Rhizosphere > Soil | place: USA...
ACGATGTGAGCGCGACGTGCGGTATCTGATCCTCTCTGACATTCACGCCAACATCGACGCCCTCGAAGCGGTCCTCGCCGCCGCCGAGAACTGGGAGAAGGTCCTCGTGCTCGGGGACCTGGTGGGCTACGGCGGCGCGCCGAACGCGGTCATCGATCGCGTCCGCGGGCTCGAGCCGGTTGCCGTGATCCGCGGCAACCACGACAAGGCGGCCTGCGGACTCGACGACGGATCGAACTTCAACCAGGTGGCGCGATTCGCGGCCGCCTGGACGAATCAGCAGCTGACCTCCGGCAACCGCGACTACCTGCGGCAGCTGCCCCAGGGCCCGACCGAAATCGACGATCAGCTCGAGATCTGTCATGGTGCGCCGTTCGACGAGGATCACTACATCTTCGATGCGATCGATGCGCACCGATCGCTGCAGACCGCGACCCGGTCGGTCTGCCTCTTCGGCCACACCCACTTGCCCGTGATCTTCACGCTCAGCGGCAACAACCTGACCGGCGACATCCCCGAGGTCGAACCCCTGACCATCAGCTTCGATCAGGGGACGCGCTATCTGATCAATCCCGGGTCTGTCGGCCAGCCCCGCGACGGCGACCCGCGCGCGGCGTTCTCGGTCTACGACACCGAAGGCTCGATCGACCTGCGCCGGATCGAATACGACGTCAGCGCGGCGCAGAAGAAGATCTCGTCGGCGGGGTTGCCTCAAAGTCTGGCGAATAGGCTGGCCATTGGGCGCTAGTTCCAGTCAATCCCAAGCTCCAAATCCCAAATCCCAACGCACTCCCAAATCCCAAATCCCAAACCAACTCTCAAACAAACTCCCAAACCCAATCGTCGGCCCGTCAGTTGCGATTCTGGTTGGGATTTGAATTGGGACTTGGCTTGGAGCTTGGGATTTGGGAGTGCGTTGGGATTTGGGATTTGGAGCTTGGGATTTGAGTCCCCTCGGATCGTCGCCGAGCCCGCTCTTCCCTCCGCTTGAGCTCCGCCGAGAACGCATCCTGCGCCGCGCGCGCGCCCAGAATCCACCCGATCACGATACCGATAACCAGGACGGCGGGAATGAACAGGAAGTGCGCAGCTGTCATGCTCGAGGCAGACGGCGGCCTGCTTCTGCGATATCGCGATCGACCCGGTCGAGACGCCGCCAGATCGAGAAGAGATAACCGGCAACGGCGAGCCACGCAACCGAGTACGCAGCGATGAGCAACGGGGCCGCTGGCAGTTGCTCTCCCGGCGGCAGCTGATCGATCGGCACGAACTCGTCCTGCGCCGGCTTGGTTGGCTGAGGCCGCGGTTGCTGGGCGCCCGCTGCCAGACTCCACGCCGGACCGGCCGCGATCAGCAGCCAGACCAGCAGGACTCGCCACGCCGAACGCACCCGCTTCATCTCAATCCTCCAGCTCCAGAAACAGCTCGTCGACGAGCGCACGTTGCCGTTCGAGCCGGACTCGCGCAGCGACGATCAACACCATCAGCAGCATGAACGCCAGAACGCAGAACCAGAACGCGCCACGCATTCCGGGACCCAGCGTCGGCACGACGGTGGTCTTCGGGTGGATCGTCCGCCACCAGTTGACCGAGTAGTACACGAACGGGATGTTCGCGGCGCCGAAGATGCCGACGCCGGCCGCCAGCTTCTCGGAGCCTGGCCCCCCATACCGCCGCAGCAGCAGGTAGGCGACGAACGTCAGCCACACGATCAATGCGAGCGTGAGCTTGACATCCCATTCCCACCACACGCCCCAGGCCTTGCGCGCCCACAACGGCCCGGTGATCAAGCCCATCAAACCGAACACCACGGCCAGTTCGGCGCCGGTCACAGCGTAGTGGTCGGCGTCCCGCGACCCTTTCGCCAGGTAGACCGCGCTCGCGCCGGCGCACAGGAACGCCCCCGAGAACATCACGAACCACGAGGGCACGTGAAAGTAGAAGATCTTCTGGACCAGGAGCATCGTCGATTCGAACGGCGCGTTCGCAATCATCAGCGGCGCATACGCGAACATCGCGGCCACGACGACGGTGAGCGGAAGAAAGAGTCGCTGCATGAGCTCAGTCGGTCATTACGGGCTCGAAGGTCCACAGGGCGAGCGTTATGAAGACTACATCGAAAGACAGCAGGAGCGAGAGCCAGGCACGGGCCACTGCCGGATCCGGATCGGCCTGCAGCAGAGCTGATGTGCCGCGCACGCCGGCGATGATGACCGGAACCGTGATCGGATACAGCAGCACCGGCAACAGCACGTCCCGGCTGCGGGCCCGCGCGAGCATGGCCCCGAACATCGTCCCGACCGCCGTGAAGCCGACGGTCCCGGCCAGCAGGAGCGCCAGCAGCATCGGCAGATGTTGGAACAGCGGTGCCTGGAACAACAGGGCGACGAGCGGCACGACGATCACCTCGACGGCCGCCATCAGCGCCATCACGCCGATCAGTTTCGCCACGTAGAGCGCCGGCCGGTCGACTGGCGCCATGAGCAACGCGCGCATCGTCTCGCTCTGGCGTTCCCGCTCGAAAGCACGCCCGAGCGCCAGCGTTCCCGAGAAGGCGACCGCGATCCAGAGAATGCCCGCGCCGACGTCTTCCATCGGCTGCCCTTCCCGAACGAACCCGAACGCGAAGACGAGTACACAGGACACAGCAAAGAACAGCGTCGTGTAGAGGATCTCGCGGCTGCGCAGCTCGATGATCAGATCCTTTCGCATCAGGAGCCACACGACGCGCAGGAAGCTCATGATGTCGCGACCCGCCGGTACCCCGCCCGCAGGCCGCCCTGATTCTTGTCGATCGCGGTCAACCGCCCGCCCGAGAGGACGACCGCCCGATCGACGAGCGCCTCGACGGTCTCCAGATCATGGGTCGTCAGCAGGACGATGCAGCCGCGGTCACGCAGCACGGAAAGGCGTGCACGCGTTGCTACGACCGCGGTGTCGTCGAGGCCGGTGAACGGCTCGTCGAGCAGGACCAGCCGGGGCGCGTGCAGCAAGGCCCGCTCGATTGCCAGCCGCTGTCGCATCCCGCGCGAGAACGTCATGACCGGATCATCGCGGCGGTCCTGGAGGTTGGCCTGCCGCAGCGCTCCATCAACCACTTGCGCCGCGTCGCGCACAGCGTGAAGCCGCGCGAAGAACCAGAGGTTCTCCGCTGCAGAGAGTTCCGGATAAACGAACAGGTCGTGGGCGAGGAAACCGATACGGGCGCGCAATGCAGCCCCGCCGTCGCGTGCGCTCTGCGAACCGTAACGAACGGTCCCGGACGAGGGCGTGAGCAGAGTGGCCGCGATCGATAACAGTGTGGACTTGCCGGCGCCGTTTGGCCCGAGCAGCGCGATCAGCTCTCCAGCGTGACAGGTGAGCGACACGCGATTGAGGGCGCGGCGGCGACCGAAGTTTCGGGTGACCTCGTCAAACGTGAGGCTGTCGAAATCCACAGCCCTACGACGCGCGGCTCGCCGCGACCTCGTCGTCGAGCGCCGCGTAGATGCGTTCGAGCGCGGTCACGAGTTCGAGCCGCCGGGTGCCGTAGTGCTCCGGATCCGCCTTGCCGTCCCGATGGCTCGATTCGAGCGCGGTCAACTCGTCGAACAGGCGATCCCTGCGCGCCTCGAGCTCGCGTTTCTGGCGGTCGCGCGCGCTGACCCCTCCGGTGCCGCGGAACGCCGACCAGGCTCCGCCAGCGAGGATCAGCAGCGCCAGGCCGAGCGCTACGTTCCGGGGCCACACCGCGTGATGCGGCATGCCTGAGAACGCGAACCGCATGACCGAACCCGCCGCCACTGCACCGCCGCGGCCGGCGATGTAAAGATTGCCTCTGGCCGGAAACGTCTGCTGCTCGGGCATCTGCGGGGAGCTGAGCTGCAAGTCCCCGACCTTCTGGGCCACGACGGCGACGTGTTGCAACGGAATCGGCAGCGGCTGCTCGATCACCATGTCTGCCCCGCTGAATGGTGTCGTGTAGGCGACCTGAACCAGTGTGTCGCCCGGGGCGAACGGACCATTGATCTCGAGGCGCCGGCCGGCTACTCGCGCCTGCGGTGACGACCCCTCGAGCAGCGCAGCCCCGCGTGCCATGGCGGGCAATTCGAACACGACCGGCCTGGCTGGCTGGACCCGCGTGGAAGAAGCGTTGTTGATCTGCAGGACGTAGAAGACCGTCAGGCCGTCATCGCCCATCTCGAAGATGAAACGCGACTCCTCGCCCAGCACAACGTCGCCGGGCTGCACAGGGCCGCTATCGGGCGCTGCCGCGGCCGGGCCGGACGCTGACGGTGATCCCGCTGCGCCGGCCGCCACGAGGGCGAGCCGGATACCGCCGGATCCCGGCATCGCGAACTCCTGCGACTCGATCCGCTCACCCGCCACGACGGCGACAGCTTTCACGCGTGTGCCGGCCGGAACGCCTTTGAACTCCGCGCGGCCCGCATCGTCTGTCGTCGCACGCATCGCGGGCGAGGGTCCTTCGAGCTCGACGGTCAGGCTCACGACAGGATTGTCGAACGATCCACGAATCACGCGGACGGTCACAACCCCGTTTTGCAGTTGCGGATCAGGCCGGGGGATGCCGGACATCTGCCGCGGGTCGGGCATCTGGGCTGATGCACCCACTGCGGTCACTAGCAGGCAGACGATGAGGGCGGCGACCCTCTGAGCCTGCCCGCCGTAGCGCAAAGCGCGAAGGCGGGTGGCTTCCGCCTTCAGGCGGAAGGCTGTCGCCGGCCCTCGACTTCCGCCTAAAGGCGGAAGCCACGAGATCCTTCGGGTGTTCACGCGCCGCTTCCCGCGATCAGCTTCGTACCGCACCGCTTGCAGAACGCCGCGTCCAGATCGTTGGTCACACCGCACACGCACGTCTTTGTCGCGACGGCCACCACCTTCGGGACGTCAGCGCTTGGCATCACGCGCTTCTCCCGGGCTGCCCGCGCGGAGGGATGGTTCACGCGGGCCCCCAGTTCGCGTTCGATGAGCTCGCGATACCCGGCGCCGGCATCGAGCTGGCGCATCAGCGACATCGCCCGCGCGCGCAGCCTGGCCGACATCTCTTCGAAGTCCTTCTCGGAGAGCTTCCCCATCGCGCGATCGAACTCGAGCTCCTTGATCGAGCGCAGCACCAGCATCTTCTCGCGCTCGAGGACGACCCGCATGGATTCGCTCAGACCGTCGGCGGCTGGCCGGGCCTCTGCGCCAACCAGCGGAGCGAGCGTCCGGTACAAGGCCGCGGCGGCGAAACCGGCCGCGCCTATCGTCAGGCTGATCATGACGAGGTGCTCGGGCCTGGCTTCCCTCGCCAGGACCACCGCGGCGGTCGCCGCCACGAGCGAGACGAGCACGAAGAAGTGCCAGGGCCGAAGCGTGTCGTCCCTTCCCTCCTTCGTGGCGCGCGGCAGCTGTTCTGCGTCGGTCCCGTTAATCGAGGTCGCGGAGCTCATCGTCCAACCGGGTGCGGAGTGCCGCATCTTCCTGCGGCGCGGCGGCCGAGGGCTCTGCGGGTTCGGAGCGGCGCGACCACCGCCGCGCGACGACGACGGCCCCAATCACTCCCGAGGAGACGCCGATTAAATACGGAACGAACCACGCCAGCCGATTGAAGCCCTTGTCAATCGGCCGGGCAAGGATTGCCTGCGTGCCATAGTCGGCGGCGAACGCCTCCAGGACCTGATCCCTGTTCATCCCGTCGGCGACAACGTACTTGTCCAGCTTCGCCCGCTGCGCGTCCAGCCCGTGGCAATTCGGTTCCATCGGACAGTCGTTCATCGGACGGCGGCATCCGCAGGTGCAGAGGATCTCCCCTTCCAGCTGCTTGCGCAGAACGGCGCGGGTCGCGTCGGGACTCTGCGCGGAGACGAACGAGGGCATGAGCAGCAGGAAGAGAATCATCGATGCGGTCGCCGCGCCGGACGGTACTTTCGCCGCGGCCAACGCGAGCGCACTTTCCGGCAACAACGCGATGCCCGTCCCCAGCGCCATGATCCCGAACCCGAGCCAGATCCAGTTGACCAGCGGATTGATCGTGACGGCGTAGGTCGCGCTCTGCTCGGCCGCGTCGTAGCCCGCCAGCACGATGTAGAGGTCCTCCCCGACGCCGCGACGAATCGCGACCTCGGTGGTCGGCTCCTGCTCACGCTTCGCGTAGAACCATTTGGCCGGCGTCATCGTGGCGAACGGCTTGCCGTCGTCGAGCACCGTGACGTGGCCGGTGATCATCTGTTTCTGGGCGTCGCTGGTGACCCGGAGTGCATCGTGCTTGATCGTGAAGTGGGCCAGGGTGAATTGCTCGCCGGGCTTCAGAAGCATCTCGCCTTCCTGCTTGAATCCTTCACCCGCGAATCCAAGGAACATCACCGCGATGCCGACATGGACGATGTAGCCGCCGTAGCGCCGCTTCGAGCGGCTCACCAGACCGATCATCGCCGTGAGCCGATCCGACCCGCTCGCGGCCCGACGGACCTCCGCACCGCGGATGAACTCCTGGGCGATCGTGCCGGCGACGAACGCACAAAGCGCGAAGCAGATGCCCGAGCTCCACACGCGAACGCCGAGCGCGACCAGTCCCCCTGCCACCACGAACGCGAACACGATTGGATACAGGAATTGATCGACGAGGTTCGAAATCGTCGACTTGCGCCAGGCGAGCAGCGGCCCGACTCCGGTCAATGCGAGCAGCGTCAGCCCGATCGGCAGCATCCACTTATTGAAGAATGGCGGCCCCACCGTGAGGCGCTCACCCGTCACCGCCTCGCTGAGCGTCGGGAACATCGTCGCGAACAGCACGAAGAACGCCGAGAACAGCAGGATCCAGTTGTTCACGAGAAACGCCGCTTCTCTCGAGACCCAGGAATCGAGCTCGTTGCGCGATCGCAGCAGCGGCAGCCGGCGAATCACCAGGCCGAAGCTGAACGTGACGATCAGGACCATGAAGATCGTGAACAGCCGCGCCAGCTCGCGGTCCTCGCCGAACGCGTGCACCGACTGCACGACGCCGGACCGCGTCATGAACGTCGCGAAGATCGTCAGGAAGAACGTGAGGATCACCAGCGTTACGTTCCAGACCCGCAGCATCCCGCGGCGCTCCTGCACCATCACGGAATGGAGGAAGGCGGTGGCCGTGAACCACGGCAGCAACCCCGCGTTCTCGACCGGATCCCATCCCCAATAGCCGCCCCAGCCGAGCTCCTCGTACGCCCACAGCATCCCCAGCGTGAGCCCGAACGAGAGCGCGAGCCAGCCGATCATCGTCCAACGGCGCACGGCGCGCAGCCACGCGTCGTCGAGGTGCCCGGTGATCAACGCCGCCATCCCGAAGGCGTACGGGATCGTCATCGCCACCAGCCCCGTGTAGAGGGACGGTGGATGGATCGCCATATAGAAGTTCTGGAGCAGCGGGTTGAGTCCCTGCCCGTCGGCCGGCGGCGGCGTGAGGAACGTCGAGAAGGGATTGTTGTGCACCACCATCAGCAGGATGAAGAACATCTGCGTAGTGGCGATGACCGCGACGACATACGGGATCAGCTCGCGATGCCGATCGCGATTGGTGTAGACGGCGATCGACCCGAAGATGCCGAGCAGGAACACCCAGAACATGACCGAGCCGTCGAGACCGCCCCAGTACGAGGCAATCTTGTAGGCCAGCGGCTGCGCCGCCTCCGAGTACCGCTGCACGTACTTGATGCTGTAGTTGTTGGTGACGAACGCGTGGACCATCACGCCTGATGCCATGGTCATCAGCGCGGTGATCAGGTAGAACGCGCCGGTCCCGCTCTCAATCAGGCGCGTCGATCGGCGCCGTGCGCCGGCGACCGACGCGGCGACCGCGTACGCGCACGCGACGAACGCTGCGAGCAGCAGCACATTTCCAAGCGCAGGCATGATGGTCGTCCAGGAAAGCTTGCGATGAGCTCAGCTGCCCGAGGTATTCGGCAGCGCACCCTTCGACGGTTCGTATTTCGACGGGCACTTCGCCATGACGCCATTCCGCTCGACGTGGAAGCCGTTCGGGCTCAGCGTGCCCTTGAGCACGACTTCTGCTCCCTCTTTGAACGTGTCCGGAACGACGCCTGTATAACTGGCCTGCACCACCTGGCCGTTGCTCTGAACGTTGAAGCGGTATTCGAGCGAATTCCGCTTGCGTTCGATACCGGCCACGTAGCCGTGCAGCTGCAGCCGGCGCCCCTGCCACGCCGCCGGATTGGTCATCACCTCGTCGACGTGTTTGTAGAACTGCGTGTCCTCGCGGAGCGTGGCGAACAGGAGCCCGGCGAGGGCGAGCACGAACACGACAACGGTGGCGGCGATTTTCAACGCTTTAGCACTCATAAGTCTCGCGCCTTGCAGTATTTGCCGTCAGGATAGCACGCCGGCGCGGGTCAGCATCCGGTAGACCGTCGCAACCGGCAGCCCAACGACGTTCGACCACGATCCGTCGATCCAGTCGACGAACCGGGAGGCCCGGCCCTGGATGCCATACGCCCCGGCTTTTCCTTCCGCTTCGCCGCTCTGGAGATACCAGTCGATCTCGGAGTCGCTCAGATCGATGAAGCGTACTCGCGTGGTCACGACCTCCGCAACCTCCTCGTCGGCGAGACGGATGACGACGCCCGTGTGGACGAGGTGGGTCGTGCCGGAGAGCAGATCGAGCATTTCGCGCGCCTGGTTGCGGCTGGACGGCTTGCCCAGGATACGGCCGTCCGCCACCACGACCGTATCGGCGGCGAGCACGCACGCGGCCGGGTCACCGTTGCGCCTGCTCCAGCAGGTGGCTGCCTTGTCCCGGGCGACCCGCAGCACGTAATCCGTGGGATTTTCGGAGGGCCGCGGCGTCTCGTCGACGTCGGCCGGCTGCACGTCGAACGTGAAGCCCGCAGTGCTCAACAACTCGGCGCGGCGCGGCGAGGCGGATGCCAGGATCAGGCGCATCCGTTTGATAGTATCGCTTGCGTCGCCTATGGTGCCGCTCCAGAACTTCGCGACCGGCGTCGTTGCCGAAGTCATCCGGCGCCAGCCTGCCTCGCCGGCCCGGACGACATTCGCCTGGACGGTCGCGGTCGGCCCAGCGCTGGCCCGATCCGCCACCGTCACGCTGACCGGCCACGTGCTGACCGTCCGCGCGCGCGATCCCCGCTGGGCGGGGGAGATCGAACGTGCCGCCGACACAATCCTGGAGCGGATGCAGCACCTGCTTGGCACGGCGAGCGTCCAAAGGATCGAGGTCGTTAGCTGAAATCATGTCGCGGGTTCGCGGGCCCGGGGGCTCGCGGGTTCGGTAACGCGGGTGGTACTCAGAGGCAACTAGCCGCTCGGATTGGCCGATGTTGCCTCTGAGTACCACCGACCTGCCGAACCCGCGAGCCCCCGAACCCGCGAACCCGCGAGCGAAGTCAACAATGCACTCCGTCATCGTCTCCGCCGTCCGCACCCCCACCGGCAAATTCCTCGGTGCGCTGAAGGACTTCACCGCGCCCGAGCTCGGCGCGCTGGTCGTGCGAGAGGCGGTCAGGCGCGCCGGGATCGATCCGGCCAGCGTCGACGAATGCATCATGGGCAACGTCATTCAGGCTGGAAACGGTCAGGCTCCGGCGCGGCAGGCGGCGCTGAACGGCGGCCTGAGCGATCGCGTTGCGGCGATGACGATCAACAAGGTCTGCGGCTCGGGGCTGAAGGCCGTGATGCTGGCCGCCCAGGGGATCGCCACCGGTGACATCGAGATCGCCGTCGCCGGCGGGATGGAGTCGATGAGCAACGCTCCGTACCTGCTGCCGCGCGTGCGTGAAGGTCTGCGGATGGGCAACGGCGAGCTGGTCGACTCGCTCGTGCACGACGGGCTCTGGTGCAGCTTCGAGCAGTGCCACATGGGGATGTCGGGCGAGGTCGTGGCGGAAAGGTATGCGGTGGCCCGCACCGAACAGGACGAATACGCCGCCGCCAGCCACCGCAAGGCCGCCGAGGCGACGAGCCGGGGCTGGTTCACCGACGAGATCCTGCCGGTTCAGGTCCCCCGGAAAAAGGGATCACCGATCGTCGTCGATCGAGACGAGCCGATCAGGGAAGACACCACCGCGGAGACCCTCGCGGCGCTGAAGCCTGCCTTCAAGAAGGACGGTTCGGTCACGGCCGGCAACGCGCCCGGCGTGAACGACGCCGCGGCGGCGGTCGTCGTGATGTCGGCGGCGAAGGCCGGCGCCCTCGGGCTCCCGCCTCTCGCGCGGATTGTCGGCCAGGCCACCAGCGGGCTCGCACCGAAGCTCGTGATGATGACGCCGGTCGAAGCCGTGCGCCGCGTCGCGGCGAAAGTGGGCTGGGAGCTCGGCGACGTCGATCTCTTCGAGATCAACGAGGCCTTCTCGGTGCAGGCGATTGCGGTAATGCGCGAGCTCGGGATCGATCCCGCGCGCGTGAACGTCCACGGCGGCGCCGTCGCGCTCGGACACGCCATCGGCGCGAGCGGCGCCCGGGTGCTGACCACGCTGCTCTACGCGATGCG
>Ga0075429_100006032_pt1 | contig 10478 bp, 10 predicted proteins | sample RhiMetdeltSRZDD3_FD_75295 | JGI IMG/M metagenome (GOLD analysis project Ga0075429, IMG submission 75295) | Populus rhizosphere microbial communities from Tennessee, USA - Rhizosphere MetaG P. deltoides SRZDD3 | ecosystem: Host-associated > Plants > Roots > Rhizosphere > Soil | place: USA...
GGACGCGCTGATCGGTCGCCTGGAACAGAGCCAGGCCGCGCCAGACGTTGTGGAGGAATTGGCCGGCATCCAGCCCTCTTTGGAAAACGCCCAGAAGGAAATCCGCGCCATCTCCAGCGGGCTGAGCCTGCCGCAATTGGCAGAGCTTTCGCTGCCCGAAACCGTGATCCGAGCGGTCCGCGCTCATGAACGGCGCACCGGTAGCCGCGTCAAACTGGAGGTAGCGCCGCTCCCTGAGCAGGCAGCCTTACCGGTCAAAATTACAGTCTATCGAGTTCTACAGGAGTCGCTCAACAATGCATACCGCCATGCCGGGGGAGCGAACCAGCAGATACGGGCATTCATGGATGGAGACCTGCTGACGCTGGAAATTTCCGATGAGGGCCCGGGCTTTAACAGCCAGCCAACCGCGACGTTCAACGGGCACCTCGGGTTGGCAGGGATGAGAGAACGCGTGGAGAGCCTGGGGGGTGCTTTCTCGGTGAAGAGTGAGATCGGCAAAGGAACACAGGTGACGGCCCGGCTGGCTCTGCGGGCGGAGGAAGGCAACGATGAGCGATAAGATCCATGTTGTGATCGCAGACGACCATACCTTGTTTCGCGAAGGCCTGGCGGTCATTATCGGTGGGACAGAGGAATTTGAAGTCGTGGGACAGGCTGGGACCACGGAGGAGGCGGTTCAACTGGCCCGTGACCTCCTGCCTGATATCATTCTTCTAGACATCGATATGCCCGGCGGTGGACTGGATGCCGCACGGATGGTTGCCGAGGAATGTCCGGTCACCCGCATCGTCATCCTGACGTCCTCCGAAGAAGACGATCATTTGATCCGTGCCTTGAAGCTCGGGGCGCGAGCGTATATCTTGAAAGGCGTAGCGGCTCGAGAGTTGATCCGCATTCTTCGTGCGGTCTGGGCCGGGGAAAGCTATGTGCCGCCCATGCTGGCAGCCAGCCTGCTGCTCGAAATGCGCGAAGCCCATGCACAGCAAAAACAAGCCGTCAGTCTCCTGGACGAGTTGACTCCCCGTGAACGAGAAATTCTTGAGAGCCTGGCAGCCGGTCTCAGCAATAAGGAGATCGGAGAGAAGTTGTTTTTATCTGAGAAAACAGTGAAGCATTACATGACGAACGTTTTGCAGAAACTTCAGGTACGTAATCGGGTGGAAGCAGCTCTTCTGGCACAGAAGGAAATGAAGAAATCGTAAATGGAAAGCCTGGGTGATACAGGCGGAACAGCTTTCGAACAGGGGATAGATCGACAAGGGTTATGCCACCGTTTTCCGACGGACGATCAGCCGATCACTCGGGCGTGCTCACCTGCACTCGATTTCGAATTGCCTGGCAAATCGTGCATGTGCCGCGAACACCGAACCCGGGCAGGATTTTAGCCACCATCAAGGCATCGTCCAGCCGATGTTCCCTGGACGTGGCAACCCCCGACCGCAAAAGGCATCCCGTCTACGTTTTCCACAACCCGTGAGGTGGCGAGGGAAACAAACTTTTGTGGGCTTTGCTCAGTGGTTAATCCCACAAAGCGCATGGAAAAGTTAATCACCGCGGATCGCTCCGAGTCGAAAAGCGACGCGCCTGGCAATTTGCCAGGCGCGTCTTCGTATTATCCAAATTGAAAAACTCTCATAATTCGCAAATTAATGTTTTCATAAAACAATATATTCCCCTTCCCCTATTCGTGTTCGCCGAATGGGGGACTGCGGAGCGTACCAGGCAGAGCGAGCGGTAAGGACGGGTAGAGGGTCTATATAGTTTCTTGGCCAGAATTGGCGCGACTGTGGATCCATGATAGTATGTCGAGTTCGTTTACCGCCTCTATTGTCGGTGAGTTTGACCCTCTCTACGTCGCGCAACACAACATGAAATAATTCGCCAGTAAATCGGGTCCTCTAAAGCGATAGACGCAATTTTCAACTCGGTATTCCCTTCCTCGAAGCAGAACTGGAAACGATGCGTTATACTTTAATCCTCTTAATCATCTACTCCGATAGAGCAACTATTCTTTCATTCTATGATTTCCTTAGAGGAATTCTTTACTCTTAACCACCAGCTTATCCTGTTTGTGTATGGGTTGGGATTTTTCATCCTTGGCTTCGCCATCCTCCTTCAAGTACAGCAGTCATCGAGGTTGGAACTGGCGCGCAGTCTGCGTTGGCTGGCCGCATTCGGCATCACTCACGCCTTCAACGAATGGGGTGACCTTTTTATTCCGATCCAGGCACAATACTTGAGTTCAACCATCGTCAGGGTACTGTATGTTCTCCAGCTCGTTTTATTGGCTGTTTCTTTTGCCTGCCTGTTTGCGTTTGGAATTTCTGTATTGAGCCCATTCAATCTGGCGTCCTGGCTGAACGGCGTTCCCACCGTTTTATTTGCTGCCTGGATATTTGTTACTTTTTTTGTACTCCTGCCACTGCAACCTGATCTTGAACAATGGCATCACACGGCAAGTGCAGTCTCGCGATATTTCATCGGCCTTCCTGGCGGGCTGTTGGCAGCCTATGGATTGCGTTTACATGCCATCAAACGCATCCAACCCCTGAACGTCCCGGTGATATTCAGCACACTGCGAATTGCTGGAATTTCACTTGGTATCTATGCAGTCCTCGCCGGACTCGTGCCGCCGGCGGTCAACTTCTTTCCAGGGAATATTTTGAATGTGCGGACGTTCGAGCAGGCCATCGGTGTACCGCCGATCATTTTCCGCACGTTAACGACTCTTGTGATCGCTGTAGCGATTATTCGTTCGCTGGAAATATTTACACTGGAAACGCAGAGAACGATCGAAGAACTGGAGCAGCAACAGATGATCAATGCGGAACATGAGCGTTTAGCACGCGAGTTGCATGATGGGGCAATTCAGAAAGTCTATACGGCCGGGCTGCTGGTCGAATCGGCCGCGCGCTTAACAGAAACAAAAACCGAACTCGGGTCAAGGTTGGAACGCGCCGTGGTTGTATTAAACGATGCAATTGCCGATCTGCGCCATAACCTGGCGGAATTACATCATTCAGACATTCCTTCCTCCGATGAAACTCTCGTTCCAATGTTGCAGCGATTATCTCAGGATCCCCATTACAATACCCTGGTCAAAATATCACTGGACTTGAACCTGGCCGATGAGAAGGTGCTTTCCCCGGTTCGGACCCGGCATGTGTTTGCGATTATCAATGAGGCAATGGCGAATATTGTCCGTCATGCCCACGCCCGCAACGTGAACATTCAGGTTCATGATCGTGGCGAGTGGTTGCAGGTCTTGATCAGGGATGATGGGAACGGGATTTCTCCAAATGCACAACCTGGTTATGGGTTGCGGAATATGCGCGACCGTTCCCGGCTATTGAACGGAGAGTTGCGTTTCTCCGAACCATCCAAAAAGGGGACAACGATCACGCTGGAGATTCCCTGGGTAGACGGATGACGACAAAGACGCGCATTTTGTTGGTGGATGATCACGCCATTGTCCGTTTAGGCTTGATGACCTTATTAAACGATCAGCCAGACATGGAAGTTGTGGCAGAAGCAAGCACCGCTGCCGAAGCCGTGCGCGCTGTGGAGAAATATCAGCCGGATGTTGTGCTCATGGATATCCGTCTGCCGGGCGAGGGCGGGATCGAGGCAACACGGCAGGTCACAGCGCGGTTCCCCGACAGCAAAGTTGTGATGCTGACATCCTTCGCGGATGATGATCTCGTGATCCGCGCCATCCGTGCCGGGGCAGTCGGATATGTGTTAAAACAAGTCGGGAATGAAGAGCTATTACGGGCGATCCAGGCGGCCGCCAGGGGCGAAGCCTCACTCGATCCATCCACCACGGCACGCCTCCTTTCGCGCGTCCGTGAAGTAGACCGCAAATCTGACGAGGATGCCTTCCGTGAACTTTCGGATCGCGAGATGGATGTATTGGTTCATGTCGCACGTGGCAAAACGAATGCGGAGATCGGCCGCTTGCTGAACCTGAGCGAAAAGACCGTGGGGAATTACATTAGCACAATGTTCGAAAAGCTGCACCTCAATAATCGGATTGAGCTGGCGATCTATGCCGTGGAGCACCATTTATTTGAACGGATGGGAAAGGAATAAACACAAAACCCCCGCCGGGTGGCGGGAGTTTTTATTGACACGCTGACTTACTTGAACAGTTCCCAGACCGGTGGGAAGGTTCCGAGCAGACCCACCACCAACAGCGCGATCGCGATGGAGGAGATACGGGCAAAATCGGTTTCTTTGTCCTTCCAGATGTAGTGCAGGATCGCCCAGGCGACGAAGAAAATGATGATCGACCACATGGATTTGCCGGAGAGCCCACCGACGGCCTTACTCCAGGTCATGCTTTTCGCAAAGGCGGACTTGTCGTTGATTTCATAGATCAGGGTGATCACACCCATTGCGGCAGAGCCAATTCCACCGGCGAGCAGTGCAGCGGACACAGGTCCATTGACTTTTTCAGTAAAATCCTTAGCTAACGTTGCCATGATTGTTTTCCTTTTTCGATATTCCAGGAGTTTAGCGGACCGCGGCGGCTTTGGTAATGAAGGCACCAAACATGCCGGCGATTGCGGTGGCGACAAAGGCGAAGATGAAGAAGATCATCACTGCCCGGCGTTCGCCCACCTTCTTGGCAAGAGTCGGACCATAGTAACTGACGACGAAGGCGACGACGGTGGCAGCGATGGGGGCGAGGAAGGCAACATGTTCCTTCCATTCCATGCCGAATTCATGCCACTTGGCGGTATTTTCGCTGGCAAGTAACAGGAACTTGGGAAAGGTCGAGAGATCGGTTGTACCATCCGCGGGAACAGCACGGTACCAGGGGTAAACGACCCAGGCGCCGGTGAAGACGGCGGCCCAAACGGAGAGTGCCAGTCCCCAAACATAGACTTTGGCGGCGTTGGCAGTCTTGGTGATGCCCTCTGCGGTCAGCAACTGCGGTTTCATGCTGTAGATCATGTACACCGCGCCGCTGAAGCCCAGCAGAAAAATGAACCCAAACACCATGCCATGGACAACGGTCCACGTTTCACGCAAATTCATTTCCATAATCGTTTCTCCTTGTTACAATTTTTTAGAAGGGATGACGCCCTTTGACAACCAAACTTTACAACATTCGTATTTCTCTAACTAGTATCGAAATACACCTAATTTGGAGCATAAATGTCATATTCAAGAGAGCGGGTTGTTTTAGGCATTCAGCACCTTTCATGTATATGTTTCCATTCTACAGACTGATGAGAAAAGCAGTTAGAGGCGTTTGCCTCTATTTTGATAGGGGAGAATGCCCTTACTTCCAAGCCCTGCAGTAAAAAGCGAGCGATGTGAACAATTGTATTGTCGGCCCATACAGCCGGTTGCTGCCTTATTTCCTCAGGTTTCTTAGGAGCAGAAAGACCCTCGTCCAGCCTCTCGATCAGGCGCGAATGGAGGACTATTTTAGGTGGAAGGGAGATATAAAGTTTGGCGGTTCTGCCTGGCCGCTTGGCTAGGCTTGCCCTGGCCTTTTTGCCAATACAGTCGGTGACCAATGCTATGTATACTTCGAAGGAGACTACAATTAGGTCGACAAATCCGACTGTGATTGGGAGTCAAGGCTGAGATAGTGCAAGGATTATAAGGAGAGCTATGTCAAGATTCTCAGGAGTCCCGAACAAGAATCTCATATGGAAACCTGTGTCACCGGAGCGCCTTGACCTGTCGGGGAAGCGGGTGGTTGTTGTTGGGGGGACGGGTGGGATTGGCCGTGCCCTCTCGAGGTTCATGGCGGCTCGAGGCGCCCAGGTAACCATTGTGGGTCGGACGTTTCGTGAGGCGGACACGCCCAGAATCAGCTTTATGAAGGCAGATCTGGAGCTGATGTCTGAAGCTCTGCGCATAGGGCAGAACCTCCCGGCGGAGGAGCTCGACCAGGTCGTATTTACAACCGGTATCATGCCTGGCCCCGAACGTGCAGAAACTTCGGAGGGCATCGAGCGGGATCTGGCTGTAAGCTACCTGAGTCGCCTGATGATCCTCCGCGAAATTGGGCCGCGTCTTGGTAAGAAGCGCACGAATCCCATAAGCAAGCCAAGGGTTTTTGTAATGGGCATGCCTGGAACAAACGCCAAGGGAAATATCGAGGATCTCAACTCCGAGAAGACGTTCTCGCCTATGCCGGCACATATGAACACCGTTGCGGGGAACGAGGCCTTAGTACTGTATGGTGCTCGTCAATATCGAGACATTAACTTTTATGGATTGAATCCGGGTCTGATCAAGAGCAACATTCGAAGCAACATGTCGGGGGGTCAGGATAGCATTCGTTATCGGATCACAGAAGGGATGATTGGAATCCTTACAATCAGCGCTGATACCTATGCGCGACGGATTGTGCCATTACTGTTCTCAACCGACATTGAATCGGCTTCCGGTGCGTTTTTCAATCAAAAGGCAATTGCCATTTTGCCAAGCGAGAGCATGACTCCGTCTTACGTCAATGAATACATGGAAGCTTCCGACAAGTTATTGATGCGTGTCTTACAAAACGCTTCAACTACATAATGGAGCAGGCGAGTATGGACGACCACTTTCGGCGGAAGTGGGGTATATAAAGTTTCGTGGCTAGAATTGGCGCGGACGCGACCATGGATCAATTATTGTAGGTACAGTCTGTTTACCGCCTATTCGAGTTGCCCTCAGCCCTACAACCCCGGGGAATGAGAATCCTTTCAGGCAAGAAATCCACATAGACAAGCCTTCCGTATAAGTAGATATACGACCAGCTAGGCTTGCCCCAGCCTAAGAAAGGAGCCTGTGTGATTAGATCCTTTATGAAAAGCATATGAGAAACCACCTTTTATCAGATTATTTTGGAGATGAGGATGAGAAAGATATTCAATAAATTTGCGCTGAATGGCGCATTGCTGGGGGCTGTGATCCTTGCACCGCTGATGGCGGGTTCCACCTTCAAGTCGTTCCGTATCCCCACCGACAACAGCCAGCCTCGCGAGATTGTTCTTGGGTCCGACGGCAACATGTGGTTCACCGAATCAGAGTTCAATGTGAGCCAGATCGGGCGGATCGATCCGCAGGGGAATATCACCGAGTTTGCTGTTCCAACCCAGTTTTCCCAGCCGTCGGATATTGTCTCAGGCGCCGACGGCGCCCTGTGGTTCACAGAACCGTCTGGCTTTCCGTTCGGGATCGGCAGGCTGACCACGGACGGTGTATTTACAGAATTTGGACTGGACCTGAATACCTGCAGTCCCTGCAGTCTCACGCCCAATGGAATTGCCGCCACGCCCGATGGAAATATCTGGTTCACCGAGTCGAACCGCAATGCCATTGGGAAGCTCGAGCCCGGCACCGGCGTGTTTACCTTCTACGACCTTCCAACCGCCCCCGCCGGACCTTCGGGCATCACCCTGGGTCCTGACGGTGCCCTGTGGTTTGCTGAGTTCCAGGCCAACCAGATCGGCCGCATCGATACTGCCGGGAACATCACAGAGTTCGGCACTGCCATTGGTCCAGATAACATCACGCCCGGTCCGGACGGGGACCTCTGGTTTACCGAGCCTTTCAACAACAAGATCGGGCGGATCACACTCGCAGGAGTGATCACCGAGTTTCCCCTTCCGTTCCCGTCCCAGCCGAGAGACATCGTGGCAGGCCCCGATGGCAATCTCTGGTTCACCGAATATAACGCCGGGTATCTCTCACGCATGACTCTTGCAGGCGTCGTGACCCGGGTCCAAAAGGTTCGAGGCGGCCCCTGGGGGATTGGGATGGGACTGACCGATACCCTCTGGCTCACCCAGTTCGATGGGAATAAAATTTCGAGGTTCCGGGTAGGTCCTTAATCACGCCAGAGTGCTGCCCGCACCATATGGGTAAGTAAACCTGGCTTCTGAAGCCATCGAAACGTTTACTTATTCGAATGAGACAACCGCTAAAACAAGCAGGTGCGGCTGAAGCCGCACCTGCTATTCTTTTTGGTATTACCTTCAGGCCGCCTACGTTTTGCTGTTTAATTCGTGGAAGAACGTGCGAATGTCGCCAACCAGCTCTTCAGGTGCTTCCATGCCCGGGAAATGCCCTCCGCGGTCGTGCTCATTCCAGTAGCTCAGCTTTTTCTCCGGGTCGAGGATTCGGCGCACGAGTGGCTCTTTGCCAAACGAGACAAATCCCTGGGGTCGATTGTGTGTTTGACCCCAGGCCGTGGCCGCATGCATCGATTCGTACAGAAAATGAGCGGCGCCGGCACCACCGCGGCCAAACCAATAAATGCTTACATTGGTCAGTAACTGGTCGATGTCCACCGCATCTTCAGGGAGCTCCTTGCCGGGGTCCGTCCACTCTTTGAACTTTTCCGCGATCCAGGCCATCTGCCCGACTGGTGAGTCGGTGAGGCTGTAGGCAATGGTTTGCGGGCGTGTTGCCTGAATTTGAATGTAACCAAAATCTTCTCTTCGGGCAGCCTGCAGTGCCTCCAGATGTTTTTTCTCGTCGTCATTCAAATGATGGGTCGGCGGCGTGAATTCCGTAGCGATTGCCCCGGGATCGGTGGGAATCAGGGAGCCGATGATTCGCTCCCCAGCCTGAATGCATAGCTGTTCGCAAATGCCCGCCCCGACATCGCCGCCATGTACACCGTAGCGCTCATAACCCAGCTCGCCCATGATTTGATCGAAGGCATTCGCCATTTTGCTGATCGCCCAGCCTTTCCCTGTAACAGGTGTTGAAAAACCAAACCCCGGCAGGGAAGGGATAACGACGTGGAAGGCTTGCTCTCCCTCACGGCCGGCTGCGCCCGCGACCGGGTTGACCAACGGGTCAATCATCGAAACGAAGTCGACAAAAGAACTGGGATAACCATGAGCCATCAGCAAGGGGATGGCCTTGGGGGCGGAGGAGCGTACATGCAGGAAGTGGATGGGTTGCCCCTCGATCTCGGTGATACATTGCGGGAATTTGTTTAGCTTTGCCTCCTGTGCGCGCCAATCGAATTTTGTGCGCCAGTACTCGGCTAGTTTTTTTGTGTAATCCAGGGGCATGCCGCGCCGCCAGCCTTCTCCGGCGATCTCGCCAGGCCAGCGAGTGTTTTCGATCCGTTTCTGTAAATCATTAAGCTCTGCCTCGGGAATCGCGATTTGGAACGGTTTGATATTCATGCCATCTCCTCTACATCATATGAATATAGAGAACGATTATAGAGAAGATGGTTTGGATTGTATTGAACGTAGGCGACTCAATTCCTAAACGGACTCGCCTCGATTTTTGTTGCCCATGGGGGTATAGCCCGTAAAGCGCTTGAGCATGCGGACCATGTGCGGCAGGTCGGCGTAATCGAGTTCATAGGCCACTTCCGCCAGGGACATGCCGCTTAGAAGCAGTTCTACCGCCTTTCGAGCCGACGCGATTTGTCTGACGCGGCGCGGCGATAACCCGATTGTCATTGCAAAATGTCGCTGGATGGAACGAAGAGACATGTTTACTGTCTTGTTCTCAAGTACATCTCTGACGATAGGATCATGTCTGAGCAAGCCACATTCCACCAGTTCGGCGATGAGCTCGTCGATGCTCTCGTAGGTGGGGACTTTCCTGGTGAACCCCTGCAGGACGAAGGTATCATCCGTAGGCATGGGTAAGGCTTCTGTCACATCGAGCATGTCGGTAACGCGAATATTTGTAAAAATGACCCCGGGTTTGAATCGGACCCCGAAGTTCTTATTGCCTGCGGAATAGGGGACCTGTGTTGTTTTGGAGGAAGGTCCGGATAGCAAGACTCTTGTTTTCCCCTCCCTGTTTTTGATGAATATCATATCCCAACAGGCGTCCGCGGAGGCAACGTAGACTCCATCTGTCTGATCTTCCGTGCGCCAGACGACATCAACATAGGGCGAGGCGGATGGTTTTTCTTCGTAGGTAAAGCTCATTGGTTATTTATCCCTGATGGCCGGCTAGCCATCAAACACAGAGACGCGTACGCGCGTATGGAACCGCTCGATCAGCCAGGGACGGATGACGGCTTTCGGTGGAGGGGAGGAATATTGAGTTTCCTGGCAGGAATTGAGGCGATCGCGACCATGGATCGATTATAGTACGTACAGTCGGTTTACGGCCCATATCAGAAAATCAGGGAGTATCTAATTTTGAGAATCGATAGAATCATGTCACCCTTCGCTACGCTCACTCACACCCTGCCGGTGTCCCTTCGGGAGAATGACATTATGTTTTTGAACTTTGAAGCTCCAAAAAAATAAATAGAGCATTAGAAAATCAACTGTAGGAATTGGAAAACTAAAAGGGGGATTAGAAAACCGTTTGTAGAAGGTTTCCCTACTTGAAAATCAGATGATTGTGCGCGATACTGTTAACGCTCGGTAAAATAGCAAAACTAAGGAAACTTAGTGACGCAAAGTTATGGGTCTAAAGTCGAAAGACAAAGATTGCCAGACTACCGAAATAGCAAAACCGGGAAAACCCGGCGACGC
>Ga0075429_100006036_pt1 | contig 10476 bp, 7 predicted proteins | sample RhiMetdeltSRZDD3_FD_75295 | JGI IMG/M metagenome (GOLD analysis project Ga0075429, IMG submission 75295) | Populus rhizosphere microbial communities from Tennessee, USA - Rhizosphere MetaG P. deltoides SRZDD3 | ecosystem: Host-associated > Plants > Roots > Rhizosphere > Soil | place: USA...
TGACGTCCGCGGGAGCGGCGGCGGCGAGGAGGAGGGCCAGGAGCGGCAGCGGCATCGGGCTAGCTTACCGTAAGATCACCCCATGACCCGTCCGCGTGAGGAGGCGCTGGCCGAGCTGCAACAGAAGCTGGGCCACGTCTTCCAGGTGCCGTCCCGCCTCGAGCAGGCGCTCACCCACGTGAGCGACGCCCACGAGGACCTCTCGCGCAAGACGCGGCACAACGAGCCGCTGGAGTTCCTCGGCGATTCCGTGCTCGGTTTCCTCGTGGCCGTGCTGCTGCATCGCCAGGCGCCCGACGGCGGGGAGGGCACCAAGAGCAAGCTCAAGGCGCACCTCGTCGCCGCGCCCAGCCTCGCCCGCCGCGCGGAGGCGCTGGGTCTGCCCGAGCTGCTGCGCCTCGGCCGCGGCGAGGAGAAGACGGGCGGCCGCGCCAAGACCGCCCTCTGGGGCGACGCCTACGAGGCCGTGATCGCCGCCCTGTACCTCGATGGAGGTATCGAGGCGGCCGAGCGTTTCGTGGAGTCCGAGTTCGGGGCGGAGATCGTCGGCCTCGACGAACGCGCACTGCGCGACTTCAAGACGCGCCTCCAGGAGCAGCTCCAGGCCGAAGGGCGCGCGGTGCCCCAGTACGTGGTCGTGGAGGAGCTGGGCCCCAGCCACCGCCGTCGCTTCCGCGTGCAGTGTGTGATCGACGGCGCGCCGGTGGCCACCGGGGAGGGGCATTCCAAGAAGGAAGCCCAGCAGGAAGCCGCGCGTCAAGCCCTCGAGGAGCGGGACCGGCAGCCCCGTTGATGTCACCACTTGCGACAAAGCGGTTTACGTGTAGGATTCGGATTGACGGGTGGCGCGCGCGAGCCGATCTTCATCTATAGCCGGCGCCAGGGTGTCGTCGTGGGTGCGAAACGACCCGCCCCCAAGAGACGGAGTGACGAAACACGATGGAGCCACGGACGATCCGGGTCCTCCTCGTCGACGATAGCGAGACGGAATACGCGCTCACGCGCCATCTGCTGAGCAAGGCGCGGCGCACGCGTTACGAGGTCGACTGGGTCCCGACATACGAAGCCGGTCTCGCCGAGATGGCGAAGGCCTGCCACGACGTGTACCTCGTGGACCACCGGCTCGGCCGCCGCAACGGCCTCGAGCTCCTGCGCGAGGTGCTGGCCCGCGGCTGCACGACCCCCATCATCATCCTGACCGGCGAGGGCGACATCGAGATCGACCTCGAGTTCATGCGGGCGGGCGCCACCGACTATCTCGACAAGACACAGCTCTCGCCCGTGCTCCTCGACCGCTCGCTGCGCTACGCGATCGAGCGCAAGAAGACGACGGACAGCCTGCGTGAGCTGCAGCAGGCGGTGGAATCGATGCAGGTCGGGATCGTGATCTCCGATCTCGGCGGGCGCACCCTCTACGTCAACCCCGCGCTCGCCATGATGCACGGCTACCGCGCCGTCGAGCTCATCGACCAGGACGGAGCCAAGCTGTCCGCCGGGCCCGATCGCCCCCTGGGCGGCGCGGACTCGCTGCGCTGGGTGAAGGGCTGGAAGCGCGAGGGCACGCGGCTGCGCAAGGACGGCACGCCCTTCCCGGCGCAGCTCATCACCGACGTCGTGAGCGACGTGAACGGGCAGCCGATCGCCCTCATCACCGTGTGCGAGGACGTGAGCGACCGGCGCCGCTCGGAGGAGGCCCTGCGCGACTCCGAGGAGCGCTACCGCACGCTCGTCGACACCGCCCCCGACATCATCTTCACCATGGCGCCGGACGGGAGCCTCACCTGGATGAACCCGGCCTTCGAGGCCATCACCGGCTGGCCGCGGGAGGAATGGCGCGGTCGCGGGCTGGGGGCGCTGCTGCATGCCGACGAGCGGGAAGAGACTCTGCGGGCGTGCCGCGACCTCGTCGAGAAGGGGGGCGAGCCGCGCAAGGCCGAGCGCCGTATCCTCACCGCGGGCGGGGATTCCATCACCATCGAGTACACGATCACCCGCCAGGAGCGTGACGGGAAGGTGGTGGGCCTCTTCGGCATCGGGCGCGATGTCACCGCCCGCGTGCGCGCCCGCGAGACGTTGCGCAAGAAGGAGCTGCTCCTGGCCCGGGCCGAGCGCATCGCGCACCTGGGGAGCTGGGAGTGGGAGGTCGAGCCGGATCGGCTCACCGTCTCCGACGAGGTCTACGGCATCCTCGGCCTGGTGTCGGGTTCGCTGGGGGCGACGCTGCGCGGGTTCCTCGACCACGTGCATTCCGACGATCGCGCCGCCCTCAAGGCCCTGCTCGATCAGCGCGTCGCTACCGGCGAGCCGTTCGAGGGCGAGTTCCGCGTGCAGCAGCCCGACGGGACCATCCGCAACGTGTTGGTGCGCGGCGAAGCGTCGGAGGAGGGACGGCGCGGCCCCGCCCGCGGGCTCATCGGCACTCTGGAGGACGTCACCGAGCGGCGCGCCGCCGAGCAGGCGCTGCGCGAGAGCGAGGAGCGCTACGCGCTGGCCGTGCGCGGGGCGAACGACGGGTTGTGGGACTGGATGCTCAAGCAGGACCGCGTCTACTTCTCGCCGCGCTGGAAGTCGATGCTCGGCTACACCGAAGACGAGGTCGGCGACGTGCCGGAGGAATGGTTCAGCCGCGTGCATCCCGACGACCTCGATCGCGTGAAGGCCAAGCTGGAGGCGCACACCACCGGGCGCACACCGCGGTTCGAGGACGAGCACCGCGTGCGTCACAAGGACGGCAGCTACTTGTGGGTGATGAGCCGCGGCTTCGCCGTGCTGGATTCCGCCGGGCGCGCGTATCGCATCGCGGGCGCGCAGACCGACGTCACCGACCGGCGCGCGTACGATCCACTCACCGGCTTGCCGAATCGCGCGCTCTTCCTCGAGCGCCTGGGCTACGCGCTGGCCCGGGCGAATCGGCGCAGCGACTACCTTTTCGCCGTTTTCTTCGTCGACCTCGACAACTTCAAGCAGGTGAACGACCGCTTCGGCCACCTGGCCGGCGATCAGTTGCTCATGTACGTCTCGAAGAAGCTGGAGTCGTGCGTGCGGCCGGGCGATCTCGTGGGCCGCTTCGGCGGCGACGAGTTCGCGATCCTGCTGGAGGCGATCGCCGACGTCGGCGACGCCACCCGCGTGGCCGAGCGCATCCTCGAGGAGATGGCGCTGCCGGTGGAGGTCGAGGGGCAGAACGTGTCGTCTCCGGTCAGCATCGGCATCGCGCTCAGCTCCACCGGCTACGGCCGCGCGGAGGACATCCTGCGCGACGCCGACGCCGCCATGTACCGCGCGAAGACGTTCGGCCGCGGGCGATACGAGGTGTACGACGATGCCATGCGCGCCCACGTGGTGGCGCGGGCCGAGCTCGAGAAGGAGCTTCGGGCGGCCATGGTGCGGCAGGAGTTCCGCCTGCACTACCAGCCGATCGTGGATTTGACGAACGGCCGGCTCATCGGCCTGGAGGCGCTGCTGCGCTGGCGGCACCCGCGGCTGGGGCTGCTGTTCCCGTTCGACTTCATCCCGGTGGCGGAGGAGATCGGCCTCATGATGCCCCTCGGCTACTGGGTGCTGCGGGAGGCCTGCCGCCAGACCCGCAACTGGCAGACGCAGTACCCGATGTCGCCCCCGCTCATCATCAGCGTCAACATCTCGCCGCGGCAGTTCACCGACCCCGACATGGTGAGCGAGGTCGAGCGGATCCTGAAGGAGACCGATCTCGACCCGCGCGTGCTGCGCCTGGAGGTCACGGAGAGCGTGATCATCGACGGGGCCGACTCCGTGCGCGGCATCCTGGCGCGGCTCCGCTCGCTGGGCGTGCGGCTGTACATCGACGATTTCGGCACGGGGTACGCGTCGCTGTCGTACCTGCACCGCTTCTCGTTCGACGCCGTGAAGATCGACCGCTCGTTCATCTCCGGCCTCGTGATCGAGGGCGAGAGCGCGGCCATCGTGCGGTCGATCGCCACCCTGGCTCACAGCCTGGGCATCGACGTGATCGCGGAGGGCATCGACACCGGCGAGCAGCTCACTGCGCTGCAGGACATGTTCTGTCAGCTCGGCCAGGGCAACTACTTCTCGGAGGCGATGGACCCCGAGCTCATCACGCCGCTGCTGGCTGGCTCCGCGCAGCGCCATCCGATGGCGGTCTTCGAGCGGCACCAGCGGCCCGAGAAGGGGAATTAGGCGCGTTCGGCGCGCGCTTCGGCCGGCGCGCGTCGCCGGCCGAGTTTCGCCGGCCGAGTTTCGCCCCGCCGAGTTTCGCCCGGCGGGTCTCCGGTCAACCGCGAGGCGTTCATTGCGCGGCTTTGGGCGCTCGCCCCTGGCAGGGTCGGCGGAGTCATCGAGAAATCTGATTGAATTGTTAGTTCAAATCTATCGATTCGGACCTTATCCGGACATCGCGAGCGATACTCATCGTTTCATGAATGCTCATATCGACGTCGCACGTTCATTGTCGGACGACGCCCTTCTCGATCGCGCGCAGGACCTGGCCGCCCGCGAGCGCGGCACGATGGCCGAGCTCATCGCCCATCTCGCCGAGGTCGAGGCCCGCGAGCTGTTCTTGTCCCGCGGCTACGGATCGATGTTCATCTACTGCCGCGAGGCGCTCCTGTTCTCCGAGCATGAGGCGTATCACCGGGTCGAGGTCGCGCGCGCCGCGCGGCGCTTCCCGGTGCTCCTGGATCGGCTCGCGGAAGGCGCGCTGAACCTGACGACGGCGAGGCTCGTGGCCCGGCACCTGACCGACGAGAACCACCTCGAGGTTCTCGCGTCCGCGTGCGGGCGGAGCCGCTCCGAGGTGGAGATGATCGTGGCCCGCCTGGATCCGCGGCCGGATGCGCCGGCAACAGTTCGCAAGCTTCCGGCGCCGAGGACCGGGCCGGAACCGGGCAACGCCGAGATCGCGCGGGTCGCCGCCGGCCGCGCGGCTGTTGCGAGCAGCGGGTCGGCGCCGCCCGAGAATCCATCGATGGTGCCTCCATCCGTGGCGCCGCTCTTTCCAGCGCCGCAACTCCCGACCGCGCCCGCCTCAGCGACGGCACGGGCCGAGTCCCGCCCCGCGATCGTGAATGCCCTCTCGCCGGACCGCTACAAGTTGCAACTCACAATCGACGGCGAGACGCGCGAGATGCTTCGGCTGGCGCAGGACATGAGCCGGCATGCGAACCCGTCGGCTGACGAGTCTCAGATCCTCAAGCGGGCGTTGGTGTTGCTCGTTGCGGACTTGGCGAAGAAGAAGTTCGCCGACACCGATCGGCCGCGGCGCTCGCGAGGGGGCGTGCCCGACTCGCGCCATGTGCCGGCGGAGGTGAAACGCCTCGTGTACGTGCGCGATCTCGGCCGGTGCGCGTTCGTCGGCAAGGATGGGCATCGGTGCGGCGACCGGGCGTTCGTCGAGTTCCATCACGTCAAGCCGTACGCGGAGGGCGGTCCGCCCACCGTCGAAAATATCCAGCTCCGGTGCCGGCGCCACAACCGGTACGAGTGGGACCTGCGCTCCAGGCACGTGCGCATTCAAGAGGAGGAGTGGCTCGGCCGACGCCTCATGGCTTCGAAGTCCACGCGTGTGATCTCGATGGGCGCGGGCTCGACGCGTGGGGCATCGACGCGCGCGACCTCAAGCAACACTTCAACCGACTCGGCCCGGGCCGAGTTGGCTCAGGAGATACTTGAAGTCTTCGATGCCGGCTGAGGAGGGCCTTCATGCCGCAAGCACCGCCCGTCGTCTGTGAGCAGCAGCATCCGACGCTGTCGGTCAGCGACGTCGTCGCCGCCGTTCGCTTCTATGCCGACAAGCTCGGCTTCACGTTGGGCTTCACCGTGGGCGAGCCACCGACTTTCGCCGGCGTGAACCTCGGGGAGGTGCAGGTCTTCCTGCGGAAGGGTCTGCCGAGCCCGGCGGGCTGCTCGATCTACTTCGTGGTCGACGATGCCGACGAGCTGTACGAGTTCCAGCGGACCCAGGGCGTCGAGATCATGGCACCGCCGCAGGATCAGCCGCACGGGCTTCGCGAGTACGCGGTGCGTGACCTCGACGGATACCGGCTCGACTTCGGTCATCACCTGCCCGGGGCGGGGGCGCCGCTCAAGATCGAGCGCGTGGACGTGCCCGTTCGGCTCGAGAAGCGCCTGGCCGCGCTGCTCCGGGACGTGGCCGCACATAAGAGGATGAGCGTCGACAGTTGTCTCGAGGAGATGCTGCTACACACGAGCGAGCCGTTCGGCGACGGTGTCGCCAGCCCGCACACGAAGCGCACTCTCGCCCACATCCAGGAGCTGAAGAAGAAACACGGCATCGACTACGACACCCACGCGAGCTATCGGTTCGTCGAGTAGGGCCGGTTAGGTGCGCTCGATCCAGCCGCCGCCCAGGCAGACGTCGCCGTCGTAGAAGACGGCGGCCTGGCCCGGCGTGATCGCGCGTTGCGGCGTGTCGAAGACGACCTCGACGCGGTCGCCGCCGCTGCCGTCTCGGCAAGGGCGCAGCGTCGCATGGGCCTCGGCGTGGCGGTAACGGATCTGCACCTGCGCGCGGCGCTCGCCCGCGGTCGGGGGCACGATCCAGTTCACGTCGCGGGCGACGAACGCCGAAGACGACAGGTCCTCGTCGTCGCCGACCACGACAGTCTGCGTGGCCGGCTCGACGCGCAGCACGTAGAGCGGACGCCCGACGGCGAGGCCGAGCCCCTTGCGCTGGCCGACGGTGAAGCCGTGGATGCCGGAGTGGCGGCCGAGCTCGCGGCCCTCGGCATCGGTGATGAGGCCGCCGCGACTATTGGCGCCCGCGGTCGCCGCGGCGGCGGCCAGGCCCGCGTCCGTCGCCGCCCCGGCCGTCGCCACCGAGGCCGCGTTCCGTTCCACGAAGCGCGCGACGTTGCCGTCGGGCACGAAGCAGATCTCCTGGCTTTCGCGCTTGTCGGCGGTGGGCAGGCCGCGCTCGGTGGCCAGGCGCCGCACCTCCGGCTTGGTCAGCTCACCGACCGGGAACCAGGCGCTCGCGAGCTGCTCTTGCGTGAGCCCGAACAGGAAATACGACTGGTCCTTCTGCCGGTCGCGGCCGCGCAGCAAGCGATGGCGGCCCGTCTCCGGATCGACATCCTTGCGCGCATAGTGGCCGGTGGCCACGTGCTCGATCTCGAGGGCGCGCGTCTTGTGCAGCAGGCTCTCGAACTTCACCTCGGTGTTGCAGCGCGCGCACGGCAGCGGCGTGCGGCCCTCGAGGTAGTCCTTCACGAACGGCGCGATGACGCCGTCGTGGAAGCTGCGCTCGAGGTTGACCACGTAGTGGGGGATGCCGAGGTGCCTGGCCACCGCCTTCGCATCGTGCAGGTCGTCGAGGGCGCAGCAGCGGCCGAAAGACGCACCCGCGCCTTCGGTCTGGTCGTGGAGCTGCATCGAGATCCCGACGACCTCGTGCCCCTGCTCGACCAGCAAGGCGGCGGCGACGGAGGAGTCGACTCCTCCGGACATGGCGGCCACGACACGCATCGGGCCAGTGTAACGTCTTCTCGGACGCCGCGGAGGACGACGTGACGGGGACCAAAACGCCATCGGACAAGGTCCGCCACGACAGGTTAGCATTCGCCAAGACATGCTCGACGACCTCAAGCTCGCGGGCCGCCGGCTGCGCCGGTCGCCGTGGTTCACCGTGGCCGCGGTCCTCACGCTCGCGCTGTCGATCGGGATGAACACGGCGATCTTCAGCATCGCCGACGCGGTGCTCTTCCGTCCGCTGCCCTACCGTGAGCCGGACCGCGTGTTCGTCGTGAGCACCGCCGACCGGACGACGGGGCGGCGGTACACGCAGGTCCGGCACGAGCAGCTCCGGCTTCTCGAGGAGCACCACCGGGGGCTGGGGCCGGCGGGCCTCGCCGAAAGCGGGCCGGAGGTGATCGCGGACGGACCGGACGGTCCCGAACGCGTTCCCACCCTCGCGGTCAGCGCGAGGTACTTCGAGATCCTCGGCGTGCGCGCGGCTCGCGGCCGGCTGTTCGATCTCGCCGACGAGGCGAGGGCGGGCCGCGTCGCCGTGCTCTCGCATGCGGCGTGGCAAAGCCGTTTCGGGGGCGACGAGGGCGTCATCGGCCGCTCGCTGGCCCTGGGTGCAGCGACGTTCGACGTGGTGGGTGTCCTGCCCGCCGCCTTCGTGTTCCCGACCGGTTTCGCCGGCCGGCCGGACGTCGTGACGGTCCTGGCCCCCGTGGCCGCCGGGGAGGCCGGCGGTACTTTTCATCCCGTCGTGAGGCTCGAGCCCGGCGTGACGCGCGAGCAGGCCCAGACCGAGATCGACCGGCTGGCCGCGCATGCCGACCCCGCCGCGCGCAGCCGCCTCGTTCTCGACGACGTGCGGTCCGTTCTCTATCCCGCCGGTCGGCCGGTCATGGTCCTCTCCTCCGCCGCGTCCGCGCTCGTCCTGCTCGTCGGCTGCGCGAACCTGGCTCTCATGCTCCTGGCCCGCGGCCGGCGCGGCGAGCGAGATGACGCGGTGCGGGTGGCGCTGGGTGCAGGCACGTGGCGGGTGGTCCGTCCCTTGATCGTGGAGGCGGCCCTGATCGGTCTGGCCGGCGGCGTCCTGGCGCTCCTGGCGACGGCCGTGACCTTCGACACTTTGCTGAGCCAGGTGCCTCGCCTGGCGTACGGTGATGCGCCGGTGGGAGTGGACGCCCGCGTGGCGGTGTTCGCGTTCGCGCTGGCGCTGCTCGGCGGTGCCGTCTTCGCCGCGGTGCCGGCCTGGAGGCTCGGCGGTCTCGACATCCTTCCGTTGATACAGAGGGGCGGCGGCGGCATGGGCGCCCGCGGGCGATTCGGTCGCCCGCTGCTGGTCGTCCAGGTGGCGGCGGCGGTGGCGCTCGTTTTCGGCGCGATCGTCACCGCGCGCGCATTCCTGTCCGTCCTCGACGTTCCGCTCGGCTTCGCGCCCGAAGGCGTGCTGACGGTGAAGGTCCGGCCGAGGGGCCTGCCCATGGGGCACGCGTGGCAGGCGTTCTATGTGCGTGCCGCGGAAGCGATTGCGGCGCGGTCCGAGGTGATCTCCGTGGGCGCGGTGGGATCGGCGCCGCTCGACGGCTCGATGCACGACGAGCCCGTCGTCACTGCCGACTCCGCGCGCCCCGCGGCGGGCATCGACCACGTGCTTCCGGGATACTTCGAAACGGTCGGACTGCGGCGGGTCCGAGGCCGCCTGCTCGCGTGGCAGGACGTGCGCAGCGGAACGGACGCCGTTGTCGTTTCCGAGTCCGCCGCCCGCGTCTTGTTTCCGGGTCGAGATCCAGTGGGCCAGGTGCTGACGGCTGGCCGCGGCCGCTCGCGGCATGTCGTCGGTGTCGTGGCCGACGTGCGGCGGACCATGGGCACAGGGTCTTCCCGTGAAGACACGCCCCCGGTCTACGCCGTGCCCGGAGAGGCGACGCGAAGCATGACGCTCGTGGTTCGGATGCGCGATCGGCGGCCGGCGGCGGTGGCCGGCATTCGGCGCGATTTGGCGTCGTTGGCGCCGGGCGCACCGGTGACGATTCAGTGGTGGAGCGATTCGATCCGCCGGCTGGCGGTCTACCAGAACCCGCGCTTCCAGACGCTGCTCCTCGGCGCGTTCGCCGCGCTTGCCCTGGGCCTCACCGCCCTCGGCGTCTTCGGCGTGGTCGCCTTCGTCACTTCGCGGCGCACCCGCGAGATGGGCATCCGCGCCGCCATCGGAGCTTCGCCCGGTTCTCTCGTGGGGCTGATGGTCTCCGAGGCCCTGACGCCGATCGCCATCGGGCTCTGCCTCGGGATTCTCGCCACCCGCTGGGCCGCGCGTCTGGCGGAGGCGCAGCTCTTCGACGTGCAGGCCCGCGATCCGCTTGTCGTGCTGGCGGCGGGGGTGACCGTGACTATCGCCGCCGCCGTGGCCGCGTACCTGCCGGCGCGGCAGGCTGGACGCGTGGATCCCGTGATCGCCTTGAGAACGGAGTAGGAGGACATATGAACAGAAAGCTCGTCGTCGCCGCCGTCTTGTCCGCCGGTACGTTCCTGGCGGTCCGTCTCGCGCTGTCGCAGCCGAAGGAGGAAGCGCTCGATCCCGTGGTGGTCGCGGGCGACACTCACAAGGTCGCCCTCGAGAACGAGTTCGTCCGCATCCTCGACGTGCACGTGCCGCCGGGGAAGGTCGAGCCGCGGCACCGCCATCCGCATGGCATGAGCGTCTACTTCACCGACTGGGACGTGAAGGCGACCGTCGACGGCAAGAAGCCGGAGATCCACCATCGCAAGGCCGGTACGTTCGCGTGGAGCGAGGCCATCGTGCACGAGATCGAGAACGTCGGGAAGACCGAGGGGCACATCCTGAGGATCGAGCTGAAGTTCTAGGTCGGAGCCGTCGTCGTTCAGCGGCGCACGAGGAGGGTCGTCCCCGAGACGGGCTCCCGATACCACGCCACGAAGCCGGCGGCGTGGGCCGCGGCCTCCCCCGCACCCACCACGCCGGCGTCCATGCCGTCCAGGCGG
>Ga0075429_100006037_pt1 | contig 10476 bp, 7 predicted proteins | sample RhiMetdeltSRZDD3_FD_75295 | JGI IMG/M metagenome (GOLD analysis project Ga0075429, IMG submission 75295) | Populus rhizosphere microbial communities from Tennessee, USA - Rhizosphere MetaG P. deltoides SRZDD3 | ecosystem: Host-associated > Plants > Roots > Rhizosphere > Soil | place: USA...
TCCAGAACGCCAATCTGGGCGCCGTGCTGGACCGCTACATCAAGTCCAGTCCCTCGACGCCCGGCGGGGGCCGGGGGTCCGTGCGCGCCGCGGTGTACCTCTTCCTGGAGGAGGGCAAGTGGCGACGTGAAGCGCCCGCCGGGCTCGTCGAGGCCCTTCAGGGCGAAGACCCCGGCATCTCGGTGACCGGAGTCAACGTCGTCAGCAAGCGGCTGCGCGACATCTTCGCCCACGACGCCACCATCGCCATCTCCATCGGCATCCTGCTGGTGAGCGTTCTGCTGTGGCTCGATTTCCGCTCGATGCGCGACATGATCCTGGCCAACCTGCAGGTGCTCACGGGCGTGGTCTGGATGCTGGGTGTCATGAGCCTCGCAGGCGTCCAGATGAACTTCATCAACTGTTTCGTGGCGACCATGATCCTCGGCGTCGGCGTGGACTACGGGATCCACCTGATCCACAGGATGCGCCTGAACGGCGAAGTCGTCGACGCGGGCGTGATGGAGACGGGCAAGGCCGTGGCCATGGCGGCGATGACCAACATCGTCGGGTTCGGCTCGCTCGCGCTGTCGAACTACCCGGGCTTGCGCAGCGTCGGTATCATTTCGTCGGTCGGAAGCCTCGCGTGCCTTCTCACGGCGCTCACGCTCCTGCCCGCCGCCCTGGTGATCTGGAAGCCGAGACGCAAGCCGGGGAGCCCGGCGTGATCTGGATCGCCATCATCCTGGGACTGGTGGAGGGCTTCACCGAGTTCCTGCCGATCTCCTCCACGGGGCACCTGATCCTCGTGGGCCACCTGCTGGGCTACACCGGGGAGGAGGCGGCGGTTTTCGAGGTGGTCATCCAGCTCGGGGCGATCCTGGCGGTCGTATGGGAATACCGCGTCCGCCTTCTGGGGGTGGCGGCGGGGCTGTTCACCGACCGCGCGTCGTTCGGGCTGGTCCGGAACCTCGCGCTGGCCTTCGCCCCGGCCGCGGCCGCGGGCTTCCTGTTGCATCGTGTCATCAAGGAGCACCTGTTCGGCCCGATCACCGTGGCGGCCGCGCTGGTGATCGGCGGCCTCGTGATGCTCGCCGTGGAGCGGGCGCGCCCATCCTCCAGCGTGACCTCCATCATGGAGATTCCCTGGACGCGCGCGCTGGCCGTGGGTTTCGCCCAGACGTTGTCGCTGTTTCCGGGAGTATCGAGGGCGGCCGCCACGATCCTGGGCGGCATGGTGGCAGGCCTGGACCGGCGCACCGCCACCGAGTTCTCGTTCTTCCTCGCCATCCCAACCATGTTTGCGGCCACAGGCTACGAGATGCTCAAATCGTGGAGCCTTCTGTCGACTCAGGCCCTTGGCCATCTCGCGGTCGGATTCGTCGTGGCGTTCGTCTCGGCCCTGGCCGCGGTGCGCGTCTTCATCCGCTACGTCGCGCGCCACGACTTGCGGCCCTTCGCCTGGTACCGCATCGCGCTCGGCGTGGTGGTGCTGATCTACTTCCTCGGACGCTGAGCGGGACGCAGCACGGCTCTCGCCGGGGCGCCGTCCGAGCCCGGGATGAGCAGCGGCAGGACGGCCATCCAGTAACGACCAGGGCGGGCGCGCGTCAGGAGCAATCCCTCGAGCAGAACCACCCCGGCGCGCAGCAGCAGGCGATGGGCCGGCAGCTCGCCGCCCGAGGAAGGCTCCATCGGATCGATGGACAGACCGTCGGTTCCCACCAAGGCCACGCCGCGGCGGACCATCTCGCGGGCCGTTTCCGCCTTGATGATCGGGGAGCCTCGAAACAGGACTCGCGCCCCTCTGCAGATCGAGGCGCCCAGATCGGCCGGCTCCAGCGGCCGGCGCCGCGGGGCCTGGACCACCAGGGCCGGACCGATCATCGCGTCGATCGGCAGGGCCCGGACATCCCCGCGAAGCTCTCTGACGCCGGGCGGACGCTGAAGGTGGTTGGGGGCGTCGACATGCGTCCCGGTGTGCACCCCCAGGCTCAGCGTCGTGATGCGGACCGAGTCTCCCCGCGATGGATCGGACGCCAGCGAGATCGAGACGGGCGGGTCACCCGGATAGCGCCGCATGCCACGCGCGATCGGCGTGGTGATATCGATCCAGGCTCGCGGTCCTGGCCGGGGCTTCACTCAGCGACGCGATGCCGCCGGCCGCGAAGGCTCGGTGGCCTCGTAGGACGAGCTCGTCGTGCCGGCCGGCGGGTTCTTCCCCGGGATCTCGTCGATTTGGATGAACGAGGTCTCGACGTAGGGGTCTGGCATCGGCTTCTGGTCTCCCTCCCAGTATGGTTTCACCCAGAAGTTGAGCGGGCGATCCGCCTGCGGTGGCACCAGCATGATGTCGCGTCCGATGGAGATCGCCACGCGACGCTCGTCCAGCCCGCCGAAGTAGTAGGCGCGCTTCGAGGGGCTCTTCCTGGCCTCCGAGGGATCGGTGGGCACCCACCCCACGCCGTCCAGGTAGAACTCAGCCCAGCTGTTGTAATCGGCAAGACCCCCCTGGGCGAGTCCCGGTGGGATTTTGTAGCCGATCACGGTGCGCGCCGGGATGCCGAGTGCGCGGCACAATCCCACGAAGGCCGGCGCCATGTCCATGTCGTTTCCCTTCATCTGCATGACGGTGAACTTGGCGTTGCCGTAGCCGGCGCCCTGCAGCTCGTAAGGAGTGACTCTCTGGACGCCGGCGACGAGGTGATCGTAGATCGCGCGCGCGCGTTCGACGGTCTTTTTCTTTCCGGAGACGATCTTCGAGGCGATCGCCTTCATTTCCTTGTCGACGACGACGAGCGTCTCGGGCCTGGTCCAACGCTCGTGAATCTGCTTCTCCTGCTCGGTTGCGGGCTTGTCCACCGCCTTGGAATAGTCGGTCCTGACGAGCTCGAATCGCTCCACGTGAAACGTAACCCTCACCTGCAAAGGCAGACCGCCGCGCGGCCCGCCTTTCATGTAGTTCACGACACCGAGGCTCTCGGGCAGCTCGGCGGTCTCGATGTTGTAGGGAGCCGAGATGAACCGCTGGTAGATCTTCTGATGATCGTCCTCGAACGGCATCGGGAACCAGAAATCCATGAGCTGGAGCTGCTTGGGTATCGGGTTGAATACCGAGAGGCTCGTGACGGTGAACATTCCGACTTTCGGCGTGACCTGCGCCTGCGTTGGCGCCTTGGGCGGCGTGGTTTCGGCCGCGAAAGCCGAGCAGGCCGCGAGCGCCAGTGTGGCGGCCGCCCACCGCATCCGGTTCCTCTTCATCTGACGTGTTCTCCTCGAATCAAGGTTGCGCGGTGTCAAGCAGCCCTGCTTCCACCGCGTCCATGGCGTTTTCGATGAAATCGATCTGGAGCTTCTGCCTCATGTCGGCCGGGATGTCCACGAGATTCTTCCTGTTGCCCGATGGCAGCAGCACCCGCCGGATGCCTCCGCGAGCCGCCGCCAGCACCTTCTCCTTGACGCCTCCCACCGGCAGCACGCGTCCACGAAGCGTGATCTCTCCCGTCACCGCGATGTCGTGGCGCACGGCCCGGCCGGTCAGCAGCGAGGCAAAGGCCAGGGCGATGGCGACCCCTGCGGAAGGTCCGTCCTTGGGAATGGCCCCCTCGGGGAAATGGATGTGGAACCTGCGCTCGTCGAACAGCGTCTGCGGGATGCCCAAATCGCCGGCGCGCGAGCGGACGAACGACAGGGCTGTCTCGACCGACTCTTTCATGACATCGCCGAGCTGGCCCGTCACGACGATCTGGCCGTGTCCCGGCATGCCCGTCGCCTCGATGAAGAGAAGGTCGCCGCCGGACGGCGTCCAGGCCAGCCCTGTCGACAGCCCGACCTCGGGGCGGCGGCCGGCCGTCTCCGCCTCGAACGGCGCGGGGCCCATGAGGCGCTCGAGGTCGGCGGCGTCGACGAGCAGCCGGGGCGAGGTCCCCTCCGCGATGGCGGCGGCGGCCTTGCGGCACAGGGCGCCGATCAGGCGTTCGAGATTCCTGACGCCCGCCTCCCTGGTGTAGCCCCCTATCAGCGCCGCGAGCGCGGCATCTGTGATCTCGATCTGGCTCGGCGCCAGCCCGTTTTCCAAGATCTGCCGAGGCATCAGGTGGGCCCGAGAGATCTGGATTTTTTCTTCCTCCGTGTAGCCGCCCAGCGGGATCACCTCCATCCGATCCCTCAACGGCCCCGGGATGCTCTCCAGCACGTTGGCGGTGCAGATGAACAGGACCCGCGACAAGTCCAACGGGACATCGAGGTAGTGATCCATGAAGGCATGGTTCTGCGCGGGATCGAGCACCTCGAGAAGCGCGGAAGAGGGGTCGCCTCGCGTGTCCGTGCCCATCTTGTCGACCTCGTCGATCATGAGCAGCGCGTTCATGCTGCCGGCCCGTTTGAGCGACTGGGCGATCTTGCCAGGCAGCGCTCCGATGTAGGTGCGGCGATGGCCGCGGATCTCGGCCTCGTCGCGCAGGCCCCCGACCGAGATGCGGGCGAAGCTGCGCCCGGTGGCCCTGGCGATCGACTGGCCGAGGGATGTCTTGCCGACGCCGGGAGGGCCGACGAAGCAGATGATCGGCCCCTTGCTGTCCTTCTTCAGCTTGGCCACGGCCAGCAGCTCGAGGATCCGTTCCTTGATTTTCTCCAGCCCGAAATGGTCGGCGTCCAGGATTTCGCGCGCGCGGCGCAGATCGATGTCGGCGTCGGTGTACTTGCTCCAGGGGATGTCGAAGATCCAGCGGAGGCGATTGCGGGACACCTCGAACTCGGGGGAGGCCGAGGGGAGCGCGGCCAGGCGGTCGGTCTCGCGCCGGGCTTCTTCTGCGACGCCCTCCGGCAGGACGGTCTGCTCCAGCAGCTTGCGGTACCGGTCGGCCTCGGCATCGGCGTTTTCGCTCTCTCCCAGCTCGCGGCGAATCACCTGCATCTGTTCACGGAGGTAGAACTCGCGCTGCTTGTGGTTCAGCTCGAGGTCGGTCTGTTTGCGGATTTCGGAATCGACGCCTAGACGCTCTATCTCGTCGCTGAGCAGCGTGACAAGGGCCAGAAGGCGCTCCCTGAAGTCCAGCGCGGCGAGCACGGGCAGCTTGCGCGTGGGGGAGCAGTGGATGAAACCGGCCAGCATGTCGGCAAACCTGCCCGCATCGGCGACGTTCACCTCGAGCACTTTGAGCAGCTCTTCGGGATAACGGTCGCCCGCCTCGACCAGGGACTTGAAAAGGCTCAGGGCCTCCGCGATATGACCGTCGATGTCGAGACCCGAAGCAGGCTTTTCCTCCACGCACGCCAGACGTCCCATCAGGTAGGGGTCGATCTCCGTCAGCTCGGTCAGCCGGATGCGCTGCATCCCCTGCAGGACCACCTGGACGGTGTTGTTCGGCATGTTCATCCGCTGGAGGAGCCTGGCGACGATGCCGAATTCATGCAGATCCTCGAGCGCCGCCGGAGCCTTCAGCGGGTCCTTCAGCAAGAGCAGGGCGATCTGGTCATTCTCGGAGAGGAAGGTCGTGACCAGGCTGCGGCTCTTCGCCGTGCGCACCTCGACCGAGCGCACCTCGAAGGGGAAGACCAGCGTGCTCATCAGCGGCAGGACAGGGAGCGTCTCCGGGACGGCGCACTCGAGCAACTCGGAAAAACTGCGCGACGCTGGTGCCTCGGGGGGCATCTTGTTCACCTCACGCGACTTGTCGTCCTAGAGAATGCCGTATCCTAGCACAGCGCTTGGCCCTCCGCGCCCGCCGATGCCGACGGCGTCAGCAGACGCACCGTGCGGCAGGATCTTGATCTTGCCGTTCGATCTTGAGTTCGCGGAGAGAGCGGCGCGGCGGAGTGTGGCGGTGGCGCCGGAACCTCGATGAGTGGGCCACGGCGGCAAGGGGGTTCGTGGGGCGTCTCGGAGCGAGGCGTTTGCCCGCCCCGGGGGCGGGCGACGAGCGAGTGCCGAGGCCCGCCCGCAACCGGGTTGCGGGCGAGGCCGTCCCCGCGAACCCCCTTGCCGCCGCGGCCCGAATCCGAGGGACGGTGAACCACAGCCGGGATGCTACGCGGTGCGCCGCTCGAAGCCGCGCCTCTTCATGTCGCCCCACCCTCGGCGGCGGCGGATGAAGTCGAAGAAGGCCTTCACCTTGAAGAGGCTCAGCACCTGTCGGTAGAGGAAGTTCTCGAGCACGCCGTAGACGACCAGCCGGGCCAGGTCGAGCCATCTCGGGTAGCGTCGGAAGGAGATCTCCTCCAGCAGGATGGCGGCGACCGACAGGAAGACGCCGAACAGCACGGCCAGCACGAAGAACAGGACGAGGAACCTGGTGTTCAGGATTCCCAGCCACCAGGCCAAGGGGATCGTAACGTAGCCGGTCAGCTCGATGAAGGGACCGAGCATCTCGAACAACACGAAGTAGGGGAACGTGAACATGCCGATGATGCCGTACTTCGGATTCAGGAACATCCGCTTGTGGCGCCAGAGGCTCTGGAGCAGACCGCGGTGCCACCTGTTTCGCTGGCGCCGCAGGATCTGGAACGTCGAGGGAACCTCGGTCCAGCAGACCGGGTCGGGCACGAACACGATTCTGTATTTCATCTTCTTGCGGCGGCAGTTCTCGTGGAGCCGCACCACCAGCTCGAGGTCCTCGGTGTCCGACTCCGAGTCGTAGCCGCCTACCTCGATCACCTCGGACTTCTTGTAGAGGCCGAAAGCCCCGGAGATGATCAGAAGCGACCGCATGACGCTCCAGCCGATGCGCCCCGTGAGAAACGCGCGAAGGTACTCGACGACCTGGAAGACCGGCAGGGCCCCGGGCGGCAGGTTTATCTTGGAGACGCGTCCTTCGTGGACCTCGCACCCGTTGGCGATGCGCACGATGCCGCCCACCGCCACCATTTCGGCGGGATGCTCCATGAACGGCTTGACGACCCGCAGCAGGGCGTTGTCCTCGATGATCGAGTCGGCGTCGACGGAGCAGAACAGCGGGTACTTCGCCAGGTTGATGCCGGCATTGAGCGCGTCCGACTTGCCGCCGCGCTCCTTGTCCACCACCAGCAGGTTCTGCTGAGTCAGCGAACCGTAGATGCCCCGGATCGGGCGGGTGGGGAGCGACTTCTTGTAGACCTTGTCGATTCGGCGCAGGTCGAACGCCTCGATGAGGTTCCGGAGCGTCCTGTCCTTGGAGTCGTCGTTGATGACCACGATCTCGAACTCGCCGTAGTTCACCAGCTGAAGCGACCGCACCGTCTCGACGATGTTCTTCTCTTCGTTGTGCGCCGGGACCAGGATGGTGATTGGCCACGTCATGTCGGACTGGAGAATCTGCTGGTAGTCCGAGAAGAACGTCCGCTTGATGAACTTCAGGACCTCGTAGAGCGAGACCAGAAAGAGCAGCGCGTAGATGCTGTTCAGCGTGCAGAAATAGATCAGCACGAAATCGTTGAACGCGATGATGGCCTGGATCAGGAATTCGCGCATGCTCTCCCTTTCATCGGCGCGACACGCGGGCTCATCACGCGGACGGCTGCGGATGCACCCGCAGCCCCAGGATGATCGCCAGTCGCTGGCGGATGCTGGACTCCGGGTGCGTGTAGGCCATCTCGGTCAGCAGGTCGGTTCTCTTGAGCTTCACGAGCTTGGCCATGACGTCGAGGGCCTGCTGGCGCAAGGCGCCGTCCTCGGCGGCCAGCCGCGCAATCATCTCGTCGAGCACGCCGGACTCCTGCAGCATCTGCACGGCCTGCTGGGCGGCATAGGTGTCTTTGGAGTCGAGCATCGAGAGCAGGGCGCCCATGCCGCGGGGGCCCTTGTTCTTCATCGACTCCGCCGCGTTCGCGCGCACCCACCATTGCGGGTCCGCCAGGGCTGCCGACAAGGCCTCGAGGGAGTCCTCTTCCTTGAGACGGCCGAGGGCCTTCGCGGCCATGGCCCGCACGGCCCAGCTCGGGTCCTTGAGCGCCGTGGTGAGCCACGGCGACGAGGTGGGATCGCTGATGGCGCCCAGGGCGAAGGCGGCCCTCGCGCGGATGTCGGCGTCGTCGCTCTTCAGCAGCTCCCTGAGCAGCTCGATCGCCTTGAGACTCCGGCTTCGGCCGAAGATGTCGATGGCGGAGATCTTGGCGTGGGAGGGCATCTTGTCGAACTCGCGCAGAAGGATTTCCACGGACTCGTCCCCGGCGCCGATCAGGATGCCGGCAACCCGGATGGCCGACCACCGGCCCGGGTCCCACAGGGCCCTCGTGAGGGGGAGCAGGGCCTCGGAGGTGCGGATCGAGCCCAGGGCGCGCGCGGCACGGACGCGCACCTCGGGGACGGGGTCTTCCATGTGATCGATCAGGTCGCGTGTGGCCTTCTCGCTGCCCATGAGCCCCAGCTTCTCGGCGGCCTCGGCCCGCGCCCACCAGCGGCGGCTCCGGAGCTTGCGCAGGTAGTGATCCACGTAGCCCAGCTTCTCGAAGGCTTCGCGCGAACGATCGCGCACGGCTCCCTTCACGACGCGGCCCACGTCGAAGAGGATCTGCTCGACCAGCTCACGCTCGCCGCGATGGATCGGCCGCGGTAGGTAGCTGTCCAGCGGGTCGGTGCCGACCACGTACTTGAAGAAAGCGGGCTCGAGCTCGAGACGGCGGCGGCGCATGCTGGCCTCGACATACTGGCGCCAGCCCTTGCTCACGATGATGATGACCACCAGCACCAGGAAGACCGAGGCCACCACCACCATCAGGGCGAGCACGAAGTCGTACATCGGGCCCCCTCCCTGCAACCATCCCGGCATCGTCATGAACATCGCTCCAGTGCCCGCGTGATTCAGCCGCGCGAGTTGTTCATGAGCTTGCGCGCCCTGGCCACAAGCTCCATCGCATTGAAAGGCTTCCTGATGTAATCGTCGGCGCCCACTTCGAACGCCCGCAGCGCGTCGGCCTCCTTTTCCTTCATGGAGAGGATGATCACGGGCACATGCGCCGTCTCCGCGCGGGCCCTGATCCGCTGGCATACCTCGAAGCCGTCGTGATAGGGCATGACGAGATCGAGGATGACGAGGTCGGGCCTGGCCTCGGCGATGATCTTGAGCGCCTTCTCGCCGTCCTCGGCGACCCTGACTACGAATCCCTCGTCCTGAAAAATGGCCGAGAGGAACTTGATCACGATCGGATCGTCGTCGGCAACTACGATGAGGTTCCGTTTCACGTCCTTGCCTCCCTCAGTCACTCGAGCCACTCCCTTCCCGAGGCGAGCGCCGGACCGGCGCGGCCGGTCCGAGGCTGGAGCCGAATTTGATGACGAGCCGTACACCGCCCTCGCTGCTCTTGAACCCGGTGGTGGATTGCAGCGCGACGTCGGAACGCGCGTACCAGGCCTCGACCGAGGCGCCCTCGCCGACGTTCAGTCCGGCCAGCAGCCGGTAGCTGAGCACGTCATTGTGGGTCGCGCCCCCGCCGCGGATCCTCGTGATCGACTGGCCGCCGGCATCGAGACCGCCGCCCCAGTAGACATGCCGTCCGATCGTGTCCGAGATGTCGAACCCGGCGATGCTGGAAGCGTACCGGTCCGGGTCGAAATAGCCCAGGTCGAGGTTCCTCGCGTAGGACATCCAGCGGTAGTTGTAGTGAACGCTGATTCGCGGGCGCCGCAGCGGCAGCCTCCAGCTCATGCCGGCCGAGGCCAGGTCCCGGTCGTTGGCGCGGCTTGCCTCGGGTCCGAGGATGAAGTCGGAGTCGATGTCGAAGTCGTTGTCATCGGTGAAGCGGGCCTTCTGGCCGGTCAGCCGGATCCGGATGCTGGCGCGCGGCCGGAAGATGGCGGTCAGCGTCGCCGCCTGGATCCCGACGTCGTTCATGAAGGCTTGCGTGGTTCCCACGAGGCGCTCGCTCGACCCTGACGCGACCAGCGTGAACCACTCCGGGCCGTTGAGCTCGAGGGTGAGGGAGCCCGCGACGTGATTGCTTCGCCGCTGACCGATCTCCACGAGAGGGTCGACCAGAAAAGCCTGAAGGCTGTTGGGGTCAGGGTCCTCGGGGAACGGAGAGGAGGTCCGCTCCGGTCCGGCCTCGCCGTAGAGGCTGAAGTGCTCCGACGCGTGCCAGCCGCCGATCGCGCGCAGCGTGTCGTACCGGGCGACGGGGGTCGCTGAGGAAACCGGAAAGAGCGCCGGATCCACGTCGATCTGCGCGTCGGTCTGCGCGTGGGTGAAAGTGATCCCGGCGTAGCCCTTGCCGCCGAGGTAATGCGTGTAGGTGCCGCCCCATTGCGCCAGGTCGTTGTCGTCGGTGTCCTGCGTCGTGCTGCCGAAGAGCTGCAGCGTCGGGCGCAGGGGGCCGCCGATCTCGCGCCCCAGCCTGCGGGCATCACGGGCGTCGGGATACAGCTCGAGGGCCTGGCGCACCGCCTCGAGCGCGTCGGTGGTGCGTCCCTGGGACTGGAACACGCGGGCTCGGCCTTCCATGGCCTTCCTGTTGCCGGCGTCGAGGCTCAGCGCCTTGTCGTACTCTGCGAGGGCCTCTTGCTTCCGGTCCTGCGCCACCAGGACA
>Ga0075429_100006042_pt1 | contig 10471 bp, 9 predicted proteins | sample RhiMetdeltSRZDD3_FD_75295 | JGI IMG/M metagenome (GOLD analysis project Ga0075429, IMG submission 75295) | Populus rhizosphere microbial communities from Tennessee, USA - Rhizosphere MetaG P. deltoides SRZDD3 | ecosystem: Host-associated > Plants > Roots > Rhizosphere > Soil | place: USA...
CCTGCGGCATCGTAAGAGTCGCGACCGAAGGCGTTGAAGAAATGGTAGTAAGCCTGACCGCTGAAGTTGACGATGTTCTGCTGATCCTGGTTCAATGTACCAGGAAAGGCATCGCCTTCCTGCCAGACCTGGTTGCCTGTGTTCTGCTCATAAACGATGCGGAACAAGGCATCCTCCACCTGCGAGATGCGGTTCACGATCTTGCCACTATGGGCATCGACATAAACCTTCTCGTTTACGTTGCTGCCGTTGGTTACTTCAACCTCATAGACCAGGAGGTTCGGTCCCTGTACGTCCTGGATCAATCCATCCCGATAGACATAGAGAGTTGATCCGGAAGTTGAGAGCCCAGAAACGTCCAGCGAGGCTCCGCTGACTTCATTCTGAGGCGGATTAGCTGTTACATCGGCAATGGCTCGCTCGGCCGCCTGATCTCCACTAAACGCTGGAGCAGTATCAACACTAATATCGGGGACGAAAACCCCGTTCATGGCCGTGAGCGCCTGGTTGGAGTCCACGTGAGCCTGGAGGATCGCCGCGAAGACGGGCACTCTATTGTAGACCTGTTGGTATGAGATGTGAGTGGCGCCGCGGCTATCCGTGAATGATGAGAGTGGGGTCAATTCGCTATTCGCATCCTTGATTCCGAAGAGGCCCCCGTATTGGGCGAAGAAGCCGTAGGCCTTGCCATTGGGTGTTTTGTCCTGATTGCCAGGATGCAGGTCACCGCCCTTGCTGACGCGCACGAAACTGGCGAACTCAGTGCTCTTCTTGGTGCTGATGGAAACAGCTCCCCGAGCATTTTCTTTCAAACGCTTTATTAAGTTGGGATCAATGCCGGGTGGGTCGCCCGGTTGGATAAGCCCATTGATCTTTACGCTTTCAATAATCGTCCCGCTTGAATTCGCATTCACTCCGGTATTCTCCTTACCGGATTGAGATGCCTGACCTGCGCCCGCCGGCGAATTTGTGGAGACAAGGGCGAGAAGCAGGGCAAGGAGGAGCGTCATACGAATTCCTCTACGCAAAGGTTCGTTCATGATAGTGCACTCCTATAGATCAAAACCGATCGATCATTAAAGGACCACGATACGTTCAACGAGTGATTGAGACCTCCTGTTCAGGTGGTGTTTGGCGCGTTGAGCAGTTGGATTTTGAGTCTGTAAAACATTTAGGTGCATCTGATTTATCGCGGCAAGTCACCTCCTTTCGCTCAAAAGAAACGAAGTCGCAGAAGATTGCCTCTTGGGATGGCTGGGAACCGGCACTCCGCCAAACGCCCACAGACCCATGACTTTGCATTCCGCCCGGTGATGGTCGGTCTGTTCGATTTACTTCATTCTAATCTGGATTAAAGCTCCCTTAATTATAGCAATTTGTCAACTCAAATACAAGCAGGAAAAGGTTACATCCTAACGATTCTACAAAATAAATGCGAGGAGTGATGAGAAGAGGCGCGGATATTCGCTTCGATTTATGATCGCGCGCCTGGCGTAGTGAAAGACTTTTTCATCTTTTACAGGTGAAGCGCGCCAGGGCGCTCTCGAATAGTCCTTGGGCGGAGGCTTGATCGGCAGTGTACACTTTCCAGGCAAAGACGCGGTCGCCGCAGGTCCAGGCGGCAGCTGCGCCAAAGGGAAGGATAGGTGTGGCGATGGTCGTGATCGGAGTATACACAACGTTCATATCGCGTATCAGCTTTACCTCCTGCGCACCCACAGTCGTATCGGCTCCGTCTTCGATAATAAGATTAAGCAGGAAACTCGGATCAGCAGTACCGGGGGAAAACTGCCACAGTAATTGAAGTACAAGACCACCACTGTAAGAAGCCATCAAGCCGGTCTGATACGTGCTGGGAGTCCCCTGATTGCTGGTGGCAGCACTGACGTCGTAGAATGCCATATCGGCTGGATGACCAATGCAAAATTGATATTCACAAAACAATCCATTTAGGTCGAAGGGTGTAGGCGAGGGAAAAGGCGTGGGGATGGGGATAGAGACCGACGTGGGCCGGGGCATGGCAGCCAGTGTTGCGGCAACGGCTTGATCAATAAGAATGTTCGGGTCCTGTGTTCGGCGCCCGCAGGCTGTTACAATCAACGGCAAAAGAAACAATAATAAGTGATAGCGCATGCGCCGATTATACATTTATTCGGAACATTACCCACGGAGTAGGCGTCTATCAGATCAGAAGGAGTGAGAATGAAAATGGCTTTGCTTATATTCACACTGGCTATGCTGCTGGTTACAGCCTGTGTCCCGGACTCTGCGCCGACAGAGGAACCTTCCGGCCCTGACCTGGAGCCCACGCCGACCCATTTGCCCGTGGATTTGACGCCAGCACAACTTGCGGCGATCACGGCCCTCTCTGAGAATCTGGGCTTGTCTGTAGAAAGTGTAAAATTGGTCTCGACCGAAGCCGTGGATTGGCCGGATGGGTGTCTCGGTGTTCAGGAAGAGGGTGTGATGTGTACCCAAGCGATTACGCCTGGTTTTCGCATCATCCTGGAGGCGAATGGCAGGGAGGTGGAATACCGCACGAACGAAGACGGCACACAACTTCGCCCGGCAACTGTTCTGATGAGATGGAAACGCGAAGGCGGTATTGCAGGATTTTGTGACTACCTGACAGTCTACCTCTCCGGTGAGGTTCATAAGAATTCCTGCAAGGGTGGTGAATACGCTGAAGAGCGCCTGCTCGATATTTTATCCGAAGCAGATCTCGCAAAGCTGGATGAATGGGTGCAGGATTATGGCACCGTGGTTATCGATGCGTCTGATCCCAAAGGAGTTTCAGACCGCATGGTTGTGACACTCGAGTTTGTGGGGCTTGGAAGCCAGGAGACGGTCTCTTCTTCAACTGAAAAAGAGTTGCTTGAATTTGCCCAGCTGCTGAGCCAATCATCACAATTAAAGTAACATCAAAAGCCCCGCACAACGTGCGGGGCTTGTTGAAATTTAATTTTCTAGTGTCCGCTGTCGCCGGATGGCGTGCCGTGATAGATTTCAGAATTCTCCGGACCTTCAACTATCAGGAAGCCTGCCAGTCCACGCTGTAACCGTGCGAGTGCATGGTCGACCAGGATGTACCTGCCGGGGATTTCCAGATCAAATTCCACCATCGTGGCGCCACCTGGCGGAACGGTGGTCGTCTGGATGTTCGTCAGGGCAGGGGAGGTGAGTGAGGCCTGATCGTAGACCCGGTCGAAGATCTCGCCGATGACGTGGAAGGACGATGTAAAATTGGGCCCACCTACGCCGAAGAAGATACGTACGGTCTCGCCGACATTTGCCTTGAGCGGCTTCTGCTCGGTCAGTCCGCCGACTGCTCCGTTGAAGACCAGGTATTCGGGATCTTCGTTGAGCAACGCCGGTACATTTTCGGTCAGTAAACCGGTGGAACCAAAGGCTTCGTTGGTATACAGTTCACCCTGCATGACGTAGAACTCACGATCAACCGGGGGCAGACCTTCTTCAGGCTCCACCAGGATCAAGCCATACATACCGTTGGCAATGTGCTCGGCAACCATTGGCGTAGCGCAGTGGTACACGAACAGACCAGGGTTCAGCGCCTTCGCAGTAAACATTGTCTCTTCTCCAGGAGCGGTCTGGGACATCGTCGCGCCGCCGCCAGGTCCCGTCACAGCATGGAAGTCTACGGAGTGCGCCATGGTGCTGTTGGTCAGGTTCCGGAGGTGAACTTCAATGGTGTCGCCCACGCGTACACGATAGAAGGGACCGGGTACCTTGCCATTGAAGGTCCAATACTTGTAGGTTGTCCCGTCGGCAAGCTGTCCCTCGATTTCAACCGTTTCCAGGTCGATACGCACAGTCTGCGGTTCGCGCAGGCCTGTCTGGATCTGGGCGGGGATTTCTGTCGGGTCACGCACGATATCTGCACCAGTGGTGGGGTCATTGCTGACAACAACCGGTCCGGTCACAACAGCGCTGCCGGATACAGGGGCGGAGGAAGAGTTTGCATCGCTCAGGGCACTGCCTGTCACCTCAAATTTCCCGATCATGCCAGCTTCCTTATGCCCTGCGAGCAGGCAGTTGTAGGCAAAGGTGCCTGGTTTGTCTGCGACAAACTCAAAGGTCGAGGTCGACCCTTTGCCCGCGATATGTTCAGACTTTGCATTGAAATCCGGGAAGGCGACATCATGTTCCACGGCATCCCCGCCTGTGAGCGTGACCCGGACTGTATCACCGACATTGGCGCTCAGGGTCGGGTTTTTGACGCCATCGATGCCGCCGCCAACACCCACGAAAGCCATCTGGCCGTCCAGCATGGTGCTCAGAAGCGAATATTCCACCAGTCTCCCCTCGGACATCGACGTGGTTTCCGTTTTGGCGCTGCCCCCACAGGCGGAGAGCAGGACAGAGATTGTCAAGAACAAAACGAACAGTTTATAAAAATTCTTCATCGGATACTCCTTTGGTTATTTCCTTCATTGGACACATTATTGAGTTCATCGATCAATTTCTCCGCGGAGAGCTGGTAAGTCTCTGCCACATCTTTGAGTGTGCAGAATTGCTGCATGAAACACCCTACGCATTTCGTTTTATGCTTCATAAAGACGGAAAAAGTCTTCGGCCATCTTTGCAGCACTTTATCAACAGTCAATTGGAGGTCGATCATTGGTACGTCCATTGCCCCAAAGATATCTGGATCAGGGTATTCTGTCTTTGCGCCAGCGCAAATAACAAAAAACACGCCTATGGCGTGTCCTTGGTTTCCTGCTTTGTGCAACTCTACGGATCGAGCCCTTCTGAGATTTGCACCAGTCCATGCGGATTGCGGATGACAACCCGCTCGCGACCCGCTTCCACCAGTCCGCGGCGCTCCCATTCTGCCAGCACACGGCTGACAGTGAAGATAGTTGTTCCCGACGCCTCTGCTACATCCTGCCGGGAGAGAGGCAGTTCAACCATCATTTCCTTGCCCTCGAGGCGCTTGCCGATCTGTCCTGCCAGGCGCAGAACAGTCAGCGCAATCCGTCGCTCGACCCGCTCCGTTGCCAGTTCACGGTAACGTTCCTGCATCTCCATGATATAGCCCGTCATCAGCTGCATCAAGTTGATATTCAGGTGGGGACGAGTTTGCATCATCTTCTTGAGAAAATCGCTCTCGATAGCAAGGGCGGTGCTGGGTTCCAGAGCCTGTGCCGTCGCGGGGTACAGCGCATTCTCGCGTACGGCGCCCAGCGCTCCAAACATTTGCCATTCGTTAAGAGTCCGCAAATTGACCTGCTGACCGGCCTGGCTGGTTTGCAGCAGTTTGGCGCGTCCCGTCACCAGGATATAGAAGTACTTTGCCGGATCGCCCTGGAAGAAGAAAAACTCGCCTTCTTCGATCGAGCGGAGAATGCCGTTTTCAGCGAATAGCTTTAGATCTTCGTCTGTGGCATCTCTGAAGACGCTTACCCGGCGTAAATCACTGGGATTGATTTTCATCAGGATAATTCTACTCTTAATAGGATAAATTTCACCCTATTGTTGTGACATTTTACAGCCCCGAGTTCTTGACTTTTGTAAATCGAGCATGTTATCATTCAGTATACCCAGCCCCCCCGGGGGGGGTAAGGAGCTGGCTGCAGAATTTGTCTGAATTCATGAGGTAATCATGCAAAACGATAATACAATCCGCCGTTTGAAGACCATTGAAGGACACCTACGTGGTGTCATCCGCATGATAGAGGAAGACGCGTATTGCATCGACGTCATCCGCCAGATCCAGGCTGTTGAGGCGGCACTGGGCAAAGTCAGTTCCCGGATCCTGGAGGACCATTTGAATTCCTGTGTGATCACTGCCATCCAGGGGAACGACAAAAAGGAGCGCGAACGCGTGCTCAAGGAAATCACCGAAGTTTTCGAAATGTCAACGAAAGTCTAATCTTCCGTGCCCCAGCCGTCCTGGGGCGCGGGCACCCGTATGATTAAAACACAAATCAACCGAAGGAGTATTCAACCATGACTACCGTAACGTATACCGTCCCTGCCATCCACTGTGGCCACTGCACACACACCATCGAAATGGAAGTCGCTGAACTGCAGGGCGTGCAGTCTGTGAAGGCAGACGAAGCCACGAAGAAAGTGGTGATCAGCTTCGATGCCCCGGCGGATGAAGAAAAGATCAAATCCCTGCTTGCCGAGATCAACTACCCTGCGGAAGGCTTGATCAGTTTGTAATACAAGGACCTGTCAGGTCTATGGATGTGAAATGAGCAATACGAAACAATTAACTCTCCCGATCACAGGCATGACCTGCGCCAACTGCGTCGCTACTGTAGAGCGCAACCTCAAGAAACTGGATGGAGTGCAGAGCGCGGTCGTGAACCTTTCCTCAGAGCGCGCGACTGTGGATTTTGAGCCGTCAAAGCTGCAGCTCAGGGATGTGATCGCGCGCGTCAATCGCGCCGGATATGGTGTTGCGACGGGGGAGGCGGATCTTGTTATTAAGCGTCTTTCCGATGACAACGATGCGCGCCGGCTCGAACGGGCGCTCATGAGCCTGGAAGGCGTCCTGGAAGCGCAGGTCAATTACACTACAGAGAAGGCGCGGGTCAAATACGTGCCTACGATCGTCACGCAGGCAGAGTTGCGGCGCGCCATCGTCAGCACGGGCTTTGAAGCCCTCGAACTGGGTGGCGAGGCGGAAGACGCCGAAGCCAGGGCGCGTGAACATGAGATCGCCGAACAGCGTCGTCTGCTGATCGTTGGCTTGATCTTCACGATCCCGCTCTTCCTGCTCTCGATGGGAAAGGACTTTGGCCTGCTTCCGAACTTTTTCTACACGGCGAACAGTATGGAAGGGATGGTTGAGGCGCAGCCGTGGTTCAACTGGCTGATGCTGGCGCTGGCCATTCCAGTTCAGTTTTACGTGGGCTGGCAGTACTATATAGGCGCATTCAAAGCGCTTCGCAATAAATCAGCGAATATGGATGTGCTCATCGTGATGGGTGCCTCGGCTGCGTTTTTCTACTCGCTTCCAATCACCTTTGGCTGGCTTGCGGGTCATGTCTATTACGAGACTGCCGCGGTTATCATCACGCTGATCAAACTTGGCAAATTCCTGGAAGCGCGGGCCAAGGGTCGCACTTCTGAAGCGATCAAGAAGTTGATGGGACTGCGCGCCAAAACTGCGCGTGTCGTCCGCGATGGACTGGAAGTGGAAGTCGCTGTCGATGACGTGCGCGTGGGCGACGTGGTGCTGGTGAAGCCGGGCGAGACCATCCCTGTCGATGGCGTGGTAGTCGAGGGACGCAGCGCGATCGACGAGTCGATGCTGACGGGGGAATCGTTGCCCGTTGAAAAGAAATCTGGCGACCCCGTCATTGGCGCCACGCTGAATAAGCTTGGCATGTTAAAGTTCGAAGCGACCAAGGTCGGCAAGGAAACGGCGCTGGCACAGATCATCAAACTGGTAGAAGATGCCCAAGGCAGCAAGGCGCCGATCCAGAAGCTGGCGGATCAGGTCTCTGCGATCTTTGTGCCGATCGTGATTGGCATCGCGGCCCTGACCTTTGCCGGGTGGTATTTCTTTGGTCCGACGCTGCCGGTCAATGCAGACATAGACGGGTTCACGCGTGCCCTGATCAACATGGTCGCGGTGTTGGTGATTGCCTGCCCGTGTGCGATGGGCCTTGCCACGCCGACGGCTGTTATGGTCGGGACCGGGAAAGGCGCCGAGGCAGGTATCCTGTTCCGCAATAGTGAAGCACTGGAACGTGCCGGCAAGGTCAATGTTGTGGTGCTCGATAAGACCGGCACGATCACAAAAGGGCAGCCTGCAGTCACAAACATTGTTACCAGTCACCAGACACCGATTAGCAGTGAAGAATTACTGCGCCTTGCCGCCTCTGTTGAAAAAGGCAGCGAACATCCGCTCGGCGAAGCGATCTGGGCGGAGGCAACTACGCGCGGGCTTGCGCTGGCCGAACCCGCTGCGTTCCAAGCAGAGCCCGGTCACGGGGTGCAGGCAGAAGTCGATGGGAAACGCGTCGCTGTCGGTAACCTGAGAATGATGGAGATTCGAGGGCTTTCCCTGAACGGGCTTGCCTCCGAAGTCACACGCCTTCAGGATGAAGCCAAGACGGCTATGCTCATTGCGATTGATAACGAAGTCGCGGGGATTGTCGCCGTCGCGGATACGATCAAAGATGGCTCGAAGGAAGCGATTGCTGAATTACATCGCATGGGCTTGAAGGTTGTGATGATCACAGGTGATAACCAGAAAACCGCCGAAGCGATTGCAAAGCAGGTTGGCGTCGACCAGGTGCTGGCAGAAGTCCTGCCGGAAGGAAAATCCGCGGAGGTGAAGAAGCTGCAGTCGAATGGCACAGTGGTCGCCATGGTTGGGGATGGCGTGAACGATGCGCCCGCCCTGGCCCAGGCAGACGTTGGCATTGCGATCGGCACCGGCACAGACGTCGCCATGGCTGCCGCGCCCGTGACGCTCATGAGCGGCGACCTGCGCGGGGTGGCGCGAGCGGTCTCCCTCTCCCGCAGAACGCTCGGCACGATCAAACAAAACCTGTTCTGGGCATTCTTCTATAACGTGGTGCTCATCCCTGCGGCGGCGCTCGGCTATTTGAATCCAATGCTTGCCGCCGGCGCCATGGCATTTAGCAGTGTCTTTGTTGTTACGAACAGCCTCAGACTGCGAAGACAGAAGGTTTAACAACACAATCTACATCACAGAAAAGGAACCAGGATATGAAGAAACTGACTCTCCTCATGATTGCCACACTGACGTTTGTCGTCGCTGCATGCGCACCCCAACCGAGCGGACCTGCTAAAGCGGAGCTGCCTGCCGGGAAGGCATACGCCGAAGGCAAGGAGATTTATTTCGTCCATACGGAAGCCTCGGATGCCGGAGTCGCAGAAAAACTCACCAATATGATGAAATCTCCGGTGGTGCATGTGCCAACGCTTGCGAGTGTGCCGGACGAGTCACTGGCGAACGTTTATGTATTCACCAATGGCCTGGAGGGATCTGGTCCCTTCGGTTTTCAAGCAGATGTCTTTGACAATCCGCCTGGAACCGACGGCTACACTCCTCTGCGCCGCCTGAACGTGATTGCCTGGGCAGAAGGAGCGCCTGCTCGCGAACTTAAATCGGCGGCAGAAGTGCTCAAAGCGGAATCCAATGGAGAGTTGACGATCGAGCAGCCCGGCGTTGTGATCAACATGCCTTTCGTGGTCTGGGATGGTGGTCAACGCTAGACTCATGAACGGCGTCGGAAGTCTCAAACTGTTCCGGTTCGAAGAGATTTCCGACGCCGTTCCCAGCTATCTGTTACTTGTTTTACCAGTACGCCTTTATTCCTGAGGTCTAATGTCACGAAATCAGAAACAATCGATGGACCCTGTCATTCTGATCACGCTTGGGCTTGGGCTCCTCACGATAGCCGTTGTGATGATCGTCCTCCAATCTGACTCCACAGCGGTAACTATCACAAACGATTCGGGTACGATGAGTCAGCTTGTCGTGGCGTTTGTCACCGGATTGACAACCGGTGGTTTGAGCTGTCTTGCCGTCCAGGGTGGGTTGCTGGCGAGCTCCCTGGCACACCAGATTGAACAGGATTATCTCGAGCAGGCGACACTGCCCAAAAAACAGCGCGGCAAGAAGACCCCAGTCCAGGTGCAGCCGCGTTCGAGTTCGGTATTACCCATCTTGCTGTTTTTAGCCGCCAAAATCGTTGCCTATACCATACTCGGTGCATTGCTCGGCTTGCTCGGCTCCTATCTCACTCTGAGTCCGGCGACACGCGCGATCCTGATGATCCTCGTCGGCATTTTTATGCTCGGCAATGCCTTGCGCATGTTCAACGTTCATCCCATCTTCCGTTATTTTTCGATTGAGCCGCCAAAATTCATCACGCGATACATCCGCCGCACTGCCAAAGGTACCGACACATTCACGCCGCTCTTCCTTGGCGCGCTGACGGTCTTCATCCCCTGCGGTGTGACACAGGCAATGATGGCAGCCGCCCTTGGGACAGGCAGCCTGGCAATGGGGGCGGCTCTCATGTTCGCGTTCACACTCGGCACGAGCCCAGTCTTCTTCATTGTCGCTTATCTCACGACGGAATTGGGTGCGCGTCTCGAAAAGTTCTTTATGCGGTTTGTCGCCGTGGTTGTCCTGATCCTCGGGCTGGTAACTATGAACAGCGGACTCAACATCCTGGGATCACCTCTCTCCTTTCAAAATCTGACCCGCAGCCTTGTCCCGTCCGATAGCAGATCTGCACCTCTCGCGCAATCCCCTCAATCCACGCCGGCCGAGGGGGAGGTGGTGCTCTATGTGCAAAACGAAGGTTATTTCCCACAGACCTTGAGCGCGCCCGCGGGCAAAGATTTCACTCTCAACCTGGTCACCGACCAAACCTATTCCTGTTCGCGTGATTTTGTGATCCCGGCGTTGGATTACTATGAGCTGCTCCCTGATACGGGCACTGTGAAGGTC
>Ga0075429_100006048_pt1 | contig 10467 bp, 10 predicted proteins | sample RhiMetdeltSRZDD3_FD_75295 | JGI IMG/M metagenome (GOLD analysis project Ga0075429, IMG submission 75295) | Populus rhizosphere microbial communities from Tennessee, USA - Rhizosphere MetaG P. deltoides SRZDD3 | ecosystem: Host-associated > Plants > Roots > Rhizosphere > Soil | place: USA...
CATCCTGTACATCCTGTCCAAAGCGTTAGACCGCCGGCCGGTGGCTGTGCCAGCCGGCCTGGCGCTCGTAGGCGTAGGCGACCCGCAGGATCGTGATGTCGTCGAACGGACGCCCCGCCACCTGGAGCCCGATCGGCAGCCCGGTCGTCGAGAACCCGCACGGCACCGAGAGCGTCGGCAGCCCCAGCACGTTGAACAGCCGCGTGAACCCCAGCAGCTGCGCTCGGGCGGCGTTCCCGCGCGACTCCGGGATCGTCGGCGCCAGGATCGGGACCGTCGGCGAGATCAGCACGTCGATCTGCTCGAACAGTCGCTTGAAGCGGTCCACCAGCACCCGGCGGGCGCGCTGCCCCTTGAGGTACTGCGTCGCCGTCATCCGCTCGCCCTGGCTCAGCCGCTCGAGGACGTCCGCGCCGTACTGATCGCGGTGCGTCTTCAGCCAGCGCTCGTGGATCGCGGCGGCCTCGCCGTACAGGATGCCGATCGAGGCGCCGTCGCCGTACGCCACCTCCGGCACCGAGACCTCCTCGACCCGCGTCCCGAGCCGCTCCAGGTCCCTCGCTGCCGTGCGGACCGCCGAGGCTACCTCCGCGTTGACGTTCTCGCCCAGGTACTCGCGCAGCACGCCGACCCTCAGTCCCTGGACCTTGCCGTCGAGCGCCGTCGTCAGGTCCGGCGTCACCCGGCTCGTCGAGGCTGGATCGGCGTGATCGTGGCCGATGATCGCGTTCAACATGAGCGCCGCGTCCTCGACGGTACGGGTGAGCGGCCCGCAGTGGTCCAGCGACCACGAGAGCGGCAGCACGCCGGCCCTGCTTACCAACCCGTACGTCGGCTTGACCCCGACGATCCCGCAGAAGGCGGCCGGCAGGCGGATCGATCCGCCCGTGTCCGATCCCATCGAGGCGTACCCGAGCCCGGCCGCCACCGCCGCCGCCGACCCGCCGCTCGATCCGCCGGTGATCCGCTCGCGGTTCCACGGGTTGCGCGACGGCCCGTAGTGCGGGTTCTCGTTGGTGGCGCCGAACGCGAACTCGTGGAGGTTGTTCTTGCCGATCACGATGGCGCCGGCCAGGCTGAGCCGTCGGGTCACCGTCGCATCGGTCGTCGGCACCCAATCGGCCAGGATCTTCGAGCCGCCGGTCGTCTTGACGCCGACGGTCTGGTACAGGTCTTTCAGGCTGATCGGGATGCCGTGCAGCGGCCCGAAGTCGTGCCCGGCCAGGATCGCCTTCTCGGCGCTTCGAGCCTGGGCCAGCGCCTGCTCCCTGGTGATCGTGATGAAGGCGTTGAGCGGGCCGTCCAGGCGCTCGCTCCGGTCGATGATCGCCGTGGTCAGCTCCACGGGCGAGAGCTCGCGGCGCCGAATCCGCTCGCCGACCTGGCGGATGGTCTGAAAGTGCAAGGGCTCCTCGGGCACGCGCCGGCTCCTCCCAGGGTGGGGTACTGGCTACGACCAGCTGAACGTCGAGGCTGGCTCAACCACGGCCCGGCCATCCTCGGCCCAGATCCCGAGCTCGTCCAACCGCTCGACGGTGGCGACGATCGCCGCGAACGCCGGATCCTGCTGCTCGGCAGCGGGCTGGCTGCCTTCCTGCTCCATCCTCAGCACTCCCATCGTTTCCCGATCGCGGGGACGATAGCACGAACGAGTCGGCAGGCGGCATCCTCGTCAGGGGTTGGGAGAGAGCGCGGCGCGCAGCTTCTCGGCGTACGGCAGGCGCTCCTCCGGCGTCGTGTTCCGCTTCCGGCTCCGGTACAGCTCGTCGCCCTCATAGCGCGGGAAGACGTGCAGATGGTAGTGCCAGACCTCCTGGTCGCCGTGGGGCTCGTTATGCTGGCGGAACGAGGTTCCGTCACAGCCGTACGTCGCCTTCAGCGCCACCGCGATCCGCTTGCCTACTACCTGGACGGCGCTGAGGACATCGTCCGGAATGTCGTAGACGTTCTCGTAGTGGCCGTTCGGGACGACCAGCACATGGCCCGCGTTCGCCGGCCACCAGGAGGAGGCGATGAACGCCGTGACGGTGTCGTCCCGGTACACCACGTCCGCCTGCCGCGTGTACTGGCCGTCATCATGGCCCGCCACGACCCGGCAGAACGGGCAGGTGTATCCCTCGGGCTGATGGCTGATCTTCGTCGTCATAGGCTCTCCGGGCTCCCCTCTCCCTCGCAAGGGAGAGGGGCCGGGGGTGAGGGCTACTTCCTCGCCGGAAGATTGTGCGCGATGCGCTACGATGCCGGTGTTTGGAACACCGACCAAGAGCGCCACAGAGGCGTGGCGGATGAGGCGCAGATGAAGATCACCCGTGTTCGACCCTGGATCGTTCAGGGTCCGCCGGAAGAAGCCGGCAGCGTCGATCCGAGCGGCAACCCCCGCCGATCCTCGTACGTCTTCGTCCAGGTCGAGACCGACGAAGGGCTAACCGGCTGGGGCGAGATCACCACCTACCCCGGCACCATCGCCAACCGTACAATCGCCGCCGCCCTGCGCGAGCTCGACGGCCTGCTCCAGGGCGACGATCCGACCCAGGTCGAGAAGCTCTGGCACAAGGTGTTCCGAGCGTACACCTATCTCGGGACAAGAGGCGCCGTCACGGCGATGATCTCCGGCATCGACATCGCCTGCTGGGACATCAAGGCCCAGGCGCTGGGTGCTCCGATCTACGAGCTGCTCGGCGGCAAGATCCGCGAGAACGTCCAGCTCTACACCCACTTCCTCTACGCCCAAAGCGTCGATGAGATGGTCCAGAACGCCGTCGGCGAGGTCGGGCGGGGATCCACGGCGATCAAGACCGATCCGTTCATCGCGGCTGGCGGCGCCGCGATGCTGGAGCAGCACACTGCCTACACCGACGGCCAGATCGATCGTGAGGTCGAGAACCGGGGCGTCGCGATGATCGAGGGCATCCGCAAGGCCGTCGGCCCGGACATCCAGGTCCTGATCGACGCCCACGCGATGTACAACGTCCCGACTGCCGTCCGCCTCGCGACCCGACTCGCCCCGTACGACATCACCTGGTTCGAGGAGCCAGTCCCGCCCGAAAGCTACGAAGCGCTCCAGGCCGTCCGCAACCAGGTGCCGGTCCGGATCTGCGTCGGCGAGCGCCTCTACACCCGGTTCGAGTTCCTGCCAGTCCTCAACCGCAATCTGACGGACTACGTCATGCCGGACGTCACCTGGACGGGCGGCATCTCTGAGCTGAAGAAGATCGCGACGCTGGCCGAGACGTTCTACATCCCGATCTCGCCCCACGACGCCAGCGGCCCGATCAACCTGATGGCCGGCGCCCAGGTAGCGATCACCGTGCCGAACTTCTACCGGCTCGAAGCCCGCCGGGTGAAGCTCGACTTCTACAACGCGTTCCTGGAGGAGCCGCTGACCGTCCAGGGCGATGCGCTCGTCGTCCCGAACAGGCCCGGCCTGGGCGTCAAGATCGACTTGGAGTACCTGAAGGCGCACCAGATCGACGGCTAACGAGCGGTCAACGCTTGAGCTGCTCGTTCGACTTCCGGTTCGCCGTCTCGATCGCCTCGTCGAACGACCGCGTGCCGAAGAAGGCGGCCTCGATCTCCTCGTTCATGAACCGCTCGATCGCCGGCCACTCGGCGAGGATTGGCAGCAGCTTGAGCTTCGGCGCCAGCTCGAGGAACAGCTTGCTGTTCGCCGGTGCCTGACCGGGATCGAGGAAGGCCGGCGAGGTCGCCACGTCCTTGAGCGACGGCACCGTCCTTCCGAGGCGGGCCGTGATCTGCTGCCCTTCGAGGCCGATCGCGTACTCGATGAACTCCCACGCCGCCGCTTTGTTGCCGGACGCTGCCGACAGGCAGTACGCGTCGCTGTGCAGCGTCGTCGCTGATTCGGCGTCAGACGGCGGTGCCGCGACGTCCCAGGTGAACCCCTTGATCGTGCGGAGCTCGGGCACGGCCCGCCGACTGTTCAGCGTCATCGCCGCCTTGCCGCGCATGAACCGGCTGTCTGGGCCCTCGGCCTTGTACTCCGCCTCGTTCGGCGAGACCCGGTGCGTCGCCCCCAGATCGACGAAGAAGCGCAGCGCCTCCTTCGTCTTCGGGTCGTCCATCGTGATCCTGGTCGGCTTCTCCTCGTCGTCGACGAGCCGTCCGCCGCGCTGCCAGATGAACGGCGCCGCGCGAATGATGGTCGGCTCGGCCGCGAGACCGTGGAGGTCGATCCCCCCGTCGCCGTCCGTGTCCTTGGTCAGGGCACGGGCCGTGTCCAGGAAGTCTCTCCACCGCCAGCTCTCGCGGGGGAGCGCCACGCCGTACTTCTCGAAGACGTCGCGGTTGTAGTACACCACCAGGCTCGACTGGTTCTGTGGGATGCACTGGAGGGTGCCGTTCCAGGTGAACGCCTTCAGCGGTATCTCGAAGAACTGGTCCTTCCGCAAGCTGCTGCTGGCGGCGAGCCGCCCTTCGAGCGGCTCCAGGACGTTCTTCTCGGCGTACTGTCCGTACCGCCGGTAGTTGATCAGGAAGACGTCCGGCCCCGCCCCGGCCGTAAACGACGCGGACAGCTTGGTCATGAACTCGTTCTGGTTCGGCACGATGTTCAGCTTGACCGTGACGTCGGCGTTGTGACGGCGGTACCCCTCGACGACGGCCTCGAAGATCGCCAGCTCCTCGGCGTCGCCGAACGCCCAGTACGAGATCTCACCGCTCGGCCGACCCGCCGCGGCAGACGACGCCGGCTTCGGCGCGGCAGCATCCGGGTTCGCCGGGGCCGCGGCCGGCTTCGCCTGGGTCGGCACGGCCGCCGCGCTCGTCGGCGCCGGCGTGGTTGCTGCTGATGAAGGGAAACGGTCCGCCCCGGGCGCGCAGCCGACGCTGGCGATCAGCAGGGCGAGGGCAATAGAGAGGCGAGCGCGAGATCCGTGGCGCATGTCACCGTCCTAGCCATCCGCTGCCGCGATGCTCCTGGAGGAAGTGGCGCTGTGCCAGCCCGAACACCAGCAGCACCGGCAGCGTCACCACCACACACCCTGCCATCAGCAGCGACCACCTCGAAGGATGGAGCTGTTGAAGCGTCCGTAGTGCAACGGGCAGAGTATAGTTCGCCTGATCGCTCAGGTACAGCATCGGGTCGACGAAGCTGCTCCAGTAGTAGACGAAGGAGAGCACGCCCACGGCGGTGAGCGCCGGCCGCACCAGTGGCAGGCCGATGCTCCACCAGATCCTGAAGGCGCCGCAGCCGTCCACGCGTGCCGCCTCGAACAGCTCAGCGGGGATCCGGGTGAACGCCCAGTACAGGATCAACACGTAGAACGGGCTGCTGCCGAGCGCGGCCGGCACGATCAGCGCGAGCAGGCTGTCCAGGACGCCGAGCCACTTGAAGACCAGGAACCGGGTCAGCCAGAGCGACATCACCGGCACCAGCAGGCTCATCACCGAGACCGCCACCAGCGGGCCGCGAACGCGCCGTGGAAGTTGCGCCATCGCGAAGCCGGCCCAGGACGCCGTCAGCAACGTCAGCGGGACCGCCGCCGTGACGACCGTCAGCGAGTTCAGGGCGTAGCGACCGAGCGGCAACAGCCCGAAGATGGCCGAATAGTTCGCCAGCGTCGGCTCCGGCGGCCACAGCTCGAACCTGATCGGCGGCGGCAGCCCGGGCGGCCGAAGCGATGCCGAGAACATCCAGACCAGCGGCAGGATGAAGATCGCCGCCGCGCACGCCATCGCGACCGCCCGAACGACGGCACCTCTCCAGGCCTCCGCGCCCGTCCCCAGGCCGAAGCCGTCGAGCGAGCGCCGGTCGGGGATCGACGCGCTACGCAACGGAGGCCGCTCGCCAGCGCTGGGACGCGCCGACCTGAAGCGCCACGATCAGGCCGGTCGCCACCAGCATGACCAGCATCATCGCCGCCGCGTAGCCGAACCGCTGGTACTCGGCGGCGTTCAGGTAGATCCAGTACGGCAGGTACGAGGTCGCGTAGTACGGTCCGCCCCTGGTGACGATGACCGCCGCGACGAAGTTCGCCTGGAAGCTCCAGATGGTCGAGCGGATCGCCAGCAGCAGCAGGAACGGCGCCAGCAGCGGGAGCGTCAGGAGCGAGAAACGCTGCCAGGCGCCTGCCCCGTCGATCGCCGCCGACTCGTGCAGCTCGCGCGGGACGTCCTGCAGGGCGGCCATCAGCAGGACGAACCCTTCGCCGATCGTCCAGGCCAGCATCACGACGACGGCGATCTGCGCTGCCGTCGGGTCGAGCAGCCAGCCCGTCGGTCGCGCGCTGCCCGGCACCGTCCCGTCGAAGCTGCCGGTGAACAGGACCATCAGGCCGTTGAGCGGGCCGTAGAGCGGGTTGAAGATGTGGAGCCAGAGGAGCGCGTACGCCACGTCCGGCACGACAGTCGGCAGGTAGACGGCGGCACGCGCGAACGTGACGCCCCGACAGCTCCGGTACAGCAGCAACGCCAGTCCGAGCGCGCCGGCCACGCGCAGCGGCACCGCCAGGACGACGAACACCACCGAGGCCCGGAGCCCGTTCCAGAACTCGTCATCCTGGAGCATGCGCCGAAAGTTGTCGAGGCCGATCCAGCGCGGCGGGCTGAGCGCATCGAAATCGGTGAACGCCACGCCGGCCGCCAGCAGCGCTGGCACGACGTACAGGAGCGCCAGGCCGGCCAGGTACGGCACCAGCATGAGCACGAGTTGAAAACGGTACACCGATCAGGCCCGCCGAGTAGCGAGGCGTCAGTATAGCGCGACGGTCACACGCGTCGACCCCCGGGTGCTCGATTCAGCTACGATCCCGGCGCTACGTAATCGTGAAAAGGGGAGGCAGAGCATGAAGATCACCAGCGTTCGGCCGTGGATCGTCTACGGACCGCCCGAGGAGGCCGGCGGACGAGCCGCCGCCGGCGGCAGGCTGACCTACGTCTTCGTCCAGGTCGAGACCGACGAGGGCCTGACCGGCTGGGGCGAGATCACCACCTACCCCGGCCCGATCGCCAACCAGACGATCGCGGCCGCGATCCGCGAGCTCGACGGCCTGCTCAGAGGCGATGACCCGACCCAGGTCGAAGCACTCTGGCACAAGGTGTTCCGAGCGTACACCTACCTCGGGACGCGCGGCGCCGTCACGGCGATGATCTCCGGCGTCGACATCGCCTGTTGGGACATCAAAGCCCAGGCTCTCGGCGTCCCGATCTACGAGCTGCTTGGCGGCAAGATCCGCGAGAACGTCCCAATGTACACCCACTTCCACTATCACCCGACCGTCGAAGCGATGGTCGAGAGCGCGGTGACGGAGGTGGAGAACGGCTCGACCGCCATCAAGACCGACCCGTTCTCGGCCGCTGGCGGCGTCCCGAACGGCACCTACATCGACGGCGAGATCGACCGGAGCGTCGAGAACCTCGGCGTCAAGATGATCGAGGGCATCCGCAAGGCGATCGGCCCGGACGTCCAGCTCCTGATCGACGCCCACGCCCTTTACAACGTCCCGACCGCCGTCCGCCTGGCCACCCGCCTTGCGCCGTACGATATCTTCTGGTTCGAGGAGCCGTGCCCGCCAGAGAGCTACGACGCCTTGCAGTCGGTTCGCAACCAGGTGCCGACCCGGATCTGCGTCGGCGAGCGGCTCTACACTCGCTTCGAGTTCCTGCCGGTCCTCAACCGCCACCTCACGGACTACGTCATGCCGGACGTCACCTGGACCGGCGGCATCTCCGAGCTGAAGAAGATCGCGACGCTGGCCGAGACGTTCTACATCCCGATCTCGCCGCACGACGCCAGCGGCCCCGTCAACCTGATGGCCGGCGCCCAGGTATCAATTTCCACGCCGAACTTCTACAAGCTCGAAGCCCGCCGCGTGAAGCTCGACTTCTACAACGCGTTCCTGGAGGAGCCGTTGAAGATCGACGGCGACGCGCTCGTCGTCCCGAACGTCCCCGGCCTCGGCGTCAAGCTGAACCTCGAATACCTGGAGAAGCACGAGGTCTAGAACAGCGCGATTCAGCATGCGACCTTCCGCACCGCGAGCGTGAGCGAGCGGACCTCCGGTTCGTCTGAGGTCGGTGTACATCACGGTATGATGGCCGGGTGCGATCCATCGCGCCCGGTCCAACCGAGCGGATCATTCTCGGGGGAGGTGAGCCGTGTCTACCCTTTTGCGTGACGGTGTCGTGCTCGCGTATGAGGAGGCCGGCGACGGAGCAGCGCCACCGCTCCTCTTCGTTCACGGCCTGGCCTGCGACCGGAGCTACTTCGCGCCCCAGGTCGAGCACTTCAAGCGGACGCATCGGACGATCGCCGTCGACCTGCGCGGCCACGGCGAAAGCGACAAGCCCGAACAGGCGTACACCGTAGAGGCATTCGCGGAAGATCTCGCCTGGCTCTGCGAGCAGCTCCGGGTTGAGAAGCCGGTCGTGGTCGGGCACAGCATGGGCGGCGTCGTCGGGTTGGTGCTCGCCGAGAAGCACCCGGACCTGCCGGTGGCGGTCGTGATGGTGGACATGCCGACTGCCGCCCTCAGCGGGCCACCCCAGGGCTCCGACCCGAGGGTCCGCATCCTGGAGGGACTGCGCGGCCCCGAGTATGCGCAGATCGCCCGGCGCTTCGTGGAGGGGATGTTCCTGCCGACCGACGATCCCGCGCGCAAGGCCCAGATCGTCGAAGGCATGACCTCCGCGCCCCAGCACGTCTTCTGCTCGGTGATCGAGCACGTCTGGAGCGCCGACCTCACGGCAGCGGCGGCCGGCTGCACGGTGCCGGCCCTCTACATCCAGGCTGCTGCTCCGCGTCCTGAGCTGGACCGCCTCGCCGAGCTCTGTCCAAAACTGGTCGTCGGGCGGACGGTCGGGGCCGGCCACTTCAACATGCTGGAGGTGCCGGAGCAGGTCAACGCCATGATCGAGCGGTTCGTCGTGACCTCGGGAATCTAGAAGCTGTGTGAGAACGTCAGGCTCTTGCGAGACGGCGGGCCATGATGTGGGTCATGGTTGCAGGTTCACCTGTGACCGTGCGCCTTCTAACACACTGCTAACACTCGTCATACGGGGCTCTTACGGGCCGGCCGATACAACTCACGCTAGACAACCACGGTGCGCGGTCCGCATGTCTCGCCGACGCGCGCATCACCGCACCGCACCGGAGGTGCCGATGAGCCATCCAGAAGACCAGCCCAGCACCGAGTCCGAAGCGCCATCTCAGGCTGCCGAGTCGCAGGATGACGGCCCGCTGTCGCTCGAGGCCCAGCTCGCGCAGGCGCAGAGCAAGGCCGATGCGTACCTCGACCTGGCCCAGCGCGCGCAGGCCGACTTCCTGAACTACAAGCGGCGCACCGCCCAGGAGCTGGAGCAGAAGATCCGTGATGCTAATGGTGGACTGCTCACCCAACTCCTGCCGGTCATCGACGACCTTCAGCGCGCGCTCGCTAGCATCCCCGCCGACCTCGCGGACCACGCCTGGCCGAAGGGCATCTCGCTGATCGGTCAGAAGCTTCAGCACATCCTTCAGCAGCAGGGCCTGGCGGAGATCGGCGGGGAGGGCGACCGCTTCGACCCGCACGTCCACGAGGCCGTCGCCTACGAAGAGCACCCGGTCTACGACGAGGGGCAGGTCGCCAGCGTCTACCGCGTCGGCTACCGCCTCAACGATCGCGTTCTGCGCCCGGCCCAGGTGGTCGTCGCGCGGGGGTCGTCCAGGCCGCCGGCATCGGCCGGGGGTGAGTCCCGGTCGGTCGGCGAGGGCACGGCGCACCCCTAGCGGGATCAGGGGCACGCCGCAACAATCACTGATCAGACACACGTCTCGTCGTGGCTGAGCCGCACGGCTCCCACGGCATCAAGGAGGCACAAAACCAGATGGCAAAAGTCCTGGGCATCGACCTCGGCACGACGAACTCCGTCATGGCCGTCATCGAGGCGGGCGATCCGACCATCCTCGAGAACGCCGAAGGCAACCGCCTGACGCCATCCGTCGTCGCCGTGAACCCGAAGACCAGCGAGCAGATCGTCGGTCAGGTGGCACGCCGACAGGCGATCACCAACCCCGAGAACACCATTTTCTCGGTCAAGCGCTTCATGGGCCGCAAGTTCTCCGATCCTGAGGTCCAGGAGGCGCTCAAGCACGTCCCGTACACCGTCAAGGCCGCGTCCAACGGCGACGTCCGCGTGGTCATGGGCGGCAAGGAGTTCTCCCCGCCCGAGGTCTCGGCGATGATCCTGCGCAAGATGAAGCAGGACGCCGAGGCGAAGCTCGGCGAGACGATCACCCAGGCCGTCATCACCGTCCCGGCCTACTTCAACGACAGCCAGCGCCAGGCCACGAAGGACGCCGGCCAGATCGCCGGCCTCGAAGTGCTGCGGATCATCAACGAGCCGACCGCTGCCTCGTTGGCGTACGGCCTCGACAAGCGGGGCGCCGAGCAGACGATCGCCGTCTACGACCTGGGCGGCGGCACGTTCGACGTCTCGATCCTGCGGGTCGGCGAGGGCGTCTTCGAGGTC
>Ga0075429_100006050_pt1 | contig 10465 bp, 8 predicted proteins | sample RhiMetdeltSRZDD3_FD_75295 | JGI IMG/M metagenome (GOLD analysis project Ga0075429, IMG submission 75295) | Populus rhizosphere microbial communities from Tennessee, USA - Rhizosphere MetaG P. deltoides SRZDD3 | ecosystem: Host-associated > Plants > Roots > Rhizosphere > Soil | place: USA...
TCATCGTCGCCATCGTGTTCTTCCAGGTGTTCGGCCGCTACGTGCTGAACAGCTCGCCCACGTGGACCGAGAGCCTCGCGCTGGTGCTGGTGCTCTACGTCACGCTCATCGGCGCGGCGGTGGGGGTGCGCGACGCGGGCCACATCGGCATGGAATCGCTGCTGGTGCTGGTGCCCGCGCACGTGCGCAACCGGGTCGAGCTCGTGATCCACGTCCTCGTGATGCTGTTCGGCGCGGCGATGATCTGGAACGGCGCCGTGCTGGGCCTGTCCGTGTCGTCCTACAAGATCCCCAACCTCGGCCTGCCCGAAGCCGTGCGCTACGTGCCGCTGGTCGTCTCGGGCGCGCTGATCATCTCCTTCTCGATCGAGCACGTGATCGCGCTGCTCGAGGGAAAGCAAGTGGTTCCGTCATGGCACTGACCCTCCTTTGCATCACGTTCTTCGGCTTGCTGGTGCTCGGCGTGCCGGTGGCCTTCGCCATCGGGCTGTCGGCGCTGTGCACGATCCTCTACGAGGGCCTGCCGCTGGCGGTGCTGTTCCAGCAGATGATGTCCGGGATGAACGTGTTCTCGTTCCTCGCCATCCCGTTCTTCGTGTTCAGCGGCGAGCTCATGCTGCACGGCGGCGTCGCCGACAAGATCGTGCGCCTCGCGCAGAGCGCGGCCGGGCACGTGCGCGGCGGCCTCGGCATGTCCAACGTGGTCGCGTGCACGCTGTTCGGCGGCGTGTGCGGCTCGGCCGTGGCCGACGTGTCGGCGATGGGATCGGTGATGATCCCGATGATGAAGCGCGAGGGCTACCACGCCGACTACGCGGTCAACGTGACGACGCACGCCGCGCTGGTCGGCGCGCTCATGCCCACCAGCCACAACATGATCATCTACGCGCTGGCCGCCGGCGGCAGCGTGTCGATCGGCGCGCTCATCGCGGCCGGCCTGCTGCCCGCGGCGGTGCTCGCCGCCTGCATGCTGGTGGCCGCCTACGTCGTGGCCGTCAAGCGCGGCTACCCGGCCGGCCGGTTCCCGGGCTGGGCCGGCGTCATGCGCGCCGCCGCCGCGGCGCTGCCCGGCCTGCTGATCGTCGTGATCATCCTGGCCGGCATCCTGTCGGGCATCTTCACCGCCACCGAGGCGGCGTCCATCGCGGTCATCTACACGCTGCTGCTCACCTTCCTGATCTACCGCACGATGGACTGGAGCCACTTGCTGATCGCCGCGGCCAAGGCGGTGAAGACCACCGGCGTGGTGCTGCTGCTGATCGGCGTGTCGGCCATGTTCCAGTACCTCATGGGGCTGTACGAGGTGGCCGACTTCATGGGCAAGGCGATCTCCGGCGTGTCGACCACGCCGTGGGTGGTGTTCCTGCTGATCAACGTCATCCTGTTCGTCCTGGGCACCTTCATGGACATGGCGGCGACCATCCTCATCGCCACCCCCATCTTCCTGCCCATCGCGATGAAGTACGGCATGGACCCGGTGCAGTTCGGCATGGTCATGCTCATCAACTGCGCGCTCGGGCTGAACACGCCGCCCGTGGGCACCACGCAGTTCGTCGGCTGCGCCATCGGCGGCGTGTCGGTGGGCACCGTGATGCGCACCATCTGGCCGTTCTACGGCGCGCTGATCGCGGCGCTGATGCTCGTCACCTACGTGCCGGCGTTCTCGCTCACGCTGCCGCGTCTCTTCATGGGCTACGCCCACTGACCACGGAAGGCATGCGATGAAGAAGAAAGTGGCATTGAGCGGCGCCGGCGGCATCGTCGGCAGCCTGCTGCGAAAGGGCCTGCGCGAGCGCGGCGTCGACCTGCGCGCCGCCGGCGGCCACCGCCCGCTGGAGCCGCTGTTCGACGGCGAGGACGTGATGCACGGCGACCTGCGGGACCCGGCGGTCGTCGACCGGCTGCTCGCCGGCGTGGACGTGCTGATCCACCTGGCCGGCACCAGCGTCGAGCGGCCGCTGCCGGAGATCGTCGAGAACAACCTGCGCGCGCTGGTCGAGGTGTACGAGGGCGCGCGGCGCCACAAGGTGCGGCGCGTCGTGTTCGCGAGCTCCAACCACGCCTTCGGCATGTATTCGGTGGACGACCGGCTGACGCTCGACGCGCCGGTGCGCCCCGACGGCTTCTACGGGCTGTCCAAGGTGTGGGGCGAGGCACTGGCGCGCATGTACTGGGACAAGCACGGCATCGAGGGCATCTCGCTGCGCATCGGCACCACGATGGGCAAGCCGCCGGAGAACGTGCGCCAGCTCAGCAGCTGGATGGGCACCGAGGACCTGCTGCAGCTCGCGATGCGCTGCATCGAGGCGCAGGACGTCGGGTACGCCGCGGTGTGGGGCATCTCGAACAACACGCGCGCCTGGTACGACCTGTCCGAAGGCAACGCCATCGGCTACGCGCCCACGCAGAACGCCGAGGACTGGGCCGCCGAGGTCCTGGCCCGGCCCAACCCGCTCGACCCCGTCGCCCGGCGCTTCCAGGGCGGGCCGTTCGTGACCATCGACTACACGAGAGGAATGCCGTGAGAGAGAACCGCCTGCGCACGCTGTGGAAGTCCGGGGGCGCCGCCGTCAACGGCTGGCTCGCCATCCCCAACGGCTTCTCCGCCGAGACGATGGCCCACCAGGGGTGGGACTCGCTCACCGTCGACCTGCAGCACGGCGTCGTCGACTACGCCGCGATGGTCGGCATGCTGCAGGCCATCTCCACCACCGCCACGGTGCCGGTGGTGCGCGTGCCCTGGCTCGAGCCCGGCATCCTGATGAAGACGCTCGACGCCGGCGCCTACGGCGTGATCTGCCCGATGGTGAACACGCGCGAGGACGCCCAGCGGCTGGTCGCGTACACGCACTACGCGCCGCGCGGCACGCGCAGCTTCGGCCCCGTGCGCGCGCTGCTCTACGGCGGCGCCGACTATCCGCAGCACGCCAACGACACCATCGTCACCTTCGCGATGATCGAGACCGCGCAGGCGCTCGACAACCTCGACGACATCCTCTCGGTCGAAGGGCTGGACGCGATCTACATCGGCCCGTCCGACCTGTCGCTCGCGCTCGGCTGCAAGCCCGCCTTCGACGACGTGGACGAGAAGGCCGCGCAGGCCATCGACCACATCCTCGCGCGCGCCAGGGCGCACGGCGTCGTGGCCGGCATCCACAACGGCTCGCCGGAGGCGGCGCTGAAGCGCATCGCCAAGGGCTTCCAGTTCGTCACCGTCAGCTCCGACGCGCGGCTGATGGCCGCGGGCGCGCAGCAGGTGATGGCCGCGATGCGCGCCCGGCCCCCGGCGCCGTCGGCGGGCTCGTCGGGCTCGTACTGACCGGTGCGCGAGCGTGCGATGAGCCCGACCGTGAACGGCACCCTCGCGGGGCACCCGCCCGAGCTGCGGGCCGAGGCGCCGACCGGTGCGGCCAAGGCGCCGGTCGTCATCGCCATGCACGAGCGCGACAACGTCGCGATCGTCGCCAACGACGGCGGCTTGCCCGCGGGCACGGTGCTGGCGTCGGGGCTCGTGCTGCGCGACCACGTGCCGCAGGGCCACAAGGTGGCGCTGGAGGACCTGCCCGAGGACGCGCCGGTGCGCCGCTACGACGTCGCGATCGGCTACGCGCTGCGGCCCATCCCGGCCGGCAGCTGGGTGCACGAGCGGCTGCTGCGCCTGCCCGCGGCGCGCGCGCTGGACGAGGGGCTGCCCATCGCCACGGTGAAGCCCGCGCCCGAGCCGCCGCTGGAGGGCTACACCTTCGAGGGCTACCGCAACCCGGACGGGTCCGTCGGCACGCGCAACATCCTCGCCATCACCACCACCGTGCAGTGCGTGGCCGGCGTGGTCGACTTCGCGGTCCGGCGCATCAAGGCCGAGCTGCTGCCGCGCTTTCCGAACGTCGACGACGTGGTGGGCCTGGAGCACGGCTACGGCTGCGGCGTCGCGATCGACGCGCCCGGCGCCGAGATTCCCATCCGCACGCTGCGCAACATCAGCCTAAACCCGAACTTCGGCGGCGAGGTGATGGTGGTGAGCCTCGGCTGCGAGAAGCTGCAGCCCGATCGGCTGCTGCCGCCGGGCACCATCCCGGTCGTGGACGAGCGCAACGTGGCCGACATCGGCATGACGGCCGAGGCCGGGCTCGACGTGGTGTGCCTGCAGGCCGAGCACCACGTCGGCTTCATGTCGATGGTCGAGTCGATCATGGACACCGCGCTGCTGCACCTGGAGCGCCTGGGCGCGCGCCGACGCGAGACCGTGCCGGCCAGCGAGCTCGTGGTGGGCGTGCAGTGCGGCGGCAGCGACGCCTTCTCCGGCGTGACGGCCAACCCGGCGGTGGGCTTCTGCACCGACCTGCTGGTGCGCGCGGGCGCCACCGTCATGTTCTCCGAGGTGACCGAGGTGCGCGACGGCATCGACCAGCTCACCGCGCGCGCGGCCACGCCCGAGGTCGCGCAGGCCATGATCCGCGAGATGGCGTGGTACGACGCCTACCTCGGCCGCGGCCAGGCGGACCGCAGCGCCAACACCACGCCCGGCAACAAGAAGGGCGGGCTGTCGAACATCGTCGAGAAGGCGATGGGCTCGATCGTCAAGTCGGGGCGCTCGCCGATCTCCGGCGTGCTCGCGCCGGGCGAGAAGCTGCGCGACAAGGGCCTGGTCTACGCGGCCACGCCGGCCTCGGACTTCATCTGCGGCACGCTGCAGCTGGCCGCCGGCATGAACCTGCACGTGTTCACCACCGGCCGCGGCACGCCCTACGGCCTGGCGCAGGTGCCGGTCATCAAGGTGGCGACGCGCAGCGACCTGGCGCGCCGCTGGCACGACCTGATGGACGTGGACGCCGGCCGCATCGCGACCGGCGCGGCCTCCATCGAGGAGGTCGGCTGGGAGCTGTTCCGGCTGATGCTCGAGGTGGCGAGCGGCCGCAAGACCTGGGCCGAGCACTGGAAGCTCGCGAACGCGCTGGTGCTGTTCAACCCCGCGCCCGTGACGTGACATCGCGCGGGCGGGCGGACGGCGCGTTGGTATCCTCACGCCCCCTTCGGAGCCCGCCCATGAAGCGACAGCCGTCCCCGCCCCCCGCCGAGCCCGCCACCGGCAAGGTCGTCACCGCCGCCGACGCGGTCCGGCTCGTGCAGGACGGCGACACCGTCGCCACCTCGGGCTTCGTCGGCATCGGCTTCGCGGAGGAAGTGGCGATCGCGCTCGAGCAGCGCTTCCTGCGCGACGGCGCGCCGCGCGGCCTGACGCTCGTCTACGCGGCGGGGCAGGGCAACGGCCGCGACAAGGGCCTGAACCACCTCGCGCACGAGGGCCTGGTGCGCCGGGTGATCGGCGGGCACTGGGGGCTCGTGCCGGCGCTCGGCAAGCTGGCGGTCGAGAACCGCATCGAGGCGTACAACCTGCCGCAGGGCGTCATCTCGTGCCTGTTCCGCGACATCGCGGGCGGGCGCCCGGGCCATCTGAGCCGCGTGGGGCTCGGCACCTTCGTCGACCCGCGGCTGGGCGGCGGCAGGATGAACGCGTCGACCACCGAGGCGATGGTCGAGCTCACCCACCTCGGCGGCGGCGAGAGCCTGTTCTACAAGGCCTTCCCGATCGACGTGGCGATCATCCGCGCGACCACCGCCGACGCCGACGGCAACCTCACCATGGAGCGCGAGGCGCTCACGCTCGAGGCGCTGTCGATCGCCACCGCGGCGCACAACAGCGGCGGCATCGTGATCGCGCAGGTGGAGCGCGTCACCGAGCGCGGCGGGCTGAGTCCGCGCCAGGTCAAGGTGCCGGGCATCCTGGTGGACTGCGTGGTCGTCGCCGAGCCCGAGAACCACTGGCAGACCTTCAGCACGCGCTACAGCGCCGGCTTCAGCGGCGAGCTGCGCGTGCCGGTGGGCTCGCGCCCGCCGATGAAGCTCGACGAGCGCAAGGTCATCGCGCGGCGCGCCGCCCTGGAGCTGAAGGCCAACAGCGTGGTGAACCTGGGCATCGGCATGCCCGAGGGCATCGCGGACGTGGCTGCCGAGGAACGCGTGATCGACCTCGTCACGCTCACCGCGGAGCCCGGCGTGATCGGCGGCGTCCCGGCCGGCGGGCTCGACTTCGGCGCGGCGATCAACACGCAGGCCATCATCGACCAGCCCTACCAGTTCGACCTGTACGACGGCGGCGGGCTGGACATCGCCTTCCTCGGCCTGGCGCAGGCCGACCGCGAGGGCAACCTCAACGTCAGCAAGTTCGGCACGCGGGTGGCGGGCGCCGGCGGCTTCATCAACATCAGCCAGAGCGCCAAGCAGGTGGTGTTCGTCGGCACCTTCAACGCCGGCGGGCTCGACGTGGCGGTGGCGCACGGCCGGCTCGAGATCCGCCGCCAGGGCCGCACGCGCAAGTTCGTCGAGCAGGTGGAGCACCGCACGTTCAGCGGCAGCGTGGCGCTGCAGCGCGCGCACGTGCCGCTCTACATCACCGAGCGCGGCGTGTTCCGGCTGACCGCCGACGGGCTCGAGCTCTTCGAGATCGCCCCGGGCGCCGACCTGCAGCGCGACATCCTGGACCAGATGGCCTTCGCGCCCCGGGTCGCGTCGCCGCTGCGGACGATGGATGCGCGCCTGTTCGCCGACGAGCCGATGGGCCTGCGCGAGCGCATGCTGCGCGTGCCGCTCGCGCAGCGCTTCACCTACGACCCGGCCAAGGGCGTGTTCTTCGCCAACTTCGAGGGCCTGACGGTGAAGACGCCGGACGACGTCGAGGCGCTGCGCGCCGCGCTCGAGGATCGGCTGCACGAGCTGCCCGGCAAGGTGCCCGCCATCGTCGACTACGACAACTTCGTCGTGCTGCCCGACGTGCTCGACGCCTACTCCGACATGGTGCGCGACGTCGCGGGCCGGCACTACTCGCACGTGACGCGCTACACCACGAGCGCGTTCCTGCGCTCGAAGCTGGGCGAGGCGCTGCAGCAGCGCGACGTGGCGCCGCACATCTTCGAGAGCGCCGAGGAGGCGCGCGCGCACCTCGACGCGCTGGCCGCGGCGAAGGACGGCTGATCGCGCGGCCCGGCCGCGGCCGGGCCCCGGGCATGGCTTCGGCGGCGTGTGCCGCCGGTTCGGCACACCGGCTGCGCCGGCGCGCCTCACCGCGGGCGCCCGCGTGCCGGCCGGCGCGCCATGACCAACTCGAACAGCGCCTGCGCGGCGATCGACAGGCTGCGGTCGCGGCGCCGGACCACGAAGATGTCGCGCCGCAGGCCCGGCGCGTGCAGCGGCCGCGTCACCAGATCGGGATGCTCGAAGTGGAACAGCGTGAGCGTGGGCACGACCGTGACGCCCAGGCCGGCGCGCACCATCCCGGCCACCGTGCTCAGCTGCTCCAGCTCCATCACCGACTGCACCTTCGCGGGCAGCACCGCGGCGTCGATGTGCTGGCGCACGCTGCTCGTGCGCGCCAGGCTCACGAACGCGTGGCCGCCCAGGTCGGCCAGGCCGACGCGCCGCCGGTCGGCGAGCGGGTGGTCGCGCCGGCACACGAGGTGGAAGCGGTCGCTGCAGAACGGCTCCGTGCGCAGCTCGGGCGCGCTGGCGCGGATCGCGGCGAGCGCGAAATCGGCGCGGCCCGCGCGCACGCGCTCGACGCAGGCCTCCGACAGCGCGTCCGCGATGTCGAGCTCGATGTCCGGGTGCCGCGCCCGGAAGGCGGCCAGCACGCCGGGCAGCCAGCCCGCGGCCAGCGCGGGCAGGGCGGCGACGGCGACGCGGCCGCGCCGCAGCGCGGCGTGCTCGCCGACGTCGCGCAGGGCGTCTTCCACGTCGTGCAGCAGTCGCCGCGCCGATTCGAGGAAGCGCGCGCCTTCGACCGTCAGCTCGACGCGCCGCGTCGTGCGGTCGAACAGCCGCGCGCCGACGGCGGTCTCGAGCGAGCGGATCAGCGCGCTGAACGCCGGCTGCGACAGGTGGCTGCGCGCGGCCGCACGCGTGAAGTTGCTCGCCTCGGCGAGCGCCACGAAGGCGCGCAGCTGCCGGCTGGAGAGGTTGGGCTCGCTCATCGGGTTTTCCGATCAATCCATCCAAACAAGCGAATTCACGAAAGCATCGCGGGATCCTACAGTCGCTGCAACGCATCAGGGCGGCCGTTGAATCGCGTGGCCGCCGGAGACCCCCGCCATGCCGCTTCCCCTGCACGTCGGCTGCGCCGCCGGCTTTTCCGGCGACCGCGTCGACGCCGCCCGGCCCGTCGTCGACACGCTGCTGCAGCGCGACGGGGCCGCCGTGCTGATCTTCGAGACGCTGGCCGAGCGCACCCTCGCGCTCGCGCAGCTGGCGCGGCAGGCCGATCCGGAGGCCGGCTACGAGCCGCTGCTGGTCGAGATGGTGCGGCCGGTGCTCGCCGACTGCCTGGCGCATCGCATCCGCATCGTGAGCAACTTCGGTGCGGCGAACCCGCGCGCGGCGGCGCGCCGGCTGTTCGCCCTCGCCGCGGAGCTCGGCCTGCGCCGCCCGCGCATCGCCGTGGTCGAGGGCGACGACGTGGCGGGACCGGCGCACGAGGCGCTGCTGCGCGAGGCCCTGGGCGCGCCGGCGCGCGGTCTCGCCATCGCGAGCGCCAACGCGTACCTCGGCGCCGAGGCGATCGCCGAGGCGCTGCGGCAGGGCGCCGACATCGTCGTCACCGGCCGCGTCGCGGACCCGTCGCTCACCGTGGGGCCGGCGATGGCGCACTTCGGCTGGGCCGCCGACGACTGGGACCGGCTGGCCGGCGCCACCATGGCGGGCCACCTCCTCGAGTGCGGCGCGCAGGTGTGCGGCGGCTACTACGCGGACCCGGGCTTCAAGGACGTGCCCGACCTGGCGCACGTCGGCTACCCGATCGCCACGCTCGACGCCGACGGCGGCTGCGTGATCGGCAAGGCGCGCGACACCGGGGGGTGCGTCGACGAGCACACCGTCAAGGAGCAACTGCTCTACGAGCTGCACGATCCGCGCGCGTACCTCACGCCCGACGTCGTGGCCGACATCGGCGACGCCGTGGTCCAGCCCGTGGGGCGCGACGAGGTGCGCCTGGCGGGCGTGCGCGGCCATCCCCGCCCGCAGATGCTGAAGGTCAACGTGTTCCATCCGCACGGCTGGCTCGCCGAAGGCGAGATCTCGTACGCGGGCCGCGGCGCCGAGGCGCGCGCGCGGCTCGCGGCCGAGGTGCTGCGCGCGCGGCTCGCCGATGCGGGGCCGCTGCGCGTGGACCTGGTCGGCGTGGCGAGCGTGTTCGGCGACGACGCCGGCCGCTGGCTGCAGGCGCAGCCCGCCGGCGACGCGCGCGACGTGCGCCTGCGCGTGGCGCTGAACCACCTCGACAAGCGCATGGCCGAGCGCCTGCCGCGCGAAGTGACCGCGCTCTACACGTGCGGGCCCGCCGGCGGCGGCGGCGTGCGCACGGCGCTGCGCCAGCGGCTGGGCACGCTGTCCTGCGTGGTGCCGCGCGAGCGCGTGCCCGCGCGCCTGGAGATCCTGCAATGAAGCCCGACATCCTCATCGTCCCGCTGCAGTGCGCGGCGCACGGCCGCACGGGAGACAAGGGCGACCGCTCCAACATCAGCGTGATCGCCTGGCATCCCGAGCTCTATCCGCTCGTCGTCGAGCAGGTGACGCAGGAGGCGGTGGCGCGCCGGTTCGCGCACCGCAGCCCGGTGCGCGTCACCCGCCACCTGCTGCCGCGCCTGCACGCCATGAACTTCGTGCTCGACGGCGTGCTCGACGGCGGCGTCAACGATGCGCTCAACCTCGACAGCCACGGCAAGGCGCTCTCCTTCCTGCTGCTCGACCTCCCGCTCGCCGTCCCGGCGGCCCTGCGGCCGCTGCTCAAGAACCCGACCCTCCTGGAGACCCCCCGATGACATCCGCCACCCGCCGCCACCTGATCGCCCTGGCTGCCGCTGCCGCGTGCCTGCCCGCCGCCCGGGCGCAGACGCCCCGCTACCCCGAGAAGCCGGTCACCTTCGTGGTGCCGTTCGCCGCGGGCAGCGCCACCGACCAGCTCGCGCGCGCGCTGGGCCAGTCGATCACCGAGCAGACCCGGCAGGCGGTGGTGGTGGAGAACAAGGCCGGCGCGAGCGGCATGATGGCCGCGCAGGCCGCCGCCCGGGCGCCGGCGGACGGCTACACCGTGCTCGTCACCACCAACACGACGCACGCCGCGAACGAGCACCTCTACAGGAAGCTCGCATACGACCCGGTGAAGGACTTCGTTCCGGTCACCGGCCTGGGCAAGGGCGGTCAGGTGCTGGTGGTGCGCGCGGACTCGCCGTACCGCTCGGTCGCCGACATCCTGGCCAAGGCGAAGCAGCAGCCGGGCAAGCTCAGCTTCGGCAGCGGCAGCTCGTCGAGCCGCGTGGCGGGCGAGATGTTCAAGCAGCTCTCGGCCACCGACATCCTGCACGTGCCGTACAAGAGCAACCCGCAGGCGGTGACCGACCTGCTCGGCGGCCAGATCGAC
>Ga0075429_100006053_pt1 | contig 10463 bp, 15 predicted proteins | sample RhiMetdeltSRZDD3_FD_75295 | JGI IMG/M metagenome (GOLD analysis project Ga0075429, IMG submission 75295) | Populus rhizosphere microbial communities from Tennessee, USA - Rhizosphere MetaG P. deltoides SRZDD3 | ecosystem: Host-associated > Plants > Roots > Rhizosphere > Soil | place: USA...
GGCGCGAGCTCCTGGAGCCGGATCTCGTATGTGAGCTTCCCGTACACGCGGCGCAGGTCCGACATCAGCGACTGCAGCCCACGGGGCCCGTACACGGTGAGCGGGACCTCGCGGCCGCGCAGCGCGAACGTCTTGAGCATTCCGGGCAGGCCCAGGAAGTGATCCGCGTGGTAGTGGGTCAGGAAGATCTGCTCGAGGTCGGGGAGCCCGACGCTGCGCAGCAGCTGGCGCTGCGTGCCCTCGCCGCAGTCGAGCAGGATGCGGTCACCGCCGCGGCGCACGAGCGCGCTGGCCGGAGCGCGCTGCACCGTGGGCATCGATCCGGCGGTGCCGAGGAAGAGGACGGACAGGTCCATGTCCCCTATATTCGCGGACCGAGCGCCGGGACAATCACGCCACGATGCCAGAGAACGACAACATCCAGGTCCTGCGCCGCATGTACGAGGCGTGGGATGCAATGGACCTCGACACCGTGTTCGAGCTGCTCGACCCCGAGGCGGCGTGGGTCAACCCGGACTACGCGGTCGAGCCGGGCACCCGCCGCGGACACGAGGGCTTCGCGATCGCGCTGCGGAACCTCGCCGGCTCGTTCGACTCGTACAGCCACGTGCTCGGCGAGGTAGTCGACTTCGGTGACCGCCTGCTGTGGCACACCATCTTCAAAGCGCGGGGCGGCGGGAGCGGCGCCGAGGTGGACATCCCCGAACAGCACCTGTGGACGCTGCGCGACGGCAAGATCGTCGAGTTGCGCTGGTTCCACGACCCCGCCGAGGCGGAGCAGGCAGCCCGGGACCTCTAGCCGGATGCCGGGCCAGGAAAGCGAGAACGTGCGGCTCGTGCGCCGCATGTACGAGACATGGCACGAAGACCGCGCCGCGTCGCTCGAGCTCCTGCACGCGGACTTCGAGTTCGTGAACCCCGACCACGCGGTCGATCCGGGGATCCGGCGGGGGCACGACGGCTACGCGAAGGTGTTCGAGAACCTCGACGCCTCGTTCAGCGAGCGCGACAACGACGTGCACGAGCTCGTGGACCTGGGAGATCGCATCCTGGCGTACACGACGTACATCGCCACCGGGCGCGACAGCGGCGCCCGGATCGAGGTCCCCGAGCAGCACGTGTGGACGCTGCGCGACGGCAAGATCCTGCGGCTGGAGTGGTTCCACGACGCGGTGGAGGCGGAGCGCGCCGCGCGCGCTCGCTGACCGGCCCACGCGAACTTTGGCGTTTCGCACCCGACAGGTGGGTGCAGATCGCCGAAGTTCAGCTCCCGGCCGCCGGGAGGCCGGCGTCGGCCAACGCTGCGGCGCGATCTTCGTAGCCGACGACTCTCACGATCAAGTCGTCGCTGACGGTCAGGATCCATGCGACCGGACGCGACACGTCGATGCCGCTGGTGCGCCCGCGGCCGCCGGTGCGCACGAAACAGACCACCTGGCCGCCCGCGTCGAAGAACTCCTCCGGCTGAACGGAGAATCCCTCCAGCATCTCCTCCAGCTCTCGGAACCGCGCCAGCACAGCCGCCCGTCCGCGATGCACTCCGCCGCCGGGGAAGCCGGGCGGGTCGGACCACTCGATCTCCGGGTGGAACCAGCGCTCGAACACCTCGTCCCACTCCCCCCGGTTGAAGGTTTCGAGGCCCCGCTGCACGAGTTCGACGTTCTCCTGCGACACACGGCGAGTATCGCGGACCCCGGGGACTCTAGAATCGCTCGCGAGCGCGCATAGCTCAGTGGATAGAGCGCTGGCCTCCGGAGCCAGAGGTCGCAGGTTCGAATCCTGCTGCGCGCGTGAGGAGGTGCGTGATCGTGAGGAGCAGGCCCGTCATGCTGTTTGTGGGACTCGCAACGGCTTGCCTGCTGGCGGCGGCATCCGCCCAGGCGTCCCATCCTCGGCCCAAGAGCGCCTCGCCGATACGAATGGCCCTGGTTCCCGCCTACGCGGCCTGCACCGCGCCGAACCGCACGCACGGGCCGCCCTTGGCGTTCGCCTCGTGCAACCCGCCGGCGCAGAGCTCCGCGCAGGCGACCATGGGCACTCCCGACGCCTTCGGCGGCGCTGTGAACGCGACCGGTTATCTCCGCCTCGCGTATCACCCGTGCCTCGGAGGGAACTGCTTTCCTCAGTACGACGACATGAAAATCGACATCGCGGTCAACGACGTTCGCTGCGTGCCGGCCGGCGCAAGGTGCGGCACGGCCAATGCGTCTGGCCCCGCCGACTACTCGGGCGAGATGCGATTCTCGTTCGCATTCCGCCTCACGGACCACTGGAACGCGACCGCTCCCGGCGGGGGAACGGACGTCGCCACGGTCCAGGACTTCGCGACGGATTTCTCCTGGGCGTGCGTGCAGAGCGGATCGACGTCCATCGGCTCGACCTGCAACTTCGACACCAGCATGAGCGCGATCCTCCCTGGCGCGGGTAACGGCGACAGACGCGCGGTCTGGGCGCTGGACGCTGCGCGGATCTTCGACGGCGGCGCCGACGGCGACGGCGACACCGGCGCGGACAACACGGTCTTCCTGCGGCCCGGCGTCTTCATCCCGTAGCGAGCCACCGACTTCGCACTCTCTCGCGGGAGTACGATCAGCGAATGGCGCATGCAGCGGGCGTTCCCACCGAGGAGGCGTTGAACGCCGCCGGCAGGGAAACGGATCTGTCGCAGCTCTTTCGCGACGTGACGGAGGATGCGTGGCTGCGGGCGAACACGTCCGCAGGATCGCAGGCCGCGCGAGTCCTTCCGGTCTTGCCGGACGAGAGCGTCCAACGTCGCTTCTCGGGGAAGGCCGGCGACGAGGCACTGGTCGAGGCTCACGCACTGGCACGAACGTTCAAGGACCTGTACCGAGAGCACGTCGGGCCGCTGACCGAGTCCACCCGGGTGCTCGACTACGGGTGCGGCTGGGGCCGGATCACGCGCTTCTTCCTGAAGGACGTCTCGGGGCAGAACCTGTGGGGCATCGACTGCAACGAGGACCTGATCGACTTCTGCCGCGAGAGCAACCCGTGGTGTCGCTTCGCGTTGAACGACCCGCTGCCGCCGACCGATCTGGCCGCCGACCACTTCGACCTCGTGTTCAGCTACTCGGTCTTCACCCACCTGCGGGAAGACGTCCACCTGGCATGGCTCGACGAGCTCCGGCGCGTGGTCCGGTCCGGCGGCCTGCTGGTCCTCACCGTCCGGCCGCGCCACTTCATCCCGTACTGCGCCGGCCTGACCGCCGAGACCGCGACGCAGAACGCGCTGGTCGGCCTCTTCCCCGACCCTGACCAGGCGCTCGGCGACTATGACCGCGGCAGGTTCGTTTACGTGCCGTATCGAGTGTCCGGCTACGGCGAGTGGTGGGGCGAAGCCTGCATCCCGCGCGCATACGTGGAGCGAGAGTGGGCAACGAGGGGCTTCGAGGTGCTCGACTTCGTCGAGGATCCCAGCCGGTTCAAGCAGAACCTCGTGGTGCTGCGCGCAGCCTCTCTATAAGGAGAAACCGAGCGCGGGCATCCACAGGGGGGCCTCACTCCCCGCCACCGCCCCCGTCTCCCCCGCCGCCGAAGTCGCCGCCGCCGAAGTCGTGGCCCCCGTCGCCGCCACCGCCGCCACCGCCGTCCGAGTCACCCTCGCCGGATCCGCCGAGCACCGGCCCCAGGAACGGGACGGCGAACAGCCAGGCCAGCCACCACGGAGCCCGTGCCCGCCGCTGGTTGGGCGCTGTCGAGACGAGCGCGGCGAAAGCCACCAGGAGCAGGACCACCGCGATCAGGAGCAGCGCGCCGAGCATGGCTCAATTATCGACCACCGAGCGGGGATACTGATGACATGAGCCGGGAGCGCGTGCAGGCCATCCTCGGCGGGTACGAAGCGTTCAACCGCGGCGCGCAGGACGAGTCGCGCTGGAACCTGTCGGACGACTTCGAGTTCCTCCCGCCTCCGATGCTCCCCGACGTGGACGTCGTGAAGGGGCGCGACGAGTTCCTGAGCTTCCTCCGGACGTGGAGCGACACGTTCGACGACTTCCGCTTCGAGATCGAGGAGGCATTCGACGCCGGCGACGACGTGCTCGTGATGGCCGCGATCAGGGGCACCGGTCGTGACAGCGGCATCGACGTCGGCACTCCGTCCTTTGCACATGTGTGGAGCTTCTGCGGCGACCAGATCGTGCGCATGGAGGCGATGCCGAACCGCGCGACGGCCTTCGAGAAGCTGGGCCTCTGACGACCGCGTGCACAGCATCTTCTCCACGACTTCACCGGAAAGACACAGCACCGCGCGGAAGGTGATCGACCCTGGATACATGGAAGCGATGGATCGATTGATGGATCGATTCTGGCCCCTCGCCTGGTGCGGCGCGATCGCCGCGCTCGTCGCTGCGGACCAGTCCCACCTGGTGCTGCCGATATTCGCGCCGGTGCTCCTGCTCGGAGCACTGGTCGCGGGTGTCGAGCGGGCCTAGGGTTCAGGCAGGCACGGGCTCGGCGGCTCGCACCGGCGCGAGCTCGACCGGAATGCCGTTCAGCACCGCGTTGCCGGACGGCACGTCGACCGCCATCTCGTCCGCCAGCACGTTGCTGTTGGTGCCCGGGTGCGCCGCTGCGACCTCGAGCTGCGCCTCGGGGTCGTCGTGGCCCCAGCCGTGCGGGATGCTGACCACTCCCGGCATGATCGCGTCGGTCACCTCGACCGCCACCTCGACCACGCCGCGCTCGGAGGTGACGCGTGCGAGGCCGCCGTCGTCGAGCCCGAGCCGGCCCGCGTCGTCGGGGTGCACGTGCATCGTGCACCGCTCCTTGCCGCGCACGAGGTGCGGCACGTTGTGCATCCACGAGTTGTTGGAGCGCAGCTGGCGCCGCCCGATCAGGACGATGCCCCCGTTGCGCTGCCGCGCGGCGGCTGCGCGCAGGCGCTCGACGTCGGCCACGATGGGCTCGGGCGCAAGCTCGATCTTCCCGGTCTCCGTGCGCAGCACCTCCGGGATGCGCGGCTGGAGCGGCCCGAGGTCGATGCCGTGCGGGGCGGCCTCCAGTTGCGCGAGCGTGAGCCCGTCCGGCTGGAGCCCGAAGTGGTCGCCGTACGGCCCGGCCCGCAGCATCCAGTCGAGCATCCGCTCCGGGCCGCGACGCGGCTCGAGCGCGGCGATCAGCTCCCCGGCGTCGCGCCCCGCGAGCGGCGAGGCGGGATCCTGGAGGTCGCGGGACACGAGCGTGCCCAGCACGAGGTCGTCGAAGCCGTCGATGTCGACGTCGGGGCCCTGCCCGGCAGCGATGCCGGCCAGCCTGAGCAGGACGTGCCACTCGGGCAGCTGGCCCTCGCCCAGTTCGAGCACTGCCGGGGAATAGTTGGCGACGTTGCGGGCCGCCAGCTGGTAGAGCGCGAGGTCGTAGTGGGAGCGGTAGAGCGGTGACGGCGCCGGCAGGATCACGTCTGCGTGCCGCGTCGTCTCGTTCACGTAGATGTCGATGCTCACCATCAGGTCGAGGCCCCCGAGCGCGCGGCGCAGGCGGCCCGAGTTGGGAGTGCTGACGACGGGGTTCCCGGCCGCCGTGAAGAGCGCGCGGATCTGGCCCTCGCCGGGCGTGTCGATCTCCTCCGCGAGCCCCGCGACCGGTAGCTCACCGATGGTCTCCGGCAGGCCGCGCACGCGCGAGTGCCAGCGAGCGACCCGCATGCCCTTGCCCTTCCCCGGCGTGCCGCGCGTGTTCGTCGCGCCCGCAGCGGGTTTCGTGAACATCGCCCCGCCCGGGCTGTCGAGGTTGCCGGTGACGACGTTCAGCACGTCGACCAGCCAGCTCGCGAGCGTCCCGAACTCCTGCGTGCACGTGCCGATCCGCCCGTACACGGCGGCGCGGCGGGCCCCGGCCAGCTCGCGCGCCATGCGCTGGATCTCGGCGGAGTCGATCCCGCAGGCCTGGGAGGCGCTCGCGGGCGGGAACTCCCGCGCGATCTCCTGCACCTGCTCGAGGCCGTTCACATGGGCCGCGAGGCCGCCCAGGTCCGTGAGGCCCTCGTCCACGATCACGTTGAGCATGCCGAGCAGCAGGTGCGCGTCGGTGCCGGGCCGGATGAAGTGGTGCTCGTCCGCGTGCTCGGCGGTCCGGCTGCGACGCGGGTCGATCACGACGACCTTGCCGCCCCGCTCGCGGATCGCGCGCAAGCGCCCGCGCATGTCGGGCGCCGTCAGCAGGCTCCCGTTCGACGCCAGCGGGTTCGCGCCCAGCATCAGGAGGTGGTCAGTGCGATCCACGTCGGGGACGGGAATGCTCAGGGGTGCGCCGAACATCAGCCCCGCCGACACGTGCTTGGGCATCTGGTCGACGGTCGTGGCCGAGTACACGTTGCGCGTCCCGAGCGCCTTCACGAAGGCCCGCCCGTAGAGCAGCGCGTCCAGGTTGTGGGCGTTCGGGTTCCCGAGATAGACGGCCGCGGCGTCGCGCCCGTGCTGTTCCAGGATCGGTCCCAGGCGGCGGTCGATCTCCGCGAAGGCGTCGTCCCAGGAGACCTGCTCGAAGCCCTTCGCCGTGCGGATCAGGGGAGTGCGGACCCTGTCCGGATCCTCGTGCAGCCCCTTCAGCGCGAAGCCCTTGGGGCAGATGAAGCCGTGGCTGAAGACGTCCTCGCCGTCGCCCCGGATGGACGTGATCTCACCGTCGGCGAGCGTCAGCTCGAGCCCGCACGTCGCCTCGCACAGCGGGCAGGTGCGGTAGGCGGTGAGCGTCTCGGTCAAGGGAACCTCTGGCCCGGGATCCTAAAGGGTGTCACCGCGGCGCCAAAACGGCTTGCCACTTGTGCGGATCGGGTCTAGCCTCGGTGAATGGATTCGTTTCTCGAGACACTGCTCCTGATCGCCTGGTTCGTGGTGTCCGCGGCGTTCATCTCGTGGATCGTGAACGCCTGGCTCCACACCCGCTGAGGGCCCGGAAAAACCCCTGCTAGTCGCCGCCGTCGGGACCCAGGGCGGCGAGGGTCGCGACGATCACGACCGCCGATCCGACCAGGTGCAGGGCGAGCGCCACGACCACCGCGGTCGTCGTCCCGGCGGCCACGGCGCCGCCGATCGCGGCAGCTGTCAGCACCGTCAGGCCGATGAAGATGATCATGAGCGCCATCGGGCGCGGATCATACCCCCGAGCCGGTCAGGAATTTTTTTCGCCGAACCGGTTTATGAATGGCGGAATGCTGGAATAACGGTGGCACCTCCAAAGTAGAACCTTGCCTGCCAGCGGCAAGGCACCTCTTGGAAAGCGTCTGACCTCCCGGCAGGCGCTTTCCTGTTTCTGGAGGCGGATCTCAGTAGTTCGCGGGGGGATCGCTCGCCGGGAAGGTCTCGTCGGCCTCCCGGTCGGCCCGTTCGTCGTCGCTCTCGGGCGGCTCGGGCGAGACGTCGTCGCCGGAGACGTCGGGCTGCTCGTCCTCGGTGCCGGAGCCGGGTCCTTCGCGCTCCCGGTTCTGCCCGCCTTCCGGAGGCTCGCGCAGCTCGCGCTCGTCTGGCTGCTTCGGGTCTTCCATGTCTCAGTTGAGGATTGCGATCACAGCCGCCACCAGCAGCGCCGGGATGAAGTACACGTAGATGAGGTTGGACACGAAGCCCGCCAGCCGACCGGTGCCCGTCTGGCTTCCGCTGCGCAAGAGCAGCAACATGGGCACGTGGAGGGCGGTGATCAGCAAGCCGAAGATCGCCAGCAACGCGATCGTGACGCAGCCCGCGTCACCGCTGAAGTCATGGACGAGCTCTCCCCGGCAGGTGGAAGCCAGGAGGAAGAGCGCCAGCGTGCCGAGCGGGCCGAGGGCAAGAGCAAAGCGGTCGCGCGCCGACATCGGGGGCAGATAGTCCGTCTCGAATTCGTCCGCGCGCTCTGCCGCCGCCGCCTGGCGGCCCAGGGGGGCGACGTCGTGGACCTCCTTCACCGTGGACGTGTCACCGTGCGGGTCCACCTCGATGTAGGCGATCGGGATCGTCACCTGGCGGCGCATGCGCTCGAGCATGTCCTTCTCCAGCCAGGTCGAGGACTCGTCCGGATGCGCCACCACGATCGCCTCGTCGGCCGGGAACTTCACGAGTGCGTCGTGCAGGGCGAGCTCCGGCTCCGCCTCCCCGACCTCACCGCTCGCGTCCACGCCCCTCTGACGCAGTGCCTGCACCGCGGCGTCCAGCCGGCCGCGTGCCGCCTCGATGTCGTCGTCGACGTCGCCCGCGGCCAGGTCAAGCGGCGAAGACACCCGCGCCGGGGACACGATCATCGCCTTCGCCGTCTCGGGATCGCCGATCCGCTTCACGACTTCGTCTACGAGCCGGTCACCGCCGACCGCCGCGTTGGCCACCACGATCACTCGCTTGGCGCGAGTGCCGGCAGGGCTGTCTGTAGGACGCGTAGCCACTTCGGAACGGGTACCCCCGGGCCCGGGCGCAAAACATGGGGCGCCTCAGGGACGACCGAGCGGCGTGTCGTCGAGCCGCTCGATCAGCGCGCCGATCGAGTCATAGACGCAGCTCGCCCCGGCTTCGAGCAGCTCCTCCTCGGAGAATCCCCCCGTCAGCAGCCCCACGGTCGGCACGTTGCAGCGCGCGGCGGCGATGCAGTCCCAAGTCGAGTCGCCCAGCATCACCGCCTCCCCGCCGCCGGCCTTCTCGCGGGCGGCGGCAACCAGATCGGGATCGGGCTTCGTGCTCTCCACGTCGGCCGAGGTGGTCCAGCCGTCCACGAGCTCGCGCGCGTCCAGCAGGTCGAGGTAATGGTCCACCTCCTCCTGCTTCGCCGAGCTGGCGAGCACCACCGCGTGGCCCCGCTCCTTGAGCGCCTCGATCAGCCCGCGCGCCCGCGGCAGCGGCTCGACCTCGCCGATCAGCTCCTGGTAGAGGTCGTGCTCGGCGGCGCGGATGTCGTCACCGATCCGCTTGTCCGTCTCCTCGTCGCACAGCGCTGCGATCAGGTGATCGCCTCCCATCCCGATGTGCCGGTGGATCCGCCACAGCGGCAGCACGACGGCGTGCTTGCGGAACGCGCGGTACCAGGCCAGCGTGTGCTGGTAGTTGGTGTCGACGAGCGTGCCGTCGACGTCGAGCAGGGCTGCGGGCGGGGGCATCGGTCCCTTGCTGTCTACCGTGATGCCGTCCGGGCTCAAACCCGGCCGGGTTTTCGAGCCGGGTGCCCGGGTACAGCGCAAGCGATGCAGGCACCCACGTCCTTCACGACCGTCGGCGCAGTGGTGGCCCTCCTGCTCGTGGGGCTGGTGCTCCTGATCTACGCGCCCGCCTTGCTGGCGCTGCCGTTCTTCCTGGCCGGTTTCGTCGTCTTCCTGCTGTGGCGCGGCAAGCGGCGCGCGGACGCCACGCTCGCCGGCCGCCAAGGTGATCGCGTCCCGAGCACCGAGGAGGCGGCCGCCGATCCGGTGGGGGATTCGGGAGTCCGTGACGCGGCACGCAGCTCCAGCAGCCACGCCACGTAGCGTCCGGATCGGCTGCTCCGGCTGGAACTACGCCGACTGGCGGGAGGCCTTCTACCCCAAGGGGCTCCCCGCCAGGAAGTGGCTGGAGCACTACGCCGGGGTCTTCGACACGGTCGAGGTGAACAACACCTTCTACCGGCTGCCCAAGCGGGAGGCGGTCGCGAACTGGGCCGCCCAGACCCCGCCGGGCTTCGTCTTCACGGTCAAGGCCAGCCGCTACCTCACGCACATCAAGCGCCTGACGACCCTCGAATCGGGCTGGGGGCGGTTCTTCGAGCGCATCGAGCCCCTGGCCGAGGCGCGCAAGCTGGGCCCGGTCCTGTGGCAGCTGCCGGCGAACTTCCACTGCGACCTCGAGCGCCTCGACTCCGCCCTTGCACAGCTGCCGCCGGGCCGGCACTGCTTCGAGTTCCGCCACCCGAGCTGGTTCAACGACGACGTGTACGCGGCGCTGCGCCGCCGCAATGCGGCGCTCGTGATCGGCGATCACCCGGAGCGCCCGTTCCAGACCTACGAGATGACGGCGGACTGGACCTTCGTGCGGTTCCACTACGGCTCCCGCGGGCGGGGCGGCAACTACTCGCAGACGGAGCTCGAGGACTGGCGCCGGCGGATCGCGCAGTGGCGACGCGAGGTCGACGTCTACGCCTATTTCAACAACGACTGGCGCACCTACGCGGTGCGCAACGCGCTCGAGCTGAAGCGCGGCCTCCAGTAGTCACCGAGTGGCTACGAGCGGGAGCCGGCCTTCGCGCGCTTCGCGCGCGGCGCGGGCTTCTTGGCGGCGGTCTTCTTCGCCGCCGGCTTCTTCGCGGCCGGCTTCTTGGCCGCGGGCTTCTTCGCCTTGGCGGCGCCGCCGTTGCCGGCCGACGTCTTGCTCCCTCCCGCCGCTGCGAGGCTCGCCTCGAGCGCGGCCATCAGGTCCGGCACCTCGGTCGGCTCCTCGACGTCGGGCTGCACCGACACGTCCTCGCCCTGCGCCTTGCGCTCGATCAGGTCGAGCACGCGCTCGCGGTACTCGTCG
>Ga0075429_100006057_pt1 | contig 10456 bp, 10 predicted proteins | sample RhiMetdeltSRZDD3_FD_75295 | JGI IMG/M metagenome (GOLD analysis project Ga0075429, IMG submission 75295) | Populus rhizosphere microbial communities from Tennessee, USA - Rhizosphere MetaG P. deltoides SRZDD3 | ecosystem: Host-associated > Plants > Roots > Rhizosphere > Soil | place: USA...
TCCAGATCCTGGGACGCGCGAAGCGCCAGATCGTAACCGTCGCGACGCAAATCGACGACGCGGTTCGTGAACTGCAGGTGCAGCCGCACGTCTGGGTAGCTCTCCAGGAACTCGCACACCATCGCGTTGAAACTCGGCGGTACCATCACGGGCACCGACACGCGGAGATCTCCGCGCACGGATCCTCCATTAGGAGAGCGGAGGCTTTCCTCTGCGCGAGCCGCCGCGTCGAGCACCATGCGCGCGTGCGGGTAGAACGTCGAGCCGGCGTCGGTCAGCACAAGACTTCGGGTCGTTATTCGCAGGAGCCGCACACCTACCCGTTCTTCCAGAAGGGCAAGGCGTCGTCCCAATGTCGCGCGAGGTACGCCTAGCTCGATCGCGGCTCTCGAAACGGAGCCAGCGTCGACGACCTTGGTGAACGCGAGCAACTCGGCCGTCTCAAGCGGATCCGCCATTTGGATCAGAAGCTAACAGGTGATGCCCATTTGTCCCAATTGCGAACGCGCACGAACACGCCCAAACAAGAGGTATGACAACCGCCGCGCTGCTGTCGCCTCGTCGCCGACGCCTGGGCAGGTTTGCGACGGCCTTGTGTGCCTCCCTGTTCATCGCCCTCGGCGTCGCGGATCTCGTCCGTGTACCAATGCTTGCAGCCGAGATGGCTCACCTGGGCTACCCCGCTTACTTGCTGACGATCCTCGGCGTGGCGAAGATCTTGGGTGGCACGGCGATCTTCGCCTTTCGCGGCCGGTCACGCGTTGCGGAGTGGGCCTACGCCGGGATGGCGTTCGACCTCATCGGCGCAGCCCTTTCCCATGCGGCTGTGCGAGACGACGCGTCTCGGACGGCCGCGCCTCTGGGGCTCCTGCTACTCGTCGCAGCATCCTGGGCACTTCGACCTGAGGTCAGCGCGGAGCTGAGGGCTGCTGCAATCAAGTGGTCCGACTTGGCCTGGGTGAAGCGCCTGTGGCAGGCGCCGGTGAAAGCCGTGCTCGGCCGAGTCGACAACACGCGCTTCGGCGTCACGGATTCGTTGTACCCGGGCACGGCACCCCATACGGCGACGGCCCGGGTCGCGCCGGGGCCCTACTACGTCCCGGGGTCGCCATTGCGTAGCGACCTTCGCGAAGACCGAGAAGGCATGAAGCTAACCCTACGGCTACGTGTGATCGACCAGGCCACGCAGACACCGTGTCCGGGGGCTCTCCTCGACCTGTGGCAGTGCGACGCGAACGGTCTCTACTCGGGCTTCCTCGCCGCTGGTGCCGAGTTCCCGAACGCGGCGCACCTGCTCCTCGACCCCGGGCCGTCCGACGACGCCAGATTCCTCCGTGGAAGGTTTCACGCAGACGGGCGTGGCGAGGTCGAGTTCATCACGATCGTGCCGGGATGGTATCCGCCGCGAACGCCGCACATTCACGTCAAGGTCGAGTGTGAATCGCAGACGTTCGTGACCCAGCTGTTCTTCCCGCAAGACATCATCGCCGAGGTGCAAGCACAGCCGCCGTACGACGCTCGCCCTCCCGGACCAGTGTCGAACGAGTACGACCTGGAGATCTACCGCTCAAAAGGCGCGGTCGGGTGCTGGCCTGCGTTCACGAAGACCGAGGACGGGCTCCTTGCGGAGCTCACACTGCGGGTCCCAAATCAGCCAGCCGGAAGCCGAGCGCGGCGAGAAGCGCGAGCCGAAGTAGTCAGCCCATCGTAGAACACGACGATCGCGTCGAGCGCACGAACGTGATCACGCGAACAGGTTCAACTGCCGCGCCGCCTCCCACGTTCGCGCTGCCATGCGCCGGGAGACACGCCGACCACGCGCTTGAACACCCGCGTGAGGTGGCTCTGCTCGGAGAAGCCGGTCGCGAGCGCGATCTCCGAGAGCGGGCGATCGGTGGACAAGAGCAGCTCCTGTGCCCGGGAGACGCGTGCTCGCAGCTGCCATTGGTGAGGCGCGATCCCAGTCGAGGCCTTGAACGCTCGGCCGAGCTGAGACTGAGACAAGCCGACCAGCGCCGCCAGGTCGCGGAGGCGCACGGCCTCCGATAGGTGCTCCACGATATACTCGGTGACCCGGCGGAGCTGCGACGGAGCCAGCCCGCCTTTCGCGCGCTCGGTGCCTCGCTTGCCCATCCGCAGAAAGTCGATGCACGCGCAGAGCGTGAGGCTGTCGATGTAGAGGCTGCTGTACGAGTCAGGCGCCGCGCATTCGGCGGCGAGGCACCTGGCGAGAGCCCGCAACCGCTCGTTGGAGAACACGAGCGGCGCGGGCATGGTGAGCGACTCGCTGACCGCCTCCGAGACGCGGGAGAGGTCGAAGTCGAGGCGGACGTCGCGGACACGCCGGATGCCCTCCGAGTACCCCCATACCTCGGCGCCCGGCGGCGCGAAGTTCATCGTGAACGGCCCATCGGCTGGCGGTCGCTCGCGCTCGAGGCGCGACTCGATGCGTCCGCCTCCGATCGCTTCCAGCACGATGGAGAGCCGCGCATGGGTGCGCGATCCCACCTGTGCCCAGGCCGGCGCTCCGCTTTGAACCTCGACGTCGAGGGCGTGGATCGCGATGTCGTTCGACACGCGCGTGACGCGCTGGATCGCGCCGACGCCGCGCGCCGAACGCACGACCATCGTGTCGCCACGAAAGCGAAGCGGTTCGGCGCCGTCCCTCATCCGGCGACGATCCTACACCGCTACGTTGCACCGCAGCTGACGCCGTTTTTCGTCAAGCGTGCGCGGAACCGTCAAGAGTTCTCGATCGTCGCGTGGCACCTGTGAGCCATGGCGGCGACCACGCGCAACTCGAGGAGGCACGAAGGGAAGATCGCGCTCGTCACGGGCGGGACCTCTGGGATCGGCCTCGCTTCCGCGAAGCGCCTCGCGGAGGAAGGCGCCACGGTGGTCATCACCGGCCGACGGCAGGCCGCGCTCGACCTGATGCCGCTCGGCGCGATCACGGAGGCGCACATCGACGAGACCTTCCGCGTGAACGTCAAGGGCACGCTGTTCACGGTGCAGAAGGCGCTGCCGCTCATGCCCGACGGCAGCGCCGTCGTGATCAACGGATCGATGGCAGCGAGCAAGGGCATGCCGGCGTTCAGCGTGTACGCCGCCAGCAAGGCCGCGTTGCGTTCCTTCGCGCGCTCTTGGACGGTCGACCTCAAGGCGCGCGGGATCCGCGTGAACGTCGTCGCCCCCGGGACGATCATCACGCCGGGCTACAAGACCGGCGGCCTCAACGACGAGCAGATCGCCGCCTTCAAGGCGATGGCCTCGGCAGCAGCTCCACTCGGTCGAACGGGCACCGAGGATGAGGTTGCCGCCGCGGTGTCGTTCCTCGCCTCCGACGACGCGAGCTACATCACCGGCATCGAGCTGTTCATCGATGGCGGCACGGCCCAGATCTGAACCCGCCCACACACCGGAGCATAGCAATGGGAATGTCGAAGCAAGAGCAGATCATCCGTACCGGCTACGCGGCTGCGGAGGGCGCCAAGCCTGACGTCGAGAAGTTCCTGTCCCTGTTCACAGAGGACGGCGTCATCTACTACGTCGGGTCCGGAACCAAGTTCCGCGGCGCTGAGCGCGAGTTGATGGTGGTCGGCTTCTCGACCGCGTTCCCCGACATGCACCGCGAGATCTTCGGGGTCTTCGAGAGCGGCAACACCGTGGTGGTGGAGCTGTCTCTCAACGGGACGCACACGGGGCCTCTCGTCCTGCCGTCGGGCACGCTCGCGCCCACAGGGAAGGAGATGCGTACACCGTGCTGCGACGTCTTCCATTTCCGCGACGGGAAGATCGAGACCTTCAACTGCTACGCCGTAGACACGGTCATGTTCATGCAGCTCGGCGTCCTTGGAAACCTCGGCGCCGCGCTGACGCCGCATTGATTGAGCGACGGCAACCAACTACCTACGGCGCCCGTTTCACGAGCGCGGCTCTGAGCTCGGTGTTCCAGTCGCCCTCGAAGCGATCGCCGTTGATGAAGAACGTGGGCGTAGCGTGTACGCCGCTGCGAGCACCGCTGAGAAAGTCTTCCTCGACGCTCGCAAGGTTCTCACGCAACCGCCGACCGGGGGCGAGCCGATAGCACCGGGTGATGCCCTCTGGCTCCTCGCCCTCTGGCTCCTCGCCCTCCGCGCCAACGGCCGCCCGGTGGTCATCACCGGCGCCGCCGGTCCAACGCGCTCCAAAGCATGTCAGGTGGCGCAGCGCCGCCTCTGCTTCCCGTTCTCTTCCCGACCTTCGTTGCACCCCGTTGCTTCCGGTGACTTACGGCAGCGTTACGTTGCACCAGAGTGCATATAAGTCATTGTAATTCCATAACTATTCTATCTTGTATTTCTCCAGCTTGTAGTAGAGCGCCGACGTCTTGATCCCGAGCAGCCGCGCGGTCTCGGTCTTGACCCCCTTCGCCTTGTGGTAGGCCTTCAGGATCAGCTGCCGCTCGAGGTCGTCGAGGATCTCCGGCAGGCTCATCTCGCGCGGCACCTCGAGGGTGTCCTCGCCGCCGCCGCCCTGCAGGAAGGCGGGCAGCGCGGCGGGCGCGATGTGGTCGCCCTCGGCGAAGACCAGCGACTGCTCGATGGCGTTCTCGAGCTCGCGCACGTTGCCGGGCCAGTGATAGGCCATGAGGCGGCCGAGCGCGGCGTCGGACAGGGTGCGCACGCGCGGGTTGGTCTTGGGTCCGAGCTTGTCGATGAAGTGCTGGGCGAGGAGCGGCACGTCCTCGCGCCGCTCGCGCAGGGGCGGCAGGCGGATCGGCACCACGTGGAGGCGGTAGTACAGGTCCTGGCGGAAGCGGCCGCGCGCGACCTCCTCGTCGAGGTCCTTGTTGGTCGCCGAGATGACGCGGACGTCGACCTGGATCGGGGCCTCGCCGCCGACCCGCTCGAACTCCTGCTCCTGGAGCGCGCGCAGGAGCTTGACCTGCATCGCCGGCGGGACGTCGCCGACCTCGTCGAGGAACAGGGTGCCGCCGTCGGCGAGCTCGAAGCGGCCGAGCTTGGTCTTGATGGCGCCGGTGAAGGCGCCCTTCTCGTGGCCGAACAGCTCGCTCTCGAGGAGGGTCTCGGTCAGGGCGCCGCAGTTGACCTTGATGAACGGCCCGCCGGCGCGCTTCGACAGCCGGTGGATGGCGCGGGCGACCAGCTCCTTGCCGGTGCCGCTCTCGCCGGCGATGAAGACGGTGGTGTCGGACTGCGCGACCTTGTCGATGGAGCGGCAGACCGCCGCCATCTTGTCGGAGGTGCCGATCAGCTCGGAGAAGCGGCCCTCGTGCTCGGTCTTGAGGTACTCGTTGTGGGCCTCGAGGCGGCGCCGGCCGCGGCGCGCCGCCGCCAGCTCGACGGCGCGCTCGACCTTGAGGCGCACCACCTCGGGCGAGAACGGCTTGGTCAGGAAGTCGAAGGCGCCCAGCTTCATCGCCTCGACCGCGGTCTCGACGGTGCCGAAACCGGTCACGATCATGATCGGGACGTCCGGGTCGACCGCGGCGATCGCCTTCAGCACGTCGACGCCGCCCATGCCCTCCATCTTGAGGTCGGTGATGACGAAGTCGACGCCGCGGCGGGCGCGGAAGGCGTCGACCCCGGCCGCGCCGGAGGCGGCGGTGACGGCGTCGTGGCCCATCTTCTTGATGGTGTGGGCGAGACCGTCGCGGACGGTGTCGTTGTCGTCGATGATGAGGATGGTGGCCATGCGGCGCGGGAAGGTTAAGCGGCGCCGGCGGCGCTCGCGAGGGGAAGGATCACACGAAACGCGGTCTCGCCGCCGCTGCTGTCGACCTCGACCCGGCCGCCGTGATCCTGGGCGATGTCGCGGACGAAGGCGAGGCCGAGCCCGGTCCCCTTCTCCCGGGTGGTGAAGAAGGGCTCGAACATGCGGCCGCGGATGTCGTCGGGGATCTCCGGGCCGCGGTTCCAGACCTCGAGCACGGCGTCGTCGCCGCGCCGGCGCGCGGCCAGCCGGATCTGCGGCGCGCCGCCGCCGTGGCCGGTCGCGGCCTGGACCGCGTTGCGGGCCAGGTTGAGCAGGGCGCGGCGCAGCTGGGCGCGGTCGGCGCGGACGCGGAGGTCATCGCTGTCGCTGGCGACGGCGAGGCCGGCGGCGTCGGCGTCGGCGCGCACCAGCTGGGTGACCTCGTCGACCAGATCGCGGACGTCGACGGCGGCGAGCTCCGGCCGCGACCGCCGGGCGTAGTCGGCGAAGTCGTGGACGACCCGCTCGAGGTAGCCGAGCTCGCGCGCGATGCGGTCGACGTGGCCGCGCCGCTCGTCGCCCTCGGCCAGCTCGTCGCGGAGGATGCCGACGAACAGCGCCATCCCGGCCAGCGGGTTGCGCACCTCGTGGGCGATGCCGGCCAGCATCTGCTGGAGCGCGCGCTCGCGGCCGGCGAGCTGGCGGCGCATGTCGTCCATGGTCGCGGCGAGCAGGCCGAGCTCGTCGCGCGAGCCGATGACGACCGGCGCCGCCAGATCGCCGGCGCCGATGCGCTCCGCCGACGCCGCCAGGGTCCGCACCGGCCGCGTCACCAGCGCCGCCGCGATGACGGTGGCGGCGAGCACGACCGTGATGAGGACGGCGCCCCACAGGATCAGGCTCCGGCGCAGCTCGGCCAGGCGCGCGAAGTAGCCGGCCGGCGCCTGCGCCGCCATCGCCAGCACGATCGCCGGATCGTCCTCGGAGGCGCGCACCGGCGCGTAGCCGGCCTTGTACATGCGGCCGTCGGCGCCCTCGAAGGTGACCGACGCGACCGGGGCGCCGCCGGTGAAGACGCGGCCGAGCTCGTGGCGGTCGAGCTCGGCCTGGAAGTAGCGGGTGCCGATGGCGATGCCCGGCTCGGTGGCGGCGCGCAGCGCGAAGTCGCGGTCGAAGACGTAGAGGCGCGCGCCGGTGGCGGCGGCGACCGCCTCGAGCTTGCGCAGGGCGTTCTGGTAGCCGCGGTCCTCCTCGTCGCCGGGGCCGAGCTCGACCAGGTACTTGCCGCGGACCTGGATCGCCGCCGACGCCGCGGCGGTGGTGAGCCGGGTGCCGAGCTCGGCGTCGAGCTCGCGGCGGGTGACCTCGTGGGCGACGACCGCGAACAGCCCGAACAGCACCACCGTCGGCAGCGCGAAGGCCAGCAGGAGCTTGACCAGGATCGTCGGGCGCAAGGGTGCGCCCAGCCTAGCGCGCGCGGTCTCTCACGGGAACATCGGCGTCAGCTCGAGGCCGGTGGTCTCGGGCAGGCCGAGGGCGAGGTTCATGCACTGGATCGCCTGGCCGGCGGCGCCCTTGACCAGATTGTCGAGGGCCGACATCGCGAGCACGCGGCGCGAGCGCTTGTCGTAGACCGCGGTGACGTGGACCCGGTTGGAGCCGCGGACGTGGGCGGTGTCCGGGAGCCGGCCGGCCGGCAGGACGTCGATGAACGGCTCGCCGGCGTAGGCCTCGGCGAGGGCGCGCCGGTAGCTGTCGTCGTCGCGGGCCGGGTCGGTCGGCGCGGCGTAGGCGCACGACAGGATGCCGCGCGACATCGGCACCAGGTGCGGCGTGAATAGCAGCTGCACCGGGGCGCCGGCGACGCGCGTCAGCTCCTGCTCGATCTCGACGGTGTGGCGGTGGGCGCCGGCGACCTTGTAGGCGCGGATCCCCTCGGCGGCCTCGGGCAGGTGGGTCGACTGCGACGGCGTGCGGCCGGCGCCCGACGCGCCGCTCTTGGCGTCGACGATGATGCCGTCGCTGGCGATCAAGCCGCGCGCGAGGAGCGGCGCCAGGGCGAGGATCGCGGTGGTCGGGTAGCAGCCGGGGACCGCAACCAGCTTGGCGCCGGCGAGCCGGTCGCGGTGGCGCTCGGCCAGGCCGTAGACGGCGCCCGCGAGCAGCGCCGGCGCCGGGTGGGTCGGATGCTCGGGGCTGCCGTACCAGTGCGCCCACGCGTCCGGATCGGCGAGCCGGAAGTCGGCGGAGAGATCGAGGACGGTGACGCCGCGCTCGCGCATCGCGATCACCGCCGGCGCGCTCTCGCCGTGGGGGAGCGCGGCGAAGGCGACGTCGGCGCGCTGGGCGACCGCGTCGGCGTCGAACGCCTCGACCGGCAGCGCGAGCCGACCGGTCAGGTGCGGGAAGACCTCGTCGATGCGCTGGCCGGCGGCGCGGCGGGCCATGACCGCGGTGATCTCGACCCGCGGGTGGCCGAGCAGGATGCGGAGCAGCTCGGCACCGGTGTAGCCCGAGGCACCGATGACAGCGACGCGAATCCGGTCCGACGACATGGCGCGGCAGCATGCCACGGCCCGGCTCGATTCAGAAGTAGGCTCCTCGCATGGCGCCGCCCAGCATCCTCGTCCTCCACCACGCCGCGCTCGAGGGCCCGGGCCTCCTCGGCGAGGCCTTCGCCGCCGCCGGCGGCCGGCTGACCTCGGTCCACACCCACGCCGGCGAGCCGGTGCCGCGCGAGCTCGGCGACGCCCGCGCCCTCGTCGTCATGGGCGGCCCGATGGGCGTCTACGAGGCGGATCGCCACCCGCACCTGCGCGACGAGCTGCGCCTCCTCGAGCGCGCCCTCGCCGCCGGCCTGCCGACCCTCGGCATCTGCCTCGGCAGCCAGCTCCTCGCCACCGCCGCCGGCGCCACCGTCCGCTCGAGCGGCCGCCAGGAGATCGGCTGGCTGCCGGTGACGCTGGGCCCGGCCGCCGACGGCGATCCGCTGTTCGCCGGCGCGCCGCGCAGCTTCGCGCCGCTGCACTGGCACGGCGACGTTTTCACGCTGCCGCCCGGGGCGACCCCGCTGGCGTCGAGCGCGCTCACCGAGCACCAGGCCTTCCGCGTCGGCGACCACGCGTGGGGGATGCTGTTCCACCTCGAGGCCGACGCGGCGCAGGTCGCGGCCATGGCCGGCGCCTTCGCCGCCGACCTGGCGGTCGCGGGCGTGGTGCCAGAGGCGCTGCTGGCGGCCACCCCGGCCGCCCTCGCCGCGGCGCGCCCGGTCGCGGACACGATCTTCGGCCGCTTCGTGGCGCGCGCGCTCGCCTGAGCGGGGCTCAGGCCGCCGAAAACGACGACACCCGGCCAGCCGTGCACGGCTGCCGGGCGCAACTCGCAGTGGACTGGCTCAGCGCTTCGAGAACTGGAAGCGCGCGCGAGCGGCCCGCTGACCGTACTTCTTGCGCTCCTTCTTGCGCGGGTCGCGGGTCACGTAGCCCGCGGCCTTGAGGCGACCGCGGAGCTCGCTATCGACCTTCATCAGCGCCCGGGTGATGCCGTGGCGGATGGCGCCGGCCTGCGACGAGATGCCGCCGCCGCGGACGGTGGCGACGACGTCGTACTGGCCGAGGAGCGACACCTCCTCGAGGGCCTGCCGGATGATCATCCGGGCGGTCGGCCGCGAGAAGTAGTCCTCGTCGACGCGCTCGTTGATGACGAACTTGCCGTCGCCGGCGGTGAGCCAGACGCGGGCGACCGCGGTCTTGCGGCGGCCGGTGGCGTAGGAGCGTTCGGTAGCGGTGGAGGCCATGGGATCCTCGGGCTTCCTTCGTTACTCAGGCGGAGAGGTCGAGGACCTTCGGCTGCTGCGCCGAATGGTCGTGGTTGGGGCCGCGGTAGATCTTGAGCTTCTTCAGGATCCGGCGACCCAGCGGGCCCTTCGGCAGCATGCCCCAGACCGCCTCGCGGATCGCCCGCTCGGGCTCGTCCGCGATCACGTGCTTCGCAAGCTTGGTCTTCAGACCGCCCGGAAACAGCGTGTGGTGGTGGTAGATTTTCTTATCCGGCTTGGTGCCGGTCAGCTGGACCCCGGCAGCGTTGATGACCACGACGAAGTCGCCCATGTCGACGTTCGGGGTGTACGTGGCCTTGTGCTTGCCGCGGAGCACGGTCGCGATCTTCGTCGCGGCCCGGCCCAGGGTCTGGCCCTGCAGGTCAACCACGAACCACTCGCGCTGTGCCTCACCAGCTTCCTTGGTGAGCCAGAAGCTCTTCTGCGTCGTCTTCATTCGAGTTCCCCAGGTCGGGACGTGTGGCGAAGGCGGATCGTCTACAGGACCCCTACCCCGGTGTCAAGGGCCGGGCGCCCGGCGAGCCGAGGCGGGACGCCAGCTTGCCACACGTCGCGCCCCTCGTGGGAGAACAGCTGCTCATCTGCACAGTGTCATGAACCCGTGTTACAAGGAGCCCGCGTGACCCGCGTCGGTTTCATCCTCAAGCCCGACAAGTCAGAAGCAGGGACCCTGCTCGACGATCTCGCCCCGTGGCTCCACGCCGCCGGCCACACGCCGGTGGTGACCACGGAGGACCAGGTCGGCCCGGACGGCGCCGAGATCGTCCCGGAGTCGGAGCTGGGCGACAGCATCGACCTGGCGGTCGTCCTCGGCGGCGACGGCACGATGCTGCGCGCCTCGCGCCTGGTCGCCGACCAGGGCAAGCCGGTGCTCGGCATCAACCTCGGCCAGCTCGGCTTTCTGACCGGCTTCGCGCCGGA
>Ga0075429_100006058_pt1 | contig 10455 bp, 8 predicted proteins | sample RhiMetdeltSRZDD3_FD_75295 | JGI IMG/M metagenome (GOLD analysis project Ga0075429, IMG submission 75295) | Populus rhizosphere microbial communities from Tennessee, USA - Rhizosphere MetaG P. deltoides SRZDD3 | ecosystem: Host-associated > Plants > Roots > Rhizosphere > Soil | place: USA...
GCACCAGGCTCTCCTCCACCCAGGCGCGGCTGAACGCGTCCAGTGAGAGCACGTCCCGGACGACGGAGAACGCGGCGAGATGGCGCTGCCAGCGCCGCACCGTCGCCGCGCCGTCGTCACCGACCTGGTTCAACACAACCAGTACGGGACGGCCCATCCACGCCAGCAGCTCGAGCTCGTGCTTCAGATAGCCAGCCGTCTCGGGATCCTCGGTGGCGTTGACCAGATAGAGCACGACGTCCGCCTCGTCACGCACATTGCGCACGGCCTCCTGGCCGCACCAGAGCGGGCGATCGACGACGCGATCCCAGACCTGGTGCAGGAACCAGCCAATCGGATCGCCCTCGCGCCGCAGGCGCGCCATGAGCCGCACGGTGTCCCCGAAGCCCGGCGTGTCCCAGAGCAGCAGCCGCGCGTCGGGCGTCTCGATCATCACGTGCGCCTCGGCCACCGTGGTGACGTGCGGCTGGTCGCGCACCTCGCCGATCTCCCGGCGCAGGAGCGTGCGGGCCAGCGTCGTCTTGCCGACATTGGTGTGAGAGATCAGGCTCAGCGTGACGGTGATCATGCGAGGTCCAGGGCGCTCGCCTGCACGCTGCGCAGCATGCGCTCCCACGTGGCGCGACGCTCGGCCACGCGCGTGGCGGATCCGGCCCGCTGCCGGTACGTCGCCGTCTCGAGGACGAGCACGAGCTCGCGCCCGGCGGCGTCCAGTCGCTCGCGCAGCCGCTCGATGAACTTGCCGTGGACTTCGGGCTCTGGCGTCTGCGCGAGCGGAAAGACGAGGGCCACCACGCCCGGCGCGGGCTCTGTCAGCGCGATCTGCCCGGGATCGTCGCCGTACTCGAGCGAGGGGCCGTCGCGGATGACGGCCCGCGCGCCCGCGTGCTCCTGGAGCAGCGTGTGCAGCCGGTCGCGCAGCGTGCGGTCCGGCGCGCAGCTGTAGTAGACGACCTCCACCACCGTGGCGGCGCCGCGCCCGCTGTGCAGCGCGCGCCGCGTGTAGCCGGCATCGATCTCGACCGGCAGCCAGCGTGACAGGCGAGCGGCCGTCAGCGCTTCGCGGCCGGCCAGCGCCGCGCGGGGCAGGAGCACGAAGAGGCCGAGCGTGGTGGCCCAGAGGTGGATCCACGGCCGCGCGTCGCCCTCGCCGACGGGGCCGCGCAGGTCGGCGACCCTTGGGACCGCGATGCCGTTCACCCTGGCGGCCGGGCCCAGGACGACGTTGACGTAGCGCTGGACGTCCGGCGCGTCGAGCCACGTGCTCTCCCAGGTGGCGCGGTACTCGAAGGCGATGCCGGAGACGTACATGCCGGCGACGGCGCCGAGCGCCAGCGCAAACGCGCCGATGTGCAGCAGCATCCGCATGCGCGCGGCAATCAGCGGCGCCGCCGTCGGAACCCAGAGCCGCTGGAACCGCTGGATGGCGTCGGCGACGACCGCGGACCGCGCGGTCGCTCCCATGCGCCTGGCGAGGACCGACAGCCGGAGGCCCTCGAGCCAGCGACCGAGCACGGCGAGGCGGCTCGGGCCCCGCCGCATGCCACGCACCCGTACGAAGCCGTGGAGGAGGAGGGCGCCGTAGACAGACAGGTTCCACGCGAGGATCGTGGCGAGCGGAAACGCGAGCACGCTGACGTGGTGCGTGGGACCGAGGGCGTTCGAGGCCGCGCCGACGATCACTCCCACCGCGAGTATCAGCAGCCGGGTCGTGCCCCGCCATGCCGGCGGCTCGAGCACGCGCTGCAGCGCCGGCGCCTCCCGCCGGAGATCGTCGCGCAGGAGCTCGGCCCGGGTGCGGAGGCGGCCCGGGTCGTCGGCCGCCCGCGCCGCGTCGTCGAAGGCCCGTCCGGTGGCCGCCGCCCGTGCGCGCGGCGACAGCACCACCCCGTCCGCATCGACGTCCTCGACCGCCTGTACGAGCAGCACCGTCCGCGCCTCTGTCTCGCTCAGCCGGAGGGGAACGGTCTGTCGCATGGCTCCAGATTCAGCATATATGGCGGGAGCGCGTCCCGGCGTTCGGGTACCATTTCTGGCCATGGAAGCGCGGATTCCGGGCTTTTGTGCGCTGTGCCGCTCCCGCTGCGGCTGCGTCTCGACGGTCGTCGACGGCAAGCTCGTCGCGGTCGATCCCGACCCGTCCCACCCGACCGGCCAGGGCCTCTGCGTGAAGGGCCGGGCGGCTCCCGAGCTCGTGTATGCGGAAGATCGCCTGCTCTACCCGATGAAGCGGACGCGGCCCAAGGGCGATCCGGATCCCGGCTGGGTGCGCATCACCTGGGACGAGGCGCTCGACTGGACGGCGGCGCGGATGCGCAGCGTTGCCGAGCGCCACGGACCCGAAGCGGTCGCATTCTCCGTGACCACGCCGTCCGGCACCGCCGTGTCCGACGGCTTTCCGTGGATCAACCGGCTCATCCGGCTCTTCGGCAGCCCGAACATGACGTGGGCGGAGGAGCTCTGCGCGTGGCACCGTGACTACGCGACGGCGTACACGTTCGGCGTCGACATCGGCACGCCCGACTTTCCGCGGACGGGATGCCTGCTGCTGTGGGGCCACAACCCGTCGACGTCCTTTCTGGCGCAGGCGACGGAAGTCGCGGAGACGAAGGCGCGCGGCGCGGCGCTCGTCGTGGTGGATCCGCGACGCGCGGGGGCCGCGGCCAGGGCCGATCAATGGCTGCGCGTGCGGCCGGGCAGCGACGGTGCGCTCGCGCTGGGGCTCGCCGGCGTGATGATCGTGGAGGCCCGGTACGATCGCGACTTCATCCGCGACTGGTCCAACGGCCCGTTCCTCGTGCGCGACGACACGGGACGATTCCTCGGCGCGGCGGAGCTCGGCGGCGCCGTGGCCGGCTACGTCGTCTGGGACGCCGCGGCCGCGCGGCCGGTCGTTTACGATCCCGAGGCTGGTCGATACGTGGGGGACATCAAGGAGCCGCAGCTGCGCGGCACCGTCGAGGTCGCCACGCGCAGTGGTGTCGTCGCGTGCCGGCCGGCGTTCGAGCGCTATGCCGCGCTCTGCCGCGAATACCGTCCGGAGCGCGTTGCGCGGATCACCGGCGTGCCGGCTCCGCAGATCGTCGACACGGCGCGCCTGCTGTGGGCGCGGCGCCCGGTGTCCTACTTCCACTGGACGGGCCTCGAGCAGCACACCAACGCTACTCAGACGGTCCGCGCCATCTCGCTGCTCTATGCGCTGACCGGCAGCTTCGACGCGCCCGGGGGCAACGTGCGTCCGACGCGACCGCCGAGCAACGATCTCGGCGCGCTGTCGCTGCTTCCGGCGCGCCAGCTGGCGAAGACGCTCGGGCTGGCGGAGCGTCCGCTCGGCATCGGTCGCTACGGCTGGATCTTGCCGCCGACCTCTATCGAGCCATCGTCGACGGCACGCCGTACCGCGTGCACGGGATGGTGGGCTTCGGCGGCAACATGCTGCTGTCGCAGCCCGGCGCGCGCGCCGCGCGGGAGGCGCTCACGAAGCTCGACTTCCTCGTCGTCGCCGATCTCTTCCTGACGCCCACGGCCGCGCTGGCGGACGTCGTGCTGCCGGTCTCCTCGGCGTGGGAGCGCGAAGGGCTGCGCGTCGGCTTCGGGCCGACGCATGACGGCGAGCAGCTGATCCAGCTGCGGCCGGCGGCCGTGGCGCCGCGCGGCGAGGCGCGCTCGGACACGTGGATCGCCTGCGAGCTCGCCAGGCGGCTCGGGCTCGGCAAGGAGTTCTTCGACGGCGACGTCGACGCCGGCCACCGCTTCGCGCTCGAGCCGACCGGGGTGACGCTGGACGCGCTGCGCGCGAATCCCAGCGGCGTCCGCGTGCCGATCGAGGTCGCATACCGGCGCTACACGACGAAGGGCTTCGCGACGCCGAGCCGGCGCGTCGAGATCTACGCCTCGCAGTTCCTCGACCACGGCTATGCGCCGCTGCCCGAGTACGTCGAGCCGGCCGTGAGCCCGGTCAGCCGGCCGGATCTCGCCGCGCGGTATCCGCTGGTGCTGACGAGCGCCAAGGTCGTGCCACAGCCAGCACCGCAACCTGTCGCGCCTGCGACCGCATAGCCCCGATCCGTTCGTCGAGCTCCATCCGTCTGCGGCGGCGGCGCGCAACATCGCCGCCGACGATTGGGTCGTGATCGAGACGCCGGGCGCCTCGATGCGGGCGCGCGCCAAGCTCACGCCGACGCTGGCACCCGAGACGGTGTGGACGCAGTTTGGCTGGTGGCAGGCGTGTGAACCGCTCGGCCTCCCGGGTTACGCGATCGACGGGGCCGGCAGCGCCAACTACAACGACCTGATCGACGCGAGCTTGACCGATCCGATCAGCGGCACCATGCCGCTGCGGTCGTATCTCTGCGAGGTGCGACGGGAACACTGATCGCCGCCGCACCTGCTCCTGTCATTCGACGATCCGGTCTGCGCGCAGCGTGAGCGACGGCGGAATCGCCAAGCCCATGTTCTTGGCCGTCCTGTTGTTGATGGTCAGCTCGAACGCGGCCGGTTGCTCGACCGGAAGATCGCCTGGCTTCGCGCCCTTCAAGATCTTGTCGACGTACACAGCGGCACGTTTCCAGACTTCCGGGACGTCGGGGCCGTACGACATGAGACCGCCGGCCTCGACGTACAGTCGCGCCGCATAGATTGCGGGCAGCCGGCTTGCCGCCACCGCCTCGACGAGTCGAGCCCGATTGGTGACGAATAGTGGCGTGTCGGCATGCAGCACACCCTCGATCCCCCGGCGAGCGGTGAGCGCCGACGCAAAATCGTCCGCGCCCCGCACCGGAACCGCTTCCAGGTCCACGCCGACGGCGCGCGCCGCCGCGACCGCTCCCCGGAGCTGCACCGCGTTGGTTGGATGCGGCGGATGCGACAGCATGACGGCTCGCTTGAGCGTCGGCACGAGATCCTTCAGCAGCTGCACCCGCTTTCCGGCCATATCCGAGGCATTCACGGCGACGCCCGTGATGTTGCCGCCGGGGTGCCCCAGATTCGGGACCAGACCGATCTCGACGGGACCGTACACGGCGAAGAACACGATCGGTATCGAGCTGGTGGCTTGCTTGGCGGCCGTCGCGCCCGATGACGCCCGAGCCAGGATGACGTCCACGTTCAGTCGAACGAGCTCCTGGGCGAATTGAGAAAGCCTGTCCAGCCCCCCATCGGTCGATCTGGACTCCCAGACGACGTTGTGACCTTCCACGTATCCGTGTTCTCGTAACCCCTGCTTCAGCGCCTCGATGTACGCCTTCGGGGGCTGTCCCTGACTCAGGAATCCGATCCGATAGACCGTCCCCGCCGGCGGCTGCTGTGCGCGCGCGTCGCGCCGGGGCACGAAAGGCGTGAGCGCGGACACGAGCGTCAGAGCGACGAGCAAGCCCAGCCGAACACGAGCAGAGTGCGCCGGCACGGGCCGATCTTCCGCCAGCCATCAGCTCTTCGCAACGTGTCTGAAAGCCGGCGCCACCGGGAAGCCGAGCTTCCGCCACTCCGGGAAGCCGCCCGCGAGCGGCCGCACGCGCGTGACGCCGAGCTTCGCGAGATCGAGCGCCACCCGGGCGCTCGTGGCCTCGTTCGGTCAGGAGCAGTAGACGACGACCTCGCGATCGCGCGGGATCTCCGCGTGCCGCCGCTCGAGCTCCTCGGCCGCGATCCGGAGCGCACCGGGGATGACGTACGGGTCGGCGCCGACGTCGAGCTCCGAGCGCAGGTCCATGACGAGCGCCGGCATGCGCGACTCCAGATCACGCTTCAGCTCCTCGGGCGTGATGCGGGCGATCCACAGCTTGCGCAGGAAGCGGCGGCGCTTGATCCACTTGGCCGCCACGTAGCCGACCACGCCGACCACGATGGTGGCGACAGCGAGCGTCGCGGCGCGCTGGCCCGGATACCGAAGCTGCTTCACGGCGTCGCCCGCGAGATATCCGAGGCCGCCCCACGTGCCGCCCCACAGCAGCGCGCCGAGCGCGCTGTACGTCACGAAGCGCGGTGCGCCGACGCCGACCATGCCGGCGAGTGGTGGCGCGACGGCGCCGAGCCCCGGGACGAACTTGGTCACGAGCAGCGCGCGGACGCCATAGCGGATGAAGATGTCCTCCGTCCGGCGCACGCAGGAGTCGGGCTCGAGCGAGATCTTGCAGAGCAGCCGCAGCACGCGCGCGCCGAGCCGGCGCCCGAGGCTGTACCAGATCAGATCGGCGAGCAGGCAGGCGGCGACGATGAGTGCGAGCGCCACGCCGACGTTGATCTTGCCGGCCGCCGCGAGGGCGCCGATCGCGAGCAGGGCTGGAATGGCGGGCAACGGCACGCCGAGCTGGTCGGCGAGCACGTAGGAAAAGATGAGCAGCTCGCTGTGGCGAACGACGAACTCGACAGCTGGCTGATGCGCATCTCCTTGACAGGTGGTGCGACTTGACTGGTCCCCGACCTCGGGCTAGCCTACGGCACCTTCGACCCGTGCATCGACCCGCCCAGCGGAGGCCGACATGACGCGTGGCCATATGACGGTTCAGCGTGCGTCGCGGATGCTCGCCGTTGTCCTGCTCCTGATCGTCGCCGCCACGGCCGCCGTCTCGCTGGCCGCCTCCACGGCCCGCGGCAAGCTCGTGCTGGCCTGGCATGCCGGCTTCGCGTCGCGCTGGCTCGACCCGCAGGAGCACGACGGCACCGCGACGCCGGACAACTTCTTCACTGCGCTGCACGACGCGCTCGTCAAGAACCAGGGCACCGCGCTCTACGACCATCCCGCCCTCGCCGAGCGGTTCAGCGTGGCCACCGACGCGAAGAGCGCGACGTACACGCTCCGCAAGGGGCTCACGTTCCACAACGGCGATCCGGTGACGCCGCAGGACGTCAAGTTCAGCTACGAGAGCTACCGCGGCGCCAAGGCCGACGTCTTCAAGAGCAAGACCGAGCGCGTCGAGGTCGTCGACGACCGCACCGTCCGCTTCGTGTTCAAGGAGCCGTTCCTCGACTTCGCGATCCTGTTCGGCACCGCCAACGTCGCGGCGCCGGGCTGGATCGTGCCGGAGAAGTACTACAAGCAGGTGGGGCCCGACGGCTTCAAGCAAAAGCCGATCGGCGCCGGGCCCTACAAGCTCGTGCGCCACGAGCCGGGCGTCAAGATCGAGATGGAGGCGTTCGACGGCTACTACCGGCCCGTTCACGTCAAGCAGCTCGTGATGCAGTCGGTGCCGGAGGCGGCCACGCGCGTCGCCATGCTCGAGCGCGGCGAGGCCGACCTGATCTACAACGTTCCCGGCGAGCTGATCGCCAAGGTCGGCAAGCTGCCGGGCGTCACCCTCGCGCCGGTGCTGTCCGGGTCGTTCTTCCTCGAGTTTCCGAACTTCCAGGACCCGAAGAACCCGTTCCGCGACAAGCGCGTGCGCGAGGCGGTGAGCCTGGCCCTCGACCGGCGCGCGATGAACCAGGCGGAGACGGGCGGGATGGGCAAGCCGACCGGGAACTGGATCAACGACGACGTGCAGTACGCGATCGACTGGCCGGAGTTTCCCCGGAACGTCGAGAAGGCGAAGCAGCTGCTGCGCGAGGCCGGTTACCCGAACGGCTTCGATGTGGCGTGGGTGACGCCGCTGCCGGCGTTCTACTCGCGCGGCGAGCGGATCATCGCGCAGCTGCGCGAGGTCGGCATCCGCGGCCGCTTGCAGACGATGGAGCGCGGCATCTTCTTTCAGAAGCTCCGGGGCGGGCTGAAGGAATGGCCCGGCGTGCAGATGATCCTGCACGGCGTGCGCATCGCGGGCAGCTGGTCATTCTGGTACGAGGCCAACTTCAAGTGCGGCGGGTCCAACTCGCGCGACCGCGTCTGCGTCAAGGATCTCGACGCCAAGTTCGAGCAGTACGAGCACTCGGTGAATCCCGCCGAGCGCAAGAAGCTGGCCGAGGAGATCCAGCGCGCCATCCTCGAGAACTATTACCTCGTGCCGGTGTTCCGGCATGCGTTCGTGAACGCCATCGGGCCCAGGGTCATCGCGCAGAAGTGGCAGGACGTGTTCCCGACCATCACGACCGGCTACGCGTATCCCTGGGAGGAGCTGAAGGTCAAGGAGTAGTGGCCAGGTTCGTCGTCCGCCGCGTCGCCTACAGCCTCGTCACGCTGCTGATCCTCAGCGCGACGATCTTCCTGATCGTCCGCATGACGGGCGATCCCGTCCTCCTGCTGGCCGAGGCGAGCGCGTCGGAGGAGGACCTGGACCGGGTGCGCCATCAGTGGGGACTGGATCGCTCGTGGCCCGTGCAGTACGCCACCTTCATGCAGAACGCGTTCATGGGCGAGCTCGGCAAGTCGTTCAACTACCGCCTGCCCGTGAGCGAGCTCTACTTCCAGCGGCTGCCGAACTCGCTCCTGCTCGGCCTCTCGGCCACGCTGATCTCGCTCCTCATCGGCGTGCCGGCCGGGATCGTGTCGGCGGTGAAGGTGAACACCTGGTGGGACAACGTCGCCAAGGGCGTGGCGCTGCTCGGGCTGTCGATCCCCGGCTTCTGGCTCGGTCTCGTGCTGATCCTCGTCTTCTCCGTGTGGCTGCGCTGGCTGCCGACGTCGGGGGCGGGGGACTGGCGGCACGTGATCATGCCGGCGCTGGCGCTGGGGTGGTACTTCGCGGCCTCCATGCTGCGCCTCACGCGCTCGAGCATGCTGGAGGTGCTCGGCAGCGAGTACATCAAGCTCGCGCGGCTCAAGGGCCTGCCCGACGTGGTCGTCATCGCGCTGCACGCCTTCAAGAACGCGCTGATCCCGGTGTTCACGCTGGCCGGCGTCAATCTCGTGGTGATGGTGAACGCGGCCGTCATCATCGAGGTGATCTTCGCCTGGCCCGGGATCGGGCGGCTGCTCTACGAGGGCATCTTCCAGCGTGACTTCCCGCTGGTGCAGGGCGTGGTCATCATGGCCGGCTTCATGATCGTCGGCATCAACCTGGTCGTGGACATCCTCTACGCGCTCATCGACCCGCGCATTCGACTGACGAGGTAAGCACACCATGGCCACCATCGCAGGCGACCGACCGCGGGCGCGCGGTGTCAGCCGCCTGAGCGGGCTGCGGCAGGCACCGCTCGTGCCGGCCCTCATCCTGGGCGCGCTGATGCTGGTGGCGCTGCTCGCCGATCTCATCGCGCCGCACGACCCGACGCTGCCGGTGGAGGGGGCCACGATGTTCGCGCCGCCATTCTGGATGGAGGGTGGCAGCGCGCTCACGCCGCTCGGCACCGATTTCCAGGGGCGTGACGTCCTGAGCCGGCTCATCTACGGCGCCCGCGTGTCGCTCATCGTCGGCCTGATGGGCACGCTGGTGGCCGGCGCCATCGGGACCGCGCTCGGCATCGTCGCCGGCTACGTCGGCGGCTGGGTCGATCAGGTCATCATGCGCGTGACCGACGCCTGGCTCGCGCTGCCCGCCCTCGTGTTCGCGATCTTCCTGGCGGCCATGATCGGCCCCAGCATGTGGAACATCATCGTCATCCTCGGCGCCGTCTACTGGACGCGCTATGCGCGCGTGATCCGCGGCGAGGTGCTGACGCTGCGCGAGCGGGAGTTCGTCAAGCTGGCCGAGATCGCGGGCGCCAGCACGCTCCGCGTCATCAAGAAGCACATCCTGCCCAACGTCATGAACACGGCCACCGTGCTGGCCAGCCTCACCGTCGGTGTCGTGATCATCGCCGAGGCCTCGCTCAGCTTCCTCGGGGTCGGCGTGCCGCCGCCGCAGCCGGCGTGGGGCCTGATGCTGTCCGAGGCGCGGCCCACGCTGATGGCAGGCCAGTGGTGGCTCACCGTCTTCCCGGGCGCGTGCATCCTGCTCATCGTCCTCGCCACGCAGCTCTTCGGCGACTGGCTCCGGGTCCGCCTGGACCCCCAAACGAGAAATCTCTGAGCCGGATTCTCGACGTCGCCGATCTGCAGACGCACTTCTTCACGTTCGGCGGCGAGCGCGTGGTCAGGGCCGTGGATCACGTGAGCTTCGGTCTGGACGAAGGCGAGACGCTCGGGCTCGTCGGCGAGTCAGGCAGCGGCAAGACCACCACGTGCCTGTCCATCGTCGGACTGCTGCCGCGCGGCGCGCGGATCGTCGGCGGCAGCGTGCGGTTCGAGGGGGAGGAGCTGACGCGCAAGAGCCAGCGCGAGCTGCGGCGTATCCGGGGCCGGCGCATCGCGGTGATCTTGCAGGATCCGATGGCCTCGCTGAACCCCTTGTTCACGATCTTCCGTCAGGTCGCCGAGCCCGCGTTCTTCCACCAGCAGCTCCGCGGCCGGACGCTCCGCGCGCGAGTGCAGCATCTGCTGCGCGCCGTTCGCATCCCATCGCCGGAGTGGCGGATGCGCGACTATCCGCACCAGATGAGCGGCGGCATGCGACAGCGGATCGTGGGCGCGATCGCGCTTGCCGGCGGCCCGCGGCTGGTCATTGCCGACGAGCCGACGACGAACCTGGACGTGACGATCCAGGC
>Ga0075429_100006059_pt1 | contig 10452 bp, 6 predicted proteins | sample RhiMetdeltSRZDD3_FD_75295 | JGI IMG/M metagenome (GOLD analysis project Ga0075429, IMG submission 75295) | Populus rhizosphere microbial communities from Tennessee, USA - Rhizosphere MetaG P. deltoides SRZDD3 | ecosystem: Host-associated > Plants > Roots > Rhizosphere > Soil | place: USA...
CGAGCCGTCCCAACTCCGCCAGAGGAGGGTGCCGGTGGTGTAGCGGCCGAACACGTCGAGCCGGTTCGGGCCCCACGACGAGACCGCGGGGCTGGAGGTGAACGCGATGCCGCCGAGCGAATTCCAGTTGCTCCAGCTGATGCCGTCCCATGACTTCTGCCAGATCTGATCGCTCGGCGGCATGCGGACGAACACATCGAGCTTGCCCACGGCCCGCGCGATCGCGGCCGGATCGGAGTTGACCTCCTGCGGGCCAAACTCGCTCCATCCGAACCACGGCTGCAGGCCCGAGCCGGCGTTCTTCCACAGCCGGTTGTTGGTTCCGCGCGCGAAGATCTCGATGTGCTGCGGGCCCCAGGACGCGGCCGCGGGACCGGACGTCAGGATTCCGCCGAGCGATGATGTGAACGGCTGCTCCCACCAGCTCGCGTTCCACTCGTACCAGGTGCGCATCGTCTCCGCGCTGACGATGCCGGCGACCTCGTCCGCGCATTCCGGGTGGGGGAGCACGAACGATTGGACTCCGGCCACGACCTGGGACCCGTCGGCGAGCGTGTTGAGGCACGAAGTACCCGAGTCGCCGAACGTCAGGAACTGACCGACCGGGGCACGCGCGTTGGGGTCCATCGCGAGGTCGAAGTCGACCGACCCGAAGAAGCCGCACCAGTAGCGGAAGTTGGTGCCACGGATCGGGAGCTCCGCCGTGGTCAGAGTCCCGAACGTTCCCGGTTGCGTGCTGTCGGTCCGACCGTAGCCGCGGCAGGTGAGGTTGGTTCCCGGGACCTGGCTCGCCGTCGGAGACGGGAAGAGTCGTCGCCGGAACCCGTTGAGCGACCCGTTCATCGCGAAGGGATCCAGGGCGCGCACGAGCGCGACGTCGGACTGTGGGTGAAGCTGCAGCTCCGCGCCCATTCGCACCTGCGATCCCATGGTGAGCGTGATCTGGCCCGGCGTGACCCCGCCGACGCAGTGGCGCGCGGTGAGCACCCAGAAGTTCGACATGAGCGTGCCGCTGCACCCGCCGCCGCCCGGCAAGTCGAGCTTGACGAAGCCGCTACCCTCCGCCGGGAACGGGGTCCCGAGATGAATGGCCTCCGCGGTTGTCCCGAGGTCGACCCCGTCTTTCTCGAGGAAACAACTGCTGGCCAACAAGAGCACGAGCATGACCGCTGTTTTCGTCATGCACGTACAAGAGGAGGCTCGGCCGTCTTGTCGCGCCAGACGCCATTGTTTGCCACCGGCGCTGAGTGCAGGCGACCGCGGAGGTAGCGCTGGTACGCAAGAGGTTCGCTCCTCGATACACTGACATGGTGGCCACCCCGTCACTCCGCGCGGTCGAGCTGTCCACATACGCCGGCGCGCGCGTGCGCTGCGACCTGGCCGCGCCGCGCGACCAGGAGGAGCTGGCGGCCGTATTCGCCTATTGCCGCGAGCGCGGGCGGCGGGCGACGTTGCGCGGCAGCGGGTTGTCGTTCGACGGCCAGGCGCTGAACACCGACCTGGTCATCTCGCTCGAGCACTTCGGGGGCCTGTCGATCGATCCCGAACGACGCGAGGCTGCGGCCGGCGCCGCGGTCACCTGGGGCGCGCTCGCGGAGGCCGCCCTCGCGCACGGCTGCATGCCGCGCGTGATGGTGACCACCAGCGAGGCCAGCGTCGGGGGCACGCTCGCGAGCAACAGCTTCTCGCGCTTCTCGCCGGCGCGCGGGAAGGAGAGCGCGCACATCGCAGGCGTCGATGTCGTCACGACGCGCGGCGAGCGGTTGCGTTGCGATCGCCGCGTCGAGGCCGACGTGCTGCGGGGCGTGATCGGGGGACTCGGGTACCTCGGCGCGGTGACGCGTGTCGTGCACGAGCTCGACGCCGGCGCTCCCCAGGGCGCCGAGACGCGCGTGCTCTCCATCGCCCCCATCGCGGCGATGTTGTCGGAGCTCACGCCGCCGTTCGGCAGCGCCGAGGCGGGAGCATGGCCGCGCTCACGCTACGGGGTCCTCTTCCCCGGGCTCCGACGCGGGCTGATCTACGAGACCCGTTATCTGGAGCGCGTCTCGCGCTGGCGCCGCTACCGGCTGGGCCACGAGCCGCGATCGCCGCTCCGCGTCGCGGGTGAGCTGCTCCTGCGCAACGATCCGGTCGCGCGCCTCACCTGGTGGCTGGCAGCCCGGACCGTGTCGCCGCGCCCGTACGTCGATCCGGTCCTCGATCACGCGTTCCTGATGGACGGGAACCTGCGCACCAACCGTTTCGGCCGCCGCCTCGGCCTGGCCATGCGCGCCTTCCAGCAGACCTTCGTGATGCCCGCGGCGACCACCGCCGAGCTGATCGCGGCGGCCGAGCCGGTGCTCGCACGGCGGCGGCTCCTGCCCACGCTGGCCGATGTCCTCTATATTCCTGCCGACGGCGCCCTGCTCTCGTCGAGCCGGGGCCTCGACGGCTTCGCCGTCTCGTTTGCCTTCGAGACCTCGTCGCCACCGCGCCTCGCGGCGATCCGCGCCGCCATGCGCGAGCTCGCCTCGACCTGCCGTGGCCTGGGCGGCCGTGTGCACCTGACCAAGAACGTCGAGGCCGCCGCGGACGACCTCGCGGCCATGTACGCCGACGCGCTCCCCGAGTTTCGCCGCCTCAAGCGCCGCCTCGATCCCGACGAGATCTTACAGAACGACTTCCTGCGGATGAACCTCCCGGGGCTGCGAGCCGAGCCCTGACCCCGTTCGGGCCCTCCGCGGCCCAGCTCCCCGCAATGGTGAGCCGAGCCACCCCGCCCTGCCGTAGCTCGTCCTTGCCGCGAGGAGGATCATCGTCCGCCACCCTCGTCGGCCCGCGGAGATGACTCGTTCGGCCTCCTCGACGCTGAGGGAGTCGAACCCCGCCCAGCTCGAGCGCGAGCTGGGCCCCTCAACATCCCGCCGCCGCCCTCGTCGGAGCAGCCGGCCGCGCGCTGAGCGGGTCCCGTCGGTCACGCCCTCAAGCTGCCATCAGGCGAGCTCGAGCGGAACACGGGGGTTCGCGCAGCGGATACCGTCCATCATCGGCCGCGCACTCGATCTCGTCGCGCCAAGTCGTCAGGCCGATGTTGGCTGCCTCGCGGACCCGGTCGGCGAGGTGCAGCCGGTCGGGCGAGCCGGCCACTCCGCGAACAGGAACAGATCGATGGCCTGGTTGCGACCCGTGGCCATGAGCAGGTGGACATCTGTCGTCGGAAAGCAGTGCAGCATCTCAGCGTTTCCGAATCCAGCAGGTCTCGCTCACCAGCACGCCGGTCGCGGGATCGCGTGCAACCCGGAGCTCGAGCGGCTTGCCGATGGCCGGTGCCGGCCGCACGTCCTCGAGGCGGACCTCGGATGCCATCGTGGGTGGCGGGGACGGCTGGACGAAGATCGTCGCCGGCGACGCGATCGTCGCACCGACCACGACGCGCTCGACCTTGAACGTGACGATCGAGGTCACTGCGAGACGGATCCCGAGGTCGCCGAGGGATGTGGCGTCGACGTCGACGACGTCGCCGGCGTGGACCTTGCGCGTCGCGCCGATCATCGGCACCACCAGCGCATGCTCGCCGCGACCGACTCCGCACACGCGATAGACGCCTGACCGGTCGGTGACGACCGTCCTTTTCCCGAGCTGCACCTGCGTGCCTGCGATCGGTGCGCAGGTCGCACCGTGGCGCACGGCGCCGACGACGCAACCGCGCCTGCTCGGCGCGCCGCTGGCACGGCACGGAGTACCCGCATCGATGACGGCGATCGGGCGCGCGACGATCGTGGTGGTGGCGGCGTCGTCGGCCCGGCGCAGCGAGCTCTTGCAGGAGTCGCTCCGCTCGGGATCGTTCGCGCTGGCGTCTCCCACGAGCGCAGCGATTCCGGTGACCATCACGACCAGCTGTCCCCGCATGGGGCATCGAGCCTTGCACTCGTGCGTCACCGAGCGCAAGCGATCAATAGTGGCATCCCAGCCTGGTACCGGCGGTGCACTGCACGTACCACCGCGCCGCGTGGCGAGGGGCGAGTATCAATTCCTGGCCTGGGGTCGGCGCCGGGAGGAGGCGGTCGTCGCTCGCCTTGACTCAGATCTTGTGCAGGTACGCGAGCAGGGCCGAGACCTCGGCGTCCGTGAACGGACGATCCTGCACCGGAGGAACGACGCCCGGCTGCGTGGTGAGGATCGGCGCTGCCGGGCCCAGGATCGCGACGCGCAGGAAGAACTGCTTGTAGTGCTCGACCACGTCCTCGAGCGTCGCGGCGGTGTTGTTGCTGAAGTAGGGCGCGGTCCGGCTGATGCCGCGCAGGCTCGGGACGTCCATGTGCTCGATGTCGCCAGGAGCACCCGGTGCGGGGTAGCCGGTCAGGAGCAAACGACCGGGATCCGAGGTCGTGACGCGCGTGACGCACGACGGCTGGGGCGCGGGCCCGCCGCAGGGAGTGCCGCTCGGCGCGACGCCGCTGTCCGTGATCTCGTAGGTCCGCACGTTCTTCATCTGGCTCGGGCTGCACGCCTTGAACGAGAACCGCGGAGGCGTGACGGTGTCGACCGGCCGGGGGCACGCGGTCATGACGCTATGGTAGCGGCGAAGAGCGGTCGGTGTGCCCGGCGTGCCCTGGACGATCGGAGTGCTGCCGCTCGGATGGCCGTCCAGATTGCCGTGGCACTGGGCGCAAGCCCGGTTGAAGACGATCTTGCCCTGCGCCTCGAGCTCGTCGAGAGCGGGATCGGGGTCGGGCAGCGGGCTCGTCCCCGCGGCCATCAGCGCGGCGAGGTCCTTCACACCTGCGGAGGAGAACTGTTTGCTCTGAAAGCTCGCCACGTCGTCCAACCAGCTCGCCGCCGGGTCGACTGTGATCGACGCATGGCCACGCAGAGCGCCGAGCGCCTGATTTTGTAGCGTGTCGATGCGGCCGTCGAGTTGATAGCCGCCCCGCTGGTTCGGGCCACGCGGCCACGCCGGAGCGACGCCATCGGGGCCCGTGATGCAGACGTCGACGATCGTGGGAACGGCGCGCCAGACGTCCGCGACGGTCTCGCTGGTCGGGAGCGACGATGCCGGACACGGAATCGTCGACCCGCAGTCGAGCAGCTTCACGTTCGACGGCAGCGGAATCGTGACGCGAACCAGGCCGTTCTCGATCAGGTTCGTATAGTCGTGCGCGTCCGCTCCGTTGGTGCGGAAGTCATCCGCGTCGATCGGGCGGAACAGAGGATCGTCGATGCCGGAGGAGCTCATCTCGGTGAATCGTGCGAGGACGGCCGCGGGGCTCAGCTGGAAGCTCTGCGAATCCATGTGGCAGTCGGAACAGGCCCGGCCATTGCCACCCAGACCCGAAAGAGTGCGGTCATGGAAGTTCTCGTCGCCTCGGCAGGAGCTCGTGTCGATCGGACCCGGAAGGCTCAGATGGACGCCGGTCGCCGGAAACCGCTTGTCGCCCCGTTCGACGTGGAGGTTGAACGTGTCTGCCGAGGCGATGCTACCGGCGATGAGGGCCGCGCCTGCATCGCACGCCTCCTCGTCGTCGTCGTCATGGTCGTGCGGCGCACCCCCCACCTCGCAACGCGCGAGGACGTACGGCCCACGATGGCGGTGGGTGTCCTGGCCGCGGTACACGCACTTCGTGGGCGCGCTGGATCCGCTGCGGTACGTCAACGTCACCTTGCCACGGCCGGCGCCGCCCAGGGTCACGGGGATCTCGGCGGGAATCGCGAACGTCAGTACACCGCGAGCGAACGCCACGTGACCGTCCGCGACGCTCGTCGGGCGGTAGCTGCGTCGCGCATCCAGAGACACTCCGTCGCACAGCGATGTCACATCCGTGAGGCCGTCCTCGACGACCATCGTGCCTTCATCGAGAGAACATGCCGCGGCGGCGATTCCGCCGACGACTAGCAGCACGACTGTTCGGCTGGTGGAGAGAGAGCGGAACAAAGATCGACGAGGGGAGCGCATGAGTTGGCCTTTGTGGAAGGAGACGTACGCGGGACGTCCACTGCCATTGCAGTTGCGATGCCACGCACATTCGCGACAGGCATCGCCGCGCAGGCCCATCCGTTGGCACCGAGGCGGACCCGCGACGGGAGATCCGGGACAACTTCAGGTCAGTCAGACAGACAGACACATCCGCCAGCAGCTCGGCGCTACCGATACCCGCCCGGGTCCAGGCGGTAGCGCTTCAACCAGCGATAGATCTGCTTGCCGTCCTTGCCGTAGAACGTGGCGAGGCGGCTGATGTTGCCGCGCAGCCTCATGAGGTGCGTCGTGAGCTCCTCGCGTGTGGGCATGCCCGGTCGGTCGTCCGTGCCGATCGCTCGTGAGGCCTCCTCGCTCGTCACGACGACGGGTGGCTCGAGGACAGCGTCCACATCGGCACGCGTGGCCTCGGTGCGATCCCCGAGCTGAATCACCAGGAGCCGCATCGCCGACAGGAGCTCACGGATGTTTCGCGGCCAGGAATGAAGCAGCAGGCGCTCCGCTGCGTGCGCTGACAGCCGCCGCTCGACGGTAGGCGACGACTGTCCGAGGAAGCGTTCGGCCAGGGCGAGGATGTCACCGCGGCGAGCCCGCAGGGGTGCCATGCGAATGGTCGCTCCGGCAAGCCGCGCGTAGAGGTCGGTGCGGAAAAGGCCCGCGGCGGTGCGGGCGGCGAGCTCGATGTTCGTCGCCGCGATCACCCGCGCGTCGGTATGGACGCACCGCGTCCCGCCCACCGGAATGATCTCGCGGGCATCGAGTGCGCGCAGGAGCTTGGCCTGGTGCGCGATGTCGAGCTCGCCGATCTCGTCGAGGAACAGCGTGCCGCCCTGCGCCTCGAGGAACAGTCCCGGGCTGTCGCTGGTCGCCCCGGTGAAGGCGCCCCTCTTGTGCCCGAACAGCGCCGACTCGATGAGATCGTCGGCAAGTGCGGCGCAGTTGACCGCCACCAGGGGACCGCTCCGGCCGCTCCGCTTGTGGATGTGCCGCGCCAGTACGTCCTTGCCAGTCCCGGTCTCGCCGAGGATGACGACCGGCATGTCCGACGACGCAACGCGATCGGCGACGTCCACCGCCGCCAAGAAAGCCGGTGCCGTCCCGATGAGGGTTGGCTCGTCGGACGCGACGCGCGCGGGCGTATCGCCGAGCTCGAGGAGCGTGTCGCCGATCCGCACGATGTCTCCCGGCTGGAGCATGCCGGCCGCGACGCGGGTCCCGTTCACGAAGGTGCCGTTCCGGCTGCCCTGGTCGCGGATCTCGACGATGACTCCGACCCGCGTGATCGTCGCGTGGCCGCGCGAGAGCTTGGCGTCGTCGATCGCGACGTCGACGCCCGCGCCCTCGACTCGTCCGACGCACAGCTTCGCGCCGAGGTCGAATCGATGCGAGACCAGCGCGCTGACTGGCGAATGCAGGATGGTCAGCGACCACGCGGGGACCACACCAGACGCGGGGACGGAGCGCCCCTCGCGGCTCGGCAGGGTCGTGTCGATGGGACGCTGCGGCAAGCCCGGACTTTACCAGTGCGATCCGCAAAAATGGTCACGCTTTCGCCGACCGAGCCGGTCCGAGCCCGGATAGTGCCGTACACTCGCGGGATGGTCGAGGGCGAGGAGACCGTCGCGGCGGGAGCGAGCACCGGCCTCGCATTGACCGCGAGCGCGGAAGAGCGGTTGCCCACTGCCGCTCGACCCGGCGACGAGCTCCCGCCGACCACCCTCATCGATCGGTATCAGATCGAGTATCGACTCGGCGCCGGAGGCATGGGTGTAGTGTACGCTGCACGTGACATCCATCTCGGACGCACGGTCGCTGTCAAAGTCGTAGGCCCAAGGATCGACGCAGCGTCCGGCCAGGGCCGCCTCGTGCGCGAGGCGCAGGCGATGGCGAAGCTCCGCCATCCGAACCTCGCGACCGTCTACGACATCGGGGTGAGCGAGGATCGCCTGTTCATGGTGATGGAGCTCGTCGATGGCGGCACGGTGGCCGACTGGCTGAAGGCGGAATCGCGCTCATGGCGCGACATCGTGCGCGTGTTTCTGCAGGCGGCGCGCGGCCTGGCGGCGGCACATGCTGCAGGCTTCGTGCACCGGGACTTCAAGCCCGAGAACGTCCTCTTCGGGAAGGACGGCGTCGCTCGTGTCAGCGACTTCGGGGTGGCAGGCATACTCGGTGAAGAACGCGCCGTGGCGGCCGACGGTGTGCCGGAGGCGGGAGTGGTCGCGATGCTCGGTAGCATCGTCGGGACCCCGGGCTACATCGCCCCGGAGATCCTTCGTCACGAGGCGGTGGACGGACGCGCTGATCAGTTCAGCTTCTGTGTTGCGGTGTACACGGCCCTGTACCGCGAGCGCCCCTTCGCGGCTCTCGAGGATTCGCGCCGGATCGCCGAGACGCAGGGCCCGCTGCGGTCGCCGACGACAGGGATCGGGCCGCGTTGGCTCCGGCGGATCATCACGCGCGGTCTGGCGACCGAGCCACGAGATCGCTGGCCGACGATCGAGGCGCTGGCCGCGGCGATCGAGCGACGCCTGAACCGGCGGCGGCGCGCACGCGTTCTCGCGGCGGTCGGCGGCGTGGTGTCCGCTGCAAGTCTGGCGATGGCGACGGCGATGCCGACCACGCTGGCACCGTTGCCGGCGTGGTCGCCCGTCGTGATCGGACGCGAACGAACCGATTCGCCTCTGGGCATGATCGTATCCCCGGACGGATCCACCGTAGCGAGCATCTCGCCGAGCGAGGCATGGGTCGAGCCGCGGGCGGGCGGTGGGACGCGTCGCCGCGTCGGGTTTCCGTTTCCGCTCGGTGTCGCCATGTGCAGGCTATCGCGGACAGGCGACCGGCTTTGGTGCAGCTTCGACCGTGACACGAACGGGTTCGAGATCTGGGCGCTCCACGTCGCGACCGATCAGGCAGTGCGTCGCGTTCCTTCGCCGGTGGCACCGGCGGTGAAACCCAGCTGGTTCTTCGACATCGGGCCTGACGGCAGCATTCTGTTCGGCGCGGACGATCTGGCCGCCTTGTGGCGAGTGAATACCGCCGGGGCAGTCGAGCGTGTCGTCACGGCCGAGCCCGGCGAGATGCTCACGGGCTGTGTGTGGTCGCCGGACGCCACCCGGATCGCTTACAAGGTGCGGGTCTCCGACGGCGCCCGCATCGAGGTCATGGCCATCGAGAACCGTGCAGTCGCGATCGTATCCCGTCGTATCTGCAAGCAGCTGGAATGGCTGACCGCGAATTCGCTCGCCTGCGCGCCCCGGACGTTCCGGAATCCTCTCGTCATCGAGCTGCTGCTCGCAGCCGGCGGAGGAGCCACGACGGAGCGCGTTCGCTACGACGGACCCGAATATCAGGAAGTGAGCGGGCTGTCCGCATCCTCGGCCGGCGTCCTCCTTTCCACGTCTCCGAACGACCAGCATCTGGGACTGCTCGCTCTCGACGCCCCGGGGAAGGTGCGACGGATCTCCTCGGGAGGCATCACCGATCTCCCCGCCGTGGGCTGGACGTCGTCCGGACGATTGATCTTCGGCGCCAGCGAGCGGGGCCACCTTCGCATCATGGCGCTGCATTCCGACGGCACGATCGAGACCGTCCGGACGGGACCAGCCGCTGAGGTACCTCTGGCCGTCTTCGGCGAGACCATCGTGTTCGGTCGGTTCTCGGGCGGCGAACGCACGATTCCATTCTTCGAGACGCCGTTCGGTCGGAAGTACCCCGACGGTGAGCTGTTCCGGCTGGTTCTTCCCGGCGGTGCGATCGAGTCGCTGGGAGAGACGCGTGCCTTCAGTGCGCTCGTCTGCGCCGCCGGACGTGCATCACCCTGTCTCCTGGTGGAGCGCTCAGGAGGCGACGTGATCGCGATCGACTGGGATCCGACGACGGGCGCGCGCGGCCGCGAGCGCGCGCGCTGGTTATTGACGAGCTACGCTGCCAGCAGCGCACTGTCTCCCGACGGGCGCACGCTCGCGCAGGTCCGGAGAGTTCTCGACCGTGGAGAGCTGTCCCTCCTCGACCTCGACACGGGCAATCGTCGTCGCATCCACATTCCGGGGACGTCGCTCGACTTCCCGCACTGGCGCCCGGACGGCGCGCTCCTCGCGATCCGGTCGAGGGGCGGGGAACGCGGGATCGTGCGCGTCCGCGACGTGGAGGCGATCGAGATGGTCGCGGTCGTGCCGGCGCGTGACGAACCATTGACGATGGCGAAAGAGTTCCAGATCAGTGGCGACGGCCGGACCGCTGCCGTCCTGATGACAGACTCGCTCCAGACCCACTGGTGGATCCCGAGGTCGCAGGGTCACGCACAGAGATAGGCGACGACGAGGCGCACGAGCTCGTCGGAGAGCGTCGCCGGCGTGGCCGGTGCGCCGCGCGCATCGACCACCCAGCGATGGGTGAGCGCTTCGACGGTGTGGACGCAGACACGCGCGGCGAGCGCTGGATCGCGGACGGTGACGTCGGCGCGCTGCGCGAGGGCGGCGGTGAGCACCACGATC
>Ga0075429_100006060_pt1 | contig 10451 bp, 9 predicted proteins | sample RhiMetdeltSRZDD3_FD_75295 | JGI IMG/M metagenome (GOLD analysis project Ga0075429, IMG submission 75295) | Populus rhizosphere microbial communities from Tennessee, USA - Rhizosphere MetaG P. deltoides SRZDD3 | ecosystem: Host-associated > Plants > Roots > Rhizosphere > Soil | place: USA...
GGTCGAAGCGACCACAAGCGCCAAAGCCGCAAGAAGCCTCATCATGGGGCCGGTGCCCAAACCGTCGGGCCGAAAACCTCTACCGAGCACCACCCGAGGTTTAACCAGCTCACGACATGAAACAGCCCCGGTGGTGCCCATTTACCACCACCGGGGGTTGTCTGCTGACCCTCGCTCTGCTCCCTCGCGACCGCTACATCGTCCGCAGGGTCCTTAGCGTTACTCAGCGGCGCCTACCGAATCTCCAGTACAGCCCGCATGAGGACGACCCCGGCCGGGAGAGACCCAGGGCCGGGGCCGCGCTATGCGCTGGGCGGCGAGGGCGTACCTCGCTCACCAGTTTCAGGCTACATCGCCAATGCGTGCTGCCACAGCGCGCAGAGACGGACGGCGCATCCCGGCCACTACCCGCGCCGCGTCCGGAGCATGGTGGCAGCCTCCCGCCACCCCATGGCCTCGCCCTCGACCCGCGCCGTCGCCACCTCGTCCCTCTGATGCGCCGCCATCGCTGCCAAGTGATCGGCCCGCTCGAGCATCTCCCTCGCCAGGACCAGGCGGTCGACGCGACGCACCCGCTTTGCGAACAGCTCGACCATCCCGGACAGGCCGACGGTGGTTCGGGAGACCTCGCGCCAAAGCTCGAAGTCGCTGCGACGACTCATCCCGCCAGAATGGCGCAGATGCCAGCGGGCACGATAGACATGGGCGGGCCCTCCGACTGCGTGTGCGGTACGCGGTCGGGGGGCGGGCGGGACATCAGACGACCCCGGCCAGGTGTCAGAGGGAAGCCGGGGTCGCTTGAGCTGCGGTACGTCAGCGAGGGCGTACCTCGCTGCCATTCAAGGTACTCCTCAATGCCGTGTGGGCCCCCTCCACGCTGGTTACGGCGACAACAGGGGAAGCCCCCCGGCTTGATGCGGGACGGCTCGGGCCGGGGGCGCCATCCTGTTACCGCTCGGAGGCGGCCGAGGTGTTACTCGCTGCCTTCCTTGTGGTCGGTGACCGCGAGTGTCAGCCACACGGTCGCCTCCGCCAGGGCTGAGCGCAACTGCTCGTCCGCGTCCCGCGCTCGCGAGAGCGCGTCACGGGCAGCCTGTACCTGCTCCCGGCCGGTCACGATGTCGCCTTGGCCAGGACATCGATGGCGTCCTGCAACGCCCGGATGACCTCGGCCGCCTGCTCGATGGTCAATGGCGCCGACCCCTCGATCAGCTCACCGACGCCCAGGTGGATCCGCTCGGGTGCGTGGTAGCCCGACCGGACGACGTCGACGGTGACTCGCGGCGCGTCAAGCGTGAGCATGTCACGCGAGTGGCGCAGGCCGCGCAACTGCTCGCACTGGTCATGGCGCTCGAGGTCGCACCACTCGGGACAGACAAGCATCGGGTCGGTGGTGGAATGATGTGTGTCCACGGTCGCCTCCTAGTTAGGCGGTCGAGGCTCGGCCGGTCGCTAGGCGGCTCCCGGCCGGGCCGCTGAATTGGAGGCTGCGATGCGGTACGACTCGCCGGATAACCTGACCACCTTCGCTCCGTGCTGACCCGCGTAAAGGCAGGTCAGCATGCCGCTCTAGCGTCAGGCACCCCGAAGATGCCCGGTGAGCCGCCGCGAGTGCAGCCGTCCCGGATCAACATGGCCAACTGGGAAGACGCGGCCGAATAGGGGCTGTGCACAAGAGCAGCCCGCCCGCTCCGAATCGGGAGAGGGCGGGCTGTCTTGGATGCCCGAGATCAGCAAGCGTCATCCGCTGACCACGTCGTAGAGGTTCTGACCCGGTCCGACGCCGTTGTCGAACGCCGCGACAGTCCGCGTCTGAGGCTGCGAGCGGCCCAGCAGCTGTGGTGACTCGGGAACCTGGTTCATCAGGGCTCGCCAATCGGCCGGACGGGTCGCCGTCGGTGTCTGGGTCGTCTCGGGAACCTGGTTCATCAGGGCTCGCCAGTCGGCGGGACGGTTCGCCGTCGGTGTCGTGGTTTCGTAAGAAACCCTGACGAAGACGTGCCCCGTCTTGCGTTGGACGTACCAGTCGTCACCGGCGGGGAGGCCGGCCTTGGTGGTGGAGAAGGGCTGCTGCGACCAGCACTGGTCGTACCAGCCCTGCATGGCGTCCGCCGTGTGTGGCAGTGACGCCTGGTCGAACGAGCACACGGCATCGTCTGCCGAGTGGCTCGCGCCGGCCGCAGGGTTGGCTGCCGCGAGGACCGCGACAGCAGCAGCTGCGAGCGATCCAGCGGCCAGCCGGCGGGATGTGCGTGAGTTCGTAGTCATTTCTGTCTCCCTGGAACATGTCGGGGACCGGGTGTCCCACACCCATGTCGGGACGCACATCGCGGCGTAGATACATCGGAATCGGTCGCGCCAGGGAATCGATCAGGTCTACGCTCAGGGTGAGACGGGAGCCGGGAATCTGACGGCGGATAGATGCGAACGCGCGGGCGTGCTGCTCTGCAGCCCTGAGGAGTCACATGCGCGTCCGCTCGTAGCGGTATCTCCTCGAGGGGTCATCACACGTCTAGGTGTGTACCCCGGCACCTGAGGAAGGTGAAGGAGAGATGACCGAAAACGAGGACCACCTCACCCCGCACATCGGCCTGGAAAAGGTCCACGGCGTGCCGCTCGCCTACCAGCGATCCGTTCTGCGCACTGATCCGGACCGGCTTGCGGACACGCTGAAGGAGATCGAGGACATCCAGCAAGCCCCCGAGTCAACGGTGAAGGGCCTGACGGTCAAGCGCCATTCCCAGATGGAGCCCGGATACCTCGAACTGACCGGCTCCGATGTGGACGCAAAGGACGTCCTCGACCAGCTACGCACCGCGCTGGCTACCAAGGGTCTAAGCGCGCCGCTCGAGCTGGAGCCCGTATGCCTCGCCGACGATCCGGATCCACTCGTGGGTATGCCGGTGAAGCACGGCCATGGCACCACGCGCGAGGGGATCTATCTCACCGGCTTCGAACCACCTGCCCGGTCGGTATCCGATCCCGCGGCGGGGCGGCGACCGGTCGTGGCGGTGCTCGACACCCAGGTCCGCGAGCATCCATGGCTCGGTGATGGTGAAGCGGACGACCCGTTCTGGCAGGACGCACGCAACGCTCCTGATGCCTGGGTCCCCGATTTCGACGTTCCCGACGAGAGTGGTGACGGGCAGCTCACTCACGCCGGCCACGGCACATTCATCGCCGGGATCGTGCGGCTGCTCGCGCCTGACGCCCGCGTTCTCTCGGTTCCCGTCATGCACGGCAACGGCGCCGTGGAGGAGGGCCACGTGATCAAGGCGCTCCGCTGGCTCCACGACCGAGTGACGAGCGAGTTCGATGACCGGCCCGACCAGTTCGTCGACGTCGTCAACCTGTCCTTCGGTCGCTATCTCCTCGACGAGTACCCAATCGACACCGCGGAGCTGAGCACGGTTCTCACCGACCTCGCTGAGATCGGCGTCCAAGTGGTGGCGTCGGCGGGGAACCAACCAGTGGAGACAGAGGTGTTCCCAGCCGTCCTGAGCAAGGAGACCGCCGCCCCGGGCCAGCCCGGCCTGGTCAGCGTGGGCGCCCGCGATCCCGATGGCACCCCCGCGGACTACACGAGCACCGGCGACTGGGTCACCGTCATGGCGCCAGGTACGGCTGTGGTGAGCACGCTTCCCAAGTTCTTCCACGCCGTGTGGCCGCCGCCCGATGACGGTGACGGGCTCGAAAAGATACTTCCCGACCCCAACTTCCAGGCCAGCCGCATCGGCCAATGGAGTGGCACCTCCTTCGCGGCTGCGTGGGTGTCGGCGTCGATCGCGGCGAAGCTGCTCGAGCAGGCCGCGCCGGGCAGCCTCGTCGACAACAGTCCGACTGCCGCCGGCGCTCGCGCGAGTTCCGCGCTGGACGCGGTAATGGCCGACCTCGAAGTCTGGACCACGAGCCATGGCGTCGTCGACTGATCCGGCCACGACAACAAGGTCCGAACGGCTCGCGGACTACCTCGAGCGCGCCCAGGCGGGCGAAGCCGGCGCGATCGACGCCATCGTGCGAGAGCTCAATCCGCTGCTCTGGCACGTGGCGCGCTCGCAGGGCGTTCCCTTGTCGGACGTATCCGACGTCGTCCAGAACACCTGGCTGGAGTTGGTCGCGCGCCTCGCGGAGATTCGCAGCCCACAGGCGTTGACCTCCTGGCTGGTGGTGACCACCAAGCGTGAGGCCTGGCGGACCAATCGGCGACGGCAGACCACCGAGCCCGACGACACCTTGGCCGACGTCGCCGACGAGGCACCCGAGGCCGCGACGGATCTGATCACCGATGAGCGGGACCGGGTGCTGTGGCGCACCTTTCACCAGCTTTCCGAACGCTGTCGCGAGCTGTTGCGCATCGTGGCCATGGTCGACCGCCCCGACTACGGCGTGGTGGGGGAGGCCCTGGGAATGCCGCATGGCAGCATCGGCCCGACCCGCGGCCGGTGCCTGGCCAAGCTCCGGGCCCTGCTCGTGGCCGACCCGCTGTGGGAGCCATCGTGAGCAGGCCCGGCGGTAGGCACGACCATGACGACCTTGAGGTGCCCGGAGAGCGGGAGGGTATCGACGAGCTCGACGTCGAGATCCTGGATCGGATCGCCGGTTTGCACGGCCAGGTCGATGGCCCCCCGGACGACTTCGATGACGAGATGGTCTTCGCCGTCGCCGCCGCTGAGCTCGGCGCTGAGCTGGCCCGCCTCGAGGAGCAGGAACTGGTGGCTGCCCGGGGCGGTGAGGAGAGCATTCAGGCGATGAGCTTCGTCGCATCCAGCCTGACGATCCTGCTGACCATCACCAACCTTGGCGGCGAACGGGTCCGGATCGACGGCTGGCTGGCGCCCGGCGCCCGCTATGACGTTCAGTTGCGCAGTCGCCGTGCGAGTGCCGCCGACCGGCGCACGGTCGCCGACGAGGCGGGCCGCTTCGTCATCGACCGGGTACGCCGCGGGCTGCTGCAGGTAGTGATCCGCCCAAGCAGTGGACGGTCGGTCGTGACACCCACGTTCGAGCTGTGACCGCCACTCATGTCCGCGAACGCGCCGCGGCTCTGCACGCCCGGGGCATCGACGCCAATGCAGAGATGCGGCCACGCGTCGCGGTCCGGCGGTTGGGCAAAGCGCTGGAGATCCTCGGCCCTGCTGACTCGGACGACATCGCGACGAGCACGTTGCGTGGGCGAATCGTGGTCAGCCTCGCTCTGGCTGAGTCCGAGCAGGGACACGTCCAGGTGGGTCTGGACCTGCTGGCTGAAGCCGAGACATTGCTCCCGGCGGCCGAGCGAGGCGCGCTGTACGGGCAGCGTGGCATCCTTCTGCGTCGTACCGGCAGGGATCGGCTCGCGGCCGAGGCGTACGGCACCGCGCTCTCGTTGCTGGATCCGGAGCGTCAGGCCGAAGACGTCGCGGCGGTTCGGCTGAACCGCGCCGTGATGCATCTGGCCGCGGTCCATCTCGGCTCCGCTCAAGATGACCTCCGAGCCTGCTTGTCCCTCGCCGAGGCTCATGGGCTCTTGCTGCTTGCGGCCAAGGCACGGCACAACCTTGCCTACCTCGACTTCCTGGCTGGCGACCTGCCATCTGCATTGCGGGCGTACAGCATCGTCGCCGGGGAGTACGCCGAGCTGGCGCCGGGCACGTTGCCCCTGCTGTCGTTGGACCGGGCCCGCGCCCTGCTGGCCGCCGGGCTGTTCAGCGACGCGGACCGCGAGCTGCAGCGCGTGGTGCGCCAGCTCGGCGGGCAGCACTTAAGCCAGGACCTCGCCGAGGCCCACCTCGCCCGGGCCGAAGCCGCGTTGCTCGCCGACCGGCCGACCGCCGCTGGCCGGCATGCTGCCCGGGCTCGGGCCAGGTTCGAGCGACGCGACAACCCGCGCTGGGCAGCTCGGGCCGAGCTTCTCGGGCTGCGAGCCGAACATCTCGCCGGCACGCGGGCCGCCGGTGTGAAGAAAGAAGCCGATCTGGCCTGCGAGCGCTTCGAATCCCTCGGTCTCGCCGAGGACGCCAGAGTCGCAGCCATTGTCGCGGCCCGCGCGACCCTCGCGGACAGAGGAGCGGACGTTGTCGACGAGGCGGCAACCCGCCTGCGCAGAGCAAAACCCCGCCGACCCGACCGGCTGGACACCCGCCTGCTGTGGCGGCTCGCGTCGGCCGAAGTGGCTGTGTCCCGCGGCGATGATGCCGCCGCCCGGCGTCACCTGTCCCAGGGGCTGGCGGCCCTGCAGGCTCAGCGGTCCAGGGTCGGTTCGGTCGACCTGCGGACCGGGACGACCGCGCACGGGCGAGCGTTGGCCGCCGCGGGTCTCGAGGCAGCGATCCGATCCGGGCGCGTCGCGGAGATCTTCGCCTGGAGCGAGCGAGCGCGAGCGCAGGCGCTGCTGCTGCCGCCAGTCCGTCCTCCAGCGGACCCCGAGGCTGCCGCCTGGGTGGCCGAGCTGCGCGGCGTGCAAAGCGCGCTGACAGAGCGTGAGATGGACGGACGTCCAGCGTCCGGCCTACGCGCCCGCCGCGACAAGCTGGAGCGCTCGTTGCGCGAGCACGCTTGGTTCACCGCCGGGGCGGCGATGCCTGCGGAGCGGGTCGGGCTCGGCCAGGTCCGTTCCGAGCTCGGCGATGCGGCGATGGTGGTCCAGCTGAACGTGGGGCGCCGGCTCACTGCGCTTGTACTCGCCGGAGGTCGCGCGTCCGTGCTCGACCTCGGCGCCGTGGCGCCGATCCTGGCAGCGGTCGGGCGGCTGCGTGCGGACCTCGACGTCTCCGCCGGGCGACGGCTGCCGGCCCCGATCGCAGCGACCGTCGCCGAGACGACCCGTGGAGACGCTGACGCGGTCGCGCGCCGTCTGCTGGATCCGGTGCGCACGCTGGTGGGTGACCGCGACCTGGTCATCGTTCCGACCGGTGCCTTGGTCACGGTCCCGTGGCCGGTGCTGCCCCCGACTCGGAGTCGCCCATTGACTGTGGCGCTGTCGGCGACCACCTGGAGCCGGGCGCGGTCGCGGGTTCTGGCGGGGATCGATGCCGGCACCCGAGCGCTCCTGGTGGCCGGCCCGAGGATCGCGAACGGTCCCCAGGAGGTGGCTGCCCTCAAGCGACGCTTGCCCGGGGGTAGCGCGCTGACCGGCAGTGAAGCGACTGTCGACGCCACCCTTGTCGGGCTCCCCAGAGGCGACATCGCCCACCTGGCGGCGCATGGTCACCATGCCGCCGACAACGCCCTGTTCAGCGGGCTCGAGCTGAGCGACGGACTGCTGATGGGCTACGACGTCCACGCCGTCGACCGGGCCCCGGCGCTGGTCGTACTGTCGGCCTGTGACGTGGGCCGACATGACGTACGGCCCGGCGACGAGTCCCTCGGCATGGCCACGGCGTTCCTGGGCGCAGGTGCCGGCACCGTGGTGGCCGCGGTCTGCCGAGTCGCCGACGATGCGGCGCCCGATGTGATGGAGTCGATGTACGCCGCGCTGCTTGCGGGCGAGGCGCCTGCCTCCGCGTTGGCCACTGCAGACGACAACCCGGGCTTCGTATGCTTCGGCGCTGGTTGAGAGCCGAACCCAGTTGCGACGTCGGTATCTTGGCCGGATGACCGCGCGGCCCAGCGGCGACTCGCCACGGACGAGCGCGTTCGCATGGCTGTCTGGCACCCGTCCAGATGGTCCCTGGATGATCCGGAGCGGGGCACGATGACACGGAGATGGCCGGTGTACGCCGTGCTGGTCGCGTGCGCGCTGCTCATCCTGGCCGGCGGACTCCAGATGGCCAACGGCGAGGATCGGCACGGGCTCGGCTCGTACTCGCGAGTGGTCGTCGTGGGAGTGCCGGCTCTGGACTGGCGTGATGTCACCCCGGCGACCGCGCCGCGGCTGTACGGGCTGGCCAAGGCGTCCGACGTCGGTCTGCTCACCGCTCGCGGGGCGTCGTCGACGGCCTGTCCCCGGGACGGCTGGGTGACCCTGGGCGCCGGTAATCGCGCCGTCTACCGAACCACCGACAGCTGCCCGGACCAGCTTCAACCGCCCCCGATGTCCGACAGCGCGCAGGTCCTCGCCGCGAACGACGACTATGCCTTCGGCGCGGTGCCGGGTCTGCTCGCGCATCAGGTCGATTGCGTCCGGACGTACGGAGCCGAGGCGGAGCTGGCCACCATCGGTGGCGACGACGTCCGTTCGACCCGCGTCGGCCTGCCGCGGACGCCCAAGCAGTGGCGAGCCTCCTGGGCGGACTGCCCGCTGGCGCTGGTGGCCGGGCGGAGCCTGCGCGGCGACACCCGCGAGGTCACGCTCCGACACGTCGACCGTCTCGTCGGATCAGTGGCCAAGGCGGTCGCTCGAGACGACGACACGCTCCTCCTGGTGGTCGGCGTGTCCGATCTGATGGCCCGGCCGACCCTGCACGTCGCCATGGCATCGCCGGGCGTGGACGGCAAGGGCACACCGCCCGAGACCGGAGTCCTGTCCTCGCCGAGCACCGGCCGAGCTCCGTACGTCCAGCTCATCGACGTCGCACCGACCGCGCTGGCCGCGCTGGGCATCGACATCCCGAGCGAGATGTCCGGGCGACCCTTCGAGGTCACGCCGACCGGCAACGATGTCTCGGACACCACGGCGCAGCTGGTGGACGAGGCACGCGCCGCCTCGGTCCGCTACACGGCCGGGGCCTGGCTGGTGTGGCCGTGGGTGGTGCTGACCGCCCTCTACCTGCTCGTCGGAGGCTGGCTGGCGGCGAGCGACCGACGACAACTCTGGCAGCGGCCGCTGACCGTGGCTGGAGTCGGCGTGGCGTCGATCCCGGCCGCCAGCGGGCTGGCGAACCTGATCCCGTGGTGGGAGTCGGAGTATCACCGCCTGGCGTGGGGGCTGATGATCGCCGGCTGGGTGCTGGTGCTGTCCGCGGTCGCGCTGGCCGGTCCGTGGCGACGCCGCCGGTACGGGCCGGCCGTAGTGGTTGCGGCCGCCAGCTTCGGCGTGTTCGCGGTAGACGTGGTCACGGGGTCCCACCTGCAACTCAACGGGCTGCTCGGCTACTCGCCCATCGTCGCCAGCCGGTTCACCGGCTTCGGCAACATGCCGTTCGCGGTGTACGCGGCCGGCGGGCTGGTCTGTCTGGCCGCGGCGATGCACGGCCGGGATCCGCGAACGGCTCGCTGGCTGGCCGTTGCCGGCGGCGCCACGCTGGTCCTGCTGGACGGTACGCCGGGGATCGGGTCGGACTTCGGCGGCGTGCTGGCCCTGGTGCCGGCCGTCGTCCTGCTCGCCATGGTCGCGACCGGCGTCCGGGTGTCGGCGCCGCGAGTGATCGCTGCGCTGGCCGCGGGAGTCATGGTGGTCACGGCGTTGGCCGTCGCCGATTATCTGCGGCCCACCGCCGACCAGACCCACTTGGGCCGGTTCGTCGGGCAGGTGCTGGATGGCAATGCGGTTGAGGTCGTGACCAGGAAGGCGGAGGCCAACCTGAACGCGCTGCTCTACAGCCCGGTCGTGCTGGTGCCGGCCCTGCTGCTGGCGCTCTACTGGCTGTTCCGCGGTTCGGAGTCGCCGGGCCGTCGGCTGCTCGCGAGCGCAAGTTCCGGACGATCGCTGCGTGCGGCACTTGTGGGCGTCGGTGTCATGGCCGTCGTCGGCAGCCTGCTCAACGACTCGGGGATCGCCGTCCTGGCGGCCGCGGGCGCGAGCACGGTCCCGCTGCTGATCGCCGTGGCGGCGTCGCTGCCGGCCCCCCAGCCGACGCCTCCGACGCCGGTGGCAGACCCGCAGCTGGCGGCTCCGGCCCGCCGCCACCGGAGCGCCGGAACGGCGCCACGTGGGGACCCGCCCGTGACTTAGGAAGCGGCGCCAGGCACAGTTACATCTGCGACCTGCCAATCGGCTCAGGCGGGCCATGACGACGGCGAGCCCAGCAAAGGGGACGAACCATGGGGAGAGTGGACCTCTCCCGAGCCAGTGTCGGAGCCGGTGCGGTACGACCTCAGCGACGCGACTTGGAGCTGCCTAGGCGTCGCCAGCCGGGCGGCGGGCTGCCGACCCGCGGCGACCGGGACCGGCGGATTCTGGCGCTTGTCGCGCATCCGGTTCCGGCGGCCCTCATCACGGCCACCGTCCTGCATGTGCTCTGGCTGGTCTTCCTGGCGAACAACGGCGGAGACCTCGCGGCGCAGGACGCGTGGGCCGCCTTCGCTCGCGAGCACCCGGACAGCGCGTACAACCTCGCCTGGTACGGCGGGCTGCACCCGGTCTCGTACAGCGTCCTCGCCCCCTATCTCATGGCCGTTCTGGGCGTGCGTACGACGCTGGTCGTCTCCGGAATCGCCTCGGCAGGCCTGCTGGCACTGCTGCTCGTCCGGAGCAACCGCCTGCGTCGACCCCTGGTGCCGGCGCTGTACGGAGCATTCGCACTGACCGGGAACGCCGTCTCCGGCCGGACGACCTACGGGCTCGGCATGATGCTCGGCCTGGCCGCCCTCGC
>Ga0075429_100006062_pt1 | contig 10451 bp, 6 predicted proteins | sample RhiMetdeltSRZDD3_FD_75295 | JGI IMG/M metagenome (GOLD analysis project Ga0075429, IMG submission 75295) | Populus rhizosphere microbial communities from Tennessee, USA - Rhizosphere MetaG P. deltoides SRZDD3 | ecosystem: Host-associated > Plants > Roots > Rhizosphere > Soil | place: USA...
TTGTAAGTTGAGCACATTTGTTGCCTTGACGGCTGGCCAGAACGCGCACGATACTATGACCGCTTGCCCAACCCAAAACAACGGCAAGAATGACAGTTTTCAAGCTACAGCGCTGCGGTTTCCGTCGCTGGCTTGCGGAGCAATAGGCGCGTGTTCGAGTCGCGCCGAGGGCGCCACAATAAAGCTTGGAGTGGTCCTCCACTCCTTTTTATTTACATAGTGCCGCGCGCATGGAGAGCATGCGTAAGTAAACTTCAAATCCTGATTCTGGCTTACGAGGCGGTTAGAAAAGTTTACTTTCGCATGTTGAACATGCGTGAGACAGGCGGTAACAGCTCGCCCGTGATGTTATGCCGCCTCCTGACCAAATAGGATCGATAATCTGGCATTTAAATGGAAAGGACACAGCGAAGAAGTCTCTGTGTCCTGTAAAACTAAAAGCTGGAATTAATTGAAGTGCGGGCTAAACCGTGCGATCAGTTTTTCCCGGGGCATGAAACCAGTGATGCGTTCTTTGACCTCACCACTTTTCATGAACAATAAGGTGGGTATACCCATCACGCCGTACTGCATTACAAGGTTCGGATTTTCATCCGCATCTATCTTTACGACCTTAACCTTGCCATCCCATTCCCCAGCCAGTTGCTTGACGACAGGGTCAAGCATTTTACAGGGCTGGCACCAAACCGCGCTGAAATCTACCAACACAGGTTCGTCGGCGTTCAACACTTCGTTCTGAAAATTTCCTTCATCGACATGTAATAGATCAGCCATTTGTGCCTCCGGTTCGTTGGACGCATTTGTGAGTAAGAGTCTTACGTTGACTCTGAAAATCTCCCATGATAGAATGCAATCCGCTTTATCGATGGGCGCGTAGCTCAATGGCAGAGCAGCGGCCTTTTAAGCCGTTTGTTGAGGGTTCGATCCCCTCCGCGCTCACAATAGAATCTTCCTTCCCAGAGGATGATAATCGATGCGCTTCGGGCCGCGCTCACAATAGAATCTTCCTTCCGAGAGGATGGTAATCGATGCGCTTCGGGCCGCGCTCATAATAAAAATCCTCCAAACTGGAGGATTTTTATTGTCCCCTTTTTCCCCACTTTTATGCAGTGTGTTCCCCTACATAACTGCAGGAAAAGTTCTAAAAGCATTGTATGTTTACTTATGCAGGTGCACAATGGGCGTCTATCCGGCTGGCATAGGCATTTGTACTGATTCTGGTAAAAGGCTTGAAATAAAGTGCAAATTTTGCTACTCTTAAGAGGTCCGGAGAAGGGAGCGAGATGCCTACAAAAAAGATTCGAGTCACCATCCTCGATGATCACCAAACCATTCTGGATGGCTATCGTTTTCGCTTGGGAAATAGCCCCCGGGTAGAGATCGTGGCGACGATTCGTTATGGGGACGAACTTCCGACAACCCTGCAAAAGTACGTCACCGATGTGCTTCTGCTGGACGTAACAGTACCTGTTTCGGCCGATAATCCCAATCCATACCCTATCTTGCATGTAATTCCAGACTTGTTACAAAAATATCCCGATCTGACCATTCTGGTCATCAGTATGCACGCGGAGCGCAGCTTAATCCGCGCGGTCATGGAGGCCGGATCCAGTGGATATGTTCTCAAGGAGGATCAGGCGAGCCTGCGGGATCTGGAAAATGTGGTGGCGACCGTTGCCAGTGGGGGAATCTATTTGAGCCGCCCGGCCAGTGATGTGCTATTACGGGGCAGTGAGGCAAAGGATAATTTGTTGCTATCAAAACGACAATTGGAAGCACTGTCCTTGTGTTTATCCTACCCTGATTACTCCACAGCAGAACTGGCAAGGAAAATGTCTATTTCGAACTCGACGGTTCGTAACCTGCTTTCAGGCGCTTATCTCAAATTAGGTGTGCGCAGTCGTATTGCTGGCGTTGATAAGGCGCGCCAATTAGGATTGATCTCTCCAATATCTCCGGCTGTCTCCGTTCCTAAAAGATAAGAGCCTACTGCTCTGTTGCTTCCAATAACTTATAGACGGGCGCAATGACTGTCTCCAATAGTGAGGATATCGACGCGTACTCTACCAAGGCGATTCCCTCCAAAATTTCCTTTGCTATACGATACCTTTGGATCAATTGGTCAGCGCAGTAACTGATCGCCCCGCAACGGATGAGGATATCCTGCGCCTCCTCAAGCGCGGCAGGCTCGGTGATATTTTGGCTCAATGCCAGAAAACGTTTCTGCTCCGGGTGGCTTACCAAAGAGGCAAATAGGATTGGAAGTGGGGAACGTCCCTGAACCCAATCTGGATTCGCTGGAGTCTCCATTGCATCGTGCATATCATCGTGGATTTGAATCATTTCCCCATAGATACCGCCTAATTTTTTTAATCCTTCGGCCGTTGTGAGCGTTCCGCCTCCCGCCAACGCGCCCACCTGCAGGGCCGCTCCAAAGAACGGTGAACTTTTTGTCCGGGTAACCAGCCAATAAGCGGACTCGTCGACAGGCGCGTGCGTAGCCGCGTCCAGGAACTGCCCGAACGCCGTGGAAAGGAACATCGCGTTGAAACTAGTCAGAGCGACCAGGCATGCAGCTGGGTCTTGTGAGCATTGACCTATGGCGCTTACTGCGGCTGCCTGGAACGCGCAAGCCAGATTAGATACCGCCGGCATGCCGAGCTGATGATAGGCACCGCGCGGGTCGGTATCCAGCATGTCGTCGACAAGCAAAATGCCAACGTGTGCGCAACCCACGGCCAACAGGGCGGGGATCGCCTGATCCTGTGCTCCTCCAACTGCCTCGCAGGCTTGAACCGGAAGCAGCCAGTGATTGGGTTTGCGAGAGGCAGCTTGTTGAAACAATGTCTGTGCTTCTGTCCATGATTCCACGCTGGGTAACACGGAAAAATCATGGACAACTTGAGAAAAAACATCCATAGGACCTCCGGAAACATAAAAGGGCATCCCGCAGAGAACGAATCTCTACGGGATGGATGGATTGGCTTTAGGCGCTCGAAGCTTCAGCACCCCAGATGTACCATGTCAATTCGCTGGTAACGTGCAGAATCTGAGTGCGTGAGGCGCGCGTTAAGCCATCCAAACGACGTTGGTGGGGCTGTTCAGCCTTTACAGAAAGCTGTTGGTAAAAATCTTGCATGTTCATGGGGATATCTCCTGTGAGAATGTTTCATTGGACAACTTTGTGACGAATTCTTGAGGGTTCTTTTCGTGTTACGCTATAATCGCATCACCTCCTTTAGAAGTAGTATCTATAACCAAAGGGCCACTGCCGTGCAAACTATCCCCGCTCGAAATTGGCGTCCTCCTGAGGCTCTGGCCTCCTTGGTCGTACTTGCCATTTTGTTGGTATTTACATTCGGCCTTTTTTTCCTCGTCCCCTACCAGGGTTTTTATTTCAATCCTTCCAATGGTGAAGTGCTGACCATCTATCCATTGGAGGGTTCAAACCCTGAGCTGAGAGTGGGAGATATTATTGAGCGCGTGGGTCCGGTTACCTTTGAGATGTATCAAACAAAAAGGATTCCCTTTTTTCCCCTGACCATAAAACCGGGGGAAACCGTCGATATTGTTCTCAGACGCGACAGCCAAACGATTTCAGTTCCCTGGGTGATGCCAGGTTTCAATCAACCCGAATTTCGGGCTCATTTCCTCAATATATGGTGGCTGGCCTATGTGTTCTGGGTCACAGGAATGTGCGCCCAGCTTTTTATGCGGCCGAAGGATGGGCGCTGGCGTTTGTTCCTCACCAGCAATTATTTAACTGCGCTGTTCATCATGTTCGGCAGCGTTTCCTCTTTCCGTATCTTTGGAAGCGCCACCTGGCTGCGGGCGGTTGCCTGGCTGATGCTGCCCGTCTACCTTCACTTCCACTGGATTTTTCCACAATCGCTTCGGCCTGCGCCGCGCGGGTTGCGCAACGCTCTTTATGTGATTTGTATTTTGCTGGCTGCTGCTGAGCTGTTGCTACCCATACCGGTCACGCTATATTTTCTGGCTGTGATCCTGGCGTTTGGCGGGAGCATTCTGTTGCTAATTCTTCATTATGTATTTCAATCGGAACATCGCCGTGAGGTGAGGATCCTGGCGATTGCGGCTGTTCTTTCACTCGGTTTTACCATCGCTGCCAGTGTCGTTGCGAGCAGTGGACAGACGCCTCGCAATGCCATCGCTTCACTTCTGGTCTTGCCCATTCTGCCGGGGGCTTATTTTTACATTTTGTCCCAGCGCACCTTGAGCCAGTCGGAACTGCGCGCCAACCGCGCCATGTCATTGGTCTTTTTTCTCATCCTGCTCGGCACCCTGCTTATGCTCATGATTGGATATTTAGGGCTTAGCAATATCCCACGCGAAGCGCGTGACTTCGACCTGGTGCTTCTCACATTGTTCACCACCTCCCTCGGCATCCTGATGTTTCCGGCCTTCCAATCCTTCGTGGAACGGCGCATCCTTGGCATCCAGTTGCCCAGCCAGAGTCTCTCGGAGGATTACGCAGCCCGCATCGTTACCAGCGATGCACTATCTGATCTGTTGAAACTGCTGCGGGAGCAGGTTTTTCCAAGTCTGTTGATACGTCAATATGTCTTCGTCCGGAATCTCAAAACATCTGTGCAGGTATTGCTCTCGGAAAACGTGACTCAGGATCAGGTCAAGGAGAAAGCGTTGCTGGATTTGTTCGCCTCGCTCCCGACGGAAAGTCTGGTCCTACCGCCCAGAACTGATCCGTCCTTTGAGTGGGTCAGGTTGATGCTGCCAGTACGGTTTGGTTCGGAACTGATTGGCCTCTGGCTGTTGGGTCGCCGCGACCCCGATGATCGTTACCCACAGGCGGAAATCCCGATTCTGCAATCCTTGGCCAATCAAACGGCCGTTGCCTTGAGCAACATTATTCAAACCGAACGACTCCGGACGTTATATGGAGAGAACATCAACAGGTATGAACTGGAACGGGCCGGGCTGGCACGTGACCTGCATGATGGCTTCCTCAACGAAATGGCGGGGTTGCTAATGAAGCATGACACAGCTTCCCTGCCGCAGGAATTTCTGGACTCGTACGACAAGTTGATCCTGAGGTTGCGGGAAATTGTCGGCAACCTCAGACCACCCATGCTGGTATATGGTCTGAAGTTTGCGCTCGATGGCCTGGCCGATAACCTCTCAGAGCGGACCCACGATACCGTGCAGGTCGTTTCAGACATTCAGACAGATGGGGATTGTCGGTATCCTGAGAGCATGGAGAATAACATCTACCGAATCGTGCAGGAGGCGTGTGAGAACGCCTTGAAATACGCCCATGCAAGATCGATTCATATCACTGGGCAATTGGCTCCAGCCCGTATCCATATCGAAGTATCTGATGATGGGGTTGGGTTCAACGCGGAGGTCAATCTCCAGTCGGACGAGATGCTTGCCAACAAGCACTTTGGCCTGGCCGGGATACACGAACGAGCAGCCCTGGTCGGCGCAGAGATCGAGATCGATTCCAAGCCTGGGCAGGGAACAAAGGTATGTGTACATTGGGCATCGAAATAATTCATTCAGTTGTTAAGGTTCAGGATTGATCCAAACATCAGTGAGGTTCCTTTCACTTTACATGCTCCATTTGAAAAGGTCTATGGGGCGGTGCTTGAATCTACTTAAGTGTTGCTTGAGTTTTGCCAATGACAAAGGATGAATTTGGAAATCTTCTTCGCAACTATCGTGAGAGTTGCAAAGATCCGTTTTTTCCATCAAGAAGGCTTTCACAGGAAAGGTTTGGGGAATTATTAGGTACCGAGCTTGGAACCAGCGGGTATAGTGGAGCTGCTGTCAGCGATTGGGAAAGAGGGGAGAGCAGGATATATGTAGATAAACGTGTCGTTTTGATGGCCTTTCTCAAGGTTTTGTATGCAAATGGTGGACTTAAGACAGCTGAACAGGCCAATCAACTTTTAGAAGCCGGAAATTATCGTGCTCTCGATCACAAGGAAACGCAACAAATCTTTGGAATAGACCAAGATGATTCTGTTGATGAAGAACTTGTGTCTAAGGAACAGATGCCAAAGTCAAGCAATCTGTCTATGATGGAACATTTTCTGGCTGTTTCTGAAAATGAATTCAAAGTACTGATTGACAAGGCAAAGCGGGATGGGCCAGATCCCTGGTGGCCGCGCGTACTCGCGGCTCTAATGCGCAAGGCCACAGACCGTTTTTCCCTATCTCTTAGAACGGTTCTTTGGGTCTGGATTTGGCTGATGGCATGCTGGCTAATTGGCCCTTCACTGCGCCTATCCTTCGCTGACCATGATGCAATGCTGCTCGCCATGCAGAAATACGTGAGCGGATCGTTGATCGTCCCTCTCATGTTGGGGCTGCTTATCAATACAAAAGATAGTGAGTACTGGAGGCTGCAGGCTGGCGTGGATCCTTTGCTCCTCCGCCTTTACACCTATCAAGGCGCAGGTATTGGGTTCAATCTCGGCTACTTCTTCGTTTTTCCCCTTAGCCTTCTGCGACATTACTTGCAGCTCGAACCAGGCGTCTGGATCGAGCTGCTGGCTGCCACGCTGGGCCTGATCTTAGGAACTATGGGCGCAAGGGTGGTTCCTCATAACTTATGGCGCGCTTTTGGCAGATTAACATGGGCAGATGGAGCGATCTTCTTCGTCGTTGCCCTGATGGGTCCGTTGTGGGCTTTCTTCTTTCTGGAGTTTTATCCTGTTCTGCTGAATCCAGTGACAGGGATATTGGTATTTTTACTGGCAATCACAATCATGGTCTTCCTCGCAACGCGTAAATCCAAAAATTATGACAAGTAATGTCCGTACGCGCGGGGACCATAAAATATTTTAAGCCTATCGCCCACTTCATACTCGAACACACGTGCTATAATGACTCACGCCCCAATTGATTAATGATGACTGGTAACTGAAATGTCCTTTGCCCACCTCCACGTTCATACTGAATATTCCCTGCTCGACGGTTTCTCGAACATCAAGAAACTGATGAAACGTGTGAAGGAGCTAAACATGCCGGCTGTGGCGATCACAGACCACGGCACGATGTTTGGCGTCATTGATTTTTACAAGGCGGCGACGAGCGAAGGTATCAAGCCCATTATTGGAGTGGAAGCCTACATGGCGGCGCGAACAATGCAGGACCGCGACTCCAAGCTGGACCGCTCCTCCTCGCATCTGCTGCTGCTGGCGGAAAACGAGACGGGCTACAAAAACCTGCTCAAGATTTCCTCGGCTGCCCAACTAGACGGCTTCTACTATTATCCCCGCATCGATCACGACTTTTTAGCGCGCCACTCTGAAGGCATCATCTGTACCTCCGGCTGCATGTCCGCCGAGGTGCCGCGCCTCCTGTTGGATGGCAAGCAGCAAGAAGCCGTGAAGATGATGAATTGGTATTATGACGTCTTTGGCCGGGACAACTTCTTCATTGAGCTCCAACAGCACAATATCAAAGAAATCACAGACCTAAACAAAAAGCTGCTCGAGATGGGCGTGCGTTATGATGCAAAATACGTCGCGACCAATGACGTACATTACATCAATAAGGATGATGCACGCCTGCAGGATATCCTCCTTGCCATTCAAACGCAGACACTTCTTTCTGACCCCGAGCGGATGCGCATGACCGACGACTCGTACTACCTGCGCGCGCCGGAGGAGATGAGTCGGCTCTTTGCAGAAGTGCCCGAGTCCTTGAGCAATACCCTGCTTATTGCCGAACGCTGCAACGTGGACCTGGGTTTCAAAGGCTATCATCTGCCTGACTTCCCCGTCCCGGAAGGGTATACGACCGAATCGTATCTGTGTTACCTGTGCAATGAAGGGGCAAAGATGAGGTATGGGAGTCGCGCAAACAGCCCCGAAGTCCAGGAACGTATCGATTACGAGTTGGGCGTCATCCACAAGATGGGCTTCGATGCCTACTTCCTGATCGTGTGGGATCTGTGTCGTTATGCTCGTCAAAATGGAATCTGGTACAACGCGCGGGGCTCGGCCGCCGGGTCGATTGTCGCTTATGCTTTGGAGATCACCCTGGTTGATCCGCTGCACCACAGGCTGTTGTTTGAGCGCTTCTTGAATCCTGGCCGTATCTCGATGCCCGATATCGATCTCGACTTCCGCGATGACCGCCGCAGCGAGATGCTTGAATATTGCACGCGCAAATATGGCAGCGACAAGGTTGCGCAGATCATCACCTTTGGCACCATGGGTACGAAAGCCGCGTTGCGCGATGTAGCGCGCGTGATGGATATTCCCCTGCCTGAAGTGGATCGCGTGGCAAAACTGGTGCCCTTTGTTTCAGGTCGTCAAATCACCATGGAAGATGCCCTGGCTAACCCTGAATTTAAAAAGATTTATAAAGAGCAGGAACATCTCCGTGAATTAATTGACACGGCTGCCAGGATGGAAGGTACGGTTCGTAATGCCGGGACGCATGCCGCGGGTGTGGTCATCTCAGACAAGCCAATTGTTGAATACCTGCCTTTGCACCGCCCCACCTCCGGCTCGGAAGACACTCCCGTCAAGACGGTGACACAGTTCGAGATGGGCATTCTCGACTCACTCGGTATGTTGAAAGTGGATTTTCTCGGTCTTATCACCCTGAGCGTGATGGCCAAGGCCTGTGAGATGATCGAGAAGCGGCACGGCATAAAATTTGATTTGAACAACATCCCACTCGACGACCCGAAGGCCTTTGAACTAATGGGCAGCGGGCAGACCGCAGGCGTATTCCAGGTAGAGGGTGGCGGTATGACACGCTATCTTGTGCAAATGAAGCCCAAGACGCTCGATAACATCATCGCAATGGTAGCGCTGTATCGCCCCGGACCGATGGCGTTCATTCCCGACTACATCGCGCGTATGCATGGCGAGGCAGAAGTGGAATACCGCCATCCGTTACTGGAGCCTATCCTGCAAGAGACATACGGGATCACGGTCTATCAGGAACAGATCATGTATACTGCCATGAACCTGGGCGGATATACAGCTTCCGAGGCAGACGATTTACGAAAAGCGGTGGCGAAGAAAAAAGCAGATGTGTTGTTAAAGCACCGTGAAAGGTTCGTGACAGGTGCTGAACAGAGGAATATTCCCACGGCAATTGCCAATCAAATTTTTGATGATTGGGAGGCGTTCGCCCGTTATGGTTTCCCGAAGGGTCATGCCGCAGATTACGGTGTGATCTCGGTTGAGACGGCCTATCTCAAAGTCCATTACACCGCTGAATACATGACCGCCTTGCTCTCGGCTTCCGCAGGACAAACCGAGAAGGTCGCCTATTATGTCGCCGACGCCCGCACAATGGGCGTGCCCGTGCTGGCTCCAGACGTCAATGCCTCCAGTTGGGATTTTTCCATTGAAGATATTGACCCTTCGTCAGGCTCAGGGCAAGCTCAACCCAATATTCGTTTTGGGCTGGGAGCGGTAAAGAATGCTGGTCAGGCCGCGGTGGAACTCATCATCCGGGAACGCGAGCAGAACGGCAAATTCAAAGACCTCAATGATTTTGCCCGCCGCGTCGATTTACGCGCCGTGGGCAAACGTGCACTGGAATGTCTCATCAAAGTCGGTGCCATGGATGCCTTTGGCAACCGCGCCGCCTTGCTGGCTTCACTAGATCGGATTATTGCCATTAGCAATACCCATTTCCGCGCGGCGGATATGGGACAAATGAGTCTCTTTGGCGCCACCACCGGTGTGGTCGAAGAGATCGATTTACCCGAAGTCAACAACGTGGATCGGCGCGAGATGCTCAACTGGGAACGCGAGCTCATCGGTCTCTATATTTCCGATCATCCCCTCACACCGTATCAGCAAACGTTCGCCCAAATTGTCAGTTATTTCTCGGGTCAACTCAATGAAGCGCAACATGAGGAAAAAGTCCGTGTGGCAGGGCTCGTCACGTCCGTGCGCCCCTACATGACCAAGACCAACAAGCCAATGGGTTTCGTCTCCATCGAAGATATTCAGGGAAGCATTGAACTGGTTCTCTTCCCCAGGACCTGGGAGAAATATCGCGAACAGATGACCGTCGGGCAGATCATCATTGTCGAAGGTAAAACGGATACAGGTTCCACACCGCCAAAAATTTTGGTGGATACAATTCGGACCGAGATCACGATTTTGGAGCAGCTGGACGCTTCGACTTCGCCTCAGATCGTAGCCCCGCAAGGAGCTCAGCCAATGCCCGTTTCTCCTCAACAGGCTGTGCCTGAATCCAAGCCGGGACAGGTCTCAGCTCTTACCATAAAGTCAACGCAGCCCAAGCCGATCGCACCACAACCCGGGAAGCAAGTTGCAGAAAAACCTGTGTCGTACCCGGCGCCGCAAGCGGTCGAAAAGGAAGACGAATTCGAGGATATGCCTCCACCGCCCGATAATTTCCCCGATGACTGGGACATGCAATGGCAACCATCCTTCGAAGAGGTAGCGATCGCCTCCAAGCCTGAA
>Ga0075429_100006063_pt1 | contig 10450 bp, 7 predicted proteins | sample RhiMetdeltSRZDD3_FD_75295 | JGI IMG/M metagenome (GOLD analysis project Ga0075429, IMG submission 75295) | Populus rhizosphere microbial communities from Tennessee, USA - Rhizosphere MetaG P. deltoides SRZDD3 | ecosystem: Host-associated > Plants > Roots > Rhizosphere > Soil | place: USA...
TGCAGGGGGTTCTCCCCGTGCGATGAGCCGGTGGGAGATCGGGTGGTACCGCGGAGGCCCGCCTTCGTCCCGAGTGCGAAAGCACTGGAGCGAAGCGGGCTTTTTGTTTGGAACGGTCGGTAGGCGACCGAAAGGAACGTGATGGCGGGACCACAGGACCTGAAAACGCTCGCGGACCGCGCGGTGGCGGAGATCGCTGCCAGCGCGGACGTCGCCGCGCTGGAAGCGGCGCGGGTCCGCTACCTCGGACGGAAGGACGGCGAGGTGACTCTGGCGACGAAGCGGATCGCGACGCTGCCCGCGAGCGACAAGCCGGCCTACGGCGCCGCCGTCAACGAGGCGCGGGCGCGGATCGAGTCGGCGCTCGAGAGCCGCGCTGCGGCACTGCAGCACGCGTCGATCGATCAGAGCCTGGGCGAACGCGAGGACCTCACGCTGCCCGGCCGCCCGGTGCGCGTCGGGCGCCTGCACCCCATCACCGCGACGATCCGCGAGGTGTCGCGTGTCTTCGCGACGATGGGATTCGAGACGGTCGAGGGGCCCGAGATCGAGACGGACTACTACAACTTCGAGGCCCTCAACATCCCGCCGGGGCATCCGGCGCGGGAGAAGTGGGACACGCTGTGGGTCTCGAATCCTCTGGGCGATGACGCCGAGAGGCCACTGCTCGGCCGCACCCACACATCGCCGATGCAGGTGCGCGTCATGGAGCAGCGCAGGCCCCCGATCCGCGTCGTCGTGCCGGGCCGGTGCTACCGCTACGAAGCCACCGACGCCATCCACGAGAGCATCCTCTTCCAGTACGAGGGGCTCGCGATCGACGAGAAGCTGACGATGGCGGACCTGAAGGGCGTCCTCTATTCATTCGCGCGGCAGATCTTCGGGAGCAAGAGCAACGTGCGCTTCCGTCCAGACTATTTCCCGTTCACGGAGCCATCGGCCGAGATCGCGTTCTCATGCGTGATCTGCGAGGGCAAGGATGCGCAGTGCCGCACCTGCGGTGGCGACGGCTGGATCGAGGCCGCGGGCTGCGGCATGGTCCACCCCGACGTGCTGCGGCGCGTGGGCTACGACCCGGGTCAGTACCAGGGCTTCGCGTTCGGCGGAGGCGTGGAGCGGCTCGCCATGGTGATGTCGGGCGTGCCCGACATACGGCTCTTCTCCCAGAACGACCTGCGCTTCCTGGAGAGCTTCTAGATGCTGATCCGCGTCCCGCTTTCATGGCTGCGCGAGTACGTCGACGTGACGATCTCCGTCGACGACCTCGCGCATAGGCTCCACATGTCCGGCACCGAGGTGAAGGGCATCGAGCGCCAGCGGTGGGACAAGATCTGGGTGGGCCGGGTGGCCGAGCTCGGCAAGCATCCGAACGCGGACAAGCTTCAGCTCGCGACCGTCGATTACGGCGAAGGTCGACGGAAGGTCGTCGTGACGGGCGCGACCAACCTCAAGCCGGGCTCGACCGTCGCCTACGGAGAGGTGGGCGCGGAGTACGTCGACGGGCACAGCGGTGAGCGCATGGTCATGAAGCCGAAGGACATGCGCGGGATCAAGAGCGAGGGCATGGTCCTCTCGGAGAAGGAGCTCGGTCTGGGAGAGGAGCACGACGGCATCCTCCTGCTCGACGACAAGCTGCCCGTCGGCGCGCCGTTGTCCGAGGTTCTCGGCGAGACCGTGCTGCTCCTCGAGCTGCAGCCCAACCGGCCCGACTGCCTCGGCATCGTCGGCGTCGCGCGTGAGGTCTCGGCACTCCTGCGTCAGCGTCTGCGAGAGCCGGGCGGCGATCCGATCGGTGAGACGGCGCCGAAGGGCCTCGACGTCCGCATCGAGGACGAGGTGGCCTGCCCCCGGTTCGCGGCGGCACGCCTCGAGAACGTCCGCATCGGACCGTCTCCAGACTGGATGCAGCAGCGTCTCGTCGCCGCCGGGATGCGGCCGATCTCGAACGTCGTCGACATCACGAACTACGTGATGCTGGAGCTCGGTCAGCCGCTGCACGCCTACGACCTTCGTGAAGTCAGAGGAGGCACGCTCGTCGCGCGCCAGGCGCGAAAGGGCGAGCGCCTGAGGACGCTCGACGGCGTCGACCGCACGCTGACCGACGGCACTCTCGTCATCGCGGACGCAGAGCGCGTTCTGGGACTCGCCGGGATCATGGGTGGCGAAGACTCCGAGATCCGCTCGGACACGACGACCGTCGCGCTGGAGTGCGCGTCGTTCTCTCCAAAGAGCGTCGGTGCCACCGCGACGAAGCTGGGGCTGCGCGGGTCGTCCGGCAGCGCCGCCGCGCGAAGATTCTCCTGGCAGCTGAGCCCCGACCTCGTGCCGATCGCCCTGGGTCGAGCGATGCAGCTGCTGCGCGAGCACGCCGGCGCTCGACATGTCGGCACGGTCGACCGCTACCCGCGGCCGCGCGCGTCCACGCAGGTGCGGATCCCGCTGGCGAAGTTCGCGCGCCACCTCGGCATGGAGGTCACGCGCGACGAAGCCGTCGCCGCGCTCAGCGGACTCGGCTTCGCGGTCACTCAGGACGGCGAGTCGCTGCTTGCGCGCGCGCCCGCGGTCCGTACCGACATCGCGATCCCCGAGGACCTCATCGAGGAGGTCGCTCGCATCGTCGGCTACGACAAGCTGCCGACCCGCGTACCGGATGGACCGCTGCCACTAGTTGAAGCGCACCCGCGTGAAGAGTTCCGGGAGCGACTCCGCGATGCACTTGTCGGAATGGGCCTGCAGGAGACGGTGTCGTATTCGCTCATCGATCCCGCCTGGCTCCAGCGTCTCAGTGCCGACGCGAGCGCGATCGCGCCGTCCCCGCTCACGATCCAGAACCCAACGACGCCCACGCAGTCCGCGGCACGACCGACACTCCGCCCGAGTCTCCTCGACACCGCCCGGCGCAATCTCCGGCACCGCGAGGGCATCGCCATCTTCGAGATCTCACCCATCTACCTGCCGCGAGAACAGGAGCTTCCGGAAGAGCGCTGGACCGCCGCGCTGCTCGTCGCGGGAGCTGCGCACAGCGATAGCTGGCTCGGCCCGGCACGCCGCTACGACCTCTGGGATCTGAAGGCGATCGTCGAGGGCACGTTCGCGAAGCTTCACGTCGGCGACCTGGGCGAAGCGCACCTCGGTTCGCCTGGTCTTCACCCCGGACGCTCGGAGCGCCGCGGTCCGGTCGAGCGCGCCTCCCTCATATGGGGGCAGCTCGATCCCCGCGTCGCGGATCTGTGGGAGCTGCCGGCCGAGACGTTCGTGGCCGAGCTCGACGTGGCCGCCCTGCTCGAGCGCGTGTCAGCGCCGCAGGTCGCACCGCCGCCCCGTTATCCGGCCGCGGTCCGCGATCTGGGCGTGGTCGTCGACGAAGCGACGGCGTACGGTGCCGCGACGGAGGCGATCCGATCCGCGGGCAAGGGCTTGGTCGAGTCGGTCTCCCTCGTGGACCTGTATCGCGGTCCGCAGGCCGGAGCAGGCAAGAAATCGTTCACCGTCCGGTTGGTCCTACGGTCGCCGGACGGCACGATGACCGACGCCGATGTCGAGCGTGCCATGAAGCGGATCGAAGGACGCCTGCTGCACCAGCTCGGGGCGACCATCCGTACCTAGCTCAACAGCCGGGGCACACAGACCGAACCGTCTTGCTCTCCGCGAGGTACGAAGGTAGCCTGCGAACGTCGCGGGCTGTTCCGCGATGCGGGATTGCTGAGAAGGCGTGGGAGGTACCAACACGGAATGACCATTCAATGGCGACGCGCGGCGGGCATCGGGCTCGTCGCAGCACTAACACTCGCGGCATGTCAGCCGGCAACGGCCCCCGGGCCGTCGCCGACGACCGGCGCAACGGCCACGACCGCAGCCGCTCGGCGCGGCGCGGGCGACGACCTCAAGATCCTCTACTGGCAGGCGCCAACGATCCTGAACCCGCATCTCTCGACCGGCACCAAGGACTTCGACGCGGCGCGTCTCGTCCTCGAGCCGCTCGCTTCGTGGGGTCCGGATGGCAAGCCGCTCGCGAACGGCCTCGCGGCTGAGATCCCGACCGTCGCGAACGGCGGCGTGAAGGCCGACCTCACCGAGGTCACGTGGAAGCTTCGGACCGGCGTGAAGTGGTCGGATGGAAGTCCGTTCACCGCCGAGGACGTCGCGTTCACATTCGCGCTCACCAAGGACAAGGCGGCGGCGACGTCAACGAATGCCGCGACCACCGGCGTGAAGTCGGTCGTCGCCAAGGACGCCAACACCGTCGTGATCACCTACGACCAGCCGACCCCGAACTCGTACCAGTGGGGCATGGCCGGTCAGTCCCTGATCCTGCAGAAGGCGCAGTTCAGCGCGTTCACCGGTGCGAAGCTCAAGGACGCTCCCGGCAACGTGAAGCCGATCGGCACCGGACCGTACAAGGTCGTCGACTTCAAGTCGGGCGACGTTGTCACTTACGCGATGAACGAGAACTACCGCGACCCGAACAAGCCGTACTTCAAGACGGTCACGTTCAAGGGTGGCGGCGACGCACCGTCTTCGGCTCGCGCGGTCTTCCAGACCGGCGATGTCGACTACGCCTGGAACCTTCAGGTCGAGGCCAGCGTGCTGAAGCCGATGGCCGACACCAGCACCAAGGGTCAGATGCTCCTGGCCTACGGCTCGAGCTCTGAGCGCCTGGTCATCAACTTCGCCAACCCGGCACCCTCGCTCGGCGATCAGCGTTCGGAGCCGACCACCAAGCACCCGTACTTCAATGGCCCCGACGGCAAGATCGTCCGCCAGGCCCTCGCGATGGCGACCGACCGCAAGACGGTCGCGACACAGATCTACGGCGACGCCGGCAAGCCCGGCTGCAACATCGTCACCGGAGTGGCGGAGTACGAGTCCAAGAACACGACCGAGTTCTGCAACAAGTTCGACACGGCCGCCGCAGCGAAGCTGCTGGACGACAACGGCTGGAAGGTCGACTCGAGCTGCAACTGTCGCGCCAAGGGTGGCGTGAAGCTCGAGATGACGTACCAGACGACGGTCAACGCCGTGCGTCAGAAGACGCAGGACATCAACAAGGCGAACTGGGAGAAGGCGGGCTTCAAGGTCACCTTGAAATCCGTTCCGGCCGACGTGTTCTTCACGAACACCTCTCCTGACGGCGCGAACCACTTCTTCGCCGACGTTGAGATGTTCACCAACAACAGCGAGTCAACGGACATGACCAACTACCTCACCGACTACACGACCGCGCAGATCGCGCAGAAGTCGAACAACTGGAACGCCGGCAACTATGGCCGGTACTCGAACCCGGACTTCGACGCGACCATCGAGCAGCTGCGCAAGGAAGCGGACCCGGCCAAGCGGGCGGCCTTGTTCATCAAGGCGAACGACATCCTCATCCTGGACGTCGTGATCATCCCGATCGTGAGCCGGACGCAGGTCACGTCAGGGATCTCGAAGGCCCTGAAGAACGTCATTCCGACCGGCTGGGACTCGGAGATGTACCAGGTCGCCGACTGGGCGAAGTAGCTAACAAGGCCTAGGAACGGGGTAGGGTAGTGCGGTGGAAGACCTCCACCGCACTACCCACGCCTCGATAGGGGTGAGGGGCGACGAGTGAGCAGATACATCCTGCGCCGGCTCCTCATCGCCATCCCGACGCTCATCGTCATCAGCTTTGTCGTCTTCGCGATCCTCGCCCTCGCCCCAACGGATCCGCTGGCGCAGTTCGGCGCGGACCCGCGCGTCCCGCCGGAGGTCCGCGAGCGGATCCGCGAATCGCTGGGCCTCAACGACCCGTGGCCCGTCCGATACGTCAAGTGGGTCACCTCGGTCGCGCGTTTGGACTTCGGCTATTCGTTCATGAGCCGGGGGCCGGTGATGGATCTCATCGCGCAGCGCCTACCGAACACGCTCGCCGTCGTGGGTGTCGCCTATGTCATCGGCGTGCTCTTCGCGATCCCGATCGGCATGGTCTCCGCGATCAAGCGCTACTCGGTCTTCGACCACATGTCGACGACCTTCGCGTTCATTGGCTTTTCGGTCCCGACGTTCTTCACCGGCCTGCTCCTGATCATCATCTTCAGCGTCAAGCTGCACTGGCTCCCCTTCATCTACGACTCGAACCTCAAGGTCACGAACCTCGCCACGCTCGGGGACCAGATCAAGCAATCGATCATGCCGATCACCGTGCTCGCGCTGTTCAACACGGCGACGATCGCGCGCTACACGCGCTCGGAGATGCTCGAGCATCTGCCGCTCGACTACGTCCGGACGGCGCGATCAAAGGGTCTGAAGGAGCGCTTCGTGGTGCTGCGTCACGTGCTGCGCAACAGCCTGATCCCGGTCGTCACGCTCGTCGCCCTCGGCATACCGGCCGTGTTCGGTGGCGCGATCGTCACCGAGCAGATCTTCCGCGTGCCCGGCATCGGCGAGCTGCTCGTGCGCTCCATCGGGCAGGGAGATACCCCGGTCGTCGCCGGCATCCTGCTGATCTTCGCCGTGCTGGTCGTCCTCTTCAATCTCGTCGCCGACGTCCTGTACGGCGTTCTTGACCCCCGGATCCGGTACTCGTAGTGGCCGCCACCGACATCGAGCTGACGCGAATGCCGGGCGCCGTCGAGCTGCGGCGCCCCGCGCGCTCGCTGTGGAAGGACGCCTGGTACCAGTTCCAACGCCACCGTCTCGCGATGGCCGGCCTCGTGACGTTCCTGTTCCTGGTGATATTCACGCTGGTCGGCCCGGTCGTCTACAGCACGCCGGTGAACGCGATCGACTTCACGGTGTCGCTGCAGGGTTCGAGCTCGACGCATCCCTTCGGCACGGATGACCTCGGCCGCGACATCCTGGCTCGGGCCATGATCGGGGGACGGATCTCCATCGCGGTCGGGATCGTCTCCGTCCTCATCGCCATCACGCTGGGCCTGTTCATCGGCGCGATCGCCGGCTACTTTGCCAAGCTCGACAGCCCGCTGATGCGCCTCACCGATCTCTTCCTGTCGTTGCCGATCCTGCCTCTCCTGCTGGTCATCGTGTACCTGTTCCGCGACACGCTGCGGACCGCATTCGGGCCGGAGCTGGGCGTGTTCCTGATGATCGTGGGCGTGATCGGCATCCTGAACTGGATGCCTGTCGCCAGGCTCGTGCGCGCCTCGTTCCTGTCGCTGAAGCAGAAGGAGTTCGTTGAGGCGGCGCGCTCGGTGGGGGACCCCGACAGCCGCATCATCATGAAGCACATCATCCCGAACGTCCTGAGCCCGGTCCTCGTCGCCGCGACGATCGGCGTCGGTGGCGCGATCCTGACCGAATCGACGCTTTCGTTCCTGGGCCTCGGATTCCCCTCGGACGTGACGACGTGGGGCCGCCTGCTGTACGACGCGAAGGACTACCTCGACATCGCGCCGCACTGGGCGTTCTTCCCGGGCATGCTGATCTTCCTAACGGTGCTCTCGATCAACTACGTCGGCGACGGGCTCCGCGACGCACTCGATCCCCGTAAGGGCTAGAGCGGCGCCGCTCCGATACGGCCCGCGCCTCCCGCGGTCCTTCTACGCTCGCCCCACGCTCGCGGTCGCGCGCGACCTCCTGGGCAAGGTGCTCCTCTACGATGGTCCAAGGGGCCGGCGCGCCGCGCGGCTCGTCGAGGTCGAGGCCTATCACGGGACGAGAGATCCGGCCTCGCACGCTTTCCGCGGTCCCACGCCCCGCACGCGCGTGATGTTCGGGAGGCCGGGTCATGCCTACGTCTATCTGTCGCACGGGGTCTGGTACTGCATGAACGTCGTCGCGCATCCGGACGGGGTTCCGGGTGCGGTGCTGCTGCGCGGCGCGGAGCCGCTCGAGGGCTTCGCTGAGGATGCGCGGCTGACGGGTCCCGGTCTTTTGGGCCGCGCCTTCGCGCTCTCGACCGCGCAGTCCGGCGTCGATCTGGTCCGCTCCACGCTCCAGCTGCGCGACGCGCCGCGCGTTCCCCCGCGTCTCGTCGCGCGCGGGCCGCGCATCGGCCTGGGCGAGGGCCCGACATCGACGCGGCCATGGCGGCTCTGGATCCGCGACTCGGCGGGCGTTTCGCGATGACGAGCGCGGCCGATCGGGCGCTCGCCACCCTGGAGTTCCCGCGCATCCGCGAGCTGCTCGCGGAACGGACCTCGTTCGCGCCCGGACGCGAGCTCGCCGACGCGCTGATGCCCACGATCGACGTGCGAGAGGCCGAGCGCCTCCAGGATGAGACAGCTTCCGCACGCGACCTGCTCCGCGCGCAGCGGTCCGCGGGCCTCGGCGGCGCGCGGGACGTGCGCGACGCGCTGCGGCGGGCGCGCCTGGGTGGCTCGCTCGATCCGCTGCAGCTCATCGAGGTCGCGGACACGGTGCGCGCCGCCGAGAAGCTCTTCGTCGACGTCCATCCGTACCCGCCGCTCGCCGCGAAGACGCGTTTCGCGCGGCCACCACGCGAGCTCGCGGACGCCATCGAGCACGCCATCGCCGGCACGGGCGAGGTGCTCGACCGGGCCAGCCCGCGTCTGGGCTCGCTGCGCGCGGCGCTCCGTGCCGCGCAGGCGCGCCTCCAGCAGCGCCTGGACGGCCTGCTGCGGTCGCCCGAGCTCGCGAAGGCGCTGCAGGAGCAGCTCGTGACCCAGCGCGGCGGGCGCTACGTGGTGCCGGTGAAGTCCGAGATGCGCAGCGCGGTGAAGGGCATCGTCCACGACCAGTCCGCGAGCGGCGCGACCGTGTTCATCGAGCCACTCGAGATCCTCGAAGCGAACAACGCGCTCCGCGAGGCCGAGCTCGCCGAGGGCGCGGAGGTGCGGCGTGTGCTCGACGAGCTGTCGCGCCGCGTCGAACGGGCGGGGGAGGACCTCGACTCGATGATCACGGCGCTCGCGGCGCTCGACCTGCTGCTCGCGAAGGCGGCGCTCGCCGAGCACCTCGAATGTGAGCGTCCCGTCCTCGACGCGCACGGAGTGCTCGATCTTGTCGGCGCGCGCCATCCGCTGCTCGTGGAGCGCGGGACCGGCGTCGTGCCGATCGACGTGCGACTCGGGTCGGACTTCCGTGCGCTTGTCGTAACCGGACCGAATACCGGCGGTAAGACCGTGACCCTGCGGACGATGGGCCTACTGGTGCTCATGGGCGCGTCGGGTCTGCAGATACCCGCGTCGCGCGGTAGCCGTGTTCCGGTGGTGCGCCGCGTGTTCGCGGACATCGGCGACGAGCAGTCGATCGCGCAGTCGCTCTCGACGTTCTCTTCGCACCTCCGCAACGTCGTCGCGACGCTGGCCGAGGCGGAGCGCGACGACCTCGCGCTGTTGGACGAGCTGGGGGCGGGCACGGACCCCGACGAGGGAGCCGCGCTGGCGATGGCCGTCCTCGAGACCCTTTTGGAGCGGGGTGTGCTGGTCGCCGCCACCACGCACTATCCGGAGCTCAAGGCGTTCGCGCTCAACACGCCCGGCGCGGCGAACGCGAGCGTCGAGTTCGACGCCGAGTCCCTGCGTCCGACGTACCGCGTGCACGTGGGTCTGCCCGGCGCTTCGAACGCGTTCGCGATCGCGTCGCGCCTCGGTCTCGACGGCGCTGTCCTCGCGCGCGCCGAGGCGCACCTCTCCGAGCTCCATCGCTCGCTGGAGCGCACGCTGCGTGAGGCCGAGCGCCATCGCACCGAGCTGTCGTCGTCCCTGGAAGAGGCGCGCGTCGCGGCGGAGGACGCGCGTCGCCTCACCGAGGAGGCGCGGCGCGAGGCCACACGGATCCGCGACGAAGCCGAGCGCGCCGCCCGCCGCGCGCGTACCGAAGCCGACGAGCTCCTGCTCCAATCACGCCGCGCTCTGCGACAGGCTGAGAGCGCACGCGAAGGAGCGTCGAAGCGCAACCTCGTCGACGAGGCGCGTGCGGCGCTGGCGGAGGCGGAAGCGACTCGCCAGCGGAGTGCTGCGGCCCCCGAGAACCCCTCGGGCCGGTCCACCGTACCGATCGCGATCGGCTCCCCGGTGCACGTCGCAGGGGTGAGCGAGGCCGGAACACTGCTCGGGGTCGATGACCGCGGCATGGCGGACGTCGCCGCGGGGCAACTGCGGCTGCGTGTGCCTGCGACGAGTCTCCGGCCCGCGGCCGGCGCGCCGGAGCCGCCGCGGTCGACGCGACCGGTCGTGGAGGGATCCGCACCCTCCGTTTCGCTGCAGCTCGACCTGCGCGGCGCGCGCGCGGAGGAGGCCCTCGAGGTGCTGGAGCGCTATCTCAACGATGCCGCGGTCGCGGGCGTGGATCGGCTGCGGATCGTGCACGGGAAAGGAACGGGTGCGCTGCGGAGCGCCGTGCGGGAAGTGCTGTCGCGGCATCCCCTGGTGCGGGAACACGAGCCCGCCGGCGCCGCGGAAGGCGGCGACGGCGCGACGATCGTCCGGCTCTAGCGGCGCGTCGGTGAGGGGCTGGGTGGCGCCGTTCGGCGCAACGTCACGACCGGTTGCGCGGTCATGATGGT
>Ga0075429_100006064_pt1 | contig 10450 bp, 7 predicted proteins | sample RhiMetdeltSRZDD3_FD_75295 | JGI IMG/M metagenome (GOLD analysis project Ga0075429, IMG submission 75295) | Populus rhizosphere microbial communities from Tennessee, USA - Rhizosphere MetaG P. deltoides SRZDD3 | ecosystem: Host-associated > Plants > Roots > Rhizosphere > Soil | place: USA...
GGGCCGCGAGTGCTGCTGATCGAGGCGCCGCCCGGCGTGGGCAAGAGCCACGTGGCCATGACGCTGGCCCGCTGGAGCGGCGACGCCTACCTGCTGACGTCGCAGAAGCTGCTCCAGGACCAGTACGAGCGCGAGTTCGGCGCCGACCTGGCCCTGGTGAAGGGCCGCGACAACTACGTGTGCGAGCGGTATCACGGCGCCCCGGTGCCGACCTCGCGCGGCATGTGCCGGCGGCCGGGCAGCCCGGTCTGCGCCTGTCCCTACCAGCGCGCGAAGCAGGCCGCGCTCAACGCGTCGATCTTCTGTACCAACATCGCCTACTTCACGACCTTGCGGCACTGGCACGCCGAGCAGCTCCGCCGCCGTCGCCTGCTGATCGTGGACGAGGCCCACAATCTCGAGAGCCAGCTCGTCGGCGTCTTCACCGTGCGCTTCTCGCACGACGAGATGCGCGACTGGTTCGACGGCCCGCTGCCGCGTCTGCCCCTGGCCGAGGACTACCGGGCGCTCCTGGCCGGGCACGTCGAGCCGCTGCGGGCGCGGCGCGCCGAGCTCGACCGGCGCCTGGCGGCCCTGCGCCCGCCCGGGCAGCCGGCGGAGCTCTTCCTCGAGATGTCGCCCACGCGCGAGGAGCAGGAGCTGCTCGACCGGCGCGAGCAGCTCGAGGACGCCCTGGCCCGGGCGACCTTCTTTCTCGACGCCGACGACCGCGAGTGGATCGTGCGCTACCCCGACCGCCCGGCCGCCGAGCTGGCGCTGGTGCCGCTCACGGTGGCCGGCATGGCGCGCGAGCTGTTCAGCGAGTGCGCCGAGGTCACCGTGCTGTCGTCGGCGTACCTCGGCCACCGGGCGGTGCTGGCCGAGTACTTCGGGCTGGACGAGGGCGACGTCCGCGTCTTCGCGACGTCCTCGCCGTTCGCCCTGGAGCAGCGGAGGATCGTCTACCGTCCGGTCGGCGCGCTCTCGCAGGTCACCCGGGCGCGACTGGAGCCGGCGCTGTTTGCCGAGGTGGCGACCATCCTCGCCGCCCATCCGGACGACAAGGGCCTCGTCCACGTGCCCTCCTACGAAGCCGGGCGTCGACTCGTCGACGCCCTGGCGACACGGGCGCCGCGCGAGTCGCGGCGCCTGCTCTGGATCGACTCCGCCGACGGCAAGACCGCCGCGCTCCAGCTGCATCGAGCCTCCGCGCGACCGACCGTGCTGGTGTCGCCATCCCTGCGCGAGGGCGTGGACCTGCCCGACGACTTCCTGCGCTTCCAGGTGCTGACGAAGCTACCCTATCCGGATCTGGGCGACCCGTGGACGGCGGCCCGCCGCGCGCGCGACCCGCGCTGGTACGCGGTGGAGACGGCCAAGGCGCTCCTGCAGGCGTACGGCCGGTCGTGCCGACACGCGGACGACTTCGGGGTGACCTACGTGCTGGACGGACAGTTCGCCCGGTTCCTGCAGCACTACCGGGTCCTGCTGCCGGAGTGGTTCCTGGACGCCGCCGAGCCGGCGTTGCGGGCGGCGACGAGGGCGGAGCACCTCGCCGACTGAGTCGCCGGCGGCCTTCCTCAGCCTCGTGCCGCGGCCGCCGCCGAGCGCCCCGCGATGCGGCCGAAGACCGCGCCGGCCATCAGGCCCGCTCCGCCGGGGTAGTTGTGATAGAAGAGCCCGCCGACCAGCTCGCCGGCCGCGAAGAGTCCGGGAATCACGCGCTGCTCGCAGTCGATGACCCGCGCGGACTCGTCGATCTTGAGCCCGCCGAACGTGAACGTGATGCCGGTGGTGACGGCGTAGCCCACGAACGGGGGCGAGTCCAGCGGCTGAGCCCAGTTGGACTTGGGCACGGCCAGGCCGCGAGTGGCCCGGCCGTCCTTCACGGCAGGATTGAAGGGCACGTCCTTCATGACCGCCGCGTTGAACTCGGTGACGGTCTTCACGAAGCCGGCGACGTCGATCTCGAGCTTGCGAGCGAGGCCGTCCAGCGTCGCGTCCTCGGCCCGGGTGACCTCGCGGATGCGGTACTCCTCGCGGAGCAGGTCGAGCACCTTCTGGTCGAAGATCTGGAACGCGGTGCGCCGTGGCTGCCCGATAACCGCGCGCCCGTACTTCACGTAGGTGTAGTTGCGGAAGTCGGCGCCCTCGTCGACGAACCGTTCGCCGCGGAGGTTGACGATGAGACCGAGCGGGTAGGAGTGCTTCTGGAAGTTGTCGCCGACCTTGCGGTCGCCGTGCCAGGGGGCATTGAGATCCCACTGCACGGAGTGGCACCCGCTCCAGTGCCCCCAGGGCAGGGCCCCGACCTCCAGCGCCATGCGGATGCCGTCGCCGGTGTTGTAGGGCGTGCCGCGGACGCGCGCCAGCTCCCAGTTGGGGCCGAGGTAACGCGTGCGCATCTCGGGATTCGCCTCGAACCCTCCCGACGCCAGCACCACCGCGCCGGCCGTGATGGTCTCGGTGCCCGCGGGCGTGCGGACGAGCAGGCCGGTGACGTGGCCGCGGTCGTCGGTCAGCAGCCGGGTCGCCTTGGTCTCGAAGCGCACGTCGATACCGGCCTTGGCCGCGGAGCCATACTCCATGTCGATCAGGCCGGGTCCGCCGCCCACCGCCTCGAGCACCAGCCCGCCCCAGAAGCGGAACTTCCCGCCGACCTTGTACGCCTGGCGGCCGAACATCGGGATCCAGCGGACACCGCGGTCCTTCATCCAGCGCACGGTGTTCTGCGACTCCCGGACCACCAGCAGGGCCAGGTCGGGGTCGGCACAGTCCTCGGTCACGCGCATCAAGTCATCGTAGAAACTGTCCTCGGTGTAGGGATCGACCTCCATCTGCGCGGCTTCCTGGTCCGACAGGTCCCCGATGAGGCTGCGCAGCTCGTCGAAGCTCTTGAACGCGAAGCGAAACCCGCCGGCGGTGAAGAACCCGTTGCCGCCCCGCCACGCTTCCGGGGCCTTCTCCACCACGAGGACCCGGGCGCCGGCCTCGCGAGCGGACAGGGCCGCGCACATCGCCGCGTTTCCGCCGCCCACAACCACGACGTCGTAAGCCGTTGCCACGCGCATGGACCTCCTGGGGAGACGCTCGGTGGCCGTACGTTAGGGTGAGGGTCGCGGGGTGTCAAGCGTCCGGCGGAGCATCGCGATCAGCACCTCGCGGCTCTGCTCGGCGGTCCGGACCTCGCGCGGGAAGGCGATGCGCACGCTCGACAGCCGGTCGCCCTGCCGCAGGCGCAGCGTGAAGCCGAGCCGGTCGACGGTCACCATGGTGGCCTCGTCCGCTGTCTCGCCGGCGTAGTGGCGGGCGTACGCGATCAACGCGTCGGCGTGGTCTCGGTTCATGTGCTCGACGATCCCCGTCGCCGCCTCGGCGAGCGGATCGGGACTGGCCGCCTGGTAGTCGGCGGGCGTCACCCAGTCCATCGCCGCGAACCCTCCCACGAAGTACACGTCGACCGGCTCGAGGCGCCAGAACGCGAAATCGTCGAAGTCCACCCAGTAGCCGGCGCGGGGATGGCGCGCCAGGTACGCCGCCCGCGCGTCGCGTCCCTCGACGGGATCGAGCGCGTGGCCGTCGCCCATCAGCGTGAGCCGTCCGGCCGCCAGCGGGTCGCCGCTGCAGTCCGGCTGCGTGACCAGCAGGCTGGCCCGGCGGTCGGCCGCCAGGTTCTGCGTGTGCATCGCCATGGCGCTGATGAGGAACAAGGGACGACCGTCCACGTCGAGGGCGTACGGCATGACCGACGCGAACGGATGCCCGGCGTGACGGCGAGACACCGTCGCCAGCATCCCGGTCCGGCCGAGGTACGCGAGAGTCCGGGCCCGCTCGGCGAACGTCGGCTCGGGGACGGCAGGCGCCTCCGGCGCGCGCGGTGGACCGGCGTGACGGCTCATGCCGAGGAGGCTACACCCGTCGGCGCTATTCCCGGGTCGCGGTGAAGGGACAGATTTGGCTGTAGGCGCAGTAACGGCACGCCTGGCGCGAGGGTGTGGCGTCGAAGCGACGCGCGCGGATCCCCGCGGCGGCCGTCACGACCGCGGCCCGCGCCTCGTCGAGGTCGGCCTCGGTCGGCCGGCGCCGACCCGCCAGATTCGTCTCGATGAAACGCAGCTCCACCCACTCCGGCAACCGCCCGGTCATCTCGCGCCAGGCCAGGGCATACAGCTTGAGCTGCAGGTTCTCGTCCACGCGACGGTCGGCGTCCTTCTGCCGGGTCACCTCGCTCGTCTTGTAGTCGACGATGGTGGCGCCGAGCAGGTCCTCGTCGACCCGGTCGAAGCGGCCGCGGACGCGGTTGTTGGCGATGCTGAAGGCGAAGTCCTTCTCGACCCACGTCGGCCTGACGCCCTCGGCCTCCTCCTGGTGCCAGAAGCGCGCGAGCGCCTCGCGGCCGGCCGCCTTGCGCGCCTCCTGGTGCTCCCAGGTGAGGAACCCCTGGTTGAGCCACTTGCGGTCGTACTCGGCGAGCAGGTCCTCGAGGGAGGTGTAGTTCCCCTCCACCCGCCGCCGGAGATAGAACTCCACCACGGCGTGGATGGTGCTGCCGTAGACCACTGTGTGATGGCGCAGGATCGGCACCCGGAGCTGGTGCACGTAACGGTACTTCAGCGGACAGGTCTGGTAGTCGTCCACCTGCTTGTGGCTCAGCACCAGCTCCTCGGACTCCGCCATGGGCGGCACGCTCGCCGTGTCCGGCTCGGCCGGCGGCGCGAATCGCTCGAGCTCCTCGACCGGCGCGCCCCGGAAGGGCCGGGCCGCGTCCTTGGGCAGGTCGAGCGCCTCCAGGACGAACTGGCTCACCTTGCGCTCGCGCGTCCCGCCGTAATCCCGGGCGCTCGTGAAGAACAGCTCCCGGCGGGCCCGCGTCATGCCGACGTAAAAGAGTCGGCGCTCCTCCTGGATGTGGAAGTCGCCGGGCGGCACCGCGTCCCGGATCAGCTCCACCGGCAGCTCGAGGGGATCGCGCCGCTTCTGGACGGGAAACTTGCCCTGGACGAGGTTGACGAGGAACACGACCGGGAACTCGAGGCCCTTGGCCTTGTGGACGGTGAGGACCCGCACCGCCGGCGTCTCGACATCGGCCTCGGTCACCGCCGGGTCCTCGCCGGCGTCAATGAGCGCGTCGAGGTGCTTGACGAGCTCGCGCACGTGGTCGTAGCGGAGTGTCCGGGACGCGTCCTGGATCCGCCGGAAGAACTTGGAGATGTTCTGCACCTCCGCCTCGTCGCGCGCCGTCGCCGCCTTCGACATGCGGGCCAGCCAGCCGGAGTCGACGAGGAACTGATAGAGCAGCTCCCCCGTCGGCATCTCCCGCCCCAGCTCCATGTACCGAACGAGGTCGGCGACCAGATGGCGGATCGACAGCCGCGCCTCCTCCTCGAGCTCGGCCTCCAGCTCGGGGATCGTCTCGACGCTGCGGAGCACGTCGAAGAGCCAGCGATGCTTGCGATCGGCGTGGGTGGCGCACCGGGTGAGGTCGACGATCGGCACCTGGTAGAGGTCCGACGAGGCCAGGTAGTGGACGCTGACCGAGTCGTCGGGATGGGCGACCGCGCGCAGGAAGGCCAGCAGTAGCCGCACCTCGGGCCGGCCGTACAGGCCGGCGTTGCCCGAGAAGGTCCACGGGATGCCGCGGAGGTTGAACGAGCGCAGGAACTGGTCGGCGTCCCCGTTGGAGCGCACCAGCACGGCGACGTCGGAGAGCTGCCAGGCGCCCTGCTCGACCCGGTCGCGGACCGTCTGCGCCACCGCATCGGCTTCCTGCGTCGCCGTCTCGTAGTGCCAGTGCCTCGGCTCGGGCCCGGGGGGCTCCCGGACGGCGACGAGACGCTTGTCGATCCCGCTGCGGACCTCGAGCCGGTCGGGATTGTTGTGCACGATCAGGCGGTAGGCGGCGTCGAGCACCGCCTGGTGGGAGCGGAAGTTCTGGGTGAGGACGATCTGCTTGGCGCCCGCGTAGTGGTCGAGGAACCCGACGACGTTGGAGATGGCCGCGCCGCGCCACTTGTAGATGGACTGGTCGTCGTCGGCCACCACGGCCACGTTGCCGTGGCGCGCGGCCAGCAGCTTGACCAGCGCGAACTGCGCGTGGTTGGTGTCCTGGAACTCGTCGACGAGGATGTACTTGAACCGCCGCTGGTAGACGTTCAGCACGTGCGGTCGCGTGCGGAGCAGGCGGAGCGCGAGCACGATCTGATCGCCGAAGTCGATCCGGTCGGCGCGGCCCATGAGGGCCTGGTAGGCCGCGTAGGTCGCCGCCAGCTCCACGTGCTGCTCGGCCCGATCGCGCGCCTCGGCGTCGTCGGGCGCGGCGGCGGCCGCCGCCCGCAGCACCTCGGCGCAGCGCACGTAGTCCTCCGGCGCGATGTCGTCGTCCTTGCAGCGGCTGACCAGGGTGATGATCGCCTGCAGGTGGCGGGTCGGGTCGCCGAGCGGGCGATAGCGCGCGAGCGGCAGCTCGAAGAGGCGGTCGCCCAGGAAGATCACCTGCTCGGCGCGGCTGAGGACGCTGAAGTCGTTCTTCAGGCCGATCTCCAGCGAGTGGCCCCGCAGCAGGCTGTCGCCGAAGGCGTGAAAGGTGGCGATCTCGACGTCGGCGTAGCCGTAGGGCACGAGCTGGTCGACCCGCTCCTCCATCTCGGCGGCGGCCTTGTCGGTGAACGTGAGCGCGAGGATCTCCTCGGGACGCACGCGACGCTGGGCGATCAGCCAGGCGATGCGGCGGGTAATGACGGTGGTCTTGCCGGTGCCGGCCCCCGCCACGATGAGCAGCGGCCCCGCATCGTGAGTGACGGCATCCCGCTGGGCCTGGTTGAGTCCATCGAGGATGCGGTCGCCCGCCATGTGAATCGACTATATCAGCAGGACGCGCCGGGTGATCACCTCCGGATGTCCGAGCCCCCCGCGAGCAGGTCGCCGACGTCACGCGCGTCGATGCGCGCGACGTCGCCCCACGTCGAGCACTTGAGCGCCGCGACGGCCGCCCCGGCGTCCACCGCCTCCTGCGGCCCTCGACCCTGCAGGGTCGCCCACAGGAAGCCGGCGACGTAGGCGTCGCCGGCCCCGACCGGGTCGACCGCCTGAACGGCATGGGTGCGCGTGGGTCGCCACAGGCGGTCGCTGGCGAGCGCGACCGAGCCCTCCGCCCCCTGCAGGAGCGCGATCGTGGCCCTGGGGGCCAGACGCGACAGCGCCTCGACGATCGCATCGCCGGGGCCCGTGAGACCGAGCACCGTGCGGGCCTCCGCCTCGCCCATGAAGATGTGGCGCGCCGCCGGCAGCACGACGTCGATAAAGGCGCGCGCCTCGGCCGGCGTCCAGAGCGCGGCCCGGTAGTTTAGGTCGAACGAGATGGCGGCCGCTTCGCCGAGCGCGCGCTCCACCACCCGCCGTGGGCCCGGCCCCAGGGCGGGGGTGATGCCGGTCAGGTGCACCAGACGCGCCCGCCGCACCGGCTCCCAGTCGATCGCCTCCGGCACGAGCCGGGCGAAGGCCGAGTCGCGCCGGTCGTACAGCACCCGGATGGGCCTCGGCGGCGCGCCGAACTCCAGGAAGTAGACGCCGACCCTGGCGTCGTCGACGGTGCGCACGTGCGCGCAGTCGACGCCGTGGCCGGTCAGCTCCCGGCGAATCCGGTCTCCCCAGGGGTTGGCTGGCACCGCCGAGATCCAGGCGGTCCGCAGGCCCAGGCGCGCGCAGGCGGCCGCGACGTTGGCCTCGGCCCCGCCGACCTGCACGTCGAGGTGGCGTGCCGTCTCGATCCGCTCGGGCGACGGGATGGACAGCCGCAGCATGACCTCGCCGATGGCGACGAGGTCGTGCATCTAGGCGAGACGGATCGTGAGCGACGTGCCGAGGATCATCGACCCCGTGATGAGGGTCGGCCGCCGGTCGTCGCCGAACACGATGCGGGCGGGCCGGTTCTCGCGCGCCCACGACGAGAACCGCGTGAGGTCGAGGAGGGCGGCCGGCTTGCGGGTCTCCGGGTCGGGCTCGATCCGCAGCTCCAGCGGGACCAGCTCGGCCCGGTAGGCGTGCGCGACGTCGTCCGGCCCTTCGTTGTCGGCCCGCCGGCGCCGCACGATGAGCGTCTGCAGCCGGCCATCGGGCCGGGGAGTCCACGAGCCCTCCCGGAAGTTCAGCAACGCGCTGATCGCGTCGTCGATGGCCTCGCCGGCCGGCATCGTCAGCACGTCGTCGACCACGCGCAGGCGCCGCATCAAGAAGGTCTCGGCCCGGGCGTGGTACTCGACGACGCCCCGCTGGTAGTCGTAGGCGACTCTCGATCGGGATTCTCGTCCCCGGACCTGGAACCAGGCCTCGCTCCGGACAGGCGCCCATCGACCGTCCCGCACAACGCCGCTGGACTGGATACGGTTGGCGATGCCGTCCCCTCGCCCGTCGATCCGGACCTCGTAGCGCCCGGCCGCCCGGTCGACGCTCTCGCGGACCTCCCCGTCCAGGCGGAACGTCAACATCTGATAGAGGATGCCCACTTCGGCGGCAAACGCTGCCTTGTGGGTGGCGGGCTCCGCCACCGCACGGGTGGGGGACACGAGCAGCCCGGCCACGGCCAGTGTCAAGAAATCTCGACGGTTAAAGGGTTTTATGGACATGGCCGCTGTGTCAGCCTATTCTACTGCGCCACGGGGGGGCGGAATTTTGTGCCGGGACGGCGCCTGCTATCGTATTCCAGGGTGCCCGAAACCGGCCCCGACTCCGCAAAGGGGCTGCCGGAGATGAAGCGACGCGCGGTGATCACCGGTCTGGGGATCGTTTCGCCGATCGGCGTCGGGGTCGAGCGGTTCTGGGCTTCGGCCCGCGCCGGCCGCTCGGGCATCGCCAATCCCACCCTCTTCGACGCCTCCAAGCTTCCTCCCGAGTGCCAGATCGTCGGCGAGGTCACCGACTTCAACGTCAAGGAGTGGCTCCCGGGCGCCGCCGGCCGCATGGCCGGCCGCTTCAGCCAGTTCGCCGTCGCCGCCGCCAAGATGGCCCGCGACGACGCCAAACTCGACTCCGCCCAAATCCCCTCGGAGCGGATCAAGGTCTCGATCGGGACCTCTATGAACGGACTCGCCGACGTACATCAACCCAACTTTGAAACGTTCTTAGACCGTGGCTTTGTCAGTCCATGGGCCTGCCTCGAATATCCCGCCCATGCCGCCACAAGCCATGTCGCGATAGAAAGTCACGCTCGCGGACAGGCAGCCAGTTTCGCGACCGCATGTGCCGCGGGCCTTGACGCGATTTCTTGGGCTGCACATCAGGTCGAAGAAGGTCATGCGTATGCCGTGATCGCAGGGGGGACTGAGGCCCCACTTTCGCAATGCACGGTGATGGCGCTTCATGCCGTTGGCGTCCTTCCAAGATGGGACGGCCCCCCCGAAGAGGCAAGCAGGCCCTTTGATCGCCTGCGGGACGGGTTGGTGATCGCCGAGGGAGCTGCGATCGTAGTCGTTGAGGAGGAAGAGAGCGCGCGATCTCGCGGCGCGCGTATCTACGCTCGCATCGAAGGCAGCGGCAGCGCCTCGGAAGGGGCTCATCTTCGAAAAGTTGATCAGAGCGGCGACGTTGGTAGCCGAGCCATGCGACTTGCTCTCATGGGCGCAGGTATGGAACCGAGCGCAATTGATTACATTGCCGCGCATGGCAACTCAATGCGTGACTACGATTCTGCAGAGACCGCCTCCATCAAACAGGTCTTCGGGCATCACGCCTGGAATATGCCGATTTCATCGTTGAAATCAATGTGCGGCCAAGCCCTCGCGGCGAGTAGCGCCATGCAAGTCGTGGCGGGATGCTTAGTGCTACGCGATCAGATCGTCCCGCCAACAATCAACTATCGGATCCCTGACATTTCCTGCGACCTCGATTACGTCCCCAACGTTGCACGTCGTGCCCGTGTCCGCGCTGTTCTGGTTCACGCCCACAGTCTGGGCGGACTGCATTCCGCTATGGTTCTACGAGCCGACTGATCTGTGAGTCAGGCGCTCCTCACGTCCCTCGCCACGGTGCTGTGTGGACTCGCGATCTTTGTCTGGCGAGCAAGGCCCGAAAGTTCAATCAATCGATGGTTCGCCATCTACACCATCACAATGGCTGCCTGGGTCTTCGCAAGTGCGGGACTACACGGCGGTCAACATCTTGAGTTGTGGGGCCGCTTTACCTTTGCCAGCGCCAGTACAATGCCGGCAGCTTTCCTTGCATTCACCCAGTCATATCCAACTCGAAGTCGATGGCCGCCCCCGTGGCTTCTTCATCTCACTCTCGCGATCGGCATCGCTTTCGGACTCCTCTCCTTGGCCACGCCTTGGATTGTTCACGACGTTCATTTCTCACAAGCGGGGCTGACACGAAAGACCGGATTTCTCTATGGAGCCTACTCGACCTATTTCCTCGTCGGCTGGGGTTCCGCTCTCGGCGTGTTTGTCGCAAAGTGGCGTCGATCGTCGGGCATGGCAAA
>Ga0075429_100006065_pt1 | contig 10450 bp, 7 predicted proteins | sample RhiMetdeltSRZDD3_FD_75295 | JGI IMG/M metagenome (GOLD analysis project Ga0075429, IMG submission 75295) | Populus rhizosphere microbial communities from Tennessee, USA - Rhizosphere MetaG P. deltoides SRZDD3 | ecosystem: Host-associated > Plants > Roots > Rhizosphere > Soil | place: USA...
TGACGTTGTGCTCGATGAGCGCGTTCTGCGTGTCCGGGTACATGGAGATGCCGAAGCCCGGGTTGTCGTACAGGTAGTTGTTGCGGATGACCGCGCGGCGCGTGAACTCGGTGTAGATGGCGTGGTCGTGGCCGCCGTTGCCCCCGCCGCAGTTGTGAATGCGGCTCTGCTCGACGACTGGGTCGACTGCGGGTGCGGTCACGATGCCGAGCAGTACGCAGGAGCCCGTGTTGTTCGAGTTGAGCTTGTTTCGGTTGGTGATGTTCAAGCGGCGGAGGATTGCTCTGTCGCCCTGCACCTGCACGGTGATCGGCGCGACGTCGTGTCCGTCGACGTCCAGGTCGGAGAGGGTCACTCCGTCGGCCGAGTCCTTGACCCAGATGTAGCCGCGCAGCAACGCGCGCGAGCCGGGAGCGCTCATCAGGGTGACGTTGACGGCCGAGAAGGCGACGTTGCCGACGTACGTTCCGGCGAGGAGGCAACCCCTCTCCCCGGCGGCGAGGTCGTTGACGAGGCGCTGGGCGGTGCGAAACGGGCTGGAGAGGGTTCCCGTCCCTGCGTCGTTACCGTTCGGCCCGGCATATGCGGAGCAGGCCACGGGAGCCTCGACGAGCGCCGTCGGGTCGGACTCGGCGTCGGTGGAGCCGGCCCCGTTCGTCGCCGTCACGACCACACGCACCGTCGACCCGAGGTCGGCGGCCCCGAGCGTGTACGTGGTGGAAGCTGCTGACAACGGGCTACAGCCACCGCCGGATGCTTCACAGCGGAGCCAGGTGAAGGACAGGGTCGGCTCTCCGGTCCACATCCCGGGCGAGGCGGTCAGCGTTTGGCCCTCGAGCGGCGTTCCAGCGATCGACGGTCGCACGAGGTTCACGGGAGCGCTCGGGCACGCTGCGCTCTGGGCCGCGATCGTTGACACGGACGAACGGTTGCCGCCGCCGTCGAAGGCGTCGACGCCGACGACGAAGGTCGTCCCGCACGGCAGTCCCTCCAAGGTGTAGGCCGTGCTCGTCGACGAGCTGAGGAGCTCGCCGTCGAGGTAGATGCCGTACCCGCTGACGCCGACGTCGTCGGAAGCCGGGCTCCAGGCGACCGACATCGTCGAGGCGGTCGCATCCGTCATCGTCAGGTCGGCGACGTCGGACGGTGCGATGAGATCGCGCGAATCCCTGACGAGGACTGCGTCGACGTCAAGGACGTCCGCCGCCCTCGCCGATGACTGGAGGACCGAGACGAAGAGTCGATTTCCCGTGCCGCGCGCGGTGTAACGAAGGGGTGCAAAGGTCGACCATGTCGTGAGCGCCGTGCGGCAGCTCCTCGCGGATGCGACCACCTTGCGTGTGTTGCGCTCCTGGAGCACCAGACAGACCTTCGCGCGGCGCTTCGGAGTTCGCACCCACGCGCCGGCCGTGTAGGCCATGCCCTTGACGGTTGTAACCCCTTGCGAGTTCTGGAGCCCGTAGGTCGAGGCGCTCGGTCCGGAAGCACGGACGTACCCGTCTCCAACCGCCCCGCCTGTCCGCAGCGCGAGCGTCGAGGCGACCGGTTTCCAACCCGAAAGCGAACTCTCGAAGGTTCCCTCGATCGCCGTTGCCCCCTCGGCGGCCGAACCGGACGCCAGGACAAGCGCTACGGCGAAAATTGCAATGGTCCTTCTCTGCGCTCGGGCGGTCGCTGGACGGGCAGAGTCCACGGCTTCCCTCACTCGTAAGGGCCGGGTTCCAGTGCGAGTCAGCGTCGTTCAGTGCCAACGGCAGGAGCCCGTGCCTTGTCTGCGGCTTTCCGCGGTTTCGGCACGGGGCCGCCCCGACTTGAGGACGTTCCCTCGATCTGAGCAGGACAGCTTCAGGCCCGCACGGCCCGGCGGCTGCCATGCGGAACGAGCAGCCTGAAGGCGACCTTCTCGCCCAGTGCGCGCGCTTGGTTCCGCCGCCGGCGGGCGTACGTGTCGAAGCGCTCGGCGGCGACTTCGAGCTCTGACCGCCCGGTCATCCCTGCGAGCAGGCGTAGCTGCCGCGCGTGCAGCGCGTGGTAGAAAGGGCTGGCGACATTGCGGACGCGATGCGGATAGAGGTCGTAGAGCGACCAGTAACCGGTGTCCCAGCGCTCTACCGCTCCGGCGAGCGTTTCCACCGCGGCGGAGAAGAGGCTCTCCGCCTCGGCGTCGGCCAGGCCGACGGCGACGTCGCGGACGCCCCAGGCGGCGAAGATTGCGCCGTTGAGGACGAAGCTTGGCGGGTCGGTCGGGTACTCCTCGAACAACGGGCCGCCTCCGAGCGTCGCAGCGACGCCGCCCTTGGCGCTCGGCACGTGCATAGGGACGAGGCCCCGCTTCGCGGACGCCGCTAGCTCCTCGGCGCCCGTCTCGAGCGAGAGGCGCACGAGCAGACTGCTGCACTGTCCCTGCGCCATCGCCGAGAGCCAAGGGGCGGAGAGCCGGTAGGTATGCGTCGCGTTCGGCTCTGCCCAGCCGCCTCCCGACCCCTGCTCGCTCGCAAGGTGCTGTCCTGCGGCGAGGGCGGCGGTGAGCCACTCGTCCCCCTCGCCGGACAGGAACCGGTCGTAGCAGCCGAGGCCCCACTGGGAGATCGCCATGAAGCGATGGAAACCGGGCCAGGGAAACCACTCGGGAGGCCACCTCGGCTCGGTCGTCTTCTCCCGGAAGTCGATGTAGTAGCCACGAACCCCCTCCTCCGCGAGATGGGGTCCGACAGGGAGCCGGCCGCCGTCGAGACTCTGCCGCACAAAGAGTGCTTTCATCGGGTCCGTGGCGGCGAGGCTATTCGCCGTTTCCAGTGAGGCACAATACTTCAGTGGGCAGGCATAAGCGTCCGGAGCGGCTCAGAGTCGTCACCCTTCTCGACCACCCCGATGTCAGTGGCGGAGGTGAGAGGATGGCCGTCACGGTTGCCATGCGGCTGGATCCCAGCCGCTTCGAGAGCGTGCTCTGTGCGACGCGTTCCGTCGGCAAGCCGACCTTCGAGGAGGACCTGCGCGCTGCCGGAGTCGAGATCATGCGGCTCGATCGCCGCTCCCGTACCGACTTCGCCGCCTGGCGGCCCTTGTTCGACTACCTGCGGGACGGCGTCCATGTCCTCCATGCGCACAAGTTCGGCTCGAACGTCTGGGGCACGCTGCTCGGGAGGCTCGCGCGGGTTCCGGTCGTCATCGCGCACGAGCAGAGCTGGGCCTCGGCGCGCTCGTCGACCGCAGGGCCGTTCGTTCGGAGCACGATCGACCGGGAGGTGATCGCGCGTGGAGCGGATGTCTTCATCGCCGTGTCCGAGGCTGACAAGCGGCGGATGATCGAGGTCGAGGGAATCCCTTCCCGGCGCCTGCGGGTGATCCCGAACGCGGTTCCGGCTCCCGTGCCCGCCGGCCACGACGTCAAGGCCGAGCTCGGAATCCCTGCCGGCGCTCCGGTCGTCGTCACCGTCTGCCAGCTCCGCCCCGAGAAGGCGGTTGAGGTGCTCGTCGAGGCGGCTGCCCTGTTGCGCGATCGCCACCCGGAACTTCGGGTCCTGGTCGCCGGCGAGGGGGCCGAGCGCGGGCGCCTGGAGTCGCTCATCGAGGAGTTGGGGCTGGCCGACACCGTCCTCCTGCTTGGAACTCGGCGCGACGTGCCGGACATCCTGGTCGCTGCCGACGTGGCAGTTTGCTGCTCGGATTTCGAAGGGACTCCGCTCTCGGTCATGGAGTACATGGGTGCCGGGAAGCCGGTCGTTGCGACCCGCGTGGGCGGCTTGCCCGAGGTCGTGCAGGACGGCGTACACGGGCTTCTCGTCGAGCCACGTGACCCGGTGGGGCTCGCAGATGCGTTAGCGCATCTGCTCGAGGAAGAGCCCCTTCGGCGACGCCTGGGGGAGGCGGCCAGGATCCGGCAGCAGACCACATTCGATCTCGACGCCGCCGTTCGCAGGATCGAGGAGCTGTATGACCAGCTCTTTCTCTCCTCCGGGCGTCTGAACCGTCGCCACCTCGAGCACCTCGAGCCGTGAACGAGATGCGAGTCGCCGTCATCTGCACCGCAGACAGCGTCTTCAACCGCCGCGTCCTGCCGGCGCACGTCTCCTCGTTCGCCGAGCTCGTCGGGATTGTGGCCATCCACGAGCCGAAGCGCCGGATGTGGGAGCGACTGCGCGCCGAGTGGCGGCGGTCTGGCTGGAGGACGGCGGACGTCCTCGCGTTCCGCCTCTTCTACGGCGCACTTCTTCGCCGCAGGGACACGGAGTGGGTTCGCAGCCGTGCGGACGAAGAGCTCGCTGCGCTTCCTCCCGTCGGAGATGTACCTGTGCTCGACACGGAGAACCCAAACTCTGAGGAGACCCGCCGGTTCCTGCAGGAGGTTCAGCCGGATCTCGTCCTAGCTGCCTGCAAGACGATTCTCCGGCGGGAGATCTTCGCCGTTCCGGCGCACGGCACGTTCGTCGTCCACCCGGGCATCTGCCCCGAATACCGGAACGCGCACGGCTGCTTCTGGGCACTCACCCGTCGCGATCTGGAGCGAGTCGGGGCGACGCTCCTCCGCATCGACGAGGGAGTCGACACCGGCCCTGTCTACGGGTACTACTCGACCTCCTTCGACGAGCGACGGGAATCCCACGTCGTCATCCAGCTTCGCTCGGTCTACGACAACTTCGCCCGCATCTCCGAGGACCTCCGCCGCGTGTACGAGGGGTCGGCCGTGCCGATCGACGTGAGCGGGCGGAGGTCGGCCGCCTGGGGCCAGCCCCGCCTCAGCGACTACCTTCGCTGGAAGTGGTCGGCGCGGGGCGCTGCGTGAAGCCGATCGTCCTCCTCTACCACGACGTCGTCCCGAGCGAGCAGCGCGACGAGGTCGGCTTTCCCGGCGCTCTGGCAGCCCGCTACAAGCTTGAGCCGGTCGCCTTCGAGGAGCATCTCGACGCGATTGCGCGAACCGGTCTGAGCATCGGGTTGCCCTCGCAGCAGAATCCACCTGACGTCGTCCTGACATTCGACGACGGGGGCTCGTCGGCCAGGGCGGCCGCGACCGCGTTGGAGGCGAGAGGGTGGAGAGGCGTCTTCTTCGTGACGACGTCGAAGATCGGGTCCAGGGGTTTTGTGGGTGAGGCGGACATTACCGCGCTCGCCGACCGCGGGCACGTCATCGGGAGCCACTCCCACTCCCATCCGACTTACATGGGGAAACGTCCTCCGGCGGAGATCAGGCAGGAGTGGCGCCAGAGCCGGGCGGTATTGGCTGACATCCTCGGTGAGCCTCCCGACGTGGCGTCGGTGCCCGGCGGCTTCGTGTCTCGAGACGTCGTGCGCGAGGCCGCGGCTGCGGGATATCGAGCGCTCATGACCTCGGAGCCGCGCGCGGGCATCCGGCTCCGTGAAGGGCTCGCCGCCTATGGGCGTTTTGCGGTCTGGTCGACGACGCCGGCGGAGCGGGCGGCAGCCTACGCCTCGGGTGTTCGACCGGCCCAGCTGCGCCTCTGGCTCGAATGGAAGGCAAAGGACGTCGCGAAGAGGGGGAATCCTTCCGCGTATCAGGCCCTGCGGCGGCTCCGGGCGCGAATTTCCTAGGCGCGGACTCCTACGCACCTTCCGCCGAGACGCCCGCTATGATGACCCGCTTCGTCGTGCCGCTCGGTCCTTCCACCCTGCTCGGCCCGAGAGCCCGCACCGTCGTCAGCATCGCTGCGGCCCTCTGGCTTCTCTCCTCCGCCGTCTCCGAGGCTCACGCCGCGCCCCGGTATGCGGCAGACGGCACGGTCTGCGCGCGGTATGCCTCGCCCGGTGGATCGGACGCATGGTCGGGCAGCGCGTCGAGGCCCTTCCGGACGGTCCAGCGCTTGGCCAACGCGCTCAGGGCCGGGCAGACCGGCTGCCTCCTCCGGGGAACGTACGTCGGAAACGTTGTCATCACGGCAGATCGCGTCAAGCTCGCCAGCGTCGCCCGCGTCCGCGCGCGTCTGCGCGGTTACATCTGGATCAGGGACTCGGCCAACGGCGTGACCCTTTCCCACCTCAGCATCGACGGCCACGACGTGGGCCCGATCACCGTGCAGGTGCAGGGGGATGGAGCGCTCCTCCGTCGCCTGAACATCACCAACCGCAACAAGCGCAACTCGAACAACACGGGCTCTTGCGTTCTCCTGGGAATCGTCGGCGCTCCGGCCGTTCGCCCCCAAGTGGTGCGCAGCCGGATCCACCACTGCGGCGGAGGCAACGGCGGCCACGACCACGCTATCTACACCGAGTTCACGCGCCGCGCGGTCATCCGCAACAACTACCTGTACGACAACCCGGGCTTCGGCATCTCCATGTACCCGGACACGCAGAACGCGCTCATCGAGCACAACGTCATCGACGGCAACGGGTACGAGAACCGCGGCAACGTCACCTTGTCCGGGGAGGAGGCGGGCGGCGAGTACGACCGCGACTACGCCTCGGACAACAACCTCCTTCGCAACAACATCGTCACGAACTCCCGCGCCCGGTACAACATCGACTCCTACTATCCGACCCTCCAACCCAGCGGAAATCTCGTCACGAACAACTGCGTCTGGAATGCACCCTGGGGCAACACGACCTCGGAAGGCGGTTTTGCGTACGTGGCCAACTTCGATCGTGACCCGCTTTTCGTCGACCGCGCCGCCAAAGACTTCAGGCTGCAAGCCGGAAGCCCCTGTGCCGGGATGGGCCCGATCGAAGCCGTCGTCGACTAACGCTGATCCGGCCGAAACGATCGCCCGGCGACGAACGAGCTCCGCGCGACGGACGACAACGCCACGCACGTGCCGAGCATCAGCCAGAGTTGCTTCTCGTAGTGGTTCGTCGCGAAGAAGTACGCGACGAGCATGGCGGCCGTGCCGATCACGACCGCGCGCGAAAGCCGCTCGCCCTCGACGTCACCGTTGCGCTTCAAGGCGCGAACGGCTCGAACGCCGACGACCAGCGTCGAGGTGATGATGCCGAGAAAGGCGACTAAGCCCAGGAGGCCGAGCTCGGCGAGAACCTGCAGATAGGAGTTGTGCACCAGCTCCCCCTCGCTGATCAGATCGACCCTCGGAAGGTTGATCGCTCGAACGGTATAGAACGGCTCGACAACCGAGAAGTTCCCGGCCCCTACTCCGAGGAGCGGTTGATCCGAGACCATCGTCCCGGCGACCGTCCAGAGGGATTCACGATTGGATGTGTTGTCGGGCGAGAGGATGGTCTGAAATGCGACCGGTGCGGTGACGAGGGTGTAGAAGAGCGTCCCCGCCACCACGACCGTGCCGACGACCACGGCCGCGCGTCTCCGCAGGTCTCCAGAGAAGACGAGTGCCAGAAGGAGTGCGACCCCGAGCGCCACGAGCCCTGCCTGGGAGTCCGTTCGCAGAAGGACGACCCCGAGCAGCATGGCGATCGGGACCAGCGCCCAGCGAATGAGGCGGTCCCCCAGCGCTGTGAACCCGTACGCACAGAAGACCATGCTCGGAACGACGACGGCGGCAAGCTCGTTCGGATCGTCGAAACCGCCGGACAGGCGGGCGTCGTTGACCGACGCGTCCGCGGAGTACGTGCCGAAGAACCCCAGCATGGCAGCGAACAGCGAACCGGCAACGAAAGCCCCGAGCACCCACGAAAGCCGTTTGCGGTCGGAAACGACGGAGTACGTGATGACCAGCAGGAGCACGCCCTGGACGAGACGGAAAGCGCTCGAGAATGCAGCGCCGGACTCGGTCGCCCAGAGCATCGATGCCGCAGCGAACGCGACCAGCGCGATTGCGCTCCACGCCACGAGCGGATGGTCGGCGAAGATGAATCGCATTTTCGTGCGCCGGTCGAGGAGCCTGAAGAGCCAGACCGCGGCGATCACCGCTCCGCCGAGCTTCACCGGCGTCGTCAACCCCATCGACTGCAGGCCGGTCGTCCGATCGAAGAACGTGAGGACGACGAAGACCGCGAGAGCGGCCCCTAGGTTGAAGAGGGCGAGCGCGGCGAACCCGGCGGCGAAGACGCCGGCGAGCGCGAGCTGAGGGGCTACCGGGGCGAGGAGCCCGATACCAACGGCTCCCATCGCCAGCGCCGAGACCCCCAGCCACTGTGGCTCCGAGACCGTCGAGGCCCGTGCGTCCAGCACTGACTACCTGTCGGTCTTCGCGACCGACCCGGTCGTGCTCGACCCATCGACGATATGCGAGAGCAGCGTCTCGAGCGACTCGGTGGTAGGAGTGAGGCCGACGTCTCGTGAGCGGTCTTGCGACGTGACCACGAGTCCCGCAGGCGGAACCGGATGCTGGGAGAGGAAGCGATTGAGCTCGGCAAACCGATCGCGGCGGCTGTGGCCGAGACGCACGGCGATGAGGATGATGTCGACTGCATCGACGAGCGCAAACGCATCCGCGAACTCCGTCAGCGGCGGAGAGTCGATCACGACGACGTCGGCCTCGCCCTTGAGCTGGTCGATGATGTCGGCGATCCGCCTCGGCTCGAGCAGGTCGATCGGGCGCGCATCACCCGGGAGGAGGAGGCGTAGCCAGTCGCCGTACCCGGGCGCGTCGACGAGCGCTTCGTCGACCGACGTACGGCCGAAGAGAAGTTCGGCGAGCCCGCCGGTCTCACCCTGACCGAAAACGGCCCCCACCGCCGGCCGGCGGAAGTCGGCGTCGACGAGCACGACCCTCCGTCCCCCTGCCGCCAGCGCCTTCGCCAGGTTCACCGAGGTCATCGTTTTCCCCTCGGCCTTGATCGCGCTCGTGACGAGCACTGCGCGCGGCGATTCGCCGCCCACCCCTAGCGCCGTCAGGTTGGCGCGCAAGGTCCGATAGCCCTCCCACAGGTCGGCCGGAAGCGACCCCTTCCCGCGAAGGTACGAGCGCACCACCCTTCCGCGGGCGCGAGGAATCCGCGCCAGCACCGGGAGGTGGCGGAGAAGCTCGTCCTCGCTGCTCATGCGCGGATCGAGCGTCGCGAGAAGGAGCGCTCCTCCCACGCCGAGGAGCAGCGCGGCGAGGACGGCGACGGCAATCGTCAGCACCGGCCGCGGCCAGGACGCGGATTCAGGCGGGACCGCCTCGCTCAACAGTTGGATCGTCGGGTCCGCCGCGCCGACCGAGGTCTTCAGCGTGGCGAGTTTGCCTTGCAGAAGGAGTCGCTGCTCATCGGTGCCCGCGGGGCCGAGCGCGTCCAGCTGTGCCTCGACCTGGTCGATGCGCGCGTTCAGCTGGCGCTGGAACTCTGCCTTCCTTCGTTCGCTGAAGACGTCGGCGAACGTGTTCGCAAGCTGGGCCGCGGCTTCCGGTGATCCCGCCTCTGCGATGATCGAAACGATGCTGCTCTGCTCGAGCGGCCTGATCTTCACGGTGTCGAGAAGGTCCTCCCGCGAGATCCCGAGGTTGAGCCGCTCGATGACGACGTCCGTCGTCGCCGGCGTCGTCATGATGCGGCCGGCGGCGTAGATGCTGCTGCTGGGGTCGCGGAAGAGCGTGATGCCTTCGAATGCGCCCGTCGAGTCGGCGAATGGTGTGACGAGGAGGTCCGCCTCGGCCTCGTATTTCTTGTCGGCCGTTGCGATGAAGGCAACGGCGCTCGAGGCCGCCAGGACGACGAGAGCGAGGATGAGCATCCAGCGTCGGCGCAACGCGCGCAGGTACTCGCCAGCTTGGCTGCCGTGCTCCTCCTTGAAGAGGTCGTCGCTCATGGTTTGGGTTGCCGCCGCATCAAAAGTCGCCCGGAAACCGGGCTTTCTCGAATGATACTGAGGCCGCTTCCGTCCATACCCTACGGAAGTCGGGGTTGGCCCCGCCTAAAACGCTGGTTCTCAGGAGCCGGTCAGCTGGATGACCGCGACCCAGGCGTGCTTACGCACCCGCGGCACATGCTCGAAGAGCCAGCCGTCGAAACGCTCGAGCGCACCGGCGACGGGGGGGAACAGCCGCGAATGTGCAAGCGGAGCCGCCGCTAGCGACGTGAGGTGGAAGAAGCGCACGTCGACGTTACCGAACCGCTCATACATGGCGCCGAGGTCTTTCATGAGCAGCGGGTGCTCGTCCGCGGTGCGAAGCCGCGGGGTGAGCGTGCGGTAAAGGTTGATAATCGGGTTGTGACCCAGCGGCTCGAAGAAGAGCGCTCGGCCGTTCGGCCGGAGGACGCGCGCGACCTCGGAGAGGGCCTTGTCGAGGTCCAGGTGGTGGATGATGGAGATCCCGCATACCACATCGAAGGAGTCGTCGGGGAAGTCGAGGGTCTCGGCGTTCATCTCGAAGAACTCGACGGAGTCGAGCCCGGCTGCTGCCGCGCGCTCTCGAGCGTGCTCGATGCGGACGCCCGAGATATCGATGCCGGTGACGCGCGCTCCGAGATCGGCGAGTGTGAAGGCACTACTTCCCTCGCCGCACCCGTACTCGAGCACTGCGCGGCCGGGCGCAAGTACCGCGAGCTGCTCGGCGAAGAAGCGGTGGCTCGACGCTGTCACCTCGTAGTAGCGCTCGACCCG
>Ga0075429_100006067_pt1 | contig 10449 bp, 7 predicted proteins | sample RhiMetdeltSRZDD3_FD_75295 | JGI IMG/M metagenome (GOLD analysis project Ga0075429, IMG submission 75295) | Populus rhizosphere microbial communities from Tennessee, USA - Rhizosphere MetaG P. deltoides SRZDD3 | ecosystem: Host-associated > Plants > Roots > Rhizosphere > Soil | place: USA...
CTCTTACCTCACCGTTTCACCCTTGCCCGCTGCGGCAACGAACCAGGCCGTAGGCCCGGGATCGATCACCGCCCGCTGGCGGTCTGCTCTCTGTTCCACTTTCCGTGGACTCACGCCCCCCGGGTGTTACCCGGCGTCCTGCCCTGTGGAGTTCGGACTTTCCTCACGATGCGGCCTCGGCGACCACCGAAGTGGAAGCGTCGGCACGCCGCGCGCGATCATCTGGGGGACTCGGACCCCCTGCGAAGCGCCTGGTCGAGCGCTTCGTTCACGAGCCGGTCCGCGTGGCCGTTGTCGTCACGCGGCACGGACTCGAAACGTACCGCCCCCACCTGGGCCGAGGCCTGACGGGCCTCGGCGTGCAGGGGCTTCAAACCCTCGTTCTTCACCTTGTACTGCCCGAGCATCTGGCGAACCACCAGCTCGGAGTCCATGTACACCTTGAGCGAGCGCACGCCGTGGCGTGCGGCAGCCGCGAGGCCCAGGATCAGCGAGCGGTACTCGGCGACGTTGTTCGTGCACACACCCAGGTACTCGCCGCGCGCCTCGATCTCGGCGCCGCCGGCGTCCGACAGCACGTACGCACAGGCACCCGGCCCCGGATTCCCGCGCGAACCGCCGTCGCAGCGCAGCGTCCACACGTCCTGCGTCGAGGGACTCATCACCCGAGGCTACTCGTGCGAGGCCGCAGCGACAAGCACTCGTTCCCGCGCCGGGGCGTGAGAACGCACGCGCAACGTCGCGTGCCGCTCACGAGCTCGCCAGCCAGCCGGCGCGCTCGAGTGCGGCGCGAGCATCGCGTTCACCGGCCGCGATCAGCGTGCCGGCGACCTCGGGATCGAAGATGAGCAGCGAGGCGGGCAGCGCGGCCGGAGGCTCCACCACGCACACGCGCGCCGGCGCGCCGTCCCGGCTCCAGCCCTCGGGCAGGTGGCGCAGTTCGGTCTGGAGGTCGCGCCAGTTGATGAGCTCGATCAACCGGCCGCCCAGCGCGACGACGCCCTCGGGTGCGAGTGCTGCGGCCGGGCCGTCGCTCGGCGAGAGCAGCACCACGATGACGGCATCGGCGCCCTCCGCGATCGCCACGTGCAGCGGCTGGTTCGAGAACCCGAGCGCGTCCACGCAGTCGCGCCCCGCGACGGGCTCGGGCTGGAACACCCCCGGGATCGCCGACGAGGCCACCGCGGCCTGGATCAGCTCGGCCACGTCCTTCACCGGCACCACCTCGCCCTGTTCCGCCTCGAGCCTCGCGACGAATGCCGGGTCCGGGTCGGGCCAGCTCACGAAGTGCACGAGCCGGCCGGTGCCGATCGAGAGCGCGGTCACGGTGATCCGCGTGTGAGCGCCCAGCAGCCGGCGCGAGTCGCCGGCGGCCACGAGCCGCTCGAGGATGCGGCGCCGCGCGCGCCCGCTCCATAGCCCGCGCCCGCCGGTCTCGGGCATCAGGCCCAGCGCCAGGCCTCGCAGCCAGTGCCCCGCGCCGCCGGGCGTGCTGCCCACCCAGGCCAGCGTCAGCAGCAGCACGACGGAAGCACTGAAGCGGTGCGGCCACGGCCAGCCCATCAGCCACACCAGCGCGTGCAGTGAGGCGGTCGCGATGAGCACGATCTGCAGCTGGCGGCGGAGTCGCGTCGGATCGGGACCGGTGGCGCGACCCTCCAGGTCGCGGGCGACACGGCGCGCGTGCACGACCAGCAGCACGCCCAGCAGGCCCAGCACCACCCACAGCGCCAGGTCGAGCTGCGTCGAGAGCAAGTCGGCACTGGAACTGCCGTGCTTCCACACCCAGTAGGCTCCCGAGAACTCGCGCGAGCCCAGCGTGGTGAGCAGCAGCTCGATCGCCGCGATCAGCGCCGTGAGCGCGCCCGTCACGCGCAGCGTGAGCGAGACCCACTGCACGCCGAGCGTCTCGCCGCGCGCCGTGCGCCACACCCGCTCGAGCGCGGTGGAGTCGTGGCCGGCGGCCACCCACGCGATGGCGTTGATCGCCCCGATCGACACGCCGAGCACGACCGAGGGCACGAGCTTCACGGCCTCGAGCACGCGCAGCACGCCGACTTCGTACGCTCCGAGCGCTCCGCCGCCCGTGAGCACGAGCGCGATGCGCCGGAACGGCAGGCCGTCCGCCAGCCGCGGCGCGCCGGGGGTGGTCACGCCGGGGATGACGCTTCGGGCGGCAGCAGCATGAGCGAGCCGCAGCCGTCGCAGATGAGCAGCGCGTCGCGCCGCCGCGCCGCCTGCAATCCCGCGGGCGGCAGTCCGCGGTGGCAGGCACCGCAGGCATTGTGGTCGATCGCGGCCACCGCGCGGCCGGAGCGGCCGCTGCGCAGCCGCTCGTAGCGCTGGCGCGATGCCGGCGGCAGCTGCGCGCACACGCGCTGGCGCTCGGCTTCGAGCGTGGCGAGCTCACCGCGCAGCTTCGCGGCCTCGGCTTCGAGCGCGGCGAACGCGGCGCTCGCCTCGGACTCCGCGCGTTCGAGGGCGTGGGCCTTCTCGGGACGCGCCTTCGTCTCGCGCTCCTCCTGATCGAGCAACTCGAGCGCTTCGGTCTCGAGCGTGTCGCGCCTGGCGCGCACGCCGGAGATCTCGTGCTGCACGGCGAGGTACTGCTTCTGGTCGGTCACCGCCAGCAGCTGCTTCTCGAAGTGCTTCTGCTGCACGTCGAACGCCGCGATGTCCCGCTCGAGCGCGCGGCGGCGCTGGAGTGCTGTGGCCAGCCGCTGGTCGATCGCCGCCAGCACGGCACGGGCCGCCGCCACCTTGGCCTCGTGCGCACGGCGCAGCTCGGGGTGATGCGCGAGCTGCTGTTCCCGCGAGACCGACTGCTCGTCGGTCTCGTGCAGCTCCCAGTGGACGCGGAGTTCTTCGGTCACGTCGCGCCGCCGTTGGACGGAGATGGTGGGCGAAACAGGGCTCGAACCTGTGACCCCCTGGTTGTGATCCAGGTGCTCTACCAGCTGAGCTATTCGCCCATCCGAAGTTCTTGGCGCGCAGGCAAGTGGGCCCACCTGGATTCGAACCAGGGTCTTACCGGTTATGAGCCGGCGGCTCTGGACCGCTGAGCTATGGGCCCAGCGCCCGGCGCCCAACTGTACCTGCGACGGAAGCCGCAGCGTTGTATCAAGCCCCGGGTGCATCGTCAAGCGTGGCAAGCCGCTGCTGCGACTCCCGGCCCCCTGCCGCCAGCGCCCTGAACACGCCTCTCCGGCCCGAAAGGGCCCGGCCCGCAAGGGCTGGCCGGGGCCGGAGGCCCCGAAAGGCTCCAAAGGGGTTCACCTACGAACGGAAGGCACAAGCGCTTTTCAAAACTGAAAGTAGATAAACGGATTTGTGCTGAACGGCGAGAACATGAGCACCAGGAGCATCGCCAGCACGACCGCGACCACGTGCATGGGTACGCGGAGGTCCGGCAACAGCTCGCGCTCCCGCCGGAGCACCACCGCCACGTGCAGCACCACCGCCACTGCCAGCACCACGGTCGCCGGCAGCTGCACCCAGTGAGATCCCGCCGGCTCCAGGAAAGCCATCTTGCGCAGCACGGTGCCCGCGGTGGCGAAGTCCTTCGCGCGGAAGAACACCCAGCCCACCATCACGAACAGGAACGTGGCCGCCCAGCCCAGCAGCTCCCCGAGCGTGTTGCGCGGGCGGTCGCCGAAGCGCTCCATGCGCGCCTTGTCCAGCGCCAGGCCGATGCCGTGCCACGCACCCCACGCCACGAACGTCCAGTTGGCTCCGTGCCACAGCCCGCCCAGCAGCATCGTGGCCGCGAGGTTCAGGTAGGTGCGCGCGCGTCCGAGCCGATTGCCGCCCAGCGGGATGTACAGGTAATCGCGCAGCCACGTGCTGAGCGTGATGTGCCAGCGCCGCCAGAACTCGGTGATCGAGCGTGACGTGTACGGGTGGCGGAAGTTGGGCGGGAACTCGAAACCGAACATGCGCCCGCAACCGGTGGCCATGTCGGTGTAGCCCGAGAAGTCGTAATAGATCTGCCCCGTGTACGCCGCCACGGCCAGCCACACGCTGAGCGGTGCGAACGCCCCCGGGTGCGCGAAGACGGGATCGCAGAACAGCGCCAGCGAGTCGGCGAACAGCGCCTTCTTCACGAAGCCGCGGACGAAACGCTCGAGGCCCAACCGGACGTTGTCGGCCCGGGGGCGGTGGTCATGCGCCGCCAGCTGGGGCATGAACACGGAGGCGCGCACGATCGGTCCCGCGACCAGCTGCGGGAAGAACGACACGAACAGCACGAAATCGCGGTACGACCTCGTCGCCGGCAAGTGGCGCCGGTAGACGTCGATCGTGTAGCTCATGCTCTGGAACGTGAAGAACGAGATGCCGGCCGGCAGCACGACCTCGAGGTGCGGCACCGGCAATCCGGCGGCCTCGAGCAGCGGCTGCAGCGAGCCGAGGAAGAAGTTCATGTACTTGAAGTACGCCAGCACGCCGAGGTTCGCGATCAGGCTCGCGACCAGCAGCAGCCGCCGGCGGCCCGTGTCCGTCATGCGCTCCAGATGAAGCCCGACCTCGAAGTCGATGGTCGCGGTGGCCAGCATCAAGAACGTGAATCGCCAGTCCCACCAGCTGTAGAAGAAACTGCTGGCGGCGAGCAGGAGATTGCGGCGAGCGTTCTCGCTCGGCAGCGCGCGCGTGAGCAACAGCACGCCGAGCAGGAACAACAGGAACTCGGTGGACGAGAAGATCACCGGCTCCCCCTCCGAACGAGCCCCTCGCGCCGCAGCACGGCCACCAGCTCATGCGCGATCAGCGCGTGCCCGCGGGCGTTCACGTGTCCCACCCCCGGCTGCGCATTCGAGAATCCGTGCAATGGCTCGCCGGTCGCGCGGTAGGACTGGAGGAACGCGTCGCTGGGGTCCACGAGCGGCAGCCCGCGCTGCGCGGCCAGCTCGTGGAACCACGCCCGGCGCTCCGGGTAGGACACACGAGGCGGCGAGACGAAGTAGTCCACGTTCGGCACGTAGATCAGCACCACGCGCGGGTTCACCGCCTGGATCTCGGCCACCAGGCTGTCGATGAGGGATTTCGCGCGCGGCGTGGCCGGCAGCGCGACGAGGTCGCGCAGGTCCGGCTTCCGGTTGGTGAGCTTGAGCGTGAGTCGCTGCTGTTCCTGGCGGGTCAGCTTCTCGACGCGCGTGCGCAGGTACGAGAGCAGCGCCGAGCGCCGCAGCATCGTGGATGCGAGATCCGTGCGGATTCGCGCCGGGCGATCGACGGCCGCGGCGGCCCTGAACTCGGCGAACGCCCCGGCGCTGTCCTCCGGGCGCTCGATGTCGGTCAGTTTGTTGTCATCGAGCTGAACCAGTACGAGGTCGGGCGCGAACGCATCCTGGAGCCGCCTGGCGAGCAGCGCATGATGGAAGACCGAGCGTCCGGCTGCGGCCGTGTTGAGGATGTGCAGCCCGGGCATCAGCAGTTCGGCGGTCTCGGAGAAGCGTTCGCGGTCCAGCACCTGGAGCCCCTGCCCGAACGAGTCCCCCAGCAGCACGGCGCGCACCCCCTGCCCCGGCGGAGGCAGCGGCCGGTCGAGGAAGCCGTCGGCATCGGCGCGGTACTCGCCCCAACCCTCGGCGCTCTGCACGTAACGCGCACCCGGCCCCTGCACCCAGCCGAAGCGCGGATCGATCCGCGCGCTGCGCGGCGTCTGCAGCCAACGGCGGGTGGCCCACTCCCCGGCGAGCAGCACCAGGAGCAGGACCACGACCGCAGGCAGGAGTCGGCGCAGGCTCACGGGGCCGGGGGGATCGGACCGCGCGTCAGAGCAGCTCGGTGTACGCCTTCAGCCGCCGGCTGCGCGTCGGATGGCGCAGCTTGCGGAGCGCCTTCGCCTCGATCTGGCGGATCCGCTCGCGCGTGACGTTGAAGAACGCACCGACTTCTTCCAGCGTGCGCTGGGCGCCGTCGTCGGTGAGGCCGAAGCGCAGCCGGATCACCTTGGCCTCGCGCGGCGTCAGTGTCTTCAGCACCTCGTTGACCTCGTCCCGCAGCATCGCGGAGGACGCGGAGTGCGCCGGACTGACGACGCTCGTGTCCTCGATGAAGTCGCCGAGGTTCGAGTCGTCGTCCTCGCCGATCGGGCGATCCAGCGAGATCGGCTCCTGCGCGGCCTTGATGATCGCCTTCACCTTGTCCACGGGCAGCTCGAGGCGCTCCGCGATCTCCTCAGGCGTGGGCTCGCGGCCCAGCTCCTGGACGAGCCGCCGCGACACGCGCACGACGCGGTTGATGTGCTCGATCATGTGCACCGGCACACGGATCGTGCGCGCCTGGTCGGCGATGGCGCGCGTGATGGCCTGGCGGATCCACCACGTGGCGTAGGTGCTGAACTTGTAGCCCTTGGTGTAGTCGAACTTGTCCACGGCACGCATCAGGCCGGAGTTGCCCTCCTGGATCAGGTCCAGGAACTCGAGCCCGCGGTTCGTGTAGCGCTTGGCGATCGAGATCACGAGGCGCACGTTGGCCTCGATCATCTCGCGCTTGGCCTGTGCCGTGGCGCGCTCGCCGTCGCGGATCTGGCGGTAGATCTCGAGCAACTGCTCGCGGCTCATCCCCGACTCGTCTTCGAGCGCCTTGATGTTCTTGCGCAGGTTCTTGAGCTCGTTCTGGAACTCGGCGATCTGCGACGGCTGCAGCGCGGACTCGCGCTTGACCGCACGCAGCTCGCCCGGGCCGCGCTTGAGCCGCTTCGCGAACGAGTTCATGTCCTCGACGCCGTGCCCGTACTGGCGCTCCAGCTCGAACGTCTGCTCGTCGAACTCGGTGGCGCGCTCGGCCAGCGCCTTGAGCGGCGCGGCCAGGCCCTCGACCATGCGGGGGTTGAGGCTGAGCTTGTGCATCTCCTGCTGCAGCTCGGCCTCGGCCTTGGCGAACGTGCCGTGGTAGTGCGCCCGCTCCTTGTCGCTCATGCGGTCGTCCTGCTTGTCGCCGAGCTCGTTGTATCGCTTCTGCTTCGCGAACACGCGCTCGAGGATCTTGACCGCGCGCAGGCGCTCCTTCTTGAGGGCCTGCTCGGTGGCGGCGGCGTCATCCACCTTGATGAAGTCCTCGATCTTGAGCTGCCCTTCCTTGAGCTTCTTCATGAGGATGCGGATCTCGCGCAGCGCGGGCTCGGCGCGGAACAGCGCGGACACCACCTGGCGCTCGCCCGCCTCGATGCGCCGGGCGATCTCGACCTCGCCCTCACGCGTCAACAGCGGCACACGGCCCATCTCGCGCAGGTACATGCGCACCGGGTCGTCGTAACGCACCGGCTGCGGCGGCGCGGCCTTCGCGGCTGCCGAGGGCCGCTTGTCCTCGAGCTTGCGCAGCTTCTTCGCGCGCTCGTGGGCCTCCTCCTCGCTCGCGAACACCTCGATGTGCAGGGTGCTGAGCATGGAGTGGATCTCCTCCATCTGCTCGACCTGCTTCTCGGGGTCCACGTCCTCGTCGAGGAGGTAGACGATCTGGTCCTCGGTCACGTAGCCCTGCCGGAGCGCCAGCGTCTTGATCTCATCCAGACGCTTGCGTAGCTCCGCCTTCTCTTTTTCCCTGATCTGCTTCTTCGTCGACACGCTCGCCATGCGGGGCGTTCTCCTCAAGTGCTCAGCTTCTGAAGTGCGCGGGCGATCTCCTGGATCTCGCTCATCAACCGCTCGGCGTCGCCGCCGCGCGCGGCTGCGAGCCCCGCCTGTCGTGAACGCAGCTCTCGCTGCAGCCGACGCACGGCGAGTCGGCGGATGGCACCGAGCACCTCCGCGCGATGGTCCTGATCGTCCTCCCCCGCGGACGCGAGCTCACGCGCCAGCGCGGCGGCACCGTCGGCGCCCTCTTCCGAGGGCATGACGACACCGTGCTCCCACCACAGGGCGGCCAGCGCGCGAGCGCTGCCGTCCTCGAAATCCTCGACTCGCAGCTCGCCGCGCACGGCGCCGAGCATGTCCGGTTCCTTCCACAGTCCGCGCAGCAGCCGGCGCTCGACATCCGACTCACGGCGCCGCTGCGATCGCACCGCGGTGGCCACCGGGTGGCCGCTGCGGTCCCCGCCCGAGGCGAGACGCGCGGCGCGCGCGATCACCTCTTCGCCGAGCCCGAACACCTGGCTCGCGCGTTCCACGAGCAGCCGGTGGCGGATGGTGTCGGTGACCCCGGTGAGGAGGCGCACGACCACCTGCAGCGCGCGCTCGCGGGGGTCTCCCCCCGAGGCGGTGCGCAACACGTGGCGGTGCACGAACTCCACGGCGTCGTAAGCGGAATCGCGCACTCTACACCATCCGTCCGCCCCCGCGCGACGCACCAGGCTGTCCGGGTCGTCGCCGGCCGGCAGGTCCACGACGACCACGTCCAATCCCTCGGCCAATAGCACGCCGAGCGACCGCAGCATGGCCTGCTGACCGGCAGCGTCGCCGTCGTACGTGAGCGCCACACCCCGGACCAACCGGCGCAGGGCGTGTGCGTGGTCGGCGGTGAGCGCCGTGCCCGACGTGGCCACCGTGTTGCGGATACCGGCCTGGTGAAGCGCGATGGCGTCGAAGTAGCCCTCGACCACCACCATCTCGCCATCGGCCTTCACCGTGCGCCGCGCCTGTTCGAGCCCGAACAGGAACCGGCCTTTGTGGTACACGCCCGACTCCGGCGAGTTCAGGTATTTCGGGTTGTCGTCACCCATCGCCCGCGCGCCGAAGCCCAGCACCGATCCGCCCGGCGCGATGAGCGGCACCATGAGGCGATTGCGGAACCAGTCGAACGTGGAACGTCCGCCCTCCTTGCGACCCGCGAGCCGGGCCTCGAGCAGGACCTCGTCGCTGAATCGGCCGCGCAGGCGCGACACCAGGTTCTCCCAGCCGGGCAGCGAGAGCCCGAGCCGGAACTCGCGCTGTGTCTCGCGCGTGATGCCGCGCTGCTCGAGATACGCGCGCGCGGCACCCCCCAGGGACGGATCGCCGAGCCACTGCTCGTAGACCGTGGTCGCGGCCTCGAGGGCCTCGAGCAACGGTGCGCGCTGGCCGCGCTCGCCGCTGCGGCGGGCGGGCACGGCGATGCCGGCACGGCGCGACAGCAACTCGACGGCTTCGAGGAAACCCACCTTCTCGGTCTCCTGCACGAACTTGAACACGTCGCCGCCGACCTTGCAGCTGAAGCAGTGATAGAACTGCCGCTCGCCGTTCACCGAGAACGAGGGCGACTTGTCGTCATGGAACGGACAGCGGCCCACCCAGTTGCGGCCCACTCGCCGAAGCGGCACGGACTGGCCGATGACCTCGATGATGTCGGAGGCCGCGCGCACGCGCTCGACCCAGTCGTCCGAGCCTCCGGCCCCGGGCGACGGGCCCCCGGCGCCGCCCGAGCGCGGCGTGCTTCCGGCCCCACCCATGCCAGAACTCGCGAATGTCCTCAGGTACCCGCTCATCGGAGCCTCGCCACCGTCACGCCGCGCCCGCCCTCATGGCCCTCGCCCTGGCGCTGGGACTCGACCTGGGGATGGGTCTTGAGATGCTTGTGCACCGCCGCGCGGAGCACGCCCGTGCCAACCCCGTGGATGATACGCACCTCGGTGAGCCCGGCGAGCACCGACCGGTCCAGCGCACGATCCACCTCGCCGAGCGCCTCGGTCACGTCCATGCCGCGCAGGTCGGCCTCGAGCGGGGGTGGTTCATCCGACGCCTCGTAGCGCGCCGAGGGGCCGCGCACGACGGGTGCGGTCGTGGCGGCCGCGGCCGCGAGGCGGCTGACGTGCGACTGGATGTTGAAGCTGCCGCGCCGCAACTGCACGCGCCCCTCGGCGTCGGGTCCCGAGACCAGTGTCGCCTCGAAGCCGAGGTCGGTGACGCGCACGCGGCTGCCCGGCGTCAGCGACACGGGGAGCACCGGGGCCTCGAACTCGGGCAGTCCCAGCGCCGCGGGTGACGCCGCCGCACGCAGCGCGTCCGAATCGCGCTCGGCGTGCGCCAGGCCGTCGCGCAGCGCGTCGGCATCGGCGCGCACCTTGTCCTTCTTCTTCGCCTCGCGCTGGACCGACTGCCACAGCTCGCGCGTGCGCGCGAGCAGCGCTTCGCTCTCGGCGGTGAGCCGGCGCTTGAGCTCGGCGAGCGCGCGCTTCATCTCCTCGGCGGTCGTGCGATGGTGTGCGGCCGCCGATTCGGCGTCGCGCCTGGCCTGTTCGAGCGCGTCGCGCTCGGCCTCGGTGCGAGCGAGTGCGTCACCCACCTCGGCGAGCAGCCGTTCCAGCGCGCGAGTCTCATCCGGCGTCAGCGCGCGGGCACGCGCGAGCAACTCCGGCGGGAACCCGAGCCGGCCGGCCACGTCGAGCGCGTGACTCGCGCCCGGCACGCCGCGCCGGAAGCGAAAGCGCGACGTGAGGGTTTCCAGGTCGAACTCCAGCGAGCCGTTCACCACGCCCGGCACCTCGCTCGCCACCCGCTTGAGGCTGCCCAGATGCGTGGTCACCACGCCCCACGC
>Ga0075429_100006069_pt1 | contig 10447 bp, 7 predicted proteins | sample RhiMetdeltSRZDD3_FD_75295 | JGI IMG/M metagenome (GOLD analysis project Ga0075429, IMG submission 75295) | Populus rhizosphere microbial communities from Tennessee, USA - Rhizosphere MetaG P. deltoides SRZDD3 | ecosystem: Host-associated > Plants > Roots > Rhizosphere > Soil | place: USA...
GAGCCGCAGCCCGGCTGGGCGCAGCAGTACGATCGCGACATGCATCCCGCCTGGGCGCGCCAGTTCGAGCCGCCGTCGATCACCGGCGGCGAATCACAGAGCGTGATGCGGGCGTTGGTGCTGCTCCATCGCGAGACCGGGAACCAGAAGTACCTCGAGCCGATTCCTCGTGCGCTGGCCTACTACAAGCGCTCGATGCTGCCCGATGTCGCGAGTCCGTCGGAAGTCCGCCGGCGGGCTTGCAAAACGGGGGCGCCGTGCATGGCCCGCTTCTACGAGCTGCAGACCAACCGGCCGCTGTACATCACGAAGGGCACGCGCGTCACCGCCGCCGGACAGGGGTCGATCAATGTCGACGGATACGAGTTGAGTTACAGCGATGCCTCGGTGATCACTCACTATGCCGTGGTCACCTCCGGCGCGGGGCTCGACGCAGTCGAGCGGGAGTTCACGGCCGTGCGGAACAGCGCGCCGGGTTCATCGGGGAGACCCGACAAGCTTCGTGGTCTTTCCCCATGGTCGGAGCTGCCGGCCGTGGGCACGGCGACCGCCGGAGGTGGCGGCGATCGCGACCTGCCATCGCGCGTTCAGGCGGCGATCGACGCCATGGATGCGCGCGGCGCCTGGGTCGAAGACGGCGTCATCGGGAAAGCCAACCGGCTCGTCTCGGTTCTCGCCGCCGGCGATCTGGTCGTGACCGTCGGCGGAAAGACGATCCCGGTCAAAGAGAACGAGACCGTCGAAGTGTTCAGCGGGCCCGAGCCTCCCAGGCAGCGCATCATCAGGTCCAGCACGTTTGCCGCGAACGTCGGCCTGTTGAGCACCTACCTCGCCGCGCGGCCGCAGTAGCGCGGGGTGTTACAGCGGCGGCAGATGGCTTCCCGCTCGAGCGTCTGTGAATCATGGCTCGGTGTGGCTTCCGGCTTCAGCCGGAAGGATGCGTGCCTCTCGCCGGAAGGCTTCGTGAGAAGTTGGTTTTTCGGGAAACGCGCATGAAGATGGATTGAGTCACTCGATGGCTTCAGCGAACGCCACCCTCGATGCGATTCGCCGACTTCCACGCTCAGGGCCAAGACGGGCACCAATCCTGCTCCTGCTCGCCGCGTTCTCACGGCTCACACGATTTTCAAAGCATTACCGGCAACCTGACGTAGTCCGGCGCCCTGAGGCCATGACATTTCGTGGCCGGAGGCGACGGCATACCGTGACGCGGCTGAGGCCGCCCGGAGGAGGTCTCCATGGCAGCACCGTTCAAGGGAGTGATCAAACTCGATGTCAGGGATTCGACTCCCGACTGGACCCCCTACACGCTGAAGAAAGCGCCGGAGGGAGCGCCCAACGTCCTGATCGTGCTCTACGACGACACTGGTCTGGCCGCGTGGTCGCCGTTTGGCGGCGGGATCACCATGCCGACGCTGCAGAAGCTCGCCGACCGCGGGCTGATGTACTCGCAGTGGCACACGACCGCCCTGTGTTCCCCAACCCGCTCCACGTTTCTGACCGGCCGCAATCATCACGTCAACGCATGCTCCTGCATCACCGAGGGCGCCCAGGGGTTCCCTGGCTGGAGCGGCCGCCTGCCGGCACAGTGCGCGACGATCGGCCAGGTGCTGCAGGACAACGGCTACAGCACGTTCTGGCTCGGCAAGAATCACAACGTGCCCGAGCAGGACATCTCGTCTGGCGCCAGCCGCTCTGAATGGCCGCTGCAGAAGGGATTCGATCGGTACTACGGATTCCTCGGCGGCGAAACGAACCAGTGGTACCCGGACCTGGTCGACGACAACAAGTTCGTCGACCAGTCCTACTCGCCAGAGGACGGGTATCACCTGTCGAAGGACCTCGTGGATCAGGCCATGCAGATGGTCCGCGACCAGAAGGCGAGCAATCCCTCGAAGCCCTGGTTCATGTGGCTGTGCCCGGGGGCCAACCACGCGCCGCATCACGCCCCGAAGGAGTACGTGGACAAGTACAGGGGCCAGTTCGACGCCGGGTACGAGGCGTATCGCGAATGGGTACTGCCCCGCATGATCGGCAAGGGGCTGCTGCCGGAGGGCACGAAGCTCACGCCGTTCAACCCGCTGCCGGAAAACGTGGCAAACCCGGCGGACCACGTCCGGCCATGGAATACGCTGAACGCGGACGAGAAGAAGCTGTTCGCCCGCATGGCCGAAGTGTACGCGGGTTTCTCGGAATACACCGACGTGCAGATCGGGCGCCTCGTGGACTATCTCGAGCAGAGCGGACAGCTCGAGAACACGCTCGTCTTCTATTGCTCCGACAACGGCGCGTCCGGGGAAGGCAGCCCGAACGGCTCGGTCAACGAGAACAAGTTCTTCAACAACTACCCCGACGAGCTGTCGGAGAACATGAAGTATCTCGATGTACTCGGAGGCGTGGAGACCTACGGTCATTTCCCGACCGGCTGGGCGGCCGCGTTCTCGACCCCCTTCCAGATGTTCAAGCGCTACTCCGAGTACGCCGGCGGCACCTGCTGCCCGCTCGTGGTCTCATGGCCAAAGGGCATGAAGGCCCGGGGTGAAGTGCGCACTCAGTATCACCACTCCACCGACATCGTCCCAACCATTCTCGATGTCACCGGCCTCGAGATGCCGACGGTCTACCGAGGCGTCGAGCAGTATCCGCTGAACGGTGTCTCGATGCGCTACTCGTTCGACAGTGCCAAGGCGCCGACCCAGAAGAAGCGCCAGTACTACTCGATGCTCGGCACCCGCGGCATGTGGGAGGACGGCTGGAAGGCGTCGGCGGTTCACGCGCCGCTCAGCAGCAAGGGCCATTTCGACCAGGACGAGTGGGAGCTCTATCACGTCGATGCCGATCGCTCCGAGTCGACGAACCTCGCGAAGCAGCACCCGGAGAAGCTGCAGCAGCTGATCAAGGTCTGGTTCGAAGAGGCCGAGAAGAACTTCGTCCTGCCGCTCGACGACCGGAGCGCCGCCGAGATTCTCGGAGTCGAGCGTCCCAGCGAGGAGGCCCCGCGCGAGCGCTACATCTACTATCCGCACACCTCGCCGGTTCCAGAGGGTGTGGCGGTCAATGTGCGTGGCCGCTCGTACAAGATCCTGGCGGACGTCGAGATCAAGGATGCCGACTGTTCGGGCGTGATCTTCGCGCACGGGTCACGGTTCGGCGGCCACTCGCTGTTCATCAAGGACAGGAAGCTGCACTACGTCTACAACTTCCTGGGCATCAAGCCGGAGCAGAAGCTGGTCTCGACCGAGCTCGCGCCCGGGAAGTACACCCTGGGGATGGAGTTCAACCGCGAGAAGGCCGGCCCACACGGCGAGTCGCTCGGCAAGGCGACGCTCTATGTGAACGACACAGTCGCTGCTCAGGGCGACCTGAAGACGCAGGCCGGCAAGTTCACGCTGTCGGGGGATGGCTTGTGCATTGGCCGGGACAGCGGCGACGCGGTCAGCGAGGATTACAAGACGCCGGGAGAATTCAAGGGGGGCAGGATCCTGTTCGTCGGCGTGACCGTCGAACAAGCGCAGTATCTCGATCTCGAGAAGCTCGCCGCCGCTGCGCTCGCGGTGGACTGAGGGGGACGGTCACCGGCCTCGGAGTGCGATCCGGGCCGGTGACTCGGCGCTCGTGGCGAGCCGAGAGGTCGTCAGCCGTTCCCGCGCTGTGCGATGAGCGCGGCGTGCTCGGCACAGACGACCGCGCGCAGCCTCAAACCCGGCAGCGCGAATACGTGGATGCCCGGGTCCGGACAGTCGGGCCAGTCGCAGATGTATTCGGAGATGGTCTCTTCCCGGCCGTCGACGTTGATACGAATAGTAGCCTGAGGCATCCGGTTTCCCGGTGTGCTATCAGGCAAAAACGGCGCCAGATGCGGACGGCCGATTCATCGACGCAGAGCGGACGGGATCTGCCATCGATGGGACATTGTGTGCACCGGCGCGAAACCGCCAGAACACTTCTGTCTGCTGGGCCGACGACCTCGACCCGTGAGGAGGAGCGCCGGCGGCCGCTCAGGACGCTTTCGGATGGTACGCCTGAGTCGACCCGACCAGTGCCGTTTGGCCTCGAGAGCTCTTGCTCTCGTTCAGCCGATAGCGCTGCTCGCTGTCACAGGCCAGCGTGCCGTCCCGCAGCAGCGCCCCGAGCAATCTCTGACAGACGTCAGCCCTCAAATCGAAGAGACGCTGAGCCTGACGACCGGTCAGGCGCAGGCACGGCATCTCCTGGAACTCAGCGACGACGCGGGTGACGAGTGCGTCGCGCGAGCGCTGATTGCGACGATCAGGGGTGGGGGATGAAAAAAAACGCATGGGCATTTCGTGTCCCTTTCATGACGAGTTGCCCCTCGGCAGAGCAGGTGCCGGGCCGGTGGTGAATTGAGTAGATCTGCACGATACACCCGGACACCTCCCTAGTCGACGGGAAAGTGTGTTTGCCTCAGGTGACTTTTCGGCGGCAACTCCTCAGGTCACGCAGCGAGCGACAACTGAGCGCGCTCTGGTTGCGCGTCCTCGCGGCCTGAGCAGCCGGGGACGGCCAGCATGGGCGCGTGCACGACTCCAAGGAGTCAGGCCCCCGTCATCAGCAGCCAGAGCGTTCCGAAGCCCAATGTCACGATCGTGACCGGCAGGCCGACGCGCACGTACTCACCGAACCCGATCGGGTACCCCTCGGCAGCCGCGCGCTCGACGACGATGATGTTGGCGATGGAACCGGTGATCGTCAGGTTCCCGGCGAGCGTGGAGGCCATCGCCAGGACCAGCCAACCGCCGTGCGGATCGGGAAAGCTCTCGACGACCGTCCGCAGGAGCATGACCGCGGGCACGTTGCTGACGAAGTTGGACAGGATGGCCGTGACCGGCACGAAGAGCGGAATGCTGTGCAGGTTCCAGTCGGCGATCGGCCCCAGCAGCGCGGCGGTCAACCCTGCGCGATCGGCCCCGGCGACAATGATGAACAGGCCGACGAAGAACACCAGGAGCCCCCAGTCGATTTCGTCATAAACCTTCCGGGGCTCTGTCGTGCGCGTGATCAGCAGGAGCGCGGCGCAGACGGCGGAGGTCAGCGATGGCGGCGCGCCGGCAAGAAACCCGGCGAGCAGCAGCACCAGTACGAACACCGGCTTCTTTCGCATCGGGGCCAGCCTGAACTCCGGAGCCGACAGTACGTCCGCGATGGGCGCCCGATCGCGCGCGCCTCTCAAGTAGAGCTGATAGATCACCGCCCAGTTCAAAACCAGGCCGACCGCGGCGATCGGTCCCAGATGCGCGATGAAATCGAGATAGCCAATACCGGACAGTGACCCGATCAGGATGTTCTGCGGGTTGCCGGTGATCGTGGCCACGCTGCCGATGTTCGACGCCGTCGCGACGGCCAGCAGGTAGGGAACGGGCGGCAAGCCCAGGCGTCGCGCCATCTGCAGGACGAAGGGCGTCATGACCAGGCACACGATGTCGTTCACCAGGAAGGCGGAGAGCAGGCCACAGGTGAAGATGACGGTCGGGAGCAGGTGGTGCGGGTGCAGGCGCGCGACGAACCATTCCGCGATGTGCTCGAAGAACCCTCCCAGGCGCAGGTTCGCGACGATCAACATCATGGAGAACAGCAGCACGATCGTCGGGAAGTCGATCGCCTGCAGCGCCTCGGGCGGACCGACGATGCGGAACGCCACCATGAGCACCGCCCCGATGATCGCCGCGCCCGGCCGATCAATCTTCATCCACGGAAACTTGCCGAGGGCAAAAACGAAGTAGCTGCCGAAGAAAATGAGCCAGGCGGCGAGGACGCGGGCGTCGGACGGCAGGACCGGGTCGAGTTGGGGCATGTTGTTCAGCGGTGAGCCGAAAAGCCGAAGCTGATTATCGTACTGTAGAGCTTCAAGTAGCTGAGATCGAGCCGCTGCCGAGCCTCCGAGATAATGGACGATGACGGTTCGTGGCGGTGAAGCGACCAAGATGACCAACCCCGAGGAGGAGCTCCTGCACAGCCAGCGGCTCATCGACGAGACGCCGTTCATGATCACGCGTTGCAGCCGCGACCTGCGCTACGTGTTCGTCAGCCGCGCCTACGCCCGGATGCTGGGGCGGAACGCCGCTGACATCCAGGGCAAGTCCATCGTCGCGATCATGGGCGAGGAGGGTTTCGCCACCATCAAGCCGTACATCGAACGTGTCCTGACCGGAGCTCGAGTCGAGTACGAGGACGACGTGAGCTTTGCCGGCGTCGGGCAGCGCACGCTCCAGGTCGTGTACACGCCGGATGTGGACGAAGAGGGAAGCATCATCGGCTGGATTGCATCGATCGTCGACGTCACCGATCGGAAGGGCGCCCGCGATGCCCGCATGCTCCTGGCCAGCATTGTCGAGTCCTCGTTCGATGCGATCATCACGAAGGATCTCGACGGAATCGTGACGTCGTGGAACGGGGCCGCGGAACGCCTCTTCGGCTACACGGCCGCCGAAATGATCGGCAAGCCGATTCGATTGCTGATCCCGCCCGAGCGCCAGTCCGAAGAGGACGAGATCCTCGCCCGCCTGCGGCATGGCGAACGCATCGATCACTTCGAGACGATTCGCATCGCCAAAGACGGCCGCCGGTTGAACATCTCGCTCACGATCTCGCCCGTCCGCAATGCCTCGGGCACGATCGTTGGTGCCTCGAAGATCGCACGTGACGTCACCGAGATGAGGGCTGCCGACGCCGAACGGGTGCGGCTGCTCGAAGAGAACGCCGCGGTGACCGAGGCGCTCAACAACGTCGGCGCCATCGTCACCTCCGACCTCGATCGCGAGAGGGTGCTGCAGGCCGTCACCGATGCCGCGACCGAGCTGACGACGGCCGAATTCGGCGCGTTCTTCCATGCCGTCAGGAACGACGCCGGTGAGTCCTACAGGCTCTCCACCATCTCGGGAGTCTCGCGCGACGCAGTCAAGGAATTCCCGATGCCCCGGATTGCCGAGGTGTTCGAGACGTTCAGAGACACACGCGCCGTCCGCAGCCCGGACATCACGAACGATCCGCGATACGGACAGAGCCCGTTTCACCACGGCATGCCGGCCGGCCGCTTGCCGGTGCGGAGCTATCTGGCGGTGCCGGTCAGGGGCATGTCCGGAGTCGTGATCGGGGGCCTGTTCTTCGGGCACCCTGACCCCGGACGGTTCACCGAGCAGCACGAGCGGCTGGCGGTCGGCATCGGCTCGTGGGCGTCGGTCGCGCTCGAGAACGCGCGGATGTTCGGCATGGTGCAGGAGTCGAGCCGGTTGAAGGACGAGTTCCTGGCGAGCCTGTCGCACGAGCTGCGCACGCCGCTCAATGCGGTTCTCGGGTACGCGCGCATGCTTCGCGCCGGCGTCGTCACGACCGAGAGACAGGCGAACGCGATCGAGACCATCGATCGGAATGCCACGTCGCTCGTGGAAATGGTCGAAGACGTACTCGACATTTCGCGCATCGTGTCAGGCAAGATGCGCCTCGACGTCCAGCCCGTGGAGGTTCCGGAAATCGTGCGGAACGCCGTTGATGCGGTGACGCCGGCGGCAGACGCAAAAGGCGTGCGCCTCGAATCGGTGCTCGATCCCCGGGCCAGCCCGATCGCGGGCGATCCGGAACGATTGCAGCAGGTGCTCTGGAACCTGCTGTCGAACGCGGTGAAATTCACGCCGCGCGGCGGCAGGGTCCAGATTCGCCTCAGCCGGATCAACTCGCATATCGAGCTCTCGGTCGCGGATACGGGGATCGGCATCCCGCCGGAATTCCTGCCGCACGTGTTCGAGCGATTCACGCAGGCCGACGCGGTGACCGTTCGCGGGCGGGGAGGGCTGGGGCTCGGGCTGTCCATCGCCCGTCAACTGGCCGAGCTGCACGGGGGAACGATCGAGGCGGCGAGCGGAGGACACGGACAGGGTGCGACGTTCACCGTGAAGCTGCCACTCATGATCGTGCATCCCACCCGCGAGGATTCGGAGCGGGTGCATCCGCGCAGTGCCGGCCGGTCGCAGACGCTCCCGCACCGCAATCTTGGAGGCCTTCACGTGCTCGCCGTTGACGACGACTCGGATGCCCTGGCCCTCGTCGCGGAGCTGCTGCAGGGTGCCGGAGCACGGGTGAGCACCGCGACATCGGCCGACGACGCCCTGCGCGTGATCGAGGCAGAAGTGCCGCAGGTGCTGGTCACCGACCTGGGCATGCCGCGGGTCGACGGAATCCAGCTGATCATGAAGATCAGGGGACACCCCAGTCCGTCCGTGCGTCGCATGCCGGCGGCGGCCCTGACCGCGTATGCCCGGTCGGAGGACCGGGTGAAGGCGCTGAGCGCCGGATTCCAGATCCACCTGGCGAAACCGATCGACCCCGCGGAACTCGTGACCGCAGTCGCGGCGCTGGCCAGGCGGTTCGGCCCTGACGTGACCGACGACGGCCCTGAACTGCAGTGAGCGACTCGGTGATCGATCCGAGGCACGAGGAGAACGACGCGATGCAGAAGCGCAGGTTGGGAAAAAGCGGACTGGAGGTCTCGACTCTTGGGTTCGGATGCATGGGCCTCAGTTCGGGGTTCGGACCGCCGGCGGACCGGGAGGAGGGGATTGCGATCATCCGGGCGGCCGTGGACCGGGGAGTCACATTCTTCGATACCGCCGAAGCGTATGGGCCGTTCGCGAACGAAGAACTGGTCGGCGCAGCGCTCGGTCCGGTTCGTGATCAGGTGGTCATCGCGACGAAGTTCGGGTTCACGTTCGACGCCGGAAAGATTGCAGGGCTGGACAGCCGGCCCGCACACATCCGCGAGGTCGCCGACGCTTCGCTGAAACGTCTGGCGACCGATCGGATCGATCTCCTGTATCAGCACCGCGTCGACCCGGAGGTTCCAATCGAGGACGTCGCGGGCACGGTGAAGGACCTCATTCGCGAAGGCAAGGTCAGGCACTTCGGCCTGTCCGAAGCGGGCGTGCAGACGATTCGTCGCGCGCATGCGGTCCAACCGGTCACCGCGCTTCAGAGCGAGTACTCGCTCTGGTGGCGGGAACCGGAGAGGGAAGTGCTCCCTGCGCTCCAGGAGCTGGGCATCGGGTTCGTGCCGTTCAGCCCGCTCGGCAAAGGGTTCCTCACCGGAAAGATCGACGAGAATACGACGTTCGCCAGCACCGACTTCCGCAACATCGTCCCGCGCTTCACGGCCGAGAACCGCAAGGCGAACCAGTCATTCATCGACTGGCTCACGACGTTTGCCGGGCAGAAACGCGCCACGCCTGCCCAGATCGCACTGGCCTGGCTGATCGCGCAGAAGCCCTGGATCGCGCCGATTCCCGGGACGACGAAGCGGCATCGCCTCGAAGAGAACCTCGGCGCCACCACGGTGCAACTGTCAAAGGATGATCTTCGTGAGATTGACAGCGCCGCTGCACAGATCGAGGTCCACGGGGCACGCTACCCGGAACATCTGCAGAAGATGATTAATCGCTGACTCAGTCTCGCGGGTTCGCGGGTTCGGGGGCTCGCGGGTTCGGATCTGGCTGGTCCGACCAACGGGCTGCTTCGACGGCAGCATGGCTGATCCGAACCCCGGAGCGACGTCTCCTGAACTTTCCGAGCCCGCGAACCCGCGAACCCGCGAGCCCGCGATTTTTAAGGCACGTATTTCACGACAACCGCGGTGATGTTGTCGGCGCTGCCGCGCCGAAGCGCCTCCTCGACCAGCGCCGGCGCCAGCGCCGCCGGATCGGAGTGCGCGGCCATGACTGACTGGATGGTGCCGGGATCGAGTGTGCCGTGCAGGCCGTCGGTCGACAACAGGAACAATTCCTCGCCCGCCAGTTTCCGCTCCTGGACGCGGCACTCGAGGTCGTCACGCGCGCCGACCACGTTGGTGAGCACGTGCCGCATCGGGTGCCGGGCGATCGCTTCCGCGTCAATCGTCTTGTTGGCGAGCAGTACCGACATCCAGGAGTCGTCCTGCGTCAACTGGGTCAGCGTTCCCTGGGAGAACGAATAAATCCGGCTGTCGCCGACGCTCGAGAACACGAGGCTGCCGTCGTTGACGAACGCCACCACCACGGTCGTGCCCATGCCGGTGTACTGCTCGCTGTTCTCGCTGGTCTTGAACACGCGCCGGTTCGCGATCCGGATCGCCGACGCGATCCGGTTCCCATCGAACGAGATCGCCGGATCGATGCCGTAGGGCCACGTGACCTTCTCGTCGTCACGCGTGCGGGCCACGAAGATCCGGATGGTCTCGACGGCCAGCTTCGAGGCGATTTCACCGGCCTGGTGCCCGCCCATGCCGTCCCCGACGACGAACAGGGACTGGTCGAGATCGCAGAGGAAGGCATCCTCGTTCAGCCGCCGGACTGGTCCCGGGTGGGTCGCGCCGAATGCCGTGATCATCTGCTGGGCTTCTCCGAGAGAGTCTGGCTGGAACGAAGTGGGTAACCATACCACGGGGCGGACGGATCGGGCCGGCGGC
>Ga0075429_100006072_pt1 | contig 10447 bp, 10 predicted proteins | sample RhiMetdeltSRZDD3_FD_75295 | JGI IMG/M metagenome (GOLD analysis project Ga0075429, IMG submission 75295) | Populus rhizosphere microbial communities from Tennessee, USA - Rhizosphere MetaG P. deltoides SRZDD3 | ecosystem: Host-associated > Plants > Roots > Rhizosphere > Soil | place: USA...
GTCGGCCTCTACGTGCAGCGCGTCAACTCCTACCAAGGCCCGTCGCTGCGGTTCGCGCTCGGACAGGGTCTCGGGATCACTTCCACCCTCGACGACTGGCGCCAGAGACTGGACCAGCACACGATCTTCGTCTTGGGCGACTCGCTGTTCGCCAACGGGCAGGGCGTCCTCGACGACCGTGGGCGCGTCCCGCTCTTCGGCCTGGCCACCCGTGACGTCGTTCGCGTCGAGTTGCGCTACGCCGACGGGCCACCGCTCGTGAGCAGAGCCGGCGACGGCGGCTTCGTGCTGCTCGTGGACGCCTGGCGGCCGCTCCGCGAGATCGTCGCCTACGACATGGCTGGCGAGGTGCTCGGACGCGTCGACGTCAGCAAGTACGACCTTCGGTACCTGTGCGAGAAGGAGCCGGGCTGCCCGGTGGCGGGAGCGTCAGCCGGAAGCGCTTCGCGGAAGCGGTAGCGCCCCGGCGTCCCGGATGGCGTCATCGCCCACGTGCAGGGCACGCGCGGCCGCGGGCCGGCACCGTTCTAGATCCATCGTCGACACGCCAGGCCCAGGTCCGTGCACCGGCGCAACGGTGGCACGGGACGCGCCGATCGGCATATGCTGGCGCACGCCGGCCGGCCAAGGTCGCGCAGAGCCGGCATGTCCGTGCAGTGAGGTCGTCTGCGAGGACCGGACGGGAGATCCGGTCAGAAAGGAACTGCATGAGCCCGAAGAAGCTCATCGCGATCGCCGTCGGAATGCTGTTGGCGCTCGCCGTCGTCGGCACCGCGACTGCGAGCGCCGGGTCGCCGAGAAAGGCGACGATCAAGAGCGTCACGTCGTTCAGATTCAAGCCCAACCGCTACATCCAGGACGGATTGCGCTGGGCAAGAGACTCCTACGTCGTCCGCTCGGGCGGCACGGTGAGAGTCGTCAACGGCGACGGCAGCGAGGGTCCGCACACGTTCACGGTCCTGCGCAAGAAGGACGTGCCGAAGACGGTCAGAACGCTGTTCAACTGCAGAGCCTGCAACGCGCTGACGAGAGCGCACGGCGCTGACCCGAACAGCGAAGCGCCGCCGAGATTCCCATTCCTCGAGAACGGCGTCGGGCAGGACACGCCGCCGGACGTCGACCGTCCGGGCGACTCCGGGCTGATCGGGACGGGCAGAAAGGGCGACTTCGTCAACTTCCACGTCACCGCCAGAGCGGGCACGACGCTCTACTTCATCTGCCTGATCCATCCGTGGATGCAGTCGAAGCTCCACGTGCAGTAGCACGTCGCAGCGCGGGGGCCCTGGCGATCGTCGCCGGGGCTCTCGCACTGCTGTGCCTGCTCGCCGCAGCACCAAGCCCTGCCGTCGCACGCACGCTCGACTCCTGGGTCGCCGCCGTGCCAACCTCGTGGAGCATCGTCCCGAACGGCCGCGACGCGATCATGGGCACGACGATCCCGGTCGCAGACTCGGTCCTGCCGACGGTCGTCTACCGCCGCTTCACGCCACATTGGCGCAGACCGGTAGCGAACGCGCCGCGCTCGGCCGCCGACGGTCTGCTGATCCCGGGCCCGCTGATCCGGGCGCGCGTCGGCGACCGCCTGCGGATCCACTTCAAGAACATGGACACGCTGCGGCGCGAGCCGCACTCGATGCACTTCCACGGCGTCCACTACCGCCCGAGCTCCGACGGCGCCTACGTGCCCGGCGTCTCCGGCCGCGACGCCGAGGTGAACGTCGGCCAGACGTGGACGTACCGCCTCACGGCCGGTGAGGACTCCGCCGGCGTGTGGCCCTACCACGACCACTCGCCGTCGATGGAGGACTCGATCGGCGGCGGCATGTTCGGGCTGCTGTCGATCCTCGGCCGCCGCGAGCGCGCGCCCGATCGGGAGTTCCTGGTCGTCTTCTCACCGTTCGGCAGATTCATGGCGATCGACGGGCGCGCGTTCGTCGGCAACACGCCGGTCTTCCACGCGCGCGTCGGCCAGCTCGTGCAGTGGGACGTGATGGCGATGGGCTCCGACTTCCACACGTTCCATGTCCACGGTCATCGTTGGATCGCGCCCGGCGGCGTCCCGCGGGACACCCAGTCGGTCGGCCCGGCCGAGAGCTTCCGCTTCCGCTGGCGCGAGCAGGACCCTGGCACGTGGCTCTACCACTGCCACGTCGAGGACCACATGATGCGCGGCATGATCGGCACATACGTCGTTTCGCGCGGATGAGGTGGCGGGCGCTGGTCCTCGCACTGCTGGTGCTCGCCGCCGCACCGACGGGCGCAGCGGCCGCGACACAGGACGTCAGCGCCCAGCTCGACGCCTTCTCGCCCGCGCAGGTCGACACGCTGCCCGGCGAGACGGTCCAGTGGACGAACGTCAGCCCGCGCGTGCACACCGTCACGTCCGACACGGGCCTGTTCGGCACCGACGAGCTGCTGCCGGGCGCCGTCTTCGCGCAGCGCTTCGACGCGGCCGGGAGCTACGCCTACCACTGCACGATCCACCCCGAGATGACGGGCGAGGTCGACGTGCGGCGCGTGATCCTCGGGCTGCTGCCGACTGCGGTGGTGGCGCAGGGCACGCGCGTCGAGGTCGATGGCCGCGCGGCCGACCCGTCGCAGGCGGTCGAGCTGCAGCGCAGCGTGCGCGGCGGCGCGTTCACGACCGTCGCGACCGCCGCGCCGGCGCCGGACGGCAGCTGGAAGACGACGATCGCCGCGACGGCAACGGCCGACTACCGCGCGGCCGTCGGCGGCGACGTGAGCCAGACACGCCGACTGCTCGTGAGCGAGCGCCGCGTGCTGCTGCGCAAGACGAGACGCGGCGTCGCGATGACCGTCACCCCGAGTCTCCCGTACGCGCAGGTGATGCTGCAGGCCGACCTGCGCGAGCGCTTCGGCTGGTGGCCGATCGCGCGAGCCCGGCTCGACTATCTCTCGCAGGCGCGCTTCCAGGTCAAGCGGCCAGCGCGCGTGCGCGCCCTGCTCGTCGCGAAGGACGGCTGGACGCCGCTCGCGACGAGCAGAGTGCTCGTGCTCGGCCGGGCCAAGCCGACGCACATGGGCGGCGGCGAGATGCATGCGCACGCCGCCGCGGCGCGCCCGCCTCAGCGCTGACCGCTGCCCCTTCTGGGCACGAAGCAGCGCACGATTCTTCTTCCCCCTCTGATCTTCGAGCAGGCGAGGGTGGTGCCTCTCGCGCTCTTGAGCAGTCTCAGCGCCTCGGTGTTCACGCGGTGCGGAAAGGTGTCCGGCGCGCCGTAGCCGATCACGATCGTGTCCTCGTCGCGCAGCTGGTAGGCCGCCGGATCTCTCAGCGGTCTGCCGTTGAGATAGAAGTGCAGCTTGTCGCCGCCGAGGCCGGTGAGGCCGCCGACGCGATCGGGCCCGAGCTTCACGCCCCACACGGCGAAGAAGTCACTGAGCAGGAAGCGACGGGGATGCGTCGCCTCCATGTGGATGATGCCCGTCTCGTCGTGCGTGTGGAGGCTCGACTCGATGTGCTGCGGTCTGTAGATCCCGATGTTGGTCGGGACCGGGGTGAGGATCCCGTCGACGTAGATGCGCAGCAGCGCGTGGATGTGAAATCTCTCGGTTCCCGCCGGCGGCAGGCCCAGCAGTCTGATGCGCTGCTTGAGGTGGGCGTACTCCGGTCTCCACGGGGGCTGGCCGGTCTGGAGCCCAGGCCCCCCGTTCCTCATTCCGGGGACCGGCGCGGAGGGCGCGTCGCCCTTGTCCTCGCTGCTCGATCCGCAGCCGGTCGCCGCCAGCGTGAGCGCAACGGCCAGCGCGCACAGCAGCATCGTCGCTCGCGGAATCCCCTGTCGCACGCGGTCGATCGTAGCGGCGGGCCTAAAGTGGAGCTGTAAAGTGGCCCGATGGGGGAAGCGGGGACGATTGACGGGCGCGTGCGCGTGCTCGGCCGCGACCGCGCGCGCGTGCTCTCGCCAGCCGAGCTCACGTGGATTGCCGCACTCCCTGGCGCGCTGCTTGCGCTCATCGCGATTCTCGTGCTCGGGCCGGTGCTCGGCCATGCGCTGATCAGGCCAGTCCCGCCGGCGGAGGGACTGTGGCCGCCCGGCTGGCCGGAGTCGGCGGGAGCGCCGGAGCCGGTCGAGCTCGGGCGCTACCTCGTCGCGGCAGTCGCACCGCTGCTGGCCGCCCTCGTTGTGCTCGTGCTCGCCCGCCGCCAGCTCGCGCTGTCGGCGCCGCTGATCCGGCCGCTCGTGCTCGTGAGCCAGCTGGTGCTCGCGGCGTTCGTCGCGCTGGCGTTCCTGGGCCAGCACGAGGTCGTCTTCGCCGATCGCCCGCTGCCGGCGCTCTTCGGCGTCGGCACGCTGCTGATCGCCGGTGCGCTTGTCGTCGCCGCGCTGGCGGCGCTCAAGCGACCCGGCGTGACGAGGCGGCTCGCCACACTTACGCGTGAGACGGCACTGCGGCGTCGACTCGCGCTCGCGCTCGCGTGTGCGGCATCCGTGCCGTTCCTGCTGGAGGGGCTCGTGCTCGATGGCGGGGCCGAGGACAACGGCGTGATCGCCTGGACCGTCAACGACGCGTTCGCGATCCTCGACGGGCGCACGCCGCTGGTCGACTACCACCTGCTGTACGCGAAGCTGCTGCCGTATCCGGCGGCGCTCGCGATGGCGGTCTTTGGCACCACGGCGCTTGTGTACGGGCTGCTGATGCTGACGCTCAGCGCGCTGGCGCTGCTGGGCGTGTACGGGATCTTCCGTCGCGTCGTGCGCAGCTCGCTGCTCGCGCTTGGACTGTTCGTACCGTTCCTGGCGCTGGGCGACGTCGCCCATCCGATGTCGCTCACCGCGATGTGGCCGATGCGCTACGGCAGCGCCTACGTGATCGCGTGGCTCGTTGCGCGCAACGTCGACCGCGGCGGCGGGCGCGTGTGGCCGGTGTGCGCCGTTGGCGCCGTCGCAACGGTGGACATGACCGACTTCGGCGCGGCGGCGCTCATCGCGTCGCTCGTTGCGCTCGTGTGCGCGCGGCTGCCGCGCTCCCGCCGCGCGGCGCTGCGCTTTGCGGCCGACGCGATCGGCGGCGTGCTCGTCGGGCTCGGCCTCGTCGCGCTGCTGACGCTGCTGCGCGCCGGCGCGCTGCCGGATCCGGCGGTGCTGCAGGAGTGGCCGAGGATCTTCACGAGACTCGGCTGGTTCTCGCTCGCGATGCCGGCGGTGAGCCTGCACCTCGCGCTCTACGCGACGTTCGCGGCGGCGCTGCTGGTGGCCGCCGTGCGGCTGGCGCGCGCCGACGACGACGTCCTGCTGACGAGCATGCTCGCATGGAGCGGCGTGTTCGGTCTGGTAGCGGGCGGCTACTACGCCGGCCGCTCCGACGACCTCAAGCTCGTCTCGATGTTCTCGGCGTGGGCATTCGCGCTCGCGCTGCTGACGGTCGTCGTCGTGCGCGGCCTGTCGGCGCAGGGCTGGCGGCGCCCGTCGCCCGCGCAGCTGCTCGTGCTGTTGGGCTTCGCGCTCGCGATCTGCTCGATCGCCTGGCTCCCGTCGCCGCGGCAGCAGCTCTCGCGGGTGCTCGACGAACCGCCGGCGACGTACCGTCCGGTCGCCGAGCAGTTCATCGACGCGCTCACCAGACCGGGCGAGCAGGTGGCGATCCTGATGCCGATGGGCCACCGCTTTGCTTACGAGCTCGGGCTGGAGAACGTCTTTCCCTACCCAACCCAGGACGCGCTCGTCACGCACTGGCAGCTGCGCAGGACGCTTGACGCGATCAGGCGCGCGCACGTTCACAGGGTCTTCCTCTACTCCCGCATCACCGCGCCTGCGCACCTGGAAGCGTTCGAACGCGTCGGCTTCCACCCGCGCGCGCAGTCCGGCGTGCTGATCGCGCTCAGCGACGAATCGCCACCGCCCCGCCGCTGACCGGCAGGCTAGGATCCGCGCGTGTCCGTGCGTGCCGTCATCGCCTGCGCTGCGCTGTCGATGGCGCTGCTCGTGGCCCCAGCCGCGCGGGCAAACTTCCCGTCGTCGATCGAGACGACGGTTGCGCCCGGCGGCAACGCGACGGTCTCTTCGCCGACGCTGCCGCCGGACATGAGATCGGCAACGGTCGACGTCGCGCCGGCGGGCCCCGGCGACGACCCCTTTTTCCAGGACATGCGTATCGTGCTCTCGACGCTGCCGACGCCCGGCAAGCGCCTGCTGGCGTGCATCGGGCTCTACATCGACGTCGCCCACGGGATCGACGAGAGCGTGGACCTGCACTTCCCCGAGCAGGTTCACCCGCTGGCGGTGCTGCTGTTGTCCGCCTGCCTGGAGATGGCTGCCCAGGTCGACCGCGCGCGGCAGGCGAGCGGAGCAGCCGCGTCAGCGGCGGCCGCCATGTGCGCGCGCGTCGGCACGCAGGTCGGCGCGACGTTCACGCGCGTCGGCCGCGGGCGCTACAAGGCGACGATCGACGGCACGACCACGAGGCTCAGAGTGCGTGGGCGCTTGAAGGTCGGCTGCGCACGCCACGGCGCCGGCATGCGCTTGAAGCTGCGACCCGCCGCGCGCGGCAGATCGCTGCGCAGCGTCGTCGGTTCTCGCCTGCAGCTGGGCGTCTACAACCCGCTTGATGCCAGCGGCTCGGGGCGGCTCAGATTTACCTTCAGGCGCTGACAGCCGATGCTGTTGCAGCCCGACGATTAGCTATAAAGTGGCCCAATGGGGGAAGTCGTGGGGACGGTTCGGCGCGTGCGCGTGCTCACCCCGGCCGAGCTTGCATGGATCGCTGCGGTGCCCTGCGCGCTCGCAGCGCTCGTCGCGGTTCTTGCGCTCGGCCCGCCGCTCGGGCACGCGCTGATCAGGCCGCCGCCGCCCGCGCAGGGGCTGTGGCCGCCTGACTGGCATGAGTCGAGCGGCCGTCCGGAGCCGGTCGAGGTTGGGCGCTACCTCGTCGCAGCAGCCGCGCCGATGGGAGCGGCAATCCTCGTGTTCGCGCTTGCACGGCGACAACCGGCTCTGCCAGGAGCGCTGATCCGCCCACTCGTGCTCGCGAGTCAGCTGTTAACGGTCGCGTTCGTCGCGTTTGCGTTCCTCGGCCAGCACGAGGTCGTCTTTGCGGATCGTCCGCTGCCGCCGCTCTTCGGCGTCGGCACGCTGCTGGTCGCGGCCCTCCTGACCGTGGCCGCCCTGGCGGTGCTGGGTCGTCCTGGCGTGGCCCGACCGCTCGTCCGGCTCGCGCGCGAGACGCCGCTGCGCCGGCGCGCCTGCTTCGCACTGGCGGCCGCGGCCGCGGCGCTGTGGTTGCTCGAAGTGGTCCTAGTCGATGGCGCAATCGAGGACAACGGCGTGCTCGCATGGACGGTGAATGACGCGTTCGCGATCCTTGACGGACGCACGCCGCTCGTCGACTACCACCTGCTGTACGCGAAGCTGGTGCCGTATCCGGCGGCGCTCGCGATGGCGGTCTTCGGCACCACGACGCTCGTCTACACGGTGCTGATGTTCGTGCTCAGCGCACTCGCGCTGCTCGCCGTCTACGCCATCTTCCGCCGCCTCCTGCGCAGCTCGCTGCTCGCGCTCGGGCTGTTTGTCCCGTTCGTCGCACTGAGCGCCGTCGACCACACGATGTCGCTCGTGGCGATGTGGCCGATGCGCTACGGCGGCGCGTACCTGATGGCGTGGCTCGTCGCGCGCGCGATTGCGCGTGGCGGACGCCGCGTGTGGCCGCTGTTCGCGGTCGGCGCCGTTGTGGCCGTGAACGAGACCGAGTTCGGGGCGGCAGCGGTCCTCGCGGCGCTCGTGGCGCTCATCTGCGCGCGACCGCCCCGCACGCGCCACGCAGCGCTACGCCTCGGGCTCGAGGCAGGCGGCGGCGTGCTCGCCGGGCTGGCGCTGATCGCGCTGCTCACCCTCATCCGCTCCGGCGCGCTGCCCGATCCGGCCCTGCTCGAGGAGTGGCCGAGGATCTTCACCAGACTCGGGTGGTTCTCGCTCGCGATGCCGGCGGTGAGCCTGCACCTTGCGCTCTACGCGACGTTCGCCGCGACGCTGCTCGTCGTCGCGGTGCGACTGGCGCGCGATGAGGAGGACGTCTTGTTGACAGGCATGCTTGCTTGGGGCGGCGTCTTCGGCTTGCTGGCGGCGAGCTACTACACAGGTCGCTCCGACGACCTGAAGCTCGTCTCGATGTTCTCGGCGTGGGCGTTCGCGCTCGCGCTGCTGACGATCGTCGTAGCGCGGGGGCTCGCGGCGCAGGGCTGGCGCCGACCGTCGCCGGCGCAGCTGCTCGTGCTGTTCGGCCTCGCGCTGGCGATCTGCGCCGTCGCGCGGGTGTCGTCGCCACAGCATCAGCTGTCGCGGCTGCTCGATCAGCAGCCGCCTCAGTATCGGCCGCTCGCCGAGCGCTTCATCGACTCGCTCACGCAGCCGCACGAGCGGGTGGCGATCTTGATGCCGATGGGGCACCGCTTCGCCTACGAGCTCGGGCTCGAGAACGTCTTCCCCTACGCAACACAGGACGCGCTCGTGACGCAGTGGCAGCTGCAGACGACGCTCAACGCGATCCGGAACGCGCACGTGCACAGGATCTTCGTGTACGCGGGCATAATCGCTCCGCAGCAGCTTGCCGTGCTCCAGGGCGCCGGGTTTGTTCCGCGGGCTCAGGACGACGTGTTGATCGCGCTCGGCAACGAACCACCGCCAAGCTAGGTGCTGGGCGGGTCCACCGTGTCGACGAACAGGTCGACCGCCAGCTCGGCGCCGGGGATGTAGCTGTACTGCGAGAAGTCCGTCATGCCCTCCTCGGCGAGCACGTCCTCGCACAGGAACGTGTTGCCGCTGCACGCGCGCGCCGGACGCGTGAGGACCGCGTAGGCGGCGTCGGCGTAGAGCTCCGGCTTGCGGGCGCGTGCCATCGCCGCATCGCCGCCGAGCAGGTTCTGGACGGCTGCGGTTGCGATCAGCGTGCGCGGCCACAGTGCGTTGGAGGCGATCCCATCCTCGCGCAGCTCGGCCGCCAGGCCGAGCGCAATCAGGCTCATGCCGTACTTCGCGAGCGTGTAGCCGAGGTGTGGGCCGAGCCACTTCGGGTCGAGGTCGAGCGGCGGCGAGAGCGTGAGGATGTGGGGGTTCTCCGCCTCGCGCAGATACGGGATGCAGGCGCGGCTGACGGCGAACGTGCCGCGCACGTTGATGTCCTGCATGAGGTCGTAGCGCTTCAGCTCAAGCGCCTCCGTTCTCGACAGGTTGATCGCGGAGGCGTTGTTGACACAGACGTCGATCCCGCCGTAGCAGGCGACCGCCTGTGCGACCGCCTCGGTGACCTGGCCCTCATCGCGGATGTCGCCGACGATCGGCAGTGCCTTGCCGCCGGCCGCCTCGATCTGCTCGGCGGCGGTGTAAACCGTGCCCTCGAGCTTCGGGTGCGGCTCGGCGGTCTTGGCGATCAGGGCGACGTTTGCGCCGTCGCGCGCCGCGCGCAGCGCGATCGCGAGGCCGATGCCGCGGCTCGCGCCGGAGATGAAGATGGTCTTCCCGTGGAGGCTCATGCCCGGGATCCTGCCGGGTCAGCCGGCCGCGGGCGGCAGCACGCCGACGCCGATCAGCGTCTGCTCGTCGCTCAGGTAGGCCTTGACGTGGACGATCAGTCCATCCTTCAAGCGGGCGACCATCGCTGAGGGAGAGACCACGTCTCCGTCCACGCAGACCTCGGTGAGCACCGCAAAGCGCTCGTCGTCGAGCACGCGCACCTTGCGAACCCGCGCTTCGTGCGTGGCGCCGGAGGCGATCAGCTGCTCGACCCAGCGGCGCAGCCCCTCGTGCCCGTGGTAGACCGCTCCCTCCCCGACGAGCACCGTCGGCAGGAACTCCAGCTCGGGATGGCAGAGCGCGACGAGCGCATCCGCGTCGCGACGGTTGAAGCCGTCAACGAAGCGGCGGCCCAGCTCCTCCGCCGAGCTCCCCTGGTCAGCCACGCTCGGGGATTCTATGGTCGCTGCGCTACTGCAGCCCCTCGCGCGCCTCGCGCACGAGCGTGACGGCCTCGGGGAAGACGACCGCCATCACCGAGCGGATCTGCTGCGCCTGCTCGTCGGTCGTGCCTTGGATGTTGACGCGGTTGATCGCCGCGACGGTCAGGTCGACCGCGAGTTTGATCGCGTTGTCGGCCCACGCCAGCTTCTGCTGGCCCTGCATCTGTTCGGCGAACTCCGCCATGCGGCGCTGCAGCTCGTCCGGATCGCCGAACAGTCCTCCAAAGCCCTCCATGCGACGCAGGTTAGCGCGCGCCCACCGTCGGCCGCAGGACGCCGGTGTCGCGCGCGAGCCGCTGCGCGAGCGTGACCGGGATGATCGTCACGACAATCACCAGCAGTACGACGACGTTCACCTGCGGCAGCTCCTGGCCGAGGCGGATGTTGCCGAAGATCCACAGCGGCAGTGTGTTCTGCGCGCCCGCGGTGAACGTCGTCACGATCACCTCGTCGAACGACAGCGCGAACGCGAGCAGT
>Ga0075429_100006075_pt1 | contig 10444 bp, 9 predicted proteins | sample RhiMetdeltSRZDD3_FD_75295 | JGI IMG/M metagenome (GOLD analysis project Ga0075429, IMG submission 75295) | Populus rhizosphere microbial communities from Tennessee, USA - Rhizosphere MetaG P. deltoides SRZDD3 | ecosystem: Host-associated > Plants > Roots > Rhizosphere > Soil | place: USA...
GCCCGCGTCAACCTCGGCCGCGTCCTCCACGAGAAGCGGCAGCTCAAGCTGGCCGAGGTCCACTACCGGCTGGCGCTGGCGGTGGAGCCGGAGAACACGACCGCGCTCTTCAACCTCGGCGTCGCCCTGGAGGACCTGGGCCGCCTCGACGAGGCCGCCGCTACTTACGAGGCGGCGGTCCGCTGCGAGCCCAAACACGCCGACGCGCATTTCAACCTCGCCCGCTTGTACGAGAAGCAGGGGAAGAAGGCGCTGGCCATTCGGCACCTCAAGGCCTACCAGTCGATCCGCCCGAGCGGATAGCCCCGCGGCGGCCGATGCGTGATTCCCTCGAGCGGGTGGCGGCGGAGGTCGTGCGCTGCGAGAGATGCCCGCGCTTGCGCGAATGGTGCCGGAGCGTGGCCCGCGACAAGGTGAAGCGCTTCCAGCAGGACGACTACTGGGGCCGGCCGCTGCCGGGCTTCGGCGATCCGCGGGCCCGGGTGCTGATCGTCGGGCTCGCCCCCGCCGCCCACGGCGGCAACCGCACCGGCCGCGTGTTCACCGGCGACCGCTCCGGCGATTTCCTCTTCGCCGCGCTGCATCGCACCGGCTTCGCCAACCAGCCGACGTCGGTCTCCCGCGACGACGGCCTGCGGCTCATCGACTGCTTCATCACCCCGGTCGTGCGCTGCGCGCCGCCGGCGAACAAGCCGCAGCCGGACGAGATCCTGAGCTGCCGCGAGTACATCACCCGCGAGCTCGCGCTGCTGCCGCGGCTTCAGGCCGTGCTCGCCTTGGGCCGCATCGCCATGGACGGCTTCCTGGCCGTCCTGCGTGGCCAGGGCCGCCTCCCCGCGCGCCGCGCCTACGCGTTCGGCCACGGGGTGCAGCACGATCTCGCTGAAGGTCTGCAGCTCTTCGCCTCGTATCACCCTTCGCAGCAGAACACCTTCACCGGCAAGCTCACTGCCGCCGGCTTCGATCGCGTCTTGCGCCAGGTCCGCGCGTCCCTCCACGACTGACACCTTCGTGCTATCGTCGACCGCATGAAAGCCGCCATCGGCACTGTAATCGGGGCCCTGCTCCTCGCCGCGCCGGCCACCGCCGCGAACACAAACCTGCAGTTCGGACCCCAGGCCAGCTATGGCGCGGGGATCGACGGCAACGCCGGCTTCGGCGTCGGCGGGCGCGTCGTGGTCGATCTCGCCCAGAAGCGCCGGGGCCTCGCCTTCGTCGGCTCTCTCGACTATTTCTTGTCTCCCGAAGGCGGCGCGGAAGGCCAAGGGCTCACCGTCGACGTCTCATATGTCGAAGTGAATGCGAACCTGACGCACACGTTCGGCGGCGGGGGGCGGCGGGTCAAGAAAGTCCGGACGACGCGGCTGACGCCCTATGCCGGCCTGGGGCTCAACCTCGCGCACCGTAGCGCATCGGTGGAGGGCAACGGCTTCGACACGTCGTCGAGCACGACCAAGATCGGGCTCAATCTGCTGGGTGGTCTCAAGATCACCCATCAGGTGTTCGCGGAGCTGCGGGGCGAGCTGGGCGGGGGCGAGCAGCTCCTGCTGACGGCGGGATTCCTGTTCTAGAATCCGTCTTTCCATCGGCGTGAACCAAGGGGTCTCGATCATGCGAACGGTATTGCCGGCTCTCGGTCTGGGTGCGCTCCTGCTCTTCGGGAGCACGGCGGAAGCGCAGGGTGTGCGTTTCGGCCTGCAGGGAAACTGGGGCACCGGCCTGCGCAACCCGTACCTCACCGAGGACGGGGGCGACGCCAACCGCGGCGCCGGCGTGCGCGTGTGGTGGGAGCTGGGCATGGAGCACGAGGGCCTCGGCTTCATGGGGCACATCGACGTGTTCGAAGGCAAGACCAGCATCCTCCTGCAGGACCCGCTGACCTTGGAGCCGTTCGAGATCGGCGGGCGCTATTGGGAGTTCGGGGCCAGCGCGATGTATGCCCGGGGCAGCAAGAAGCTGAAGCTCTACGTCGGCCTCGGCCTCCACGTGGCCAACGACCCGCTGGACGAGGACTACATCACGACGTTCCAGGACGCCGACGCCCTCGACATCGGCGGCCACGTCATCGCCGGCGCGCGGCTCTTCGAGCACGTGTTCACCGAGGTCCGCGGCCAGGTCCGCGGCGGCGGGCAAGTGATCGTGAGTGTTGGGATCATGTTCTAAAGGGGGGAAACACTGCGTCGTGTTTCCCCCTCGCCCCCTTCCACTGCTCCGCGCGAGTGAATCGCGCTCCGCAGTGGTTCCCGTTGCTACTGGTCACGTTTGTGGTTTCACGAGGGCGATCAAGGATTCCAGGCGGTCCGCGTCCTCAGGCTTCTTGTCCTTCCGCCACCTCAGGATGCGCGGGAAGCGCACGGCGATGCCAGAGCGGTGGCGGGCCGAGCGCGCGATGTTCTCGAACGCCAGCTCGAAGACCTGCACCGGCTCCACCGCCCGCACCGGTCCGAAACGGTCCCGGATGTGCCGCCGGATCCAGCCGTCCAGCTCCAGGATCTCCGCATCGGACAGGCCCGAGTACGCTCGCGCGATCGGCACCAGCGCCCCTTCGTGCCACACCGCGAAGGTGTAGTCGGTGAAGAGGCTCGCGCGACGGCCGTGGCCCGGATGGGCGTAGATCATGACCGTGTCCAACGTGTAGGGCGCGATCTTCCACTTCCACCACTCGCCGCGCGGACGGCCGGAGCGGTACGGCGAGGCGTGATGCTTGAGCATCAGGCCTTCGACGTGGCGCGCGCGAGACTCCGCGCGCTGCCCGGCGAGATCGCTCCAGCCGTCGCCCTCCACGGACGGTGAGAGCCTCAGCGGGCCTCCCGCCTGGGCGAGCAACGCGGTGAGCCGTGCGCGTCTCTCGTGCAGCGGCCGCTCGCGGATGTCGTGACCGGCGTCTTCCAGGAGGTCGTACGTCATCAGCACCGCCGGCGCGTCGGCGAGAATCTTCGCCGTGAGCTTCTGGCGCCCGATGCGCGTCTGCAGGATGGCGAAGGACTGCACCGTTCCGTCGCGGAAGGCGAGGACCTCGCCGTCCAGCACGGTACCCGCGGGCAAGAGGCGGCCGGCGTCGCGCAGCTCCGGGAAACGCTCGGTGATGAGCTCCTCGCCGCGCGACCAGAGGTGGACCTCCTGCCGCCTCACGAGCTGGGCGCGGATCCCGTCCCATTTCCATTCCGCGATCCAGTCTTCGCGCGGGCCCAGGGACTCCGCGGGATCCTCGAGCGGCGAGGCCAGATAGAAAGGGTACGGGCGCGAGTCGTCGTCCGCGCGCCCTTCCGGCGCCCGCAATGACAGGAAGAAGGCGCCGCTCGGCTCCCAGTCACCCATCAGCCGGTGCGCCATCACCGGCGGCGCCACCCCCGCGACCTCCGCCACCGCGCGGACGACCAGCGTGGCCGAGACGCCCACGCGCATCTCGCCGGTCACGAGCTTGTTGAGGACGAGCCGCTCGGCGGGCGAGAGCTCGCTCCAGAACGCGCGCAGCGCGGTCTTCTGCTGCGCGGCGGCGGCGTCGCGGAGGGGCAGGACGAGATCTCGGATCCAGCTCTCGAGCGACCTTGAGGCACCGTGGCCGCCTCCGGCATCGAGGAGCAGGGCCAGCGTCTCCGCGAAGTCGCCGACGGCGGCGTAAGACTCGCTGAGGATCCAGTCGGGGAGGCCGGTGTCCTCGAGGGCGATCTCGTGGAGCACCGCCGAGGGCAGGAGCCGCTTGAGCCGCCGGCCGGTGAGGAAGAAGAGGGCCCAGGCGGCGTCGCCCGGCGGCGCCTCGCGGAAGTAGGCGGAGAGCGCCGCCACTTTCGCGTTCGTCGACGTCGTGCGATCGAGCGCTTCGTACAGCGCGGTGAACCGCCTCATGTCGGTTCCGGCGGCGTCTCGAGGTCGGCCTCGCCGGCGTAGGGTGTCGCGAGAACGTCGGCGGCGCGGCCCTGCTCGCGCAGATAGCGGGCGAGCACGTGGGTGTAGCCGTGGGTCACGAGGACGCGGCGGGCCCCCGTTTCTTCGATCGTGCGCAGGAGCGCCGGCCAGTCCGCGTGATCGGAGAGCACGAAGCCGCGGTCGTAGCCTTTGCGGCGGCGGGTCCCGCGGATGCGCATGAGGCCCGAGGCGAAGCCCGTGGTCGCGTTGGGGAACCGTCGCATCCACGGCGTGCCCGAGGCCGAGAGCGGCGCGAGTACCAGCGCCCCGGGCCGCCATCCGCCCGCGCGTTTGTCCGGGACCGGCCGCGTCTCGAGCATCGGAATGCCGAGCGAGCGATACACGGCGACCATGGCCTCCACCGCGCCGTGGGTGAAGACGGGCTCGTCGGTGAGCGCGCGCAGCTCGGCGAGGATCCGCGGCGCCTTGCCCAGCGCGTAGGCGAAGAGCACGGCGGGGCGCTCGGCCGCGCGCGCCTCCGTCCACCAGTCGTGGATCTCGGCGATGACGTCCGCCGTCTTCGGCCAGCGGAAGACGGGCAGGGCGAACGTCGCTTCCGTCACGAACGTGTCGCAGGGCACGATCTCGAAGGGGGCGCAGGTGGGATCGGCGTCGCGTTTGTAGTCGCCGGACACGACCCAGACCTGCCCATCGGCTTCGATGCGGATCTGGGCGGCGGCGAGGACGTGGCCCGACGGATGGAAGGACACGGTGGCGCCGCCGAGCCTCAGGCGTTCGCCGTACGGCACCTCGACGATCGGCGTGTCCTCGCCGAGCCGCCGTCGCAGGAGCGCGGCGCCAGGGGCGGCGCAATAGTAGCGGGCGCTGCCGGGGCGCGCGTGGTCGCCGTGGGCGTGGGTCAGGACGGCGTGATCGGCGGCGCCCCAGGGATCGACGTGGAATCCGCCGGCCGCGCAGTGGAGCCCGAGGGCGCTGGGCTCGAGGAGGTCCATCAGCCCTTGATCTTGACCGCGTCTCCGTCCTTCATGCCTTCCGGCGGCGCCACCACCACCGATTCCTTGCCGGTGAGGCCTTCCTTCACGACCACGCGGCCCTGCACCGTCGATCCCGCCACGATGCGGCGCGCGTGGGCCTTGCCCTCGCGCACCTCGAAGACATGGGGTTGTCCGTCGCGCGTCACGATCGCCGACTCGGGAATCGTCATCACCGGTGGCGCGGCGGCGGCGGCCTCGACCTGCGCCGAAGACTCCATGAACGTGACCTTCGCGCTCATCTCCGGCTTCAGGTTCTCGTCCTTGTCGAGGATCGTCACTTTCACCTGGACGGTGGCCTTCGTACGGTCGGCGGTGGGGATGATCTGGCGCAGCTCGGCGCGATAGCGCTTGTCGGGGAACGCTTCGACGGTGACCTCCGCCGGCTGCGCATCGCGAAGCTTGGCCACGTTCGACTCGCTCACGTCGGCCTCGACCTCGAGGGTCTCGAGGTCGGCCAGGGCCACGATCGCCCCCGACGACGTCGAGATGTTCACGCCGGGCGGGATCGGGGCCACGCTCTCGCCGACCTCCGCCATCTTCTTCACGACGGTGCCGGAGAACGGGGCGCGGATCACGGTGTTCTGGAGCTGCGCCTCCGCGAAGGCCAGGTCGGCGCGCGCCTGGGCCAGGTCGGCCTCCCGCATCTTCAGCCTGCTTTGTGCCGCCTCGAGCTGGTCGGCGGGCAGCACCTGCTGCTTCATCAAGGAGTCCGCCTGCCGGAGCAGGCGCTGGTGCTCGGCGACGTCGGCTTCCGCGCGCTGCACCGAGGCCCGCGCGCGTCCCACCTGCGCCTCGGCATCATTCGATTCCAAGCGCGCCAGCACGTCGCCCTCGCGGACGCGGCTCGCTTCCTCGACCTTGAGCTCGGACAGACGGCCCTGGATCTTGGCGGAGACCACCGCCTTGCGGCGGGCCACTACGTAGCCGGAGGCGCTCAGCAGCGGGGCGCCTCCGCGGCCGCCCGAAGACGGGGTGGAGACCGAGGGCACGACGGTCTGCACGGTGGGTGCGCCGGCACCACGCCCAAGCCAGAAACCACCGAGGGCGAGGATCGAGCACAGTGCGACCACCAGCGGCCATCGGCGCCCGCCGCTGCGGGCGGGAGCGGAGTCACGATTGTCGATGCGCAACGAGGCGAGGTCGTTCTTCAGGTCACTCATGCAGCCTCATATCTTACCCTTGCCGTTGTCGGCACCCGTCTTTGGGTGGATCATTTGTCCGTGCCCAAGCTCATCCTCGTGGTCGACGACGACGAGCCGATCCGGAACCTGGAAGCGAACGTGTTCGAAGACGCCGGGTACGAGGTGGTGGTGGCGGGCGACGGCCTCATCGCCCTCGAGAAGATCGCGGCGCGCCGGCCCGACCTCGTCACCCTGGACCTCGTGATGCCGGGCCTCGACGGCTGGGGCGTCATCGAGCGCCTGCGCCACGTCGCCGATGCGCCGCCGATCGTGGTCGTGAGCGGCCGCGAAGGCGAGCTCCCCTACGCGGCGCCGAGCGGCACCGGCTCCCTCGACCGCTGCGTCGCCGCCTACGTGACGAAGCCGTTCCACGTCCAGGACCTGCTCACCACGTGCCGCCGCGTCCTTCAGGAAGCGGACAACCCGTCGGACTCACCGTCCAAGGAGCGCCGCCGGGCGCCGCGACGCCGCTTCATCGTCGAGGCCACGGTGATGAGCGTGGACGGCGTGCCGCTCGCGCTCGGAACCGTCACCGAGCTCTCCACCGGCGGCGTGCAGCTCGACCTCGCGGCACCGCTGCAGCCCGGGAGCGAGGTGCGGATCGTGTTCCGCCTGCCGAACCAGCCCATGCCCATGAGCGTGCGCGGCCGCATCCAGTGGCGCAACGGGCTGTCCCTCGGCCTCGCCCTCGACGAGCTTCCCCCCGACAGCGCGAAGGTCCTGAAGCAGGTCGTCGAGCCGGAAGAGCCGAGTTAGCTACTCCGAACATTTGACGGACGGGCACGGGGCACGGTCACGTTTACGGGAGCACGTGGACGTAACGCGTAACGCGCATGTCGGTCCCTGGCACGACGGTTGGCAGATCTTGAATGGGGTACGCCATGATGTTCAGCACCCCATTCAAGCAACCAACCGTCGCGCCAGCGACCGCATCCGCGCCGTTTCTCGACGCCGAGCGTCTCGACGTGTACCGCGTCACGCTGGAATTCCAGTCGCACGCATCGGCACTGGCCTTGCGCGGCGACGCGAATCTTCGCGACCAGCTTCGGCGCGCGAGCCTGAGCTGTGTCCTGAACATTGCCGAGGGCGCCGGCCAGCGGTCGCGGGCTCAGAAGCGACACCTGTACGCCATTGCCCGTGGGTCGGCCATGGAGTGCGCCGCCGTCCTCGACGTGATGCGTATTCGCAATCTGGCGAACCCGGGGGAGTGTCGTGCGGGACGGACATTGCTGGTGCGTATCGTCCAGATGCTGACGAAGCTGGAACAGAGCCTCGCGTGAGGCTCTCCGTCCTCCGGCGCTCTCACGGGCGCCGGAGGTACCGCTGCTCGAGCCGGGTCAGCATGCTGATGGTCCGCACCAACAGCGCTCGCGCGCGCTTCGCGCTGACGTCGTCGACCAAGCCTCGCGACAGCAGAAGGTGAACGATGGACGCGCTCTCGGCGGCACTGCCGCGCGAGATGGCGACGAAGTGTGCTCGTTCGCGCGGAGAACGTCGGGCTAGGCCCTCGCACAGGTTGAGCGTGATGCTGGCGCTGGCACGCTCGAGCTGATCGCGCAGATTGCGTCCGGCGCGCGGCGTGAGCGTCGGCACGAGCCGGTGGAACTCTACGGCCACGTGGAACACGTCGAGCCGCTCGGCATCGAGGACGGGCGCCGCATCGGGCGCGTCCACGGGTGCTGGCGCGCTGATTGGCTGCGTGAATGAGGTCTTGGACATGTGAGCCTCCGTGTTCGGGCAGCGTCATCGCTGCCCTCACATCCACGGGCAGCGATGAGGCTGGCCGGGAGGCTCACGCGAGACCTCATTCACGATGTCCAATCAGCGTGCCAGCGCCCCCCCGCGCGCAGCGCGACGCGGGCGTACACGTGGTCGTTCTCGTACACGTCCGTCAGGGATGAAACGGGCTGTTGTGGTTGGCCTACACGTCGATCGCCGCGCGCACCGTCGGGTCCGAGACCCCGCCCGACAGGCGGAAGCCGAGCTTCTTGCACACGGCCTGCATGGCGGAGTTGTCCGGGAGCATCTCGGCGGTGACGCGGCGGATCCCCTCCGCGCGCGCCACGTCCAAGAGGCGGCGCAGCAGCTCGATGCCGAGGCCCTTCCCCTGGAAGGCGTCGGTGACGAGGAGCGCGAACTCCGCCTCCTCGCGCCGGATCGGATGCCGGCTCAAGCGGCCCACACCCACGATGACGCCGCCCGTCTCCGCCACCAGCGCCATCTCGCGGTCGTAGTCGATGTAGCACATCCGCGCCAATCGTTGATGGGCGACGCGCTGGTCGAGCTTCAGGTGCTCGAGGTAGCGCAGATACACCGTGCGCTCGGAGAGCGTCTCGTGCAGGCGCACGAGCAGCGGCTCGTCCTCGGGCCGGATCGGACGGACGGAGACGGCGGTGCCCTCTTTGAGCGCCACCGTCCACACGTAAGCCGTGGGGTACGGGCGGATGACCGGCCGCGGCAACCGATCGGCGGATAGAGCCGGGTCGTGCAGCACCACGCGCGCATCGAGGGCGATGAGGCGCTCGGCGGAGGCCATGAGCGGGTTGATGTCGACCTCCTTGATCCACGGCTGCTCCACGACCATCTGGCTGAAGGTGACGAGCACGTGCTCGAGGGCCTCGCGGTCGACGGGCTTCTGCCCGCGTACGCCGGCGAGCGCGTGGGCGATCTTCGTACGCTCGATCATCCGGCGGGCGAGGGTGCTCGTGAGCGGCGGCAGGCCGAGCGCGCGGTCCTTGTACACCTCGACGAGCACGCCGCCGGAGCCGAAGAGCAGCACGGGACCGAACTGCGGGTCGACGCTGCTGCCGACGATGAGCTCGTAGCCGTCGCGCTTGACCATCGGCTGCACGGCCACGCCCTGGAAGTGCTCGCGTCCCGCCTTCTCCGTCACCGAAGCCTGGATCGCCCGATACGCCGCGCGTACCGCGGCGGCATCCGCGAGGTCGAGCTTCACCCCGCCGACGTCGGTCTTGTGGGTGATCGTCTCGGAGTGCAGCTTGAGGACGATGGGATATCCCATCGGCTCGGCGGCCGCCACCGCCTCGTCTTCCGTGCGCGCGACCTTCGTCGGCACCGTGGGGATGCCGTACGCCGTGAGCAGGGCCTTGGCCTCGAACTCGGTCAGCAGCGTGCGCCCGGCGGCGCGCACGTCGCGCAGGATGGTATCGGCGGCCTCGCGGCCCACCGGGCGGTCGCCCCGCGCGGGCAGCGAGGGCGTCTCGTACAGCAGGCGCAGGTTGTCCGTGTAGCGCCACATGTAAGTGAAGACGCGGGCCGCGGCATCGGGATAGGGGAAGGTCGGGATGTTGGCGTCGTTCAGCACCGTCTCGCCGCCGGCGACGTCGGGTCCGCCCATCCAGCTCGCGAGGACGGGTTTGCCTTCGAGCTTCGCGTACGGGCGCAGCGCCTCCGCCGTCTTGGTGGGATCGGTCATGGCCTGCGGCGTCAGCACGACGAGGAGACCATCGCTGCCTGGATCACGGGCGGCGATCTCGAGGGCTTGCGCGTATCGCTCGGGGCTGGCGTCGCCCAGCACGTCGATGGGGTTGCCGTGGCTCCAGTGCGCGGGGAGGACCTTGTCGAGCTCCGCCAACGTCTCTTTCGAGAGCTGGGCGAGCTCGCCGCCTTCGAGCAGCAGGGCGTCGGTGGCGATGACGCCGGGGCCGCCTGCGTTCGTGACCATCGTGAGGCGCGGGCCCTTCGGCCGCGGCTGTTTGGCCAGGACCTCGGCCATGTAGAAGAGCTCGGCGATCGTGTTCACACGCAGCACGCCGCTGCGCCGGAACGCCGCCTCCAGCACCTCGTCGCTGCCGGTGAGGGAGCCTGTGTGGGACGCCGCCGCCTTGGCCGCGCCTTCGGTGCGTCCGGGCTTGATCACGATGATCGGCTTGGTGAGCGCCACCTCGCGGGCGGCGGAGAGGAAGGACCGCGCGTTCCCGATCGTCTCCATGTACAGCACGATGCTGTGGGTGTGCGGATCGCGGCCCAGGTGCTCGATGAGATCGCCCCAGTCGACGTCGAGCATGGAGCCGATGGAGGCGAAGGCGCTGAAGCCGACGTTCTCCTTCACGCTCCAGTCGAGCACGGCCGTGCACAGCGCGCCGCTCTGGCTGATGAAGGCCACGTGGCCCGGCCGCGCGAGGCCGGCGGCGAATGTCGCGTTCATGCCGGTGAGCGGGTTCATGACGCCGAGGCAGTTGGGCCCGATGAGGCGCATGCCGCCGCGCCGCGCCGCCGCCAGCACGCGCCGCTCGAGCTCGACGCCTTCCGGTCCCGTCTCCTTGAAGCCGGCGGAGATCACGATCACCCCGCGCACCTTCTTGTCGACGCACTCGCTCACGATGTCGGGCACCGCCGGTG
>Ga0075429_100006078_pt1 | contig 10442 bp, 7 predicted proteins | sample RhiMetdeltSRZDD3_FD_75295 | JGI IMG/M metagenome (GOLD analysis project Ga0075429, IMG submission 75295) | Populus rhizosphere microbial communities from Tennessee, USA - Rhizosphere MetaG P. deltoides SRZDD3 | ecosystem: Host-associated > Plants > Roots > Rhizosphere > Soil | place: USA...
CCTGCGGCGCCGTCGAGACCAGCAACGGCGGTACCCCTACCGGCGGCTCCTCCAACCAGGCCGGCAGCGGCTGAGCCTCCACGTCAGCCCGGCCACCGGACGCAGACGCGCACATTGGCCAAGTGTCCACTCCCGGCTTGTGCTCCATCACTCGCACTGGTGCCACATCCCGCACACCCAATGGGTCGAGGATCGCGATACAGATCACCGAGCAACTGGAAGATCAAATCCGCCAGGGACACCGACTCGACAGCGCCCACCGCAACCCCCACCGCAAAGATCCGAATAGAACGAAAGCGCCTAATCATCACCTAACCCCATGTCACCGCCACAGCCACCAACCGGACACCACGACATCCGCTCATCGGCACGACCGCGCACCTGAACCGCGATTGAGCCAGACCGCTCATCACCAATAGTGACGAGCGGTTCGCGGCAGAAGAGCGCACTTGATCTTGGTAGATCAAACCGTACAGATATGCCCAACAGGGCTGTCCACAGACGGACGATCACTCTCCCGGCTCATTGGCGTGACCTGTCGTGGCTCGGTGGAACGGAAACGGGGTTGAACACCGGTAATGACCCGTGCAGCATGACTCGTGTGCTGACAGAGAACTCGGATGACGAGCGTGGCAATGAGCCGCTGACGCCGCTCTACCCGTTCAACAAGCCGGGTGAGGCGATCGATCTTTACTCGGGACCTATCGGCGGACTGTACGACGACGCGTTGGATGGGACGATCCGCCTTGTCTTTTATCCGTCGCCGGACCTCTGCTGGCAGTTGGATGTACCGAACGCCGAGGGCTATTCGACGATGGGCCGCCTTGGCGTCGAGTTCGAACTGACGGCGGGCGGGATGACCGGGCGTAGCACGGTCAGCAGCGCGTCGTTCGGTTCCGTCGCCGGATTCTCCGGCAGCCTGGAGTTCGAGTCGGACGAACGGATGGACCGCGCCCTTGTCCACTGGATGAACCTGCCGGCCTACGCCGGTAATGTGGTCCTCCGCCACGTCGGTGACGACGGCAGCAAGACCTGGACCTCCGGCCGCCTCGCCCTGGAGGTCGAGGGCTGGGGTGTCACGCTCGATGGCCGGCCTGACCACCGTTCCCTCTTCAAAGAGGACGTCGGCCTGGCGCGGTATGTCCTCACGCATGTCATGGAACTCCGCCGTGCCGACGGCGCCTCGTTCGACGTCGACACCGGGAAGCAGATGATCGACGCGCTTCGCCTGTCGTTCTCGTTCGCGGCCGGGCGGTGGGTCGCGCCGACGCTCTCCGTCGGTTTCGACGCGGCGGGCAGTGAGGTGTGGCGGTGGTGGGTTACGCCGATCTGCGAGCCGTACGAAAAGACCGGCTCGCCAATCATCAGCCCCATCGTCGTCGGTGATCTGGAGGCGTTCCTCAGGGCGAGCGTCGCCAAGCTCCACGACCGCAACGCCGTCAACACCTCCCGGTTCCAGATGACCCTCGCGACGCAGACCGCGAGCCTCGGCTTTGTGGAGAACCGGATCTTCTCGACATTCCCCGCGATCGAGAACTTGAGCTGGGAGACCTTCGTGCTGGGCGGGCTGATTAGCAGGAGCGAGTTCGAGGACTCGAACCTATGGCCTACCGCACGTCGCCTCCGCGAACTCCTCGTCCGGGCGAAGATCCCGCTCGACGTGGACGAGAAGCGGCTGCCCGCCTTACACAAGCTCGCGACTGAGAAGAAGCTCGATGGGCCGGCTGCAGTTACCTGGGTACGAAACAGACTAATCCACCCCAAGACCCCGCACGACCAGCTATACACGCGGGAGACCCTGATGGTGGAGGTGTGGCAGCAGAGCCGCGAGTACATCTGTCTCCTGCTGCTGCATGCGATTGGCTACACGAGCAGCTATCTGAGCCCGATACCTCCTCACGGCTATCTCGGCGACGTGGCTCCGGTCCCGTGGGCGGCGCCGTAGCAAGTTCCGCGGGTCGGGCCGAAATCTGCTCATGCTCTGCCGTGCAGATAACGGTGCCGCCGGGATCGCGGCAGGTGCCGCGCATGCCGCACGGTGAGTGTTGCACGTACCCATCAGTCGGCGCGCTCGTCGCGGCATGTCCGTAACAGGGAACAGCGGGTTGCGGGCATGACGTGCACGGATCTTTACCGGGGTAAAGCGGAGGAAGCGCCTCAACCACTCGCACCTCAACCGACATCATGATGATCGCGAGTCGGGCGCCGGCGCTTTTCAGCGGATCGCTACCTCGCCGTGCTTGTCAGACCCCGGTCCTAAGGTGGCCTGGTGAACGAACAGTCCATTCTTGGTGCGAGGACGAGCCAGTCCGAATACATAGTCGTCCTGCGGGCGAGGTCGTCCGCCAAGTTCCTGCCTGAGGAGGGCTGGGAGCTGTTCATGAGTGTGCCGAGGCTCGACCTGCAAGGGGTTCGAGTGCGAACGTTCACGCGATGGGTTGATGAGGGCGGCATACAGTTGCCCCGGGAGCTCGTTCTAGAGGTTCGCGGACACGCGGGCTCGTTGGACGAGGCTGTCGGTAAGTTTGCCGCCCTCGCCCGTCCCATCGCTACCGTGGTCGCCTTCGTGGCGAACGTCCAAGTGGGCGCATTGGAGGTACATCTGGCCTACGATTGCGCTCCATCCGGCGAAGACCGGGAGTTCCTTGAGACCTTCCTCTCCGATGAGCGAGGAGCGGTGTCGGAGGGTCGCATCATCCGGCGTCATCTCCTGGAGGCCGCTTGTACCGCATTCGTCTCCCTGGCAACCGATGCTCCTCGCGTCACCCGCGCTCTACGCCACTACGAGCTGGCGCTTCGGCACTGGTACGTCGGCGGGGAATGGCTCGCGCTGAACCACCTCTGGATCGCCGCCGAGAATTTGACCAAGGCCGCCATCCGCAAGACCGTTGTCGCACGGAGCATCTCGGAAGAAGACCTCGCGCACGAGTACGGCCTCGTGACCGACGACCCAGCGCGGCCGCGGTGGAAAGACCTGCTCGGTGCCCGGGCACGCGAGAAGATCATTTTCTCAGGTGACACCAAAACGTACAAGGCCGCGAAGGACGCCAGCAACGGGCTCGAGCACGGTATCTGGGAATTAGACAAAGTCGCAGCCCACGCTCTCAGGGCCGCCGACAAGACATTCCACTACATTCGCAGAACAATCGTCCACCTGCTCGATCTGCCCCCAGAGATGTCGAAGGAATTGAACGAGATCCAGCCCAAGGACGTGCAATCGACGCGCAAGGTCATCCGTGGCCGGCTGATCGGGATCGTCGAGGACCCGGCAATGGAGGGAGAGCTGTACCCGCACCTGGAGTGGAATTCGGGCGTCGACTCGGTCGCGCGCGAGGGCTCGACGTTCCATATGAGCCAGAAAGAACGGATAACTATCCGAACAGATCCGGAAGTCGGCTTTCGTCTGGAACGCCTGGAGGTGCACGGACGGCTCCAGAACGGGGAGGCCCCGGTTCGGCTGAGCGACGAGGATGTCACCATTGAGCACGCGCCGACATTCGCGTCGCAGCGGTTGCTTGGCTCGGTCATGCCGCTAGTCGACGCAGCGGCTGCCACCACCGCTGACAAGGGCCACACTTTGGCCTCGATGTACGCGTTTCACATGTTCGGCCAAGCGGTGGCATTCTTTCGCAGCATTCAAGTGCTGGTCGGTGCTCGCCAGCCGGTCGAGGCACTACCCGCACTGCGAGGTCTCGTAATCCTCGCGGCACGGTTCGAGCAGATGACCGACCCTGCCGGCCCAGGCCTCGGCATCGCCGTACGCAGCGTTCTTGATGCATTGGACAGCGTCGGCGTCGACTCTTCCCTGACGGAGACAGGGCGGCGGCAAATCCTCGCTGCCGTCCAACCCCAAGACCTAACCGTTCCCGACCACCTGCCAGCACCGGAAGCGACATCCATATACACGGGCCTCGAAGTAGAAATGAAGTTTGCCGCAGCGACGGCCAACGGTACCTACGAGACGATTGGCCTGCACGTACAAAGGATCGACGCCGAACATACAGGATTCCACGTCGCCATCGAGCCCGGACCGCTGACAGACATGGTCTCCACGGCCGCCGTCATCGCCATGCTAGAGCTGCTCAAGCAGGCAGGATCACTTTTCGAGTGGACGCTTGAGACCGGCCCGATAGACGAACTCTTAGGTGCGGCCCGCGCGGTAAACGAGGCCTCCGCTCACCTCGACCTCGCCCGGTCACCTTGACGGTGTGGCACGTCGGGCAGCGCCTGGTCGCTGACGGCGAGACGGTGGTGGACGTGCCGGCGAAGCTGTCCGCACGGGCCCGGGTGTTCGCCACTGGCCAAGGCCGCAAGACCGACCCGGTGGACGCGCACTCGGTCGCGGTGGTCGCGTTGCGCGCCAAAGGGCTGCGGCAGGTCACGATGGACGACACCGCGGTGGCGTTGCGGCTGCTGGTCGACCGCAGCGACGAGCTCGGCCGGTCTCGGACCGCGGTCATCGGTCGGCTGCACGCGTTGCTGCTGGAGCTAGTCCCAGGTGGCGCGAAGCGGTTCCTGTCCGCACCACAGGCCAAGCTGCTGCTGGCCACGATCCGGCCCCGCGACGTCGTCGGGCGGACCCGCCGCCAGCTGGCCGCCGAGCTGATCACCGAACTGGCCATCATCGACAAGAAGATCAAGGCGGCCAACCTCCAGCTGACCGAGCTGGTCAACGCCACCGGCAGCAGCCTGCTCGGGCTCAACGGGATCGGCCCGTCCGGCGCCGCCCGGCTGCTCGGCGACATCGCCGACATGTGGGCGCTCCAGGCGGCGCCCGCCGGTGCTGTGGGTGGCGAGCGAATGGCGGCATGATCGGATGGTCGATGTTGCGCGTCCGATGCGTTCACCCCTCCGGGAGGTCGGCGGACGCGTGCCGAGGTTGCCTACGCGCTGCGGTGCTGCCCCTGCCGGCGAGGGGGCTCCTGTCAGTGAGCTGATTTCATCCTGACCACCGTTGGTCCTCCACGTGTTGGAGCACGGTGATGGCGGCCAGGATGGGGGTAGCGCGTCGTGGGCAGCAGCGCAGCTTGGTAAGGATCTTCCAGCACTTGAGGGTGGCGGCGGCGCGTTCGCCCAGCGCGCGGGCCTTGGCCAGGCTGCGGTTGACGGACTTCTGGTTCGCCGAGAGGTTACGGCCCTTGAACGGCACGGCGATGGTCGGCCCGGCAGCCTGGTACGCCTTGTCGGCCAGCGCGGCCACCGCATGTCGGGTCAGCAGATCGGGGATGGCGTGCGCGCGGGCGGCGGCCAGGTCGTGCACCGATCCGGGTAGCGCTGGTGAGGTCCACAGCAGCCGACCGCGGGCGTCGGCGAGGAACTGGGCGTTGACCGTGTGCCGGCGCTTGTGCCCGTTGTAGTACGGCTTCTGATCGGCGACGCGGTCGATCGGGATCTGCGTGCCGTCCAGAATCAGCCAGACCAGCATCGCCGCGCGGCGGATCACCTGCTCCAGTGTCGGGGCCGCGGCGGCGATCAGGTCAACGGCCTCGGTCACATAGCGGTACACGGTGGCGATCCCGACCTTGAAGCCGGCGGCCAGCCGGGCGTAGGTGTCCCCGCAGCGCAGGTGTGCCAGCACCAGCAGCGCCTGCTCGGACGGGTCTAGCCGCCGCCACCGCGACCCGATCGCCTCCCGGTGCGCCCGGATCTGTTCGCCGAGCCAGACCAGGCTACGTGTGGATAGCTGGATGCTGGCAGAATACGTGAGCATACGAAGCTCCTCGGACTGATGACTTGATCGTGGCGATCTGTCATCTACCAGGAGCTTCGTCCACTATGGAGGCGCCACGCCGGCCGCACATCAACCCGCGATCACCAGCCTCGATGAGGTTGGAAACGGCTCAGTGATCACGTAAGCTCCTCAATCATTGACCCGTTGCGAATTGAATCGGCCGTTTCGGTTAATCACGAGGATCCATGACTTTCGAATAAGAATAGGAAGAAGTCGTGGCGTGACCAAGGCGCATCTCAATGCTGTTAAGACGGCCGCCAGTGCGAAGAGAATCTGCAACCTCCGCCTAGGCGGAGAGACAGCGCCGACGGCAATATCGCGCTTAAAGTCGATGACGCTGTCAATGAATTGCGCCGTGACTGTAATACGCGATAAGGTGTCGGAGAATTTTACGACTTCCCGACCGAAATTGTCAGGAACCACGAGGATCAACAGGGATGCAAGGCATCGACTCTCTTGGCAACGATACGTGAGCGCACTACGTACTGAAGCAGTTGATCTTAAGTTATCGGAGTAGTGTGCCCAGGAGCGCAGCGCGGCGAGGAATTCCGTACGCTTAGCGCTGGAGACGTGGTTCGTCTGAAACTGATGCAAGACTTGCTTGAACGATTGTTGCTGACGGCCCGAAAGCAACATAAGGGAGTCGTGCCCAGTGGTACCTGACAGGAAGTCGATACAACCAAGCCGGCCCTCGTCTGTACTTGACTCTAGCCAATCGTCGAAGTGGCACATTAAGTCCGTTATACTCCTCCACATATCAAAGAGCGACCGGTCCACTGGAACGCCATACACGAGCGCCACCCGGCGGACAATCGATGGAATTGACAGACCGGGGACAATGGAGCCAGTCGAGTCACGTGGCGTCATGGTTTTCGGCGTGATGCTCTTGTGGAAGCGGCGCGAATTCCCTACAGGCCGCGCGAAAAGCATGCAGTGCGAGCCGCCATGACTTGCCATCCAACGACTTGTTAACTCGGCCAACATGGAGGATCACTTGTAGTGAATAGGAGATAGTCGAACGAATGAGTCGGCTTTTTCCTGAGATCCGCTCGTTGAAGGAAATTGGCGTCCACGCTAGACGGTAGCCAAGCCGGATTGCTCGAAGTATTTGCTCCTGAGTATAGGTGTGGCGGCCGGACACATCGCACTTTAGTATGAGGTCACGCGTAAATGCCCTGTACCCGCTTTGACAGTCGTCTACAGGGACTCCAGTCATATCGGCAATGAAAGCGGAGAAGAGCCTGTTGGCGCGGTACCGGATGCCAGACATGCATATGGGGCGTCGATGAAGCCTGTTACCTACGACAAGGTCGACTCCGCGGGCGACCTCCCCCAAGATCGCGGTCACGTCCTTGGCCGAGTACTGGCCGTCGCCATCCACGTGAAGTACGTGTGTCGCGCCATGGTCCAGTGCAGCCCGAGTTCCGACGACAAAGGCGCGTGCCAGTCCCCCTTCTCCGAGGAGGCTGTGGACCTCTGCTCCGGCTCTGGCGGCAAGCCTGGCCGTACCGTCAGTAGAACGATCGTCGACCACTATTACACGGACGAGTTGGACTCCCTCGCGTACAAGTGCCGTGCGGAAGGAGTCGACGACACGAACAATGGTTGCTTCCTCGTTACGTGCAGGCACCACGAGCGCGAACCGGCAGTGCGCGAGGCCAAGGGCCGTGCCCCGCCGAGGGTCGTCGAGAGAGTAGCTAGGATCTTCGCTAGCTGCCTCACGGGCGTCGGTCGCAGTCGGTTCTTCGGCCAGGAAAGGGGCGGACTCAGCCATCATTGTCGGCTTGTCTGGCGCGAGTCAGGCTATCCTGCAGCCTTGCATGACGAAACTGATATACGGAGCCTACTTGCCGGAGCACGCCGCGACGTCGTGCGTCTTCGAGAAAGGTAGTCAGTCTCAACGGAAGCTTCCGTTGAGACGACAGTGCGAGTAAAACGACCCCAAACCATAGCGAGGTGTTCCACGCAAGGGCACCCATGAGCCCGAAAAACAATCCAAGCACTGCACCGGATATCACAAGTGAGCCCGTCATTGTGATCGTTCCCTTCATCAGCAGTCCGGCGATTGCCCCGATTGACCCTATCAGTACGGCCCCGCCGGTCGCGCCGACGGTTGATCGCTTACTCAGTGCGAGTAGCGACTTTTGAGACTCGTCTGGTGATCGGGCCACGTGCCCTCCGGCGAAGATGCCGACCAGGACGCCGATGACACAGCCAACGAGCCAGGTCGCTATCTTCGTTTCAGCCCGGCTCGCGACTGCCCCGGCGAGGCCGCCGATGAGGATGCCGAAGCCGGCCGTGGCGGCACATGCCTTGACGTCGTCACGGAGGACTTCTTGCGGACTCGTGGCCTTGAGGAGATCTGGAGGGCTAAGCATCGCGAACACCACTCCCAATAGTAGCCCGAGCCCCATGACGGACAATGCAGCCGCTGGACCCAGCGTCGGTCCCGCTGCCACTGCACCAATGACGCCGAGTGCCACTCCGACGCTGGCGCGCCTGAGCGCCTGAATAGGATCAGCCAGCAGGTGGCTATTCAGGTGCACTGGGTGAGAGGAAAATCTAGCCACTGACACGGCGATACTGACCGGAGAGCACATAATAGCCGCGACGAGGAGGATGAATCCGGGCGATGCGTTCCGCCGCAAGATAGATGCCTCTATGAGCCCGAATAGCAGGCAGACTCCCGAACCCAGTGCCAGCCTAGCGCGCGCCGGCAACTCGCTCGACAGCTTCCACCAGATGAGGTCCCTGGTACGACGTCGGGAGAGATGCTCCGCTAGATAACGGAGCCACCTGGTCGACTCTTCCCTGCTGAATAGCCGACCCCTCCTGACGGACGCTGCCGGCGTGTCAGTATAAACCGCCGGAAGGTAATGTTCCAGTAGATGGTCTTCGACCATATCGCGAGTCGGAAAACGCTCGGCGTCTATGAGTTCGGTTGGCGAGTGTGCTGGCCCACCGTATACTGTTTCGGCCAGCCAGATCATAAGGGGCGTCGACAGCGCCCGTGCTGCTGGTGAGCCGGGGTTGCTACTGATGTATGCGAACAGATCCTCCCACCGCGTGTCCCCGGGGCGCGAGTTTTCACGCAAATAGTTTAGTGCATCACTGGTAGTCACCGGCAATAGCTCGACGACCAGAGCTGTTGGTAGGACCATGCCGAGGGTAGCAATTGCCGCCTGGTACTCATGCGTTCTGCACGTGAGGATGAACGGGTGACCATCGCTAATGGCTTGCCTGATACTGTCGATGGCTGCGGCGTGCCTGTAGGGCGGCATCTCGTCGAGGCCATCAAAAACGCCAAACACCGAGTGGTGAATGATGAGGCGCTCGGGAGCGCCTCGCCCGTATTTCGCTCGGTGCGTCAAGGCTGGATAGTCGCGACGCAATGTGGTTGCCAACCAGTCCCAAAGATGGATTGTGATAGGGTCCCAATCTGACAATGTCACCATCACCGGCACTGGCTCATCCGGCGCGAGATGACGCAAAAGCCTTCCGACGATTAACAATGCTGCCGCCGTCTTCCCGGCCCCCGGGCTTCCGAGAATCACCAATTGACGCGCCGGGCTTCGGAGGTAAAGGTCGAGGAACTCCGTGTTGATTCCTGCACGAGGGATCCGATGGGCTCTGCTGGAATCGCCCGTTCTAATGGCGCGAAGGCTTCTATTTAGTACGGATGCGTGGGCCGCGATCTCCGGATGTGCGATTGCCCAGCCGACCACCATCGGTCCAGGCGGTAACAACGAACGGTGAGCTGCATCATTCGTCCAACGTGTTGCTACTGCCCTGGCGAGATCTCTCTTGGCATCGTCAAGCTTCGTGTCATTTCGTGTGTGATCGGAAACCGACCGAGACTCTAAGATCACCGATGCTGCGATCAACACGATGAGGAGCGGGATCGCCAGCCACTCATATTGGCGCCAGCTTTCCGGAAACAGGTTCGTAGCGATGTTGACTGCAGCAGAAATTAAGACGGCCACTAATGCGGCTAGCAGCCCCGCTCGAACGAGATCGTTCCCACGCAAGACGCACCTCAAGGATATGGTGAACCTCAATGCTGGCGGCGGCAGCTCGCCCTGACAATCGTCCTTCGAGGCACTCCCAGGTGCCACTTCGGTGAGCGTCGCCTGCATCATCCGGCCTGTTACCCTTAGCACTCGATCATCGCTAACTCAGCCGTGTTAGGTGTGCCGTGGACGCAAAGCACCTTGGACCTGCAACGATGGATCGTGCTGAGGGATCTATCGGCTTGCGAAGGGCACCCGCGAGATTACGCGTTCCGCTTAGCCCAAGATCGTGGCTGCGCGGGTTGGCGTGGTCGGGTCGAGCCAGCACAAGCAGCAGTGCGCACTCGACGGCCCCTCTCCCGGGGGGTGCCATCACCACGACCAGTGCAAGGCCGCGCAGAGTGAGTCCGGGATGGATAGCTGCGCTCCGTGCGCCGGTGGTCTCCGGCTTCCACACCCCAGACAGACCAACGCACAACAGGCGGACTCGCGTCTTCGAGCCACGGCGATCCGATCAACGACAAACTGGATCAGATCCAGCATCGGACATCGTCTGGTCAGCATGATCACATGCACTGATCTCGGCATGAGCGGATGTCTCGGATGGTCAGCAGAGCGCGGTTTGACTACTGACCGTCACAAGCGGCCGGACGGCGTGTCGTCCTGCACGGGTCGGGCCGATCGCCGTCCCGAGCGGTGGC
>Ga0075429_100006081_pt1 | contig 10441 bp, 12 predicted proteins | sample RhiMetdeltSRZDD3_FD_75295 | JGI IMG/M metagenome (GOLD analysis project Ga0075429, IMG submission 75295) | Populus rhizosphere microbial communities from Tennessee, USA - Rhizosphere MetaG P. deltoides SRZDD3 | ecosystem: Host-associated > Plants > Roots > Rhizosphere > Soil | place: USA...
GGCTGGACAAGCCGTGCACAAATCCAGTGAAGAAAGGCAACCATTTCCGTCATCAGCACCTGGGTTTTGGCTTGCCAGCACTGCATCTGGTCAGCGTGCTCGAAGCAGGAGACAATGTCCACTGGATCGTCTGACAGATGATCGAGATGGTTGAGATACGCCTGCAACTCGACAGGCGCTCCGCCTGCGAACGTCTCGGTGGTGAGTTGGGGCAGCGGGATCAGGTCTGGGAAGAGGTAAAAGCGTTCCCGTTCCGAGGCACCCCCCAGGTGCTGAAGCACTGTGGACAGAAACCGTTGGAGCCGGTTCAAGGCATCGGTCTGTCCAACGAGTCGGTTGACCGTGGCGGTATAGCCCTCCTCTAAGATATCGGTGAGGAATTTGTGTAATGCCGAGGCTTCCTCAGCGACGTCAAGCAGTGTGGTTTCGGGGCACCGACCAAGATCGAGACGCTCATAAAAGTGCAGACGCTCTGCATAATACTGGGCGACGAACGCAGAGAAGGACACAACATGCCTCCCCTTATCCTAACCGTTTCCGCAGATAATAATTGCGGTGATGTCGAGGATGGTCCTCCAGGATGGCGAAGACCTCATACCCGTGCTTCTGATAGAAGGCAGGTGCCTGAAAGCTATACGAGTCTAGCACGACCTGGTGACAACCACGGGTACGGGCTTCGTGCTCCGCGGCGTGTAACAGTTGCGTGCCATAGCCCTGGCCTCGGAAGTCTTTGTGGACCCAGAGGTCCTGGATGTAACAACTGCCGCCCCAGGTCCAGCCATACAGTCCTGCCAGTCGCTCCCCCATTGAGCTTTTCACCCAGAGGGTCAGATATTTGCCATCGTCATACCCCGTTTGTTCGACGTTGTAGGCGTACAGGTGGTCTGCCAGAAACTGTCCATCGCGGGGCGTAGGATGTGCCTCAACCTCAACCTGATAGAGTTGCATCACGGACTCCTGACGTTTCGGGGATGCACGAAACCGCGTATCGTATAGGCGCACAAGACGCCGAAGGTTCATCCAGTATGTACCCAATTGGGCTGTTGTGTCCCACCCACAACTCGTCAAGGAGAGGTTACGGTGCCAGGACGTGTAGCAGGCAAAGTCGCGTGAGTCACTGGAGGGGCTTCAGGCATTAGCAGAGCAACAGCACTCACCTTGTAGAGTTCCAAGCCTGAGGAAGAGCCTCAGGCCGCCTGCGCTCTCGCACTTTTGCCCCGTCTCCTTCCAGGGCAAAGCGCGGCCTGACGTGTGCTCGGAGGCACCAATGAGGCGCGCCTGCGGGGCTGAGCCCATCTCCACAATGAGCTGGCGCAGATGCTGCACGGCGGGATGATGCGTGCCGGCCAGTGCCGTGCCACACGCATCGAAGATGGCTAGTTTCGCCCGACTCCGAGCACGCGGGGGCAGCGCCTCAAACGTCAGGGTTGGGAGCCAGGCAGCCAGGGTAGCCGTGATCATAAGTCAAGAACACGCTGCGGCGCGTCTCAGGATGCAGTGAGCAGAGCACGTGATACGTCCGTGCTACTCTGGATGTGGTGCTCGGCTAGGTAATGCTGGAACTCAGCGTCGCGCTGTGCTCCGACCGCATGAAATGTTACGGCATACTGGTCAGGTCGAAACCAGTTGCCTTTTTTGGTGAGGCGCACTGCCGCAATGCGAAAACTGGGATCAGTCGGACGCCGCTGCGCGAGCTGCCGCAGAAACTCGGAATCATGCATGAGCTGAGGGGACCAATCGAGACGCACCGGCTGTTCTACGTGGGCCGTGTAGCACAGATCGAACCCCGCCGTCTTCAGCTCGCGGCGCAGGCGTATGTAATCCACATAGCTCAGGATGATCAAATCCTGCTCTGTGTCCACTGCTTCTACCCTCCCTTCTGCACGTGGGTCTCAATGCCACCGTTAGCTACCTTCGGTAGCCATGCTCTCTTCCCATTCCTCCAGCAGACTCTCCAGCCGCGCCGTCAGTGTGCCCTGCTGCGTGCTGAGTTCGGTCAGGCGCTGCCAATCCGTGCCGTCATGCGCCTCGATAGCCGTTTGCACTGTAGCGATCTCTGCCTCGATGTGGTGAATCTCATCCTCGATAACGCTGGGTTTGCGGCGTTTTGCAGGACGTGGACGGAGGCGCGTAGGTCCTGGCAAGGTTTTTTTCACACTGGGCGCCTGCTGCTGTACTGCTATCTGCGCAGCAAGATGTGCCTGGTAGTCCGTGTAATTGCCCGCATAGGACGTACACGTGCCGTCACGCAGGTAGAGCAGACGCGAGATAATGCGATCCAGAAAATAGCGGTCATGCGAGACGATAAGCAGCGTGCCTGGATATGCCGCCAGGGCCTGTTCGAGCACCTCGCGAGCCGGAATGTCAAGGTGATTGGTGGGCTCATCTAACACCAGGAGATTGGCCGTTGAGAGCATGAGCTTGGCGAGGGCCACACGGCTTTTTTCGCCCCCGCTCAACGTCCCAACCGTTTGCAACACCTCATCACCACTAAATAGAAAGCGCCCCAGATAGGCCCGCATGTCACCCGCCGTTTTCCACGGCTCAACTTGCCAGACCTCATCCAGGATGCTGTTCTGAGGGTTTAAGTGACGCATTTCCTGGTCGTAATAGGCTACAGTGACGTTCTGGCCCAGGCGCAGGGTTCCCCGATCTGGCATCTCGTGTCCCATGAGCAGGCGCAAGAACGTACTTTTACCGGCCCCGTTTGGCCCCATCAGGCCAACTTTTTCACCACGGTAGACGGTACAGGAGAGGCCGCGCAGTACCGTACGATCACCATATGACTTCCAGACCTGGCGCCCGACAATGACTTCATGGCTCTCGCGCTGATGCGTCGTGAAGCGCAACTGCATGCGCTGGTTGTCTGTCGTGGGCTTCTCCACCCGCTCCAGACGCTGCAACGCCTTCTGACGGCTCTGTGCCTGTTTCGTGTTCTGCCCGGCCATGTTCCGCCGGATAAACTCTTCCTGACGCCGGATCTCTGCTTGCTGCTGTTCATAGGCTTTGCGCTGCTGTTCGAGGCGCGCGGTCCTGGTCGTCACATAGGCTGAATAGTTACCTACGTAGCGCTGCAGACGATGCTGCTCTAGCTCCATGATCTCGTCAACCACACGGTCGAGAAAGTAGCGATCATGCGAAATCACCACCACGGTGCCACGATAGGCACGCAAGACGCCTTCGAGCCACTCGGTAGCAGTAATATCGAGGTGATTCGAGGGCTCGTCGAGTAATAAGAGGTCAGGCTCTTGCAGCAGCACCCGCGCCAGGGCTCCCATATTTTTCTGCCCACCGCTCAGGTGTTGCACCGGGATGTGGAGATCAGTTGGGCGAAAGCCAAGGCCCAGCAGCGTCGCCTCGACGCGCGCCGTAATGGCATAGCCCTCGCGCGCGTTAAATTCTTCCAGCAGTGTCCCATAGCGTTGCAGGTCCGCAGCGCTGCCGGTCTGCTGTGCCAGGCGAGACTCCAGGACGGCCATTTCGTCCTGCATATCCAGGAGCGGACGGAAGGCTTCACGGACCTCCTCGTACAGCGTGCGGTCTCCTTCCACCGTCATTTCCTGGGTCAGATAGCCCAGACGCAGCCCGCGCGCGCGTTCCACCGTACCGCTATCAGCGGTCAGCACACCGCTCATAATGTTGAGGAGCGTACTTTTGCCACTGCCGTTCGTGCCAATGAGTCCAATATTACGCCCCGCCTCAATCTGCCACGAGACATCCTGCAGGACCGGCACACCAGCAAACGTTTTCACGAGATGTTCTACACGAATGAGCGTCATAGGCAGTAGTCTAATTCACGCTTCTCGTACCCGTCAAGGGCGGAAGGCGGGAGCAGGAAGCGAGAAGCAGGAAGCAGCTTCTTGCCCCGTGCTCCGTGCTTCCCGCTTCCTGCTCCTTCCCCTTTCGCATTGCAAGGGGACGCCTCGCCGCGTATAATCGTTGCACGCATCTTGCGGATCTACTGCGCATTAGCACATTTTTCATCCTTACGTCCCAGCGCGGATGCTACCCCACCTCGGCGGTGGAGTCGCGCCCCTTAGCACCTTAGACAATTCGGGGAGTGACGTGATGTCAAACTTCAGACAGCAGCTTTTTCATCAATTCGCCTCGCAGGGGCTGGCTGTGAGCATCGACGCCTTCAAAACCCAATACCAGCCGAAAAAAGAAAATCGTTTCAATATTGACGGTATCACGTATGAGATTGGTCCGGCGCGCCTCGAGGGCGATAGCGTTACCTTCGAAATCAGTTCCAAGATCCCCCAGGATGAACTGGACGACCGGGAAGATTTTGCCAGTTATTTTAGTGCCATTCAGGATTTCCTGAAACAAGACGCCAAGCAGCCTGCCGCGATCGACATGGAAAGTATCGTCCAGGAAGTCGGCGGGGACGAGACCAAGGAACGCGACTATGTGCGTCTGCGCTACAACTATCTCTTCAGCGAGATGTATAGCGATGCTGCCGTGGCGACCGTCATTGCTCGCTTCCAACAGGACCCTGCCACGCATCCAGTCCCCGACATCGCCAACGTCAATACCCTGGCGGGACGTGTCGTCCTGGTGTGCGTGCAGGATTTCATGCAGCAGGAAGCAACCACGCGTATGCAACGCCTGATTGAGGCGAATCAAGAGGTGCGCCAGACCTTCGGGAAGCACCTGACGGCTGAGGCCGGTGTGACAGACAAGGCCTAGAGCCTCGGGGCTGCCAATGGAGTCAGTGTATCTGCCGCTGCAGTTGCTGGACGACAGCGTCATGCTTGTCTAGGAACGCTGCCAGGAACTCAGCATTACGGAAAAGGAAGGGGGCGAGTGTAGAGTCTGCCTCCAGTTGTGCCTGCAGAGACGGGAAAAACTTGTTGGCCATCATGAGCAGTACGGAGGCCACAAAGACCACTTTAGCAAGCCCGAAGAGCCCTCCGAGCAGCCGATCCATCAGTGACAGGCCGGCAGCCCGGAGGGCAAAGCGCAACAGGACACTGCATACCATGGCGACGGCCATCACAGCGAGGAAAATTAGTGCGAAACTTATGGCCTGTCGGACCCACAGTGTGGCGATGAGTGGTGCGAGGAGTTGGGCGAGGTCAAGGTAACTACGTACAGCAAGCACCGAAGCCGCTGCCAGCCCTAGGAGCGACAGCATGGCGCGGACCAAGCCCCGGAGACAACCCCATACGCCACTGAGGATCAGGGCTATCGTTATGCCAATGTCAAACCAATGCACAGGTTCCTCCGTCTCGGGCCAGGCGTACGCGTAGACACCGGACTGTATACTATACAGAACCGAGGCGTCGTGCAATGCGCGTCGCCGCTTTCCTAGACTTCAGTGGGTATTGCCGTGCACAACCGTGATCACATGCGCGCCTTAGACCTCCGACAAGTTGAGGTCTTTTACTACGTGGCGAAGTTGCGCAGCTTTTCGAAAGCCGCCGAGGCCCTGCGGTTGACCCAGCCCACGATCAGTGGCCATATCAAAACGCTGGAGGAGAGCCTGGCCCTCGTGCTCTTTGATCGACTTGGTCGAGAGGTAACACTCACGCATGCCGGGGACGTGCTGTATGGCTATGCAAAGCGGCTACTCGCCGTCAAAACGGCGGCTGTGCAAGCCGTGCAGGAATTGCAGGGTGGCATGAGTGGGGAACTACTGATCGGGGGCAGTAGCATCCCGGGACAGTATGTACTGCCGCCGATTCTCGGGCACTTTCAACGCCAATACCCGGCCATCACCGTGTGTTTGCGCATCACCGACACCATGGACACCCTCGACTGCGTTGTCCGTGGGGACCTGGAACTTGGAGTCGTGGGGGCATGTGTACCGCACGCGCAGGTGCTCTATCACTGCTTTGTCGAGGATGAACTGGTGCTGGCGGTGGCGCACGATCACCCCTGGGCACAGCACGGGAGCGTGCCGCTTATGGCGCTGGCGGCGGAACCGTTTATCCACCGTGAGCGTGGTTCGGGCTCCCGTCTGGTCATGGAACAAACGCTGAAACAGCATGGCTTCGAGCCCACACTCCTGCGCACCGTGGCGGAAATGGGCAGTACGGAGGCGATCAAACAAGGCATTAAGGCGGGGATCGGCGTGTCGATTCTGTCGCGGATTGCCCTTATCGATGAACTGCGAGCTGGCAGTGTGGCGATTGTGACGCTGGAGGGGGTGACGCTGCAGCGCCATTTTTACATCATCCGCCATCGTGGGCGCACGCTGTCGCCGCTCTGCCAGACCTTTGAGCGTTTTCTGCAACGCATCGATCCGGTGTCGTTGCTGCCCCGGGATATATCACACAATGGCCAACCCTAGCTCCGTGGTCACACCGCCGCCCTCGCCCCGCATCTCCGTGATTGTGCCGACCCTCAATGAACAGGAGCATCTCTCTGCGACCCTCCGGGGCGTGACCTTGGCTCCTGGTGATGAATTGATCGTGGTGGATGGCGGGAGCACCGACCAGACTGTGGCTATTGCCCAGCAATTCACCTCGCAGGTCCTGCACGGCCGGCGCGGGCGAGCGGCGCAGATGAACTGGGGGGCTCGGCATGCCCACGGGGATATTCTGCTGTTTCTGCATGCCGATACCCTGCTGCCAGCAGCGGGCCTGGCAGCAGTGCGGCAGGCGCTCCAGGATGGCGCTGTAGGGGGAGCATTTCGCCTCGCCATCGCGCCGCCTACGCCGGCCCTACGCCTGGTCGCCTGGGGCACGAATCTGCGTGCCCGCTTTGGAAAGTTGCCATATGGCGATCAGGCACTCTTCATGCCCCGGCACGTCTTCGAGGCGCTGGGTGGCTACGACGATATCCCCTTCATGGAAGATGTTCGCATGGTGCAGGCCCTACGCAAACGTGGACGCCTGACGATTCTCCCGCAGGCGGTGCACACGTCTGGGCGCCGCTGGCAACGGGACGGTGTGCTCTATACCACCGTGCGTAACACTGTGCTCATTACCCTGTACTTCTGGGGTGTGCCACCGGAAAAGCTGCAACGCTGGTATAGGACGCGACGTCGTAGTATGAAGGAGCGTGGGGGAATGGCTGTTTGACACGACGCTTCGCTACTAATAAGGCTGGGGACAGCTGCCTCAGCGTAGAGTGCTGCTAACCCACTCCCGGAGGGAGAGGGTTTTAGCGGGCGTGCGGGGCCTTGCTCCTATGATGGGCGCGCCGTAATGCCATCGAGCGCAGCGCTGGCATACTGTTGCGCCAGCGTCGTCGTATCCAGGCGTCCGCCTTTCCGGTACCAGCGATGCAGCCAGTTACACATCCCCATAATCATGAAGACTGTCGCTGGCACATCAAGATCAGCACGTAATTCTCCGGCGGCAACTCCTTGCTGGAGAATTTCCTCCCACAAGTGCTGATAGTGGCTGGGTGATTCGCGGATCTTGTCCTGCAGGGTGTGCATGAGATTGGGTAACTCCTGCACGTAGACGAACATATGCGGGTAATTCTCATCAAACGCCGCAAGGTGGGCGTGGATGGCACATTCGATCTTCGTGCGACTCGGTAGGCTAGCCTTGACTATCTCCTCGACCTGGTCATAGAGGCGCACGATAGGTTCGCGTACGACTAGATAGAGCAGTTCTTCTTTGGAGGAGATGTAATAGTAGAGGGTGGCTTGCTGGATGCCGACTTCCGCAGCAATGTCGCGCGTTGTAGCGGCATGATAGCCCTTGTCCTTAAATACCTTTGCTGCCGCGGCAATGATCTCCTGCTCACGCTTCGTCACGCGCCTCTCCTCTGCAGACCTGCTGTATTAGCTGCCCGCACCAGGCAACGGTGTGGTGCCAGGTCGGTACAACACACGTGTTATATACCAGAACATTGATAATTTGCCAAAGCCAGAATGGCATGAGCGTCCTTGATCCAGTGGTTGAATCGCTTGACATGCCAGTGCGACGCGCTAGACTCATGCGACGCCAGAGAGGAGCATAGCCTATGCGTATTGTCGTGATGGGGAGCGGTGGCCTGGGAGGCTATTTCGGTGGACTCCTGGCCCAGAGTGGTGCGGACGTTACGTTCGTGGCCCGCGGCGCCCACCTGCAGGCGTTGCAGGAGCGAGGCCTGACCGTGCGGAGTGTCAACGGCGATTTTACTGTGCCGGTCCAGGCGTGTCTAGACCCTCGCGCACTCCCTCCGGCTGGCATGGTGTTCTTTTGCGTAAAAACATATGATGCGGCGGAGGCGGCAGCGCTTCTCCAGCCAGTGGTCGATGCGCAGACGATTGTCTTGACGCTCCAAAACGGCGTGGACACGGCGGCGGATCTGCAAACGACGTTCGGACGCGGCACGGTCCTGGCGGGAGTCACCCGCATGGGCTCCACGCTTGTGGGCCCTGGAGTAATTGAGCAGCCCACCTCAGACCGTCTCATCGAGTTTGGCAGCCTGACAGGGCGGGAACAGGAACAAGTTGAGCGTGTGCATACCCTGTGTACAACGGCTGGTATTCCAACGTTGGTGTCACCCAACATCCGATGCAGTTTGTGGGAAAAGCTTGTGTTCATTGCGCCCTTTAGTGGCCTCTCGACCTTGACTCATCTGACCCCAGCGCAATTCCTGGCGCACGAACCCACGCGCGGGCTTTATCGCGCCGTCACGCAGGAAACCGCCGCTGTGGCGCAGGCGGCGGCGGGCGTCACACCCGATATCGTGGAGCGCACGATGCACTACCTGGACACTGCCGGTGATCCGGGGGAGTCTTCAATGGCGGTGGATTTCCGACGCCAGCGGCGTATCGAAGTCGATGCCATCAACGGCGCCGTAGTACGCCACGGACAACGCTTACGGGTGCCGACACCGTTGAATCAGATGATATACCATGCCCTGGTCGTTATGGATCACTATAACCGTCAGACGGCGTAAGAGTGGAGTGGGCGTATGCTACTGCTCCTGCTTGCTATCCTGCTCGGTCTCATACCGCAACATGCGGTAGTGACGCATACGGCCATGCTGGAGCCGGCACAGCGCACCCTTGACCTGATCTACAACATGGAATTCGATGAGGCATTGCGCGCTGCTCAGCGTCTCATTGACCTCGCGCCGGCGCACCCGGCAGGCTATTTTTATCGTGCCGCCACCTACTGGCAGTGGCGTTTGATCACACATGATCCGCACCAGCGGGCCATGCTGCTCACACAATTTCAGGAGTCTACGCAGCGTGCTCGTGACACGGCTGCGCTCCTCCCGGAGGCACAAGCTGCCGAGGCCGCCTTTTATCTTGGAGCGGTCTATGGCATGCAGGCACGCATGCATTTTGTGGAACAGCAGTACATCAGAGCACTACTGGCAGCCAAGCAGGGGAGCACGTATTTGCAAAAGTGTGTGGCGCGTGCCCCCGACTGGTATGATGCCTATGCTGGTCTGGGCACCTACCAGTATGTCCTCTCCCGCGTCCCTGGTGTCTGGCGCAGCCTTGTACAGCAACTGATCGGCATTGCTGGGGATCGTGACAAAGGGTTGCAGGCTCTGGAGCAGGCACGTACGGCGGGGCGCTTGTCTGTCCCAGAAGCTGGTTCCTTGCTGGCGAAAATTTACATGCTCCCAGGCGAAGAGCAGTACGACAAGGCATATGTCCTCCTCGAAAGCCTGGTGCAGCGCTATCCGCACAATAGTGACTACCGCTATCGGCTGGCCCTGGTCTGCGCCCAGCTGGGGCTGTGGGAGCGCGCCCGCCAGGCCAGCCAGCATCTCATGGCCGATATTACTCAGGGCAAGCCATATGCGCCCCAAGAGTGGCTGCCGTTACTGCACTACCGCCTGGCTGAGACCTATGTCTTTCAACGGCAGCCACAGGCCGCTGCAGTACTCCTCAGGGCGCTACAGACGCAGGAACTCCATCCGACGCTGCGGGCCTGGGTGGAGCTGCGCCTGGGCAACGTGCATGACCTGCGGGGGGAACGTCAGGCAGCGCAGGCGTGGTACCAGGGAGTGCAGGGGGATGAGCAGGCGGAAGCACGCGCGCACGTCTATAGGGCCACGCCCTTTGTGCCGGCCCAGATTGACCTCAAACCGCTCGAACAGGCGGTTATCTAACGGGACACTATGCGCCTACGCTACCGTTTCTCTGCGCTCTCTCGCTTTGAGTTTGTTGTGCTGTGCGGCTGTGTGGGTTTCCTGACCTGTCAGGGGTGTGGTTCCCTGGGCCAGCGGTCAGCAGTGCATATCATGGGCTACGTGGCTGAGACCGGCATGCCAGCGTACCTGCGGGAGCCAGACTTAGAACTCGCTGAACCGGCTTTAGCGACCAGTGTGAAATTTACTGAGGCGCTTCTGGAAACGGCCCCTGACGATACGCGCCTGTTACTTCAGGTCGTCCAGGGACTGGCCGGCTATACATACGCCTTCGTTGAGGTGCGGATCGAGGAGGCACGAGGACGTGAGCCAGAGCAAGTGCGCTTCCACACCCAGCGCGCTCAGCGCCTGTACCAACGTGGTTTGCAGTACGGGTTGCGCCTGC
>Ga0075429_100006089_pt1 | contig 10430 bp, 6 predicted proteins | sample RhiMetdeltSRZDD3_FD_75295 | JGI IMG/M metagenome (GOLD analysis project Ga0075429, IMG submission 75295) | Populus rhizosphere microbial communities from Tennessee, USA - Rhizosphere MetaG P. deltoides SRZDD3 | ecosystem: Host-associated > Plants > Roots > Rhizosphere > Soil | place: USA...
GGGCCGCCCGCCAGCGGCCCTGCTGGATGTCGGTCAGCGCCGAGAACAGGACGACGCTGGCGGTGGTCGCCGGATCGCCGGCGCGCTCGGCGAGGCCGCGCGCGGTGGCGAGCAGCTCGGCCGACTTGCCGGCGCGCGCCGGCCCGTCGATGGCGACCAGGGTGGCCGCCTCCATCGCCAGCGCGCCGGCGAGGTGGCGCGGCTCGCCGAGGCGGAGCGCGTCGACCAGGTGCACCGACTGGAAGTAGCCGCCGGTCAGGTGATCGACCGTCGGCAGGGTCGACGCCGCCACCCAGAGCGCGTCGATCTGCATCCGGGCCTCGGTCGGCAGCCGATCGCGGCCGGTCTCGTCGAAGCGGTAGCCGCGGGCCCACACCCGGGCCCGGTTGAGCACGAGCGCCGCCAGCATCCGCCGCGGCGTCGCCGGGGTCCGGACCCCGAGCGCGCCCAGGACCTCGGCGAGGACGCCGCGGCCGTCGTCGATGTAGCCGGCCCGGAGGAGCTGGTGGGCGGCGCGGATGCGGCGGGTCAGCGCGTCGTCGCGGGCCGCGCCGTCGGCGGCGGCCAGGTACGCCGCGGCCGCCTCCTTGCCGCGGCCGGCGCCGGCGAGCACCTCGGCGAGGCGGGCCTCGAGCGCGCGCCGCTCGTCGCCGTCGCGCGGCCTCCACGCCAGCGCGTTGCGGTAGAGCTCGGCGGCGCGCTCGAAGGCGAGCGCGGCCGCGGCGCGCTCGGCGGCGCGCTCGGCCCAGCCGGCCGCGCGCTCGAGCTGACCGGCCGCGTGCAGGTGGTGGGCGATGGCGTCGGGATCGCCGGCGCCGGCCGCCTCGTGGGCGCGCGCCAGCGCGGCGTGGTGCGCGATCGCGACCGCCGGGTCGAGCAGCGCCGCCACCGTCTCGCGGATCCGGTCGTGGTAGCACTCGAGGGTCTCGTCGGGCCGGGCACCGGCGGTGCGCAGGAGCTGGCCGGCGCGGAGCGGCGCCAGCGCGTCGTCGAGGGCGGTGACGCCGGCGGCGTCGCGGGCCACCGCGGTCGGCACCGGGGTGCCGGCGACCGCGACCAGCTCGACCAGGCGGCGCGCCTCCGCGGGCAGCTCGCCGAGGCGGACCCGCATGAGGTCGTCGAAGCGGACCTCGCCCGACTCGAGGGCGGCGCCGCGGCGCAGGTGGCGCGCCAGCTGGACGAGGAGGAACGGGTTGCCGCGCGCCTCGCGGGCGACCCGCTGGGAGCGATCGTCGTCGGCCGGGCCGGGCGCGCCGAGGAGGACGTGGGCGAGGGCGAGGGCGTCGTCGCCGGGCAAGGGGCCGAGCGCGATCTCGCACACGTCGACGCCGGGGCGCGGGGTCAAGAGCGCGGTCACCAGCGGGCTGTCGGCGGCGCGCTCGGTGCGGTGGCACGCGATGAGGAGCACCGCCGGCGGATCCGGCGGCGCCACCAGCTCGCGCAGGAGCACCGCGGAGTCGAGGTCGCTCCACTGCAGATCGTCGATGAACAGGACGACCGGCCGCCGCTCGGCCATGCGGGTCAAGAGCTCGCGCAGCGCCGCGAAGGCGCGCCGGCGCAGCTCGGCGGCGTCGGGGATGGCGCCGCGCCGCGGCGCGCGGGCGACCTCGCCGACCTGGTTCAGCACCGGAAAGACCCGCGCCAGCGCGGCGGCGTCGCGCGGCAGGACGGCGGCGGCGGCGACGGCCGGCAGGCGCAGCAGGTGGCGGCACAGGGCGTCGACCAGGGTGTCGAGCGCCTTGTACGGCACCGACTCGCGCTCGTAGCAGCGACCGGCGAGCACGACCGCGGACGCCTCGACGTCGTCGAGGAAGCCGCGGACCAGTGCGCTCTTGCCGAGGCCGGAGGTGCCGTGCACGACCACGCTGACCGGCGTGCCGGCGACGGCGGTGCGGAACGCGCGATCGAGCGCCTCGCGCTCGGCGCCGCGCCCGATCAGTCGGGTCGGCTCGGAGCGCTCGCCGGCGGTGGCGACCGGTACCGCGTCCGGGCCCTGCGCCAGCTGGCGCAGGATCTCGCCCTCGTCGGGGCGGTCGGTCGGATCGCGGTGGAGGAGGCGGCGGCACAGCGTCTCGAGGTCGGCCGGCAGGCCGGCGACGAGCCGCCCGGGCGGCGCCGGCAGCGACCGCTGCTTGGCCAGCAGCATCTCCATCGCCGTGCCGTGGAACGGCAGCTGCCCGGTCAGCGCCTGGTACAGCATCACGCCGATCGCGTACCAGTCGCTGGCGGCGGTGACGTCGCCGGCGACCGCCTGCTCCGGCGCCATGTACGCGGGCGTGCCGACGACGCTGGCGCTGGCGTTGTCGTCGCCGCCGCGATCGAGCTCGGTGATGAGGCCGAAGTCGAGGAGCACGACCCGGCCGGCGCCGGTCACCAGCACGTTCGACGGCTTGAGATCGCGGTGCAGCTTGCCGAGCCGATGCAGCGCCGCCACGCCGGCGCCGAGCTGGTGCAGCGCCTCGCGCAGGCGCGCCTCGTCGAGCGGCGGCAGCGGCAGCACCGGCGGCTCGGTGATCCGCTCCGGGTGGCTGACCGGATCGAGCTGGGTCGTGTCGGTGCCGTTGGTCGAGCCGGCGCCGTTCCCCGGCGCGTGCGGTCCGGGCCGCACCCACTCCAGGAAGTCGACGCCGTCGACCAGCTCCATGGTCACGAACCAGACGCCGTCCTCGCACACCAGCTCGCGCAGCGTCACGAGATTGGGGTGGTTGACGTCGGCGAGCGCGCGAAACTCGTTCTTGAAGCGGAGCAGCGTCGTCGGCTCCAGGTAGCGCAGCACCTTGAGCGCGACCCGCTCGCCGCGAGCGCGATCGCGCGCCTCGTAGACGATGCCCATGCCGCCGGAGCCGATGCAGCGCAGGACCTCGAACCGCTCGGTGCCGGCGAAGTCCCAGGCAGACAGCACGCCTCATGAAACGCCGATCGCCTGCGCCTGTCCATCGCGTCAGGGCTGGTCGTCGCCCTCGTCGTCCTCCTCACTCTCGTCACCGGGAGCGTCGGCGCCCTCCGAATCGTCCTCGGCGAGGATCCCGTACAGGCCGCGCCGGGTCTCGCGCAGGAGCTTGCGCGCCTCGGCGATCTGGGCCGGCGTCCCGGTCGTCACGACCTGCGTGGTCGCCGCCGCGATGTGCTTGATGAGGCCGATCGTCTCGGCCCACTGATCGCCCTCGTCGCCGGCGACCTGCTCCCACGGCGCCTTGAGGTCGTCAGCCTGCTCGGCGACATAGGCGCGGCCGCGCTCGGTCAGATGATAGGCGCGGCCGGCGGCGGTGGTCTCGGCGCGGACCAGCCCCTCGTCCTCGAGCTGTTCGAGCGCCGGGTAGACCGAGCCGGGGCTCGGCCGCCACATGCCGCGGCTGCGCTGCTCGAGCTCCTGCATGATCTGGTAGCCGTTGCGCGGCTGCTCGGCCAGCAGGGCCAGGATTCCGGCCCGGACGTCGCCGCGGCGGGCGCGGCCGCGGCGGCGGAACGCCATCCACGGTCCGAACGGACCGCCGCCGCCCCACGGCGGCCCTCCGGGCGGGCGCGGCGGAAAGCCGCCGGGGGGACGCCCCGGCGGTTGGCGGCGTCCGCCGAAGTCGTGCGGCCAGAACGGCCCGGGGCCCCAGAAGGATCGAAAGAACATGCCAGCCTCCCTGAGCTGAGATCGGTCGCGAGCGTTCGCGATACGTCATCGATATATCGGAATAGGTCGCCCGTCAAGTCCGGCCTTGAGGACGGCCTCCCGCTCGCCCCGTCAGAGCGGCGCGCCGACCGGCTGACACAGCGGTCGTGTCCGCGCAGCCACTCGCGCGGCGGCTCCGTCGACGCTGCGCCCGCCGCGCGCTGGATCGGCGGATGCAGTCGGCGGCCGAGAGCGCGAGCGCGCGAGGCGAAGGAGAGGATCATGAAGAAGCTGATCGCGGCGGCCGGAGCCGTCCTGCAACGGATCGGGTACCTGACCCGCGCCGCCGCCCTGGCGGCGATGCTGGGCGTCATCGAGATGGTGTCGAGCAAGCGGGGGCGGCGGCTGCTCGCGGTGCTCGCGGTCGGCGGCGCCGCGGTGGCGCTGGTGGCAGCGGCGCCGATCCGATCGATCGGCCCCGACGAGGCCGCGGTCCGCGTCAACAAGCTGACCGGCGGGCTCACCGTCCTGCGCGAGGGCTGGGCGCTGGTGGTCCCCGGCGTCCACGACTTCCGCCGCTACGCCCTGCGCGACCAGGTCTACCGACCGGAGCAGAGCAGCAAGGCGAGCGGCGAGTCGCCGTACCAGTCGGCCGAGGGGCTGTCGGTCGGCGTCGACGTCACCGTGCGCTGGGCGCTCGATCCGGCGCACATGCCGGCGACCGCGCGCCTCCTGCCCGACGAGGTCACCCGTGAGCTGGTCGTCCCGGCCGCCGACGGCCTCCTGCACCGGACCTTCGCCCAGCACACGGTCCGCGAGATCTTCGCCACCAAGCGCGCCGAGATCCAGAAGGCGATCGAGGGCGAGCTGCGCACCCAGCTCGCCGCCGACGGCGTCCTCGTCCGCTCGGTGTCGATCGGCAGCGTCGATCTGCCGGCTCGCTACCGCGACGGCCTCGAGGACGTGCTGGCCGCCGAGCTCGAGGCCGAGAAGATGCGCTTCACCCTCGAGCTCAAGGAGAAGCAGGTCAAGCAGGCGGAGCTCGAGGCCGACGCCGACAAGGTCAAGCGCCAGAAGGCGGCCGAGGCCGCCGGCGACGAGGAGATCATCGCGGCGAAGTCGAAGGCGGAGGCGATGCAGCACGTCCTGCCGCTCAAGGAGAAGGAGATCCAGCAGAAGCGGCTCGAGGCGGAGGCGGCGCAGGTGGTCCGGATCAAGCAGGCCGAGGCCGACGCCCAGGCGCGCCGGATCGAGGCCGGCGGCGAGGCCGACTCGCGGCGCACCCTCGCCGAGTCGGACGCCTACCGGCTCGAGGTCACCGGCAAGGCGACCTCCGAGCAGATGGCGCGCGAGGCGGCGCTCTTGCAGAAGAACCCGCTGCTCATCCAGAAGACCCTCGCCGACAAGCTCTCCGACAAGATCCAGGTCGTGATCGCGCCGCCCCAGGCCGGCTTCTTCGCCGGCGGCCTGCTCGGCATGACCGGGCGCTCCGGCGCCGCGAGCGCGCCGGCGGCGACGTCCTCCGACGAGAGCTACGACAGCGAGGGCGAGTGATGCTGGCGCTCGCCCTGGCCGCGGCCATCGTCGTCGGCGACGGCGTCGCCCTGCGCGCCGGCCCCGGCCGCGACAGCGCGCAGCAGGCGATGCTGTGGCGCGGCGACTGGCTCGAGGTCCGCGGCGAGCGCCGGGGCTGGCTCAAGGTCTACGATCACCGCCACGAGCGGCCGGGCTGGATCGCCCTCGCCAACGTCCGGATCCAGGGCCTCGACGAGGGCAACGCCGCCGAGCTGCGCGCGATCGTCGGCTTCCTGCGCGACACGCCGGGGGCGGAGTCGCTCGGCATCGCCTACGCCGCGCTCTACCTGCGGGTGGCGCCGGCGCCGGCGATCGGCAGCGACGTCCTGACCGCGCTCGGCACCATGGCCGAGCGCCTGGCCCGGCGAGCGTCGGGGCCGGCCGATCGCAAGCAGGACCGCGCGGTCGCCGCCCACCTCGAGGTCGCCGAGAGCTGGGGCGTGCACTTCGTCAGCGTCGAGCGCGACGACCGGGCCCGGCTCTGCTACGACGGCGAGGCGTTCCGCTACGTGCTGGCGCTCGGGACCCGCGCGGTCGGCGCGCCTGCGGCCGCCGACGACACCGCCCGCGCCGTGCTCGCGCTCAGCGAGCCCGACTGCGCGCCGCCGGGGCTCGGCCTGGCGGCGCAGCAGGCCAGCGACGAGGCGCGCCTCGCGCTGGTCGAGAAGGTCGATCCGACCGCGGGGACCGCCTGGCTCGGCAATCGCCTGCGCCTGCGCCGGGCGCAGATCGCGTCGGGGCTGGCGTGGACCCGGGCGCGCCGCAGCGATCGCGAGGGCGCCGCCCGGGCGGCGGAGGCGGCGCTGGCCTCGCTCCTGCGCGTCGACCGGGCCGAGCTCGCCGACGACGACGGTCCGGTCGCCGCCGAGGCGGCGGTCCGCGTCGCCGCGTCGCGCTGGGCCGCCGAGCGCGCGCCGGCCGCGGCCGCGGCGGGGGCGCCGGTCCTGGTGACCTCGCCGGGGCGCGCCGGCGAGACCTGCGTCGCGATCGCCGTCGCCGGGGCGCGCGCGCCGGCGCCGGCGCCGTCGACGGTGCGCTGCAGCTACGGCGAGGTGTGGGCGGCGTCGTTCCGCGCCGCGCCCGGCGGCGCGGCGGCGGCGGTCGCGGTGCAGCCGCTGCCTGGCTGGCTCGAGCTGTGGCTCCTGCGCCGCGGCAGCGACGGCAGCTGGTCGGTCGACGTCCTGCCGCCGGCGACCGCGTCGCCCGAGCTCGGCTACGTCGAGCTCGCCGGCTGGTCTCCCGACGGCGCGCGCCTCCTGCTGGTCCGCCAGGCGCGCGTCGACGGCATCCTCCAGCGCTCGTTCGAGGTGGTCTCGGTGGCGAGCCTCGCCGTCGAGCACCAGTCGCGGCGCTGGGCCGACCTGGCCCGCTACCGGCGCTGGGCGTACGCCGACTGGGTCAAGGGCGCCCTCGCCCTGCGCTGAGATCTTTCACGAGCTGTGTCGCCTGCCGCTTGATCTCCGGCGTGCGCCCCGCCCTCGCCGCGGTGCGCAGGTGCGGCAGCGCCGGGGCACCGATCTTGTTGAGAAGCACGGCGCGCGCCGTGTCGCGCGCGTTCGCGCCGTCGAGGAGCTCGATGACGTTGCGGGTGAGCGTCGGGTTCTGGCGCATGCCCGGATCGTTGTCGAGCGCCACGCGGTACGCCGCCAGCGCCTCCGCCGGCTGGTGCTTGTCGAAGTAGAGGTTGCCGATCAGGTACGGGATCTCGGCGTTCTTCACGTTCTTGCGGCGCAGGTCGTGGAGCGCGCTCAGCGCCTCGTCGCGGCGGCCGCTGGTGATGAGGCGGCGCGCCTCGGCCACGGTCGCCACCGGCGCCGGCGCGGACGCGGCCGCCGGCGGTCGCGGCCCCCGCCGCATCCCCGGCCGGCCGAGCGCGAGCCAGGTCGCCGCGCCGCCGACGACCAGGACGAGCGGTGCGATCCAGCGCAGGCGCCGCCACCGCGCCCCGGCGCCGCGGCCCGGCGCGTTGGCGAGCGCCGACGACGTGACCAGGCGCGCCGCGGTCTGCGCGCGCGCCGCCAGCTGGCGCGCGCTCGGCTGCGCCTCCGGGGTGGCGTCGAGGGCGTCGGCGAGCTCTTCCGGCGTCTGGAAGCGATCCTCGGGCGCCTTGGCCAGCGCGCGCCGCACCACCGCCTCGAGCTCGTCGGAGAACGCGACGTCGCGGCGGCGCTCGCGCAGCGCCGGCGGCGGATCCTCGAGGTGCATGCGGATCATCTCGAGCGCCTCGTCGGAGACGAACGGCTTGTGGCCGGTGAGCAGCTCGAACAGCACGACCCCGGTCGCGTAGATGTCGCTGCGGCCGTCGACCTTGCGCGCGCCGGCCTGCTCGGGCGACATGTAGTTCGGTGTGCCGACGATGACCGACGACAGCGATTGATCGACGTCGATGAGCTTGGCCAGGCCGAAATCGAGGATCCGGACGTGGTCGCCGGTGCCGGTCGCCTTGGTCAGCATGATGTTCGCCGGCTTGACGTCGCGGTGGATGATCCCCTTCTCGTGGGCGTGGGCGAGGCCGGCCAGCATCTGGCGGGCGATGCCGAGCGCGCGCGCCGGCGGCAGCGGGCCGTCGTCGAGGAGCTGCTTCAGCGTCGTGCCGGTCACGTAGTCCATGACGATGAACGGCGCGCCGCTCACGCCGTAGTCGATCACCGACACACAGTTGGGGTGATCGAGCCGGCTCATGGTCCGCGCCTCGAGCTCGAAGCGCTTGATGAAGTCGTCGCTCGTCGCGAACAGCGTGTGCAGGAACTTGATGGCGACGATGCGACCGAGCTGGACCCGCTCGGCGCGGTACACCACGCCCATGGCACCACTGGAGAGCTGCTGTAGGATTTTGTAGCGGTCGACGAGGACGCTTCCGATCCGCGGATCCTGCGCCGATTCGGGCACGGCGGGATGCTACCATGCGGCGATCCGGCCTCGAGCCGTCAGCGCCGTCGTGCGTCCGCGCCGCGGCGCCTTTGCCAAGGAGCAGTCATGAGAGACGACTTCCAGGACGACAGCGCGCGCCTCGCCCCGCAGCGGAAGCGAGGCGGCGTCGCCGGCCCGGTGGTGGCGTTGCTGGCGGTGCTGATGGCGCTGGGCGCCGGTTACTACGCCTGGCACCTGCGCAACGAGGACGTGGGGTCGCGGGCGTCGCTGGCCAAGCTGACCAGCGACAACAAGTCGCTCAGCGACGCGCTCGAGCTCTTGCGCGCTTCGAGCGGCGACCTCGGCGGCAAGCTGACGACCTGCAAGGAGGAGCTGACCACGCAGACGTCGTCCGCCGAGGAGGCCGACAAGCGGCGCACCACGGTCGAGACCGAGCTGGCGGCCTGTCAGCTGAGCGTCAAGGACCTCAAGGCGGAGAGCCGCGAGCAGAAGGCGCTGCTCGCCGAGTTCAAGGGCCTGACCCAGAAGTTCCAGAGCATGATCGACTCCGGCAAGCTCGCGGTGATCTTCCGCGGCGGCAAGATGGTGGTCAAGCTGCCGGCGTCGATCCTGTTCCCGTCGGGGAGCGCCGACCTGTCCGAGGAGGGCAAGGCGGCCATCGGCGAGGTCGCCGGCATCCTCAAGCAGATGTCCGGCCGCCGCTTCACCGTCGCCGGCCACACCGACAACGTCCCGATCGCCACCGGCGGGTTCAAGAACAACTGGGAGCTGTCGGCGGTGCGCGCGGTCAAGGTCACCGAGCTCCTGATCGCCAAGGGGGTCATCGCCGGCGACCTGGTCGCCGCCGGCTACGGCGAGTACGACCCGATCGCCACCAACGCCAGCCCGAGCGGCCGCCAGAGGAACCGCCGCATCGAGATCATCCTCGAGCCGAACCTGCGCAAGGTCCCGGCCAAGGCGCTCCTGCAGGCGCAGAGCGACAGCAAGGGCAAGGCCAAGCGCAAGCGCTCGAAGGAGAAGTAGCGGAGGACGCCGTGGCGGACCAGCACGTGCAGATCCCACCCTACGTGGCGCCGCTGCCGCCCGACGAGGACGCCCGGCTGGCCGCGCTGCTCGCCTGTGACGTCCTCGACACGCCGCCCGAGCTGGCCTTCGACAACATCGTCGCCCTCGCCGCCCGCCTGACCGGGACGCCGATGGCGCTGGTCAACCTGGTCGACCGCGCCCGCCAGTGGTTCAAGGCCCGGGTCGGCGTCGAGCCGACCGAGACCCCGCGCGAGCTGGCGTTCTGCGCCCACGCCATCCTGCGCCGTGAGCCGCTGATCGTCGGCGACGCCCACACCGACGGCCGCTTCGCCACCAACCCGCTGGTCCTCGGCCCGCCCCACGTCCGCTTCTACGCCGGCGTGCCGCTGGTGTCGCGCGACGGCTTCGCGCTCGGCACGCTGTGCGTGCTCGACCGCGAGCCGCGCCAGCTGACGCCGCAGCAGCTCGAGGGCCTGCAGGCGCTGGCCCGCCAGGTCGTGATCGAGCTCGAGCTGCGCCGGCGCAACCGCGAGCTCGAGGAGCGGCTGCCGGATCCGACGGCGATCGCCGATCTCGCAGCGGCGCAGCAGCAGAAGGACGAGCTGGCCCAGCTCATCGTCCACGACCTCAAGAACCCGCTCATGATCATCCTCGGCAACGCCAGCTACATCGCCGACCGGCGCGGCCTGCCCGAGGGCGACCGCCGCGCCCTGCGCGACGTCATCACCGCCGCCGAGTCGCTGCAGCGCATGATCATGAACCTGCTCGACGTCGGCCGCGCCGAGCACGGCGTGCTGCTGCCGCGGCCGCGCCCCGTCGACCTGGCCGAGACCGTGCGCTCGGCGGTGCGCACCGCGTCCGGCCGCAACGACGCCCGCGACCGCCGGATCACCGCCAACCTTGGCGCCGAGGTCGGCGGCGAGCCGCTGGTGGTGGAGGCCGACGTCGACCTGATCCAGCGCATCCTCGAGAACCTGATCGACAACGCCTGCAAGTACACGCCGGCGGGCGGCGCCATCGAGGTCGGCGCCTCGGCCCGCGGCGACGGCTGGCTCGAGCTGTGGGTCGCCGACGAGGGGCCCGGCATCCCGGACAACTTCAAGACCCGCGTCTTCGACAAGTACGCGCGCGTCGCGCGCGACGCCGGCAGCGACCGGACCAGCTGCGGCCTCGGCCTCGCCTTCTGCCGCCTCGCCGCCGAGGCGCACGGCGGGCGGATCTGGGTCGAGGACCGCCGGACCGGCGGCAGCCTGTTCCGGCTGCGGCTGCCGCTGGTGCCGGCCGAGGGCGGTTAGCTCACCGGCCCACGACCTCGACGAAGCAGATCCGGTTGTTGCGCCCGTTCGGGCCGTTGTTG
>Ga0075429_100006091_pt1 | contig 10427 bp, 10 predicted proteins | sample RhiMetdeltSRZDD3_FD_75295 | JGI IMG/M metagenome (GOLD analysis project Ga0075429, IMG submission 75295) | Populus rhizosphere microbial communities from Tennessee, USA - Rhizosphere MetaG P. deltoides SRZDD3 | ecosystem: Host-associated > Plants > Roots > Rhizosphere > Soil | place: USA...
AGATGGCGCAGCTTGTCCGGATTGCGGACGACGTAGATCGCGCTGATGCGATCGGCGGCGATCTCGAACGCGATGGTCTGGACGCCGTCGTGCGCGTGCACGACGAAGCCCGGCAACGCGTTGATGTCGACGCGCTCCATCTGCTCGGCCGCCAAGTGGACGCGCGGATCCTTCGCGATCGCAGCGAAGAACGCCAGGATGTTCGCCCGGCCGGCGATGGGGGTCGGTGCCGCGGGCCGCTTGCCGCCGCCGTCGGCGTACAGCACGGCGTCCTCGGTGAGCAGGTCCGCGAGCGCGGCGACGTTGCCGCGGAACGCCGCCGCCATGAACGCCTCGACCAGCCGATCGCGCGTCTCGTCGTCGGTCGGGAACCGCGGCCGCTCCTGCCGGACGTGCTCCCTGGCGCGCGCCGCGAGCTGGCGACACGCGGCTTCGCTGCGGCCGAGCATCTCGGCGATCTCGGCGTAGTCCATGTCGAACACGTCGTGCATCAGGAACGCGGCCCGCTCCAGCGGCGACAGCCGCTCCAGCGTCATCAGCAGCGCCAGCGATAGATCGTCGACGAGCCGCTCGCCGGGATGGGTGACCAGCGGCTCGGGAAGCCAGGTCCCGACATAGGCCTCGCGTCGCGCGGTCTCGGACCGCATGCGGTCGAGGCACAGCCGCGACACGACGCGGGCGAGGTACGAGCGCGGATGGATCACGCCGGCCTGATCGACGTCGCGCCAGCGCAGGAACGCATCCTGGACGATGTCCTCGGCCTCGGCGAGCGAGCCGAGCATCCGGTACGCGAGCCGCACGAGGAAGTCGCGGTGCGGCTCGAAGGCGTCGTTCGGTGCGGGTGTCGACACGTGGCCCTCCTGGGCGTCAGGGCTTCGGGCGTTCGACGATCTGGAGGCGATTGCCGTCGGGATCCCGCCCGATCGCGATACGCCCCCACGGCTGCACGAGCGGCTCGGCCGTCTCGAACTCCACGCCGCGCGCCTTGAGGTCCTCGAAGACCTTGCGGCAGTCCCCGGTCTCGACGACGACCGCGCCGGGGACCGGGCCCGCCGCCGGGTTCGCTCGTCCCGGCGTGCCCGGCCAGAGCACGAGCAAGAGGTCCTGGCCGGGCAGGCCGACCGCCACGAACCGCCCGTTCCCCGGGGCCGGATTGTCCGCGCGTTTCTCGAAGCCCAGGGTCCGCGTGTAGAAATCGAGCGCCCTGTCCTGATCGCTGACGAAGAGGGTGATGTAGACGACCTTGGTGAGCATCCGTCGCTCCTTTCTGGAACCAGGACGGATGGCGCGGGCCGCGTGTGACATGGCCCGAGCGGGAATCGCCTAGCTGCGATGGCCGAGCTTCGCCACGGCGGCGCGCAGGCGGCGCTGCGCCTCGGGGCTGAACCAGGTGTCGAGCCACGCCTCGCGCTCGGCCTCGTCGTGGCGGCTGATCTGCTCGATCATCGGACGCAGGAGGGCGCGCTTGATCTGGGCGTAGGCGAGCGGGCCGCCGCCGGCGAGGGTCCGCGCGCGGGCGGCGGCGACGCCGAGGAGGTCGGTCGGCGCGATGATCTCGTCGACCAGGCCGAGCCGCAGCGCCTCGGTCGGATCGACCAGGGCGCCCTCGAGGGCGATGGTGGTCAGCGAGGTCGGCGGCAGCCGCGCCCGCAGCGGCTCGAGGATGACCGCCGGCAGGCCGAGGCCGAGCTGGACCTCGTTGAGCCCGATCTTGACCGGCGCCGACGTCATCAGGCGGTGGTCGCACATGAGCGCCAGCACGCAGCCGCCGGCGATCGCGTGGCCGTTGATGGCGGCCACCGTCGGCCGCGCGCACTCGAGGACGCGGCGCATCGCCGCCGCGAAGCGATCCATGAAGCGCGCCATCGCGCGCCGATCGAGATCGATCAACTCGGGCAGGGCGAGGCCGGCGCTGAACGCCTTGCCCTCGCCGGTGATGACGATCGCCCGCGCCATCACCTCGGCCTGGGCGATGGCGTCGGTCAGGGTGTCGAGGAGCGCCGTCGACATCGCGTTGGCCTTGCCGTCGTGGAGGCTGATGAAGGCGAGGTTGCCGTCTCCGGAGACGTCGACCTGGGGGTCGGTGATCACCAGACGATCGTACCCGATCGCGGCTATTTCTTCGCCAGCTCCAGGGCGCGCCACAGGTACCAGCTCGCCACCGTGCGGTACGGGCGCCAGCGCTCGCCGCGCTGCGCGACGTCGCGCGGCGCCGGCAGCTCGCGCTTGCCGAAGGCGATCATGAAGCCCTTGCGCACGCCGTAGTCGTCGACCGGCAGCACGTCGGGCCGCCCCAGCCGGAAGATGAGCAGCATCTCGGACGTCCAGCGGCCGATGCCGCGGACCTCGGTCAGGCGCTCGATGATCGCCTCGTCGTCCATGGTCTGGACCTCGGCTAGGGTCGGCAGGCTGCCGTCGGCGGTGCGCCGGGCCAGGTCGCGCAGCGCCAGGAGCTTGGCGCGCGACAGGCCGGCGCCGCGCAGCTTGTCGTCGGAGACGCGCAGGATCTGCTCGGGGGTCGGGCCGTCGTGCCCGTTGCGGCCGCGAGGCCCGGACGGGAAGAGCGCCTTGACCCGGCCGTAGATTGTCGCCGCCGCCTTGCCGGTGAGCTGCTGGTAGACGATCGCCTCGGCCAGGGCGCCGAACAGGCTGGGCGCCCGGTCGAGTCGCATGCGAAAGGGTCCGACCTTGTCGATGAGGCGGGCCAGCCGGGTGTCGGCGGCGCGGACGTGCTCGAGCGCGACCGCGGGATCGAAGCCGAAGGTGGGGAGCTGGGCGCGGGCCGGCGCCCCCTCGAGCTCGAGCAGGCGCAGCTTGGTGGTGACGCCGCCGTTGGCGGAGAAGCCGCCGACCTTGCCGCCGGCGGCGAGGACGCGGTGGCAGGGCACGACGATCGCGAACGGGTTCCGCCCGAGCGCCTGGCCGACGGCGCGCGCGGCGCCGGGGGCGCCAAGGCGAGTGGCGACGTCGCCGTACGACAGCGTCGCCCCGGCCGGGATCGTCCGGGCGACCTCGTAGACGCGGCGGTGGAACGGCGAGACCCGCTCCATGTCGAGCGCGACCGCCGACAGGTCGCTCGGCTCGCCGCGGAGGAGGGCGGCGATGCCATCGAGGGCGCGCCGGATCCCGGGCGGCGGAGCCGCCTCGCGGGCGTCGGGGAAGCGCTCGCTCACCCGCGCCCGGGTGGCGCCCTCGTTCGCCTCGGGGAGCTGCACGCCGACCACCCCCTGCACGCTCCAGGCGATGCCGCACCGGCCGATCGCGGTGTCGAAGAGGGTGAAGCCGGCCGCCGTCATGGCAGCGACGGTAGCACCCGGGTCCGGGGCGGACTTGGCGGATCTTGCGGTCGCCCGGGCAGGGATCGGCCGGGCCGGTCAGGCGCGCCGCGCCCCGCCGGCCGTCCGCGTGACGCAGCGGATCGTGAAGCTCGACTTGACCCGCGACACGCCGGGCATGCGCGACAGCTGCTCGCGGTGGATCCGCTCGTAGTCGGCGGCGTCGCGGGCGTCGACCCGCAGGAGGTAGTCGCTGGTCCCGGACATGAGGTAGCACTCGCGGACCTCCGGGCACTTGCGCACCGCCGCCTCGAAGCGGTTCATGTAGTCGGCGGTCTGGCGGTCGAGCACGATCTCGACCATCACGGTGGTCGGACGCTCGAGCTCGTCGGACTCGACGATCGCGGTGTAGCCGCGGATCACGCCATCCTGCTCGAGGAGGCGCAGCCGGCGCAGGCAGGCCGACGGCGACAGCCCGACCGCCGCCGCCAGGTCGGTGTTGCTCATCCGGCCGTCGTCCTGGAGCAGGCGCACGATCCGGTGGTCGATGGTGTCGAGGTCGCGGAGGGCGCGGGCGGGGCTCATCGCAGTTTCTTGCTCCGGTTCGAAGAAGATGCCGGAGTGATAGCCGCATATCGCGGTTCCTGCAAACAGACGCAACCAAATGCACGAACGGTTCGAATAAATTGCTCCGCGTCGAATCACCCGCGTCGGATTCACCCGCGTCACGAGCAGGAGCAAGACATGCGCATCGCCGTTCCGAAGGAGATCAAGGACCACGAGCACCGCGTCGGCCTCACCCCGGCCGCCGCCCGCGAGCTGGTCGCCCAGGGCCACGAGGTCATCGTCGAGACCGGCGCCGGCGCGCGCTGTGGCTACGACGACGACGCGTACCGCCTTGCCGGCGCCAGCATCGGCCGGGACGCCGCCTCCGTCTTCGAGGCCGGCGAGCTGATCGTGAAGGTCAAGGAGCCGCAGCCGGTCGAGTGCAAGCGCCTGCGCGAGGGTCAGGTCCTGTTCACCTACCTGCACCTGGCGCCGGATCCCGAGCAGGCGCAGCTCCTCCTCAAGAGCGGCTGCACCGCGATCGCGTACGAGACCGTCGTCGACGCCAAGGGCCGCCTGCCGCTCCTGGCGCCGATGAGCGAGATCGCCGGCCGCATGGCGGTCCAGGTCGGCGCCTGCGCCCTGCAGAACCGCGGCGGCGGCTCCGGCGTGCTCCTCGGCGGCGTCGCCGGCGTCCTGCCGGCCAAGGTGATCGTCATCGGCGGCGGCGTGGTCGGCACCAACGCGGCGCGCATGGCGGTCGGCCTCGGCGCCGACGTCACCGTGTTCGATCACTCGGTGGCGCGCCTGGTCGAGCTCGACGCGGTGTACGGGCCGCGCCTCAAGACCTGCTTCGCGACCACCGAGGCGATCGAGCGCCTCGTCGTCGACGCCGACCTGGTGATCGGCGGCGTCCTCATCGCCGGCGCGGCGGCGCCGCGGCTGGTCCGCCGCGGCCTCCTCGGCGCCATGCGGCCGGGCTCGGTCCTGGTCGACGTGTCGATCGACCAGGGCGGCTGCTTCGAGACCAGCCGGGCGACGACCCACAGCGATCCGACCTACGTCGTCGACGGCGTCGTCCACTACTGCGTCGCCAACATGCCGGGCGGCGTGGCCCGGACCTCGACCCAGGCGCTCACCAACGCGACCCTGCCGTACGTGCAGGCGCTCGCCGAGAAGGGCTGGAAGCGCGCCATCGCCGACGACCGCGGCTTCGCCGCCGGCGTCAACGTGCACAGCGGCCGCATCGTGCATCCGGCGGTCGCCCACGCGCTCAACCTGACCTACTCGCCGCTGCCGACCTGAGGCCTGTCTTCGGAGCCAGGCCGCCGCGGCGGCGTGTTATACGGCGGCGTGCCCCCCGCCGCCGTCGCCGAGTCCGCACTCGATCTGCTGTCGGCCGGGACCCTGGCCGAGGCGATCGAGCAGGCCGTCGAGCTCCTCGAGCTCGGCGACGCCGCCGCGGCGGATCCGGGCGCGGTCGTGCGCGCCATCGAGGCGTTCGTCGCCGGTCGCTCGGCGCTCGGCCGCGGCGCGTCGCCGGCCGCCGAGGCCCGGGTCCACCAGCTCGCCGCCCAGCTCGGCGGCCTCTGGGGCCGCCAGCTCGAGGCGACCGCTGGCTTCGCCTGGGTCGCGCTCCCCCGCTTCCCGGTGCGGCTGCCGGATCTCCTGCGGCCGCGCCGCGACCGCTGGCGTCTGCCGGAGACCGAGGTCGCGCTGGTATCCGCCGACCGGGCCCGGGTGGCGTTCCCCATCTACTACATGGCGTCGCTCCTGATCGACCGGGCACGCCGGATCGACGTCGTCGCCGCGTACGACGAGCTGCGCCGCGGCGAGCCGAAGGCTGCGCCGCGCTCGTACACCGTGGTCGTGCCCCGAAAACGTCCTTGACGCGGACGCGCTGATCCGTAGAGTGGCTCGCGACGCGCTCTGCTGCTGGTGCGTCGAGCCCTCGCGCCGGAGTCCTCTCCAGGCGCTCGCGATTGCCATTTCTTCCATGGCGCGCGCGGGATCCGCCCGCGCCCGGTGCTCCCATGACCAGCAGCTTCCGCGTTCGCGATCACGTGGTCCGCGTCGACGACGCCCACGTCCACATCGATCACCCCGACGGGGTCGACATGACCCTGCTCGCCACCGACGACGTCCCGGTCGAGGACGACGCCGTCGTCCAGGCCGTCGACTTCGCGCGCCTGGCCGGCACGCTCGACGATCTCTGGCAGCGCCAGCAGCGCGGCGCCATCGCGCCGTTCTGGGGCGACGCGCCGGGTCGGCTGGCCCGCGTCGTGCTCACCCCGGATCTCCACCGCGGCGCCGGCATCCCGGTCGGCACCGTCGCCGAATGCCACGGCTTCGTGGTGCCGCAGGCGGTCGGCAACGACGTCTGCTGCGGCATGCGCCTGGTGCTCACCGACGTCACCGCCGACGAGCTGGCGCCGCACGTCGACGCGCTGATCCGCCCGCTCCGCCACGCCTTCTTCGGTGGCGGCCGCGACGTCCCGCTGTCGCCGCGGCAGCGCGAGGCGATCCTGCGCGACGGCATCGGCGGCCTGGCGGCGACCTTCGCCGACAACGCCGAGCTCGGCGTCTGGCGCGGACTCGACGGCGCGGCGGTCGACGCCGAGCGGACCCACGTCCACCTCGGCGGCGGCCTGCCGGCGCGCGGCCTGCACAGCTTCGGCGACTGGATCCGCTCGTCGGGCGGCGACCACGGCCGCGACGCCCAGATCGGCTCGATCGGCGGCGGCAACCACTTCGTCGAGCTGCAGATCGTCGACGCCATCCGCGACGGCGCCATCGCCCACGCCTGGGGCGTGCCGCGCGGCCGGGTCGCCCTGATGGTGCACTCCGGCTCGGTCGGCCTCGGCCACCTGGTCGGCGGTCACTTCGTCGACCGGGCGCGCGCGATCTATCCGACCGGCGTGCCGCACCCGGCGCACGGCTTCTACGCGCTGCCGACCGGCGGTCCGCACGCCGGCGAGGCGGCGCGCTACCTCGACGCCCTCGCCAACGCCGCCAACTTCGCCTTCGTCAACCGGCTGGTGCTGGCGCGGGTCGCGGTGCGCGTGCTCGGCGAGGTCCTCGGCCGCGACATCGAGACTCGCCTCGTCTACGACGCGCCCCACAACCTGATCTGGCCCGGCGACGGCGACGTCCACGTCCACCGCAAGGGGGCGTGTCCGGCGCCCGGACCCGACGGCACCGGTCCGTTCGCGTGGACCGGGCACCCGGTGATCATCCCGGGCTCGATGGGCGACGCCAGCTGGCTCCTCGCCGGCGACGGCAACGTCGCCGCGCTGTGCAGCGCCTGCCACGGCGCCGGCCGCGCGGTGCCGCGCGGCGCCGCCCGCCACGTCGACGCCGGCGTCTGGGACCGGGCGCGCGCGACCCTGCGCGTCGTCACGCCGATCGACGTCGACGATCCGATCATCGCCCGGCGGCGCGACGTGGTGGCCGCGCACGAGGATCGCCTGAAGGAGGAGGGGCCGTGGGCGTACAAGGACGTGACGCCGGTGGTCGACACCGTCGCGCGGGCCGGGGTCGCGCGGCGGGTGGCGCGGCTCTCGCCGGTGCTGACCATCAAGGGCTAACCCTCGCGCAGGCGGCGCTCGAGGAAGCGCCGCTCCGGCTCCACCTTCGTCAGCTCGAGCGCGCGCCGGTACGCGGCGCGCGCCTCGTCGATCCGGCCGAGGCGGCGCAGCAGGTCGGCGCGGGTCGAGTGCGCCAGGTGATAGTCGTCGAGCGCGCCGCGCGCGAGCAGCGCGTCGACGGCGGTGAGCCCGGCGGCCGGGCCGTCGCGCATCGCGATCGCGGCGGCGCGGTTGAGCTCGACCACCGGCGACGGCTCGGCGCGCAGCAGCAGGTCGTAGAGGCCGATGATCTGCGCCCAGTCGGTCGCGTCGGCGGCCGGCGCCTCGGCGTGGACGGCGGCGATCGCCGCCTGCAGCGTGTAGGCGCCGAAGCGGCCGGCGCGCAGCGCCTGCTCGACCCGCGCGCGCGCCTCGGCGATCGCGGCCCGGTCCCAGCGCGACCGGTCCTGATCGGCGAGCAGCACCAGGTCGCCGTCAGGCGTGGTGCGGGTGTCGCGGCGCGCCTCGGCGAACAGCATCAGGGCGAGCAGGCCGAGCGCCTCCGGCTCGGGCAAGAGCTCGACGAGGAGCCGGCCGAGCCGCACGGCCTCGCCCGACAGCTCGGCGCGGGTCAGCGCCGCGCCGGCCGAGGCCGCGTAGCCCTCGTTGAAGACCAGGTAGACCACCCGCAGCACCGCGTCGAGCCGCTCGGCCAGCTCGGCCGGCGCCGGCACCTGGTACGGGATCCGGGCCTCGCGGATCTTCGCCTTGGCGCGGACGATGCGCTGGTAGATGGTGGCGACCGGGGTCAGGAAGGCGCTGGCGATCTCCTCGGTGGCGAGGCCGCAGACCTCGCGCAGGGTGAGCGCGACCTGCGCCTCCGGCGCCAGCGCCGGGTGGCAGCAGGTGAAGATCAGCCGGAGCTGATCGTCGGCGAGGTGCCGTTCGTCGAGGTCCATCGGATCCACCGCGGGGGCGGCCCGCTCGTCGACGTCGCCGAGCTCGAGCCGGGCCTGCTTGCGCAGGCGATCGATCGCGCGGAAGCGGCCGGCGGAGATCAGCCACGCCGCCGGCTGGGCGGGAATCCCGTCGACCGGCCAGCGCTCCAGCGCGGCGACCAGGGCGTCCTGCATCGCCTCCTCGGCGCGATCGAAGTCGCCGAGGAGGCGGATCAGCGTGGCGAGCACCCGCCGCGACTCGGCGCGGTAGACGGCCTCGATCGCGGCGCTCATCCCGCGAGCATGTCACGCATCGGTCGCGGCCTGCGGCGGCGCCGTGATGACGCCGTCGAACGGCCGCACCTCGATGCCGCCGCCGAACCTGTCGCCGAGCGCGGTGCCCGGGTGGAGGCGCGCGATCCGGATCGCGTCGTCGAGATCGGCGGCCTCGATCAGGAAGACCGCGCCCAGCGGCTCGCGGCTGTCGGCGTATGGACCCTCGGTGACCCGGACCTCGCCGCCCTTGAGCGCGCGCAGGGTGCGGGCGGTCTCCGGCTCGCCGAGCGAGCCGTTGACCAGGACCCGGCCGGTAGCGCGCAGCGCGGCGTCGCGCGGCGCGCAGAAGCGACCGATCTCCTCGAGATCGCCGGGGGTGCAGGCGGCGAACTGATCCTTGTCGTAGTAGCAGAGGCAGAGGAAACGCATGTCGGGCTCCTTGTCGAGTCGGCGCGTGGCCGCGTGATGCCCGTAATCGGGGAGCCGGCCGCCAGTTCGACATCGCCCGCGAAAAAAATCGCGCCTCGTCTAGGTCTGCGGTTCCATGTAGAAATCCACCGGTCGGACCTCGATCCCCCAGCCGACCTCGGCGCCGAGCAGGGCGGCCGGGTGGCGCGACGCGATCGCGACCGCCTCCGCCATGTCGTTCGCCTCGATCAGGAAGAAGCTGCCGATCTGCTCGTTGGTCTCCATGAACGGCCCGTCGGTGACCATCGGCTTGCCGCCGCGCGGGCGCACGCTGACCGACGCCCGGACCTCGCCGAGGGAGGCCAGGCCGAGCAGGTGACCGCTGTCGCGCAGCGCGGCGTCGTGGGGCGGGCACTGCCGCACGAGCGCGGTCCGCTGGTCGGGCGACATCGCGGCGAAGGCCTCGACGTCGTAATAGGCGAGGCAGAGGAACTTCATGGCCGCGACCGTAGCACCAGTCATCTCGCGAGGATCGCTGCGACGTATCCTCCGGCAGCCGCCATCCGTTGGTGGGTCATGATGACCAGAGCCCTCCCACTCGCCGTCGCGACCGCGCTCGGTTGCGCGGCCGAAACCAGCGCGACCATGCCCTACGCCCACCACGCCTCGGTGAACGGTCTGCACATGTACTACGAGGATCGCGGCGCCGGCCGCCCGCTCGTGCTGCTGCACGGCGGCGGCTCGACGGCGCAGACCTCGTTCGGCGCCATCATCCCGAGCCTGGCGCGCGCGCATCGCGTGATCGCGCCCGAGCAGCAGGCGCACGGCCACACCGGCGACATCGATCGTCCGGCGTCGTTCGAGCAGCTCGCCGACGACACCGCGGCGCTGCTGGCGCAGCTCGGCGTCGACGACGTCGATGTCGTCGGGTTCTCCAGCGGCGGCGTCGTCGCCATGCAGCTCGCGATCCGCCACCCGCAGCTCGTGCGCCGGCTGATCGTCTGCTCGTCGTTCTTCGCGCGCGCGGGCTTGCCGGCGGCCCTGTGGGACGGCATGCCGCACGCGACGATGAAGGAGATGCCGCCGGCGCTCCGCGATGCGCTCCTGGCCGCGGCGCCGGCGGCGCCCGAGAAGATGTTCGCGCGCCAGGTGTCGCTGATGATGGGGTTCCACGACCTGCCCGAGGCGGCGCTCCACGGGATCCGCGCGAAGACGTTGATCGTCGTCGGCGACGCCGACATCATGCCGGTCGAGCACGCGGCGCAGCTCGCGCGCCTCGTGCCGGGTGCCCAGCTCGCGGTGATGCCGGGGTCCGGGCACGGCACCTACCTTGGGTCGGCCGAGAGCGCCGTCCCCGGCAGCCCGCTGCCCGCGCTGACCGTGTCGATGTTCGAGTCGTTCCTGGCCGGTGCCAACGA
>Ga0075429_100006095_pt1 | contig 10423 bp, 9 predicted proteins | sample RhiMetdeltSRZDD3_FD_75295 | JGI IMG/M metagenome (GOLD analysis project Ga0075429, IMG submission 75295) | Populus rhizosphere microbial communities from Tennessee, USA - Rhizosphere MetaG P. deltoides SRZDD3 | ecosystem: Host-associated > Plants > Roots > Rhizosphere > Soil | place: USA...
GGGCGGTTCGCCGGCGGGCCGGTCGGCGATCTGCGCCTGCATCCCGATCTGCGCCGGCTGACCGTGCTCGCCGGGCAGCCGGGTTGGGCCTGGGCGCCGGCCGACCGGTACGACCAGGACGGCAACCCGCATCCACAGGACACCCGGGCGTTGGCACGCCGGGAGGCCGAACGGCTGGCCGCACAGGGTTACACGGTCCGGGCCGCGTTCGAGGTGGAGTGGTGCGTATCGGCCGGGACCGGAGACGATTTCGAGCCGGCCTGCCATGGCCCGGCGTACGGCATGACCCGGGTGGTCGAGCTGTCCGGCTACCTGCGGGACGTGCTCGAGGCGCTGACCGCCGAGGGGGTGCCGGTCGAGCAGATCCATCCGGAGTACGCGGCCGGCCAGTTCGAGGTGTCCGTCGCGGCCGAGGATCCGGTCGGCGCCGCGGACACCGTGGTGCTGGTCCGGGAGACGATCCGGGCCGTCAGCGCGGCACACGGGCTGCGGGTCACGTTCGCGCCGAAGGTACTCGCCGACGGCGTGGGCAACGGTGGGCACGTGCACCTGAGCCTCTGGCGCGACGGTGTCAACACGATGACGGGTGGTACCGGCCCGTACGGCCTGACCGCCGCCGGGGAGTCGTTCGTCGGCGGGATCCTGTCGCGGTTGCCGGCGCTGCTGGCGATCGGCGCGCCGGCGGTGGCCAGCTACCTGCGGCTGATCCCGTCGCACTGGGCCGGTGCGTTCGCGTGTTGGGGCCGGGAGAACCGGGAAGCGGCCATTCGCTTCGTCTCCGGTACCGCCGGCAACCGGGCCGACGAGGCCAACGTGGAAGTCAAGTGCTTCGACGCCGCCGGTAACCCGTACCTCGTCGTCGCCGCCCTGCTCTGCGCCGGCCGCGCGGGTCTGGGGGAAGCGGCTACGCTGCCCGAGCCGATCGAGGTGGACCCGGCGTCGTTGCCACCGGCGCAGCTCGAGGCGCTCGGCATCGCGGCGCTACCGTCCACATTGGCCGAATCCGTCGCGGCGATGGAGGAGGAGCCCGCGCTGACCGAGGCGTTCGGCGAAGAGATGATCGATACGCTGGTCGCCGTGCGGCGCGGGGAGATCGCATTGTTGGAGGGCGCCGACCCGACCGAGATCGCCGCTCGGACTCGCTGGCGCTACTAGAGCGTTGTAACGAGGCTTCGAGCGCGGTCGGGATTACAGTGCAATCGTGACCGAGCGCTCGCGAGGCAAGGCTCTCGCCGGCCGGTTTGCCGGCGATCCGGTGGCCGCGGTCTGTCACGTCCTCCGCCGAGCGGCCGCGCCGTTGACCGCTACGGACATCAAGCAGGCGCTGCAGGACGGCGGTGTGGCCAAGGCGGACGTGGATCGGGTGTGGCCGCGGGTACAACGCAAGCTGGCGGCGCACGACGAGGTGCTCGTCGCGGGCAGGACGTACCGCTGGTCCGTCGTACCGAAGGCGGTCACGGCGACACAGGCGTTGGAACTGCTCGGCGAGGCCCGCATTCCGGCCGGGGACAAGGCGTTGCTGGTGGATGTCGTCCGGGCCGCCCTGACGCACCAACCCGAGAACGGCAAGGAGGCCAAGGAGGCCAAAGAGGCCAAAGAGGCCAACGGAGCCGGCGACGCCGAGGACGAGGCCCGCCGTCGCCAGTCCGCGATCGACGCGGTACGCGCGCTGGCGGAGCTGGCCAGCGAGGCCGAAGAGCTCGCGGTCAACGAAGCGCGACCGGAGGCGCTGATCCACCGCCTGCGGGCCCGGGTGAAGCGCAGCGGTCTCGAGCCGATCGACCGCGCGGGTGACGAGACGACGTTCGATCGCAGGCGCCACAAGCCGATCGACGGGGCGATCCGGGACGGGGCCCGGGTCCTCGTCGTCCGGCCGGGCTACGTCTGGAAGGCGCCCACCGAAGAGGTACTGATCGCAAAAGCGGTAGTCGAGGAATAGGAGCCCTGTGTCCGCTACGAGAAGGCCCATGGTCGGACTCGATTTCGGTACCTCCACCACCTCGGTCGCCTCGCCCCGCGGCGTGGTCCCGATCGGTACCGATGAGTCCTGGATGCCCTCCGTCGTCGGCTACGGCGACGTCTCGATCGTGGCCGGCGAGGAGGCGCTGGAGCTGGACCCGAGTCAGCTGGTCCGGTCCATCAAGCGGGCGATCACCGACAACCGCACGTTCGTCCGCGTCGATACGCCGACCGGCATCCGCGACGTACGCGCCGACGACCTGATCGTCGCGTTGTTGCGGGAGGCCGCCGATCGCGCCGTGGCCCGGGGCCAGGACCTGAGCGGGGGGCGGGCCGTCCAGCTCGGCTGCCCGGCCATGTGGGATGGGCGGCAACGTACGCGGCTCGTCGAGTTGGCGCGCCGCGCCGGCCTGGCGGTATCCCTGGCGAGTCTCGTCGACGAACCGGTGGCGGCCGGCATCGCGTGGCTGGCCCGCCGTGAGGTCCGAACACCGCAGAGGTTGCTCGTGTTCGACATGGGTGGCGGCACGCTCGACATCGCGGTCCTGAACGTCGGCAAAGATGTCTCGGTGCTCGCCGCCCTCGGTGTGGCGGAGGCCGGTGACGCGCTGGACGAGCTGATCGCGGAGGACCTCGACAATGCGCTCGGCGCGTCGGGTGTCGATGTCGACTCGTTGAGCGCTCCGCGGCGAGCCCGGGGACGCCTGCGAGACGCCGCCCGCGAGGCGAAGATCGGTCTGTCCACTATGGAGGAACACGTCGTCGTCCTGCCACGGCGGCTGTTCGGCATCTCCGACCTGTGGTACACCCGCGAGCAACTGAACGCTGTCTTCGCGCCGCAACTCGACCGCGCCGAGCTGTACGTCGAGGCGGCGCTGCGGGCGGCCCAGTTGACCGGACACGTGCCCGGGACTGCCAGCGACATTCTCCGCACGCCGTTCGAGGAGCTGGCGGCCGCCGTCGACGTGGTCCTACTGTCCGGCGGCATGAGCCAGGTCCCGTACGTGGCGCAACGCCTGCGGGAGCTGTTCCCGCTACCGACGGCCATCGAGGTGGCCGCCACGCCGCCGGAGAGCGCGGTCGTGCTGGGCCTGGCCAACGCCGCCCGGTACGGCCGGATCAACATGTACCGGCCCGCCTTCGACATCCTGCTCGAGTGGAACCACGGGCGGGAGAGCCGCACCGTCTACCACGCGTACACGCCGCTCGTCGAAACCCGGCAGATCGCCCGGGGCGGGGACATCCGGTACGAGCGCAACGGTACCGAGCTGTCGCTGCCCCCGACCGGCAAGGGCAAGCTGAAGGTGGTATCCCACTCCGGTCACCGGGTTCGCGCCACGCTCGGGGTGCGCAGCCTGGACGGCTTTCCGGTGGCGTTGAACGAGGAGAAGTTCGAGTTCGCCATCTACCCCAACGGCCGTATCAGCCTCACCGACGGCAGCGGTACGCACGACGGACACATCGCCGACTGGAATCTGTCGGGCACCTGACCGGCCAGCTTCGGCAACCGACCGGGTCCCTCCGGCGTGAGGTAGTTGAGTTGCTACTGAACGCCATGGATGCGGGGGTTGACGATGGTCGGCAGGTCACGGGTGGTAGTGGTGTCGAGGGCGGGCACGGACAGCATGCCGGAGCAGTCGCGCCGGGCGCTGGAGGCGGTCGCCGAGGTGACGTACGTCGTCCGCGACAGGTCGATGAGCAAGGACGATGCCAGGTTGGCGCTGCGCGGGGCCGACGTGGTGGCCGCGACGCCGTTGGTGGTACCGCAGTTCGATCGGCGTCTGCTGCACTCGTTGCCGAACCTGCGTGGCCTCGCGATGTACGCGACCGGTTACGACTACCTCGACGTGGAGCTGCTCACCGAGTTCGGCGTGACGGTCAGCCTGTTGCCCCATTTCGCCACCGAGTCGGTTGCCGAGCACGCGATCGCCATGCTGCTCGGCCTGTCGTGCCGGGTGCACCTGGCCAACGACCGCTCCCGCGGCATGACCCCGGCCGACGTCAGCCTGCGCGGGTTCGAGCTGCGCGGACGCACGCTCGGCGTCATCGGCACGGGCCGCATAGGCAGTCGCGTGGCCGAGCTCGCGCGCGCGTTCGGCATGCGGGTCCTGGGCCACGATCCGGGGGTACGCCTGCTGCCCGGCGTCGAGCAAGTGGGCCTGCGGGAACTGCTCATGCGTAGCGACGCGGTGGTGCTGTGCTGCCCGTACGAGCGGGGTGCGCCGCCGGTACTGGGTGCCCGGGAACTCGGGTGGTGTCGCCAAGGGGCGGTCGTCGTCAACATCTCGCGCCCCACTCTGGTCGACAACGAGGCCGTCGCCATCGCGCTCCGCACGCGCCGGCTGCGGGGGTACGCGGTCGACGACGCGGTGTTCGGCCTCGACGCACACGGCGACCTCGTCCGCGAGGGTCGGGTGCTGCAGACCGGACACAGCGCGTGGTGGCGGGACGAGGCGCTCGCCCGTGGCGGCGTGATGTGGGCCGAGCAGATCCGCCGGCTGGCCATCGGCGACCCGGTCGACGTCATCGTTCCCCGGCCCAGAGTGGAGCGGTTAGCGGGATGAGCGTCGAATCCTCAGTCGATCGGTTGCTGCGACGGATCTATGTGGCCATGCCGGTGACGTTCGCTTCGGCGTCGGTCGCGCTGTTCGCCGCCGGCTGGCCGCGCTGGTGGCGGTACCTGGCACCGGAAGAGTCGCCGATGACGTGGCTGCAGAGCGTGGTACTGGCACTGTGCTGCGCCGTGGCGGGACTGGCGGCGGCACAGTTCTGGTTGCTCGGCCGCGGATCGACCCCGTACCTGCTGCTGGGCGGCGGGTTCGCGTGGCTCGCATTGGACGAACGGTTCACGATTCACGAACGCGTACGGGACAACATCCTTGCTCCCAGAGGGATCCGCGCGCCGCTGCTGACCTGGGTGGGGCCGGGCGACTTCATCCTGCTGGCGTACGCCGTCGTGGGTCTGTTCGTGTTGTGGCGGGTGATCCCGGTCCTGCGCGAGGTACCGCGGGCGCGGATGCTGTTCCTGGCCGGCGTGCTCTGCGCCGCGGTGGCGGTCGGTGCCGACTCGATCGACCCGGCCCGCTACTCGGTCAGCGGGGAGCGGCTCGAGCAGACGGTGGAGGAGGTCGTCGAGCTGACCAGCGGCGTGCTGTTCCTCCTCGCGATGGTAACTGTCCACATAAGACTGTGGGGGCGCCAGCCTCCCGCCGATCGAGGACAGGTCCTCGATCGGCGGAGAAAGGCGGGGGCTACTGCTCGTCCTGCCACTTGATGACGATGTCGTCCCAGTCCTCGTCCATCGGTTCCTCGATGGACGGGAGCTTGGCCGACGTGAAGAACTGTTGCTTCTCCGGCGGGCCGAAGTTGTCGTCGCCGCCGCAGTCACGCCACAGGTACTGCAGGCGCGCCGGCACGTCGTTCAGCAACTGCTTGCCGCGACCGGGCAGGATCGTCAGCAGGTACGCCTCGCTGGTGCGGGCCGGCGAGCAGTAGGTGAACGTGAACCAGCGGCGGTAGTCCTCGGGGATCCCGGTGTCCTTCCACAGCAGGTTCGTGTACGCCCGGACCAGGCCGGCGTTGGCGAAATTGCACAGGATGACGGTGGTCCCCTTGTTGATGAGTTCACCGGCCACCTTGACGATGCGGCTCTGCAACGACGCACCGTCGTCGCCGACGCCGTACGTGTTGGCGGTCTCGGAGTCCGCCTCCGGGTTCTTCGCGTCCTTCTTCGGGACCGTCTTGGTGAAAGTCGGGAAGGGGCAGTCCATGAAGACGATGTCGGTGGACTGGGCCATGTTGCAGGTGACCTCGAAGTCCTGGCATGCGAACTGGGTGGTGCCGAGCGTCTGCAGCGTCTGGCAGATGCTGGTGAGCGTGGCGGTTTCGCGCTCCCGGACCTTGTCCAGCTTGCGGTTCGGATCCCGGGATGTCGTCACTCCCTTGTTGGCGTTGAGCTTGCTGCCGTGTAGGCAACGGTTGACGACGTAGATGTACGACCATACTGCGAACTCCATCGAGCCGTGTATCCGGCTGTCGCCCTGGCCGGTGGCCGCGTAGTAGCCGTGGGCGTCGAGGTAGGTCAGCCGCTGGTTGAAGGCGACCTCGGGGTTCTCGTCCAGCAGCGCCGCGTACTTCAGGTAGCTCTGCACGAACGCGAGTCCGTTCGTCCGCATGAGCGCGAACGCGGCGACGACGTACGGGTTGAGGTCACCGCCGATGACCTGGTGGAACAGCGGGATCCCCTGGTTGAAGTACGGCCCCCACTGGCACGCGTTGAGGAAGACCTGGCCCGAGCCGACGAACGGCTCGATCAGCCGCGGGAACACGCCGCCGTTCGCCTTGAACTGGGCGATCGCCACCTGGGCCAGTGCCGCCTGGGTGAAGTGGCGCTGGTTGTGCTTGTTTCCCGTGTACGGCGACAGCCAGGAGAACCGCCGCGGATCGGGTACGAGCACCTTGTTGAACCGTCCCAAGTAGACGGTCTCCTCCTGGATGAACTCCTGGTACTTGGGACCCAGGATGCCGGCGAAGAAGTCGATCTGGCTGTAGGGCTGCTGTCCCTTGATGACCAGCGGCTGGTAGAGCCCCTGAACGTTCTGCCCGTGGGGTACGAACGCCTCGATCGCGTTCTGCACGATCCGGAACCCGGATTGCCGAACGCCCTGCCACAGGTGGCCGATCCCGCAGACCGGACAGACCATGAGGAGTGGCGCCTGGCCCAGGCCGAACCGCACGTGGTACCCGCACCGGTCGCAGTAGAAGTCCATGTGTCCTCCTGACATCACCTGGCCCGGAAGTTCCGGACCGTGGTGTCGAGGACGCGGTGCGTTGCGGTGATGCGACGAAGTCGGGTTGTTGTCAGCACGTCCCTCGATCGGCCCTGCCCTCGATCGGCCCTACCCTCGATCGGGTAGCCGGATAGCTGGATCTTCCGGCCGGTGGGCGGCCCCGTTGATCGAGGCGGCGCGGGGTTCCACCTTCCTAGTCTCGGCCAGCGTGGGACACGACACTGCGACGTTCTTCACGCGGTTCGCCCGGTACCCGATGCGGGTGGGCGCGGTGGCGCCCAGCTCGGCGTTCCTGGCCCGGCAGGCGGTCGCTCCGGTGCCGCGGCACGGAAACCCGGTGGTGGTCGAGCTGGGCCCGGGCACGGGTTCGTTCACGGCCGCGATCCAGCGGCGGCTGGCCGGTCGCGGCTACCACCTGGCGATCGAGATCGACGAAGTGTTCGCCGGAATGCTGCGGTCCCGGTACCCGGAACTCGATGTCGTGGTGGGTGATGCCGCGACGTTGCCGGACGTGTTGGCGCGGCGCGGTATCGCGGCCGCCGACGTGGTGGTCAGCGGATTGCCTTGGGCCGCGTTCTCCCCGACCCGCACGCACAACGTGCTCACGGCGGTGGCCGCGTCGCTGGTGCCGCACGGCGCCTTCACGACGTTCGCCTACCTGCACGCGCTCTGGTCACCGCCGGCGCGGCGGCTCCGGCGCGAGCTGGAGCGCACGTTCCAGGAGGTCGTGCCGGGCCGGACGGTGTGGGCCAACCTACCCGCCGCGCTGGTCTATCACGCCCGCTCGCCCGCGCCGTCGTGACGGGGTTTGAAGTCGTCGTCCACCAGACCCAGGCGGTGGGCGATGATGCCAGCCTGGACCCGGTTGCGGATGGCCAGCTTGTCCAGCACGGCGACGATGTGCGTCTTGACTGTGGTGACTCCCAAGTGCAGCCGGGTGGCTATCTCCGCATTGGACAGTCCGGCGCCGACGAGCGTGAGCACATCGCGCTCCCGCGGGGTCAGGCGCGCCAGCAACGCCGCGTCCGGCCGCGTGTCGCGATCGGCATAGTGCGAGCGGCGGGCGCGCTCGACGACGAGCGACAGTACCGTCGGCGCGAGCATCGGCTCGTTGCGCACCGCGCGCCGGACCGCGTCGATCATCGCCTCCGGCTCGCCGTCCTTCACCATGAAGCCCACCGCGCCCGCGGTCAGCGCGTCGTAGACGTAGTCCTCGTCGGCGAACGTCGTCAGCATCAGCACGTTGGTGGTCGGCGCGGCCGCGAGTACGCGGCGGGTCGCCTCGATGCCGTCGACCCGGGGCATGCGGATGTCCATGAGGACGACGTCGGGCCGCAGCCGCTCGGCGAGCCGCACGGCCTCGTGTCCGTCCGCGGCCTCGCCCACCACGTCGATGTCGGGCGCGGTCTGCAGCAACACGCGTACGCCGGCGCGGACGAGCGCCTGGTCGTCGACGACGAGCGTGCGGATCATCGGTCCTCCCGGGCGGGCAGTTCCACGATCACCGACCAGCCTCCGCCCGGTGCCGGCCCAGCTTCGAGGACGCCGCCGAGCAGCGCCACCCGCTCCCGCATACCCGCCAGGCCATGACCGGACGACGGCAGCACCGGCCGCGCCGATGCCGGTGGATCATTGTGTACGACGGCCCGCAGTCTCCCGTGCACCGGCGCCACCGTGATCGTCGTGGGAGTTCCCGGCCCGGCGTGCTTGAGCACGTTGGTCAGCGCCTCCCGGACCGCACGGGCGACGGTTGCCCGCACCAGCAACGACGACTCGGCCAAGGCCGGGTCGAGGTCGACGGTGACCGGAACGCCGGTCGTTCGTACCTGTTCCACGGCGTCCAGCAGGGTGGCCTCGGGATCCGCCAGGAGGCCGGGACCGTCACCCTGGTCCGGATCCCGCAGCAGCAGGAGCAGCCCGCGCAGTTCGTCGAGCACCCGCCGGCCGGTCGTCGCGACGTCGCCGAGGGCCGAGGCCGCGACCGTCGGGTCCCCGCCGGTCTCCAGAGCCAACTTGGCTGAACTGGCCCGCAGCGTCATCGCCCCGACGTGATGCGCGACGGCGTCGTGCAGGTCGCGGGCGAGCCGGCTCCGCTCGGTCAGTTGCGCCGCCCGGCTCTCGACTCTCTGCTGTGCCGCGGCGTGCTCCTGCTCCACTGCGGCGGCCTGCCGGACCCCGCGGATGTAGCGGCCGGAGGCCACCGGCGCCGCGGTCAGCCCAGCTATGGCGACCAGCGGCAGCGGCATCTCCGGCAGCGACAAGTTTTTCACTTGCAAGTCCTTCACTTGCAAGTCCTTGATGTGTACCGGCGGCTTCTCGTCCGCGGCGAACAGGACCGACACCAGCAGGACCAGATAGATCAGGATCGCGCCGATCACGGTGACGCGCCAGCTCGTCCGGTACGCCACGACACCCAACGCGATCAGCATCAGCACGGTCGTGACCACGGTGATGTACGGCGAGTACCCGCGGCTGCTGAGCAGCGTCAGCAACGCCTCGATGACGAGTACGGTCTTCGGCCACCGCCGCAGTCCCGCGAGCGCCAGGGCGCTGGGCATCGGCGGGATCGACTTGCCCGGGTCCAGCGTCCCGAGCAGCAACGCGAGCAGGACGGCGCACCCGGCCAGCAGCACGTCGGCACGCCACCCCCGGATGTTCACCTGGTGAGGATATGCGGGCCGGACGGCCGTGGCGCCTCCTCCTTCAGGCCGCCTGTCCTCCTGCGCCGGGCCGCCGACTGCACGTGATGGGACGTGGGCTAAGCGTCACTGGCCCGTAACGCCCACGTCCGGAACACGAAGTCGCTGCCGGCCTGGACCCCCGCGGCCCAGACGGTGCCGGTACCGACCGCGCACGTGGCCATCGGTAGCCGGAAGTTGCTGCCGGGCATGGTCTCGGTGGTCCAGACCGAGCCGTTCCACCGGGCGATCGGGCCGTCGCCGAACGCGTACACGTTGGACGCGGACAGCGCGGTGACCGTGTTGAAGCGGCTCAGCGGCGGGTTGGGGATCGTGGAGTGTTGCCACGTCACGCCGTTGTAGTGCAGGAGGTAGGGAACCATCCGGAAGTACTGGAAACTGAACGCCCGGCCGACCGCCCATATGTCGTTGGCGGCCACCGCCACGACGTCGCTCAGATCGGTGATGGAGAAGGCACCGCCGCTGCCGGGGATGGACACGTGGCTCCACGCCGACCCGTTCCAGTGCAGAACCAGACTGCCGACCGGCTCGCCACCTGTACCCGTCGTTGCCCGCACCGCCCACGGCCCACACGTCGTCGGCTGCCACACCGTCCACCGCGCGCAGCAGGTTCTGCGTACCGTCCGGGCTCGGACTGTCCACAATGGTCCATGCCGATCCGTCCCAGTGCTGGATCAGCGTGCGGGTCGGTACCCCGGACGTGTGGGTTGAAGTGCCTATCGCCCAGGCACTGTCGGTCGCGAAGCTCTTCACGCCGCGCAGTACCGCACCAGTCGCGCCGGTGGGGCTCGGGCTGGCCACGACACTCCACGCGCTGCCGTCCCACCGTTCGGTGAGCGTGCCGCTTCCGGCCGAGCCGACCGCCCACACGTTGGCGCTCGAGTCGCCGTCGATCGCCTCGAACGACGCGTTCGCGCCGAGCGCGGGCGTTTCGAACAACGACCAGCTCGTGCCGTTCCACCGGATCAGCAGCGG